>Ga0255355_1001419_pt1 | contig 11176 bp, 10 predicted proteins | sample HBST75metaG_FD_189943 | JGI IMG/M metagenome (GOLD analysis project Ga0255355, IMG submission 189943) | Peat soil microbial communities from Stordalen Mire, Sweden - H.B.S.T75 | ecosystem: Environmental > Terrestrial > Soil > Wetlands > Peat | place: Sweden: Norrbotten County, Stordalen Mire...
CCCACAAATATTGGGTGCCCCATCCTTTTCGCGTCCTTTGCTGGAAGGATGGGAAGCCACGATCCTCGACCCCGGCAAAGGTTCTCCCTTGGTCGTCCTTGGCGCTGATACCACCGTCACCCTCGACAACCACATCCTCGGCAAACCCTCTGATCCCGCCGACGCCGCCCGCATGTTACGCCTGCTCTCCGGCCGCACCCACCGCGTTATTACCGGCGTCGCCGTCGTCACTGCGGAGTCCACAGAAGTAGCCGCCGAAGTCACCGCCGTGCGCTTCCTCGCCCTCACAGACGATGAAATCGCCGCCTACATCGCCACCGGCGAACCAATGGACAAAGCCGGCGCCTACGCCATCCAGGGCCGTGCCGCCCGCTGGATCCCCCGCATCGAAGGCTGCTATTTCAACGTCGTCGGCCTGCCCATCGCTCTTGTTTCCGCCCTCCTGGAATCCCGCCAAATCGCATCCACCCCGCCGACTCGCTAACCCGCTAACAAAAGAGGCTCCGCATGGCGGAGCTTCTTCGCTACAGCATTTTCAATGCTGCTCTTTACAGAAACCTGAAGCTGAGTGGCTTTTCCCTTAAGAAAAAGCCACCTCGCACGATCTTCAAAGGTCAACATGTGAAGCGAAAATGCTCTAGTCAGAATGGAGTGACCGGTTCCAATGCGCTAGTACATTGACATTTTAATAACGACATAAATAATGCCAGAATGAAGCAGACAGAGTTGCAATTGTCAACAGCGGATCGAGTCGTCCTGGATGGGTTTCGCAAAAAAGGAGTGCATCCGGCAAGAGAAGTCAATCGCGCGCATCTGCTGATGGCGCTGGATGACGGTGTCGCGGAGGCAACGATTTGCCAGGTCTTGGGACTGGGACGCACGGCGGTGTGGCGGACCCGCGCCGCTTACCAGCAGGGCGGCCTGGAATTTGCGCTGCACGATGAAGCCCGACCGGGGCAACCGCGAAAGTACCAGACGGACGATGAAGCGGAGGTGGTAAGGCACAAAACACCGATGAGGCGAATCAGTGGTCACGCCTTCATCCTCTTCGGCGTGAGGTTCGATGCCGGTTCTCCAAATGTTAACGTTGTGTGGATTTTCTTGACTTTTGCCCAGAAAGTAAGCCATGGCGTTCAAGCCACGGCTTACAAGTCACTTGAAATGAAACAGTTAATCGACTTTCATTTTGATGTGTTGAACTTTCACTCAAACGGTGTCGACTTTCATTTTGAGCGGTTTCGCACATTTTTTGTGGGTTTACTCATAAGGTGAAAGTAAAAGACCGCATATAGTGAAAGTTTCGGTATCAATTGACGCATAGGGTGAAATTTTCACCAAGCTACATCTCGAAAAGAGTATAAGATATTTATAGTCAGTCACTTATGGCAGGATGAGGCTACAGTTGAATTGCCCGAAGGCGCGGGCACTCCCAAGCATATCACTGCATCTGGCGGCCAATCTTCGCTCAGTTCTATGAGCGCGGGCGACTCAACCGTTATAGGGTCAAAAGCTCCATCGTGGGTTCGAATCCTCCTCTCTCCGCCAGCTTACAAAGCAAGTTATTGAAACAATGTATAAAACCAACAAAACAGACGATTTGACGGCGATTTCCGATGTGCGCTGTGTGCGCACAGTGCGCCTAGGTTCGTCCAATACAGCCCTTTTACCTTACAAAACTGGAAGTACCTTACAACGCCTTTTCGCCGATCACGGCGTGGGCTGACCCGCAACAGAAGGTGCGGGGATGGCGGCCAGCACCGGGCATCATTACGGCAATTTCGTCGGCATAGTTCACTAGGACTTTCTGGTTTCCTGTCCCTGATACGGCTATTCTGAAAGCGTCATGTGTGGCAGATACGCCCGTAAATCCGCGCAAGAGCTTTTGGCTGAATGGTTTGACCTAGACCTCAGCATCATGCCCTGGTTTGCGCCCAGCTACAACGTCGCTCCGCAAAGCTTTCAGCCCGTGGTGCTCCTCAGCAGAGATGGCAGCCAGCGCGAGGCGGCTATGCATGCTGCGCTGGGGATTGGTGCCGTCCTGGGCCAAAGACGCCCCATCGGCCTAAACACCGTCAACGCCGCGGCCGCTTCGACGTCGTCCTCGTCTGGGCTTCGGACCGGATCGCACGGTCGGTGAAGCATTTCCTTGATGTCTTGGACGAGTTGAACCGGTTGGGCATCGAGTACGTCTCGTTCAGGGAAAACATCGACACAGGCGGTCCGCTGGGCCGCGCCCTGGTCGTGATCATCGGCGCCATCGCCGAGTTGGAACGCAACCTGATCATCGAGCGGGTGCGCGCCGGCATGCGGCGCGCCAGTCTTGAAGGCCAGCACATCGGACGCAACCCGTTGGAGCTGGACAATGCCGCTATCCACCGTGATCGCCGCCAGGGAAAGAGCCTTCGCCAGATCGCCAGAGACCATCGCATTTCCACGGCCACCGTGCAGCGTGTACTGCGCAAGCCCCCTGCCTAGGTGGAAGTGCTCGAAGCAAGGGAAAAGTCCGCCTGAACCGGGCCGTTCCGCCCCGTGACAAAAGGGGTCTGAAAACCAGCCCGCCAAACCCAACAAAATAAACGGCCGGATCTCCCCGATCCGGCCGTGTCATAAGGTAAGGATTTATGAACACACGGGGGACCTGTTAGCGCCAGCCAAGCTTGAGACGTTACGATAGCCGGGATTTTGGATTGACCTCCATGAGGCCGCATAGCGGAGCATTGTGCATTGAGTAAGGTAAGGGCAATATCGGCGGAGCTAGAGGGCGGAACAGAGCCCCTGTACGCCCGCGTTGCCCGTATTCGCCGCTTGCTCAAGGTGGGGGAGTGTGCAGAACTGCTTTGCTGCTCCACACGGCATGTTGCACGACCGCACGTTTCAGGTAACGCTGACTTCAAAGGCCCACCCGGCTGCCTTCTCGCGCACCGGAAGCCCGCAAAAGAGTGTGAGATATAGCGGGGACGAAATCCGTATCAAGCTCCAATAGGGCGGTTCTCCAATTGCTTTACACCGAAAGCAAAATGGCAAGGTGGCTTTTTCATCAAGAAAAAGCCACCTTTCACTGCTCTCAAAAAGTCTATGTGTATTCCTAAAATGCTCTATCGTCAGACTGCCAGGGAGGCAGTTGTTGTCCAGGCGCTTGTGAAGGGTAACCCCTCCACAAGCGCCTTCCCGATTCCGAATCAGGTTATGAAACCGTTGCTAGTCGACAGACGGGCGGGGCTCCACTTTCCTGGTTGTGATGGAGAGCTTGGCGGGAGTCAGTTCCGGTCCGCCCCAGCCTTCCTTCACCGCCTCGATGTGGATCTCGCCCGGCCACCTGCGGGACTGCACGATGGCTTCCGCAAGGCCGTTGAAGAGCGAGCGCTTGGGCTCCTTGTCGCTCTCCTGGCAGTTGGGGTCGCCGTTGCCCACGCCGATCAACGCGCCTTCACCGGAGACCTTGAAGCTGATCATGTTGTTGGCCGTCGGCACCGCGCGGCCCTCCTTGTCCAGCACTTCCACCTTGAGCACCGCGACATCTTCGCCGTCGGCGTCGATCTCCGTGCGGTCGGCTGTCAGCTTGATGGCCACAGCCGGGCCCGTGGTCTCACGCTTATCCGTGAGCACCACCTTGCCGTCCTTGCTGCCGCGCGCTTCAATCGCGCCCGGCTCGTACTTCACCTTCCACTCCACGTGGCCCAGGCGGGGAACCTTCTGGCTGCCCTGGCTCTTGCCGTTCACGAACAGCTCCACTTCATCCAGGTTCGAGTGCACCCACACGGGCATTTCGTCGCCTTCCCGGCCTTCGAAGTTCCAGTGCGGGAACAGGTGCAGCACCGGATCCTTGCCCCACCACGCCTTGTAGTAATAGAAGGTGTCCTTGGGGAATCCGCAGGTGTCCACGATGCCGAACTGCGAATTGATGGAGGGCCAGCCGTAAGGCGACGGCTCGCCGCGATAGTCGAAGCCGGTCCAGGCAAAACCACCGGCCGTCCACGCGCGACTGCCATAGTACGACCACCAGTCCTCGGCCGTTTCATACCCTCCCCACCTGCCATCATGCGTATCGTAGGCGCTCACCCAGTTGTTCAACGGGTCGTTGGTATAAACGCCGCGCGTACCAACCGCGCTTGCTGTCTCAGAGCCGTAGATGGGCCGCTTGGGATACTTCTTGTGAAACGCGTCAGGGAGTTCCAGGTTGTAATTGAAGCCGATAATATCGAACGATTCCGATATGGGCTTCTCGTTGGTTCCGTTCACAGCCGCTGAAACCACGCGCGTCGGGTCCAGTTCATGCGCCCGCTGCACCATCGCCGCGGCGATCTTTCCGCCCTGCTCCGCCAACCCGTCCTGAAGAGTGAATTCCTCGTTGCCCATCGACCACAAGATGATGGACGGCGAGTTGCGATAGCGCTTGATCATCGTCTCCAGTTGCGCCATCCCCTCGGGGTTCGGGCTCATCTGCCGCGTCTCGCACATCATCATCATGCCCATCCGGTCGCAGGCTTCCACCAACCCCGGCGTCGGCATGTTGTGTGAGGTACGGATTCCATTGCAGCCCATCTCGCGCAGCACCGCAACGCGGAACTGCTGCAGCCGATCAGGCACAGCCGCGCCCACTCCGGCGTGGTCCTGGTGATTGCAGGTGCCCTGAATCTTGATGGACTTGCCGTTCAGGAAAAAGCCCTTGTCGGCGTCGAACACCGCCGTGCGCACGCCAAAGCTTACCCGCTCCGCGTCGCGCGGCTTGCCGCCCGCCTCCACCGTCACGATGGCCGAGTAGAGATTGGGCTCGTCCACCGACCACAGCTTCGCGTTGGGCAGCTTGGCGGTCGCCGTAAAGCTCGCCGAACCGTCCACGGCAATCGATTGACCGGCCGCCTCGGTCGTGGCCACCGTCTTGCCCGACGCATCCAGAATCTGCCACGAAACTTTGGCCGTCTCCGCCTGCTTGCCCTCGTTTTGGACCACCGTGCCCAGGGTAAGCGTGGCCGCATTGCCGCTCACCGCCGTGCGCACCGTGCTCTCCCAGTTGCCCAGGTGCAGTTCATCGGTCTTGGTCAGCCACACGTGGCGATAGATGCCCGCGCCCTCATAAAACCAGCCGTCGCCGAAGCTGGCATCCACGCGCGCCACGATGTAGTTCTTCGCCCCCACTGCCAGAAAATCCGTCAGGTCGAAGCAGAACGGCGCATAGCCGTTGTCATTGCGGCCCACAAAGCAGCCGTTCACAAACACCAGCACGTCGCGGAAAACTCCGTCGAAAGTAATCTCCACACGACGGCCCTGGTCACTGGCGGGAATCTCGAATGCGCGGCGGTACCAGCCCACGCTGGTCTCCGGATAGCGCCGCCCGATCGGCTTGTAGCCATGCGAGTTCTGCTCATCGTCATGCACAAAGGGCAGCTCCACCGCCCAGTCGTGGGGCAGATCCAGGCTGCGCCACTTGGAGTCGTCAAACCCCTCCTTGGCGAATCCAAAGTCGCCGGTCTTGGCGAAATCCCCCTGCCCGAAGCCGAAGCCCAGGTCGCGCGACGGATCCGTGCCGTGGCCGAACTGGAACTTCCAGCCAAAGTCGAACAGCAAATGCTCGCGCGGCGCCACCGCGGCCAGAGCCTCAGCCGAGGCCCCCTGCGGATAGCCGGTCAGAAGTGCAGCGGTGCGGCCCCAGGCCGACCGCGCCAGCAGTGAAGAAGCCGAAAGTACCAGTCCTGAAGAAAGCAGGTCGCGACGCGAGATACCAGACATGAAATTCCTCTTTCAATAAAGTCTCGCCACAGACGGCGCCAGGGCCCTCTGCGGCAAGCAAAGCGGAACTATATATCGCCCGCCTCCACTAAGTAAACGGTTCCATTTGCCGCGCAACTCGCATTCGGTCAAATATTCGACAGCAGAGACCCAAGTCGAGCCTTTGCAATGCTCAGACAGCTATCCTCAATAACTGCGGTCAATTACCAGAAGATATTCGCGGCAGTCGATTGCCGATGCGGCATGACGCAGAGGTCACCTGGGGTTCTTTTCGTTGCCGCGACGCGCAGAGAACGAAGGCGTCACGGCAGAGCCCTCAGATCCCTCGCAATTCGCCCCCACTGGAAATGCCCTTGGGCTCTATCCGCAATTCATGGCTTGGCGCTTACGCGCAGGCTGGAAGCGCGCACCACGATATGCGGAGGGAGAAGCTCACTCTTGGGGCGCATCGGGTCCTTATTGTGTGCCAATTTCAGGGCCAGCGCGGCGGCGTGCTTGCCGATCAGCTTGCTACCCTGGTCGACCAAGGACAGCGGTACGCGAAGAAAATCTGAATACGACAGGTTGCCGCAGCCCACAACCGCTACATCCTCCGGGATGCGCAGCCCGGCGCGTTTCAGGACGCGCTTGCGCGTCTCTTCGCCGATGTCGGGATGGTGGCGCAGCACTTTGGAAACGGTGACAACCGAAAGGCCCAGATCGTGGGCGATATCCTTCAATCGCACGGGCATAATTCCATTGTCTCCTTACAGCCAGTCGTAAAGCTGCGCGTTGTGCCGGCTCCTGCTTGCGGACAGGCCAGCCGCAACTGATCCAGACTTCAGGCGGCCTGTCCGGCGAAGATGAAGGCCTCGCGCAAATCGCATCGCCGGCCTTCTCCCGAAGGATGCAAACCTGCCGCGGTTAGTCCTGCGGTTTCGCCGTTCCCGTGGTTACGGGGCGAACTCGAAGAAGGAGGATTCCGCGGGTTGGAACGGTGGCTTTGAACGTTTTCTGAAACACTCCCAGGTCTTTGTGGGTAAAGACATCACGCAGTTCAGCCCACTCCGGGAGCCCGGCGTCGCGAAATGAGAATTCGATCTCATTGGGCGACTCGCCCATGTTGACAAGTCCCACCGCCTTGCTGCCATCGGCCATGGGCTTTACCCAAACGCTGACGGGCCCTTCCTGCCATACGGATTTGCCCTGAATCCCGGCAGGATCCTGGTCCATCGCGATGGCCTCGCGATTGGTGAGGATGGCTTGAATCTCGGGAGACATGTGGGCCAGGTCGTTTCCGGCGATCAGAGGCGCGGCCAGCAGGCACCACAAGCCGAAGTGCTGCCGGTCTTCGTCCGCGTTCAGTTTGCCGTTGCCCACTTCCAGCATGTCGGGATCGTTCCAGTGGCCCGGGCCCGCGTAGCGTTCCAACCCCGCGTCAAGGAATGCAAAGTGCTCAATGATTTCGTGGTCCGGCCGGATATCGGTGCCGATGCGCCACAAGTTGGCGCCCGATGATGGCGCCCAGCTCCAGATTCGCTGGTTGTCGCCGTGGCTGATGCTGTAGACGATGGGGCGGCCCGTCTTCAAGAGCGCGTCGCCCATCTTCTTGTACACGCCCGGCCACTCCTCGTCCCGGAACATGTTTCGCGCGCTGCACATGTCGTATTTGAGATAGTCGAAGCCCCACGCGGCATAGGTTCTGGCGTCCTGGTCTTCGTGCTGGTAACTGGCTTCAAACCCGCCGCAGGTTTTCGGTCCGGGCCCGGAGTAGATGCCGATCTTCAGCCCCTTGCTGTGCACATAGTCGGCCAGCGCCTTCATGTCAGAGAACCGCTCATTGCTCTGGATGTTTCCCTGCGCGTCGCGTTTTCCTTCCCAGCAGTCGTCGATATTGACGTATTCGTACCCGGCGTCCCGCATGCCGTTGGAGGCCATGGCATCAGCCTGTGCGCGCACGTCGGCATCCTTTACGTTGCAGGCAAAAAGATTCCAACTGCTCCAGCCCATGGGAGGTGTTTTGGCCAACCCGTTTGCCTGGGCGGCGAGGCGGCCGCACGGCAGGCTCAACAGGACGAACAGGCACATGGAAGTTGTGGCGCGATTCATCGATCTTGCTCCTTTACTTTATAGACTATAGCCACGACTGCGACTTGCGGGCAAACGGCGCGGCGAGGCGCGCCGGAGCAAAGGCCGTTGCAGAACCGCTGGCTGGGGAGGGGCAGAACACACGCGGAGCCGCTCGCCGCCGGCTGCACTCACCGCGGCGGGTCTAGACAAAGCGGGCAGGCCGTTCCTGCGCCTGCCGTTTCTTCGGCAAATATTCGGGGCAAAGTTCGAGTGGACACGGCAGGTGTACGTCATGATTGAGGCTGGCACCCTGCCATCCGTTCGATATTGCGGCTCAGTCCGCGTAGACCCTCATGAACTTGCGAATTGGCTCCAGGCCCATAGCAGCCCAAACACACGAAAAGCCGGGGACGAATCCCCGGCCTGATGTGGTGCCCCTTTTTGGGCTCTGCTCTACTCTACCCTCTCCACAACGCAGCCTCAGCCGCTCTGCGTGTCACCAAAGGGCAAACTGTTACGCTGTCGGTGACTGAGCCACGCAGGAGGAGAATCCTTCATGCCCCACTTCGACCGTTACCTCGGCATCGACTATTCCGGAGCAGTGACGCCCGAATCCAGTTGCAAGGGACTCCGGGTACCTGCCCTCCAAAGTCTTCCTCGGTCGACCTGACCAACTCGTCACCCACCAGCAGCGGGCGGGAGGCCGGTGATGTTCGACCCCGATGCCCACATGCCAAAAATCAACCGAGGGATGGTCTACCTCGGCGCGTGCCTCATCGCCGGGATTCGCTGGCACGGAAGCGGCAGGTGAATGTGCGGGTGGTGCCGACCGGCAAGGCCATCGAGGAATCCGTTGACCTCGCCTACGAGATTTACAATCGAGTGTTCCGTAAAGTCCCTGACGGGCTATAGTTTCCGTTCCGGATTTGCACCGCCCAACTTCTGGTGCAAAATCTCACTTCGCAGTAGAATCCATGCAGAATCCTCGGGTTTCCCTCCCCCACCGCGAAACTCGGTCGGTTCCGTGTCGAAAGGAGGACACAATGCACAATCGATACTCTTGGGCCGCAGCGTTTGCGCTTGCGGTCATTCTTGCGGGTTGCAAGCAGGCTCCGCCACCACCCGCTCCAGACACCCATGATGCGGACGTGAAAGCGATTCGCGACCTTGAAACCGCCGCGGTGCAGGCAATTGCCGCCAAGGATTTGGACAAGGCATGCGCATTTTATGCCGACGACGCATCTCTTTTCATGCCGGATGCCCACGTATTCAACGGCATCGAAGCAATCAAGACGGCCTTTAAGCCATTCTTTGCAGACAAGAACTTTTCCTTCACCATCTCCTCGGAAAAGGTGGATGTCGCGAAGTCAGGAGACCTCGGCTACGGCTATGGCGCTTACACCATGACCATGACAGACCCCAAGACAAAGAAGGTGCTCACAGAGAAAGGCAGGTACGTCACAGTCTACAAAAAGCAGGCCGACGGCGGTTGGAAGGCTGTTGTGGACATCGATAGCGAGGACGCTCCACCGTCGCCCGCAAAAAAGTAGCGCAGGTGAATCACCGCGCAGCCTGAACGGGTGTTCCATTCATGCCCCTGTTCCCCGAGCCGTGCGCGTCGGGTTCTGAGTGGGCATCCGTTCTCGTGCTGTTGTACTGCCTCGGCAAATCGGTCGTAGCCGAGGTCTACCCTTCCCTCAGGACACGACGCTTCCCAAACGAGGGCGGCGACGGCGACGAGCAAGCTGCCTACGCCGTGGCGGCGTGGTTGCAGCGTGCTGACCGCGATGGGTCACTGGACGGATTCTTCAGGCCGAACTTGACGGCGGAGGAACGAGGTATCGCCAAAATTGAAGGGTGGATACTGGGCGTGGTTTAGGGATGCTAGGAGAAGAAAGTATGTATTCAGCCGAGCAAGCGCGGAATCTGGCGAACGAACTTGTGGAATTCCTGAAGTCTGAAATTCGTGACACCCAACATCAAGATGAATGGACACAGCGCAACCTCCGTTTGCTGAGAGAGTTTACTCGGGCAATAGAGGCTGAGAGCTACCCATCAGCCAAAGATGCTTCGCCGGGGCAAAAGGCGAAGCAGTTCCTGTGGGATTTCATCGCCTATAAGCCGAAGAAGGGAGTCTTGCTGGCAGTAGAGACCGAGCACGAGGACAAAGAGCATTCTATTCTCTACGATTTTGAAAAGCTGCTGTATGTGAGGTCGCCGGTGAAGTTGATGATGTGCCGAGTAGCTGGCGAAGAGGACGCTCTCCGAATCAGGGGCAAGGCTCAGGAGTTTATGGAGCAGACCTGCACATTGTATTCACCCGGCGAAGTGTTCGTCCTTTACTGCGTGTGGTGGTCAGGGCACGAGCATGACAACAGGGACTTTGCCTACCTGCTTCAAATCAAAGGGGAGTGCGATTATTGCAGGATAACGACCGAGAGATTTGAGCCCATCTAATCTGTTACCGTTATGGACGGGAGAATTGCACCATGAGCATTGACAATCTGATTGTAGAAATCGACGCCGAAATTGCTCGGCTTGAACAGGCACGCACCTTGCTGTCCGGTGCGGCGTCACCAGCAACGAAGAAGAGAGGCCGACCGGCAGGAGCAGTGAAGGCTGTAAAGGCTGCGGCCAAACCCGCGAAAGCCGCCAAGAAGGCGAAGCGGAACATCTCGCCCGAAGGCCGTGCCCGAATCGCAGCGGCGGTCAAAGCCCGTTGGGCTAGGGTAGCGGCACAGAAGAAGGCAGCGGCTAAAGCACCGGCTAAAGCAGCGGCCAAGCCAGCGAAGAAGGCTCCGGCCAAGAAGGCTCCAGCCAAAGCGGTGGAGACCGTGGAGCCCAGCACACCGCAGCAGTAATGGGGGAGAGCCGGACTGGTTAGGCAGTGGTGAATCGACCACCTAAAGAGCCCGGCTCCACTCGCATGGACGGCTACTCCCCAGCCTCGGCGGCAATGAGGCCGCGCCGAAACCACTCAAATGCCTCTGGCGTGGGCGCAGGTTGCGGGAAGCCGGAACAGGTTCAGCCACAGAAGTGTCGTCAGCAACGACGCTTTCCATGAGAAGGCCGGGACAGGGACGAGCAAGCTGACTACGCTGACAGATTGGCCAGGGACGCATCCCGACTTCTCCATCTCCAAGATGCGCCAACGGCGGGTAATTTTCGGCAAGCGCCTGCAGTACGGTGAACGCCTTCGGTAAAGCGGCGAGGATGAGCACCAGGCATTCTGTTGGCTGCTGGAACCTTGCCACAATGTGACTTGCGGGGGCCTTTCCGGCCTCGGTGAGTGCATTGGCGAAGATAACCGGCCAATAACTTGGATCATGTCCTACGGTCTGTAGGTAAGAGGCTATATTTTTCTTTCAGTTGGATTTTTCTTCAGGAGGAGGGACTCCGC
>Ga0255355_1001423_pt1 | contig 11149 bp, 8 predicted proteins | sample HBST75metaG_FD_189943 | JGI IMG/M metagenome (GOLD analysis project Ga0255355, IMG submission 189943) | Peat soil microbial communities from Stordalen Mire, Sweden - H.B.S.T75 | ecosystem: Environmental > Terrestrial > Soil > Wetlands > Peat | place: Sweden: Norrbotten County, Stordalen Mire...
CCGTCTCGCCGACCTGCTCCACTCGCTGAGCAAGGATACGCAGTTCCTGCTGGTCACCCACTCCAAGCGCATGATGCAGTCAGCCGACATCATCTACGGAGTCACGATGCAGGAGCCCGGCTGCTCAAAGGTCGTCAGCCTGCGCCTGGGCCACCACGACCAGCAGCCGCAACGCGCCACCGCGTAAACCGGCCGCAGCCGCATTTTCGGCTCAAGCGTAAGCGGAGCGCTGATCTCCCATCTTTTGTGCGTGTTTCGCACAAAGGATGGGAGACCACATGCATCCATCTCAGCCTCTCGCAAAAAGCGCGCACGTCCCAACAGCGCGCCGCTCCGTACCTCATCGTGAGACAAACACGATTTCCTGTCTGCTGCGCGCCGCTTTGCGCAGACAAAAGAGCGGCCCTTCAGTTGTGACACAGATGGAGTCAGAGCAAGAAAATCGCCTCCGAAAGAAGCTTTCACTCCGGAGGCGCTTGTGTGAACAAGATAAAAACGGGGGACCAGTAGCCGACGCTGGAGGTCGATAGCACTCAGCTACTGGCGATCCCTGCACAAACGAAGCTAGCTGCGGCTTCCCCTTTCCACTGCTGCCTCGTGTCGCCTGGCTCAAAGAAAATTATCTTGCAAATTTTCCGAACCATGTTGACAACCGAAGTGTCTCCGATGCAGTATGTGCATTCCGTGACGGCCATCACAGAAGGCTGTACTTTACTCTGCTTCTTCCCTATTTCTCTTTTCCGCTCTCGCCCTGCAAATTCAGGCTCTTTTGCATTTGCCGCCCGCCCACCGATTGACAAAGCGCGTCTATCGCTCGACAATCGGAGATTCAGCTTCCTCCAAAACAAGGACCATACAATGACTGCTCTTTTGAAAACGAATCTGGGCTCAGTGCCTTTGATCGGCCGCGGCAAAGTGCGCGACCTGTACGCGGTTGACGACGCATTGCTGATGGTTGCCACGGACCGCATTTCGGCTTTCGACTTCGTGCTGGGCACGGGCATTCCGGGCAAGGGAAAAATTCTGACCCAGATTTCGCTGTTCTGGTTTGAACTGCTGAAAGATCTAGCGCCCAACCACCTGATCACGGCCAAAGTCAGCGAATATCCCGCGGCCCTGAAGCCCTACGCCGATCAGTTGGAAGGCCGCTCCATGCTGGTGAAGCGCGCCCAGATGTTCCCGGTCGAGTGCATTGTGCGCGGTTACCTGGCCGGCTCGGGGTGGAAGGAATACAAGACCTCGGGCACGATTTGCGGCGCTCCGCTTCCGGCCGGGCTTCTGGAAGGCTCGCAGTTGCCGGAGCCGGTATATACGCCCTCCAGCAAAGGCTTGGACGGCGAGCACGACGAAAACATCTCCTTTGCCGCGACCGAAAAGCTGATCGGCGCGGAAGACGCCGCGGCGCTGCGGCAGTTGACCTTGAGCATCTACCGCAAGGCTCACGCTCATGCGGCTTCGCGCGGCATCATCCTGGCCGACACCAAATTCGAGTTTGGCAAAACCGCGGATGGCATTATCCTGGCTGATGAAGTGCTGACGCCTGATTCCTCGCGTTTCTGGGAGGGAACATCCTGGAAGCCGGGGGGCGCTCAGCCCTCGTTCGACAAGCAGTATGTGCGCGACTATCTGGAAGAGATCCGCTGGAACAAGCAGGCACCCGCGCCCGGGCTCCCCGACGACGTGGTTGCCCGTACGCAGGCAAAGTACCTGGAAGCCTTCCGTCGCTTGACCGGGCGGGACCTCAGTTTGTAAGGCAAAAGCGGAGATCAGCATGGCGTGGACGGTCGATTGTGCCATCGTGGTCGTGTTATTGATGTCAGTGCTGGGAGGCCTGTCGCGGGGCTTTCTGCGCGCCTTCTGCGCTCTCGGAGGTGCGTTCTTCGGCCTGTTGCTGGCAGCCTGGAATTACACCCTGGTGGCATCGATTCTGACGCCGCTGGTACGCAGTGAAATCGTTGCCGACGCCCTCGCGTTTCTGGGCATCGCGGCGATTGTTATTGCAGCGGCCAATCTGGCTGGCGCGTCCACGGCAAAGACGCTGCACTACATGGGCTTCGGCTGCCTTGACAGGCTGGCCGGCGGGGTCTTCGGCTTTTTGCAGGGAGCGCTGATCATTACGCTGATTGTCCTGGTAGCCGTGGCGTTCTTTCCCCAGGCCCACTGGCTGGTTCAGGCCAAATTGCCGCGTATGTTCTTCGGAGCCTGTCACCTGAGCACGCACATGAGCCCGGCGGAACTGGCCGATCGCGTACGCGAAGGCCTCAGGTTTCTGGAGCAGGAAGCCCCCCAATGGATGCATCCCGGGACCGGAACTTTGTAATGTAAATTGCCGCTTTTGTATTTCATGATGCCCCAAAGGTGGAAAAGAGATTAAGCTGGTTAAGCGATTAGAGGTGGACGTGAAACGAGAACTGGACAGCCTGGTGACGCAAATGCACTCCAGCGGCATTTCCTACGAGGAGGCCGTGCGCGACTTCAAAAAACAGTATCTGCGCGAGGTTCTGGTGGCGCACCGGGGAAACCAGTGTAAGGCGGCGGAAGAGATGGGCATGCACCGCAACACGCTAAGCCGCACCATGGCCGATCTGGGCCTGGATCTGGCCGAAGTGCGCGCCGGGCTCAAGCGTCCGCCCCGCAGCGAACGTCCTGTATATAGTGTCTTCCGCCAGGGATATCGCCAAGGCTGACGGCGGCGCTTGAAAAAATATCATGCAAACAACTCCATCGGCCTCCGAAGCGCGGATCTCTATTCAGCCGGGCTTCACCTGGGATGGGCAGGACGCCTATCTGTTCGACATTGACGGCACGCTCACGCACAGCCGCGACCAAGTGCATCACAACGCCTTCGCGGCCGGGATCAAGCTGGCGACGGGACGCGACATCTCGATCACCGGCGTGAATACGTTCGGCAAAGCAGACACGGGAATTCTGCGGGAAGCCTGGCAGCAGGCCGGCCTTCCCGCGGAAGCATTTGAAGCGCAATCTGAAGCCATTCTCGATGCCATCTGCCATTTTGTGGCCGAGCACCGCCACGAGATGGACCTGGTGCTGATGCCCGGCGTGGAAGATGTGCTGGCCCACCTGGCGAGTAAGGGCGCGCGGCTGGGCCTGGCCACGGGCAACCTCGAAAGAATCGCCTGGGTCAAGATGGAAGAGACCGGACTGCGCAAGTGGTTCAGCTTCGGCGGCTTCAGCGATCAGTACCCCGAGCGCGCCCAGCTTGTGGGCCACGGCGCCCGCGTGGCCAGAGAGCTGGCCGGTCCCGAGGCAAGCGTCTGCGTCGTCGGCGATACTCCGCGCGACATCGCGGCGGCCCGCGCCAATTCCCTGCCCGTCATCTCCGTCGCCACCGGGAACTTCAGCTTCGATGAGCTGCTTGCGTACCGGCCCGAGGTCTGTGCCTCCTCGCTGGCTGACCTGCTGGCGCAGGCCGCATCGTAATGCCCCGCTGCACCCCAATCCGCGCCGCCGTTCGCCGCCGCATGAACGAATTCACCGCGGCTTTGCTGCTGGCGGTCTTTCCCGGCGCAATGCTGGCACAGACGGCAGTTCCCCGGCCCGGCGCACCCTCCGCTGGAACGGCTGCGCAGGCCACCGTTGCGGCCCCTCAAACCAAACCGCCGACCGGCAAGGACCGTCGCCGCGCGGTCAAGCTGTATCTGTCCACAAGCAAGCTCTACACGGCCGGGCGCTTCGAAGAGGCAATGCACGGCTATCAGCAGGCCGCCGCGCTGGACCCCACCAGGACCGACTACCGGCTGGCGGCCGAGGTGGCGCGCAGCCACGCGGTGACAGCGCTGGTTCAGGCCGCGACCAAGGATCGGATAAGCGGCAACCCCGCCGCCGCCCGCGCCGCACTGGCGCACGCCCTCGAACTGGACCCCAGGAACTTTGAAGCAACCCAGCATCTCTACGAGCTGGGCGACGACGCCGTGCGTGGGCTGCCAAGGCCTTTCTACGATCAGGAGGCAGAGAAGCTCGGCCCGGCCGAACAGCTTGCGCCGGTCGCGGGCTTGCATAGCTTCCACTTCCGTTCCGACCAGCGCCAGATCATCCAGCAGGTTTTCAAAGCCTACGGCCTGGAAACCACCCTGGACGAAAGCGTCCACAGCGCGCGGATCCGGTTCGACATCGACGACGCCAGTTTCAGGGAGGCCGTGGGGGCGCTGAATCTGATCACTGGCACCTTCTACGTGCCCCTGGACGCGCATCGCGTACTGGTGGCTCGCGACACGCACGAAAACCGCCAGCAGTTCACGCCGCTGGAGGTGGAAACCGTCTACCTGCCCGGACTCGCCACGGCAGATTTGACCGAGGTAAGCAATCTGGCCAAGAACGTCTTCAGTGTGCAACAGGCGACCATCGATTCCACCGCCGAGACCATCACGCTGCACGCCCCGGCAGACACGCTGAGCGCCTTCAACACCACCCTGAGCGAGCTGTTGGACGGGCGCAGCCAGATACTACTGGATGTGCGCGTGATCCAGGTTGCGCACACCAGCACGCGCGACACCGGAGTCGTGCCACCGCAATCCTTTACCGCCTTCAACATCTATGGGGAGGAAGAGTCCATCCTGAGCTCCAATTCGACCCTGGTCAATGAGATCGTCTCCTCCGGGCTGGCCTCTTCCAGCGACCCGCTGGCGATTATTGCCATTCTGCTGGCCTCCGGCGAGGTGTCCAGTTCCCTGTTCTCGGGCGGCATCGCCCTGTTCGGCGGTGGCATCACGGAGTCCGCCCTGTCTTTCGGTTCAACCACAGCCAACTTCAGCCTCAACTCGTCCGAGTCGCGCGCGCTGGACCAGCTTCAGTTGCGTCTCGGCGACGGCGAAGAGGGCACGCTGCGCCTGGGCGAACGCTACCCCATCCAGACCTCTTCCTACTCCAGCTTGACCACGAGCAGCTCCAGCATTGCCGGGCTCACCGCGTCGGGGACCTCCAGCAGCCTCTCTTCGCTGGCCTCTTCGCTGACTAGCACGGACACGGTGCCCCAGGTGGAGTACCAGGATCTGGGCCTGACCCTGAAAGCGACCCCCGGCGTGACGCGCAACAACGAGGTTGCGCTCTCCATCGACATGAAGATCACGGCCCTGTCCGGAAGCTCCGTCAATGGCAATCCCGTGCTCAACAACCGCGCCTATTCCGGAGTGGTCACGCTCAAACAGGGCGAAGCTGTGGTGGTGGCCAGCGAACTGAACAAAACCCAGAGCCGCGCCATCAGCGGAACCCCCGAAATCAGCGAGATTCCGGGCCTGAACGACCTGACCGGCAAAGACATAGAGAAAGACTATGCAACCCTGTTGATCGTCATCACGCCGCACGTGATTCGCGGAACCCAGGCGGCCGGCCACTCGCCCATGATGCACGTGGAGAAAAGCACCACGCGCTAGAGCGGAACCAGAGTAACTGTGTCCTGTTGAGTTTTGTGCAGGGTCGCCGCTCCCTGATGGTCGCGTCGACTTGAACGCTGCGGTTTCGGGATGCATCGACTCTGGTTCCGCTATAGCGTGATTCTCCGAACAGGCAAAGAAAAGCCCCTTTCCGTCGCAATCCCTGCATGGGGTTTGCGCCGGAAAGGGGGCTTGCTTCTCTAATGCTGGAACGACCTGCTTACTCCACGCCGTCCAGCTTGGCCTGGTACGCCACGATCTTCTTCAGCGTCTCGTAGGGGATGCTGGCGGGAATCTGGCGGCCATTGATCACCAGTGTCGGAACCTGACCGACGCCGGCATCCACAGCCAGCTTCACCGAGGCTTCAACCTCCGCCTTGGTCTGCGGAGTCGCGGCACAGGCGGCCACCTTCGCCAGATCCAGCCCGGCCTTGGTCACTGCGCTGTTCAGGGTAAGCGCGGCGCCATCCGGCGTGGCTAACCCCTCCTGCCCCTCAAAAACAGCCGCTGCGTACTGGAAGAATGCGGTGCTGCCGCCCAGCTTGGCTACACAAACGCCGCGCTCGGCAGCTGCCACGGCCTGAGGATGAAGCGAGGAAATCGGGTCAGCCTGGAAGACGATGCGAGCCTTGGGAAAGTCCACCAGCAGCCTGTCTATGTTGGCCTGAGCTTCCTTGCAATGGGGGCACTGGAAATCGGCAAACTCAACCAGCTCCAGATCCTTCGTGGCCGATCCGCGGTAGGGACCAGTGGCACGCTCCTGCATCAGCGCACGGAACTCGGCATACGGACGCTCGCCGAAGGAGACAATCTGGTCGCCCGTAATAATGTGCTTGCCGTCGGGAAGCACGTGGAAAACCAGCGGGAACGGCTTCTCCTTGCCGGTCTTGTTACCGACAAAAATCACCACTTTGCTGATGCCCTCGACAGGGGTCTTCAGAATGGCCTGTACCTGCCACATGCGGTCTGCGTCATAGCCCCAGTTGGCATTCAGAAAGGCGTTGACGGCCTCCTTGGTGGGAGACGTTGCGGTAAAGTTGGCCGGATCGGGCTTGGGAAACACGGGCGCCGCGGCGGGGGCCGGTGCGGAAACGGCCTGCGCGGGCGCGGCCGGAACCTGCGTCTGAGCCGAGACCTGAAGTGCAGGCAGGGACAAAGCAGCCAGCACGGCAATGCTGGCAAAACATACGGATGGACGAATCAAGCTCTTTCTCCTTATTTCGCGGGAATACACCCAGACTTTAGGTTATACCTGAACCTTGACAGCGATGGGAAATCTGCGTCCCATGCCAAACGACTTGGAAGTGACCTTCAGAACCGGCGCGGCCTGCTGGCGTTTGTACTCGCTGCGCTCCACCAACCGCACCACATGCTGGACAAGTTCCAGGGGAAATCCGTGCTCCCCTGCAATGCGCTCGGGAGTCTCATAGCGTTCCACGTAAGCTTCCACAATCGGATCCAGAACTTCGTAGGGCGGCAGCGAGTCCGTATCCTTCTGGTCCGGCCGCAGCTCGGCCGAGGGGGGCTTTTCCAGGATGGCCGCGGGAATCACTTCCCGCTCCCGGTTCAGCCAGCGGCAAACCGCGTACACACGCGTCTTCACCAGGTCCCCGATCACCGCCAGCGCTCCCACCATGTCGCCATAGAGCGTGCAGTAGCCCATCGCCATCTCCGACTTGTTGCCGGTGGTCAGCACCAGGGCCGAGTACTTGTTGGACAGCGCCATCAGCAGGCAGCCGCGAATCCGCGACTGAATGTTTTCCTCGGTCGTGTCCGCCTTCATCCCGGCAAACAGCGGCTCCAGCGCGCGGGTAAACTCGCCGAAAAGGCCGCTGATCCCGATCACTTCAAAGCGAACGCCAAGGTTGGCGGCCAACCGGCGGCTGTCGTCGATGGAGCCAGCCGATGAGTAGGGGCTGGGCATGCCGACGGCGATCACGTTTTCCGCGCCCAGCGCTTCCGCGGCGATAACCGCCACCAGCGCGGAGTCTATGCCGCCGCTGAGGCCCACCAAGGCCTTTTTGAATCCGCACTTACGCACATAATCGCGCGTGCCCAACACCAGCGCGTGCCAGGCAGCTTCGGTTTCGTCCTCTTTCGGCGCGGGCAGCGGCGGCGCATCGAAGGGATCCACCACCACCAGATCTTCCTCGAACGAAGCGGCCTGCGCAATCAGCTCTCCGCGCGCATTCAGGGCCAGCGACGAGCCGTCGAAGATCAGGCTGTCATTGCCTCCGACCTGGTTCGACAGCAACACCGGAATGCCGTCGCGCCGCGCAATGGCAGCCAGCATCTCCCTGCGGACGCCGCGCTTCGAGTGCCAGAAGGGCGACGACGACAGGTTGATGTGCAAAGCGGGCTGCTGGCTCATCAACTCTTCCATCGGATCGACTGTGTACAGCCGCCGCTGCCAGAAGTTCTTGTCGTTCCATGCGTCCTCGCAGATGGTAATGGCAAGCCGCACGCCGTCCAGCTCCACCACCTTCTGTCCGCGCGACGGCGCAAAGTAGCGCTGCTCGTCGAATACGTCGTAAAAGGGCAACAGCCGCTTGTGCTGCTCCAGCAGCAACCGCCCGCCGTCCAGCAAAACCGCGGCGTTCACGGCTGGCTTGCCCGTTTCTTCCGTAGCTGGCAGAGCCACGCCCGCCAGCACCGCCGTAGGCAACCCGCGGGTGGCCGCGGCCAACTCGTCCACCGCCATCTGGCAACGGGCCAGGAAGCTGGGCTTCTCAAGAAAGTCTGCGGGCGGATAGCCGCAGATGGCCAGCTCGGAAAACACGGTGAGGCGCGCGCCCCGCGCGGCTGCGCAGCGGCTGGCGGCGACAATCTTTTCTACATTTCCGATAAAGTCCCCAACCGTGGGATCAATCTGGGCCAGTGCAATCTTCACATTTTCAGTTTAAGGCAAATAGCAAGGGTTTCCCGGACCTGATCGCCGCACGGCACAAAAAGGCCGCCCCATTTGGAGGCGGCGCTTGAAACGGCAAAACGATGAAGAGCGCTAGGAGCCCGTCCCGGCAAATACCACGCCGATGGTGCGCATGATGATCTTGAAATCCAGCCAGATGCTCCAGTTGTCAATATAGGTCATGTCCAGCGAAACATAGCTCGCGAACGATGGATCCTGACGCCCCTGCACCTGCCAGAGGCCGGTGATTCCGGGCGTTACGTCAAGCCGGCGCAGATGGCTCAGCTTGTACTCCTTCACCTCGCTGGCAATAGGCGGACGCGGGCCGACTACGCTCATGTCGCCGCGCAGAACGTTGAAGAACTGCGGCAGCTCATCCAGCGAATACTTGCGCAGGAAATAGCCCACCCGGGTGATGCGCGGATCGTTGGTAATCTTGAACAGCACACCGTCGCGCTCGTTCATGTCCATCATGCTGGCGCGGCGCTTCTCCGCATCGCGCACCATGGTCCGGAACTTGATGCAGCGGAAAACGTGCCCCTTCTTGCCGATCCGCTCCGACCAGTACAGGACCGGCCCCGGCGAATCCAGCTTCACGGTAATTGCAATGACCAGCATGATCGGCAAAAGCGCGACCAGAACCGCGCTGGAAAACAAGATGTCGAGGAGGCGCTTGAAGAACAGCCCCGCCTCAGGCACATGGCCGCAATGCAGCGGAATGGTAGGAAACTGGCCGATGTACTCGACGGGACTGTTCCAGGTCAGGCCGTCGTACATATCGGGAACCACGCGCAGGTCCACGCCGTGGATGCGTGCCTGCGCCAGCACATTCTGCACAATTCCGCGTTCGCAAGGAGTGCTGAAGAATATCTCGTCCACAAACTGCTTGCGGGCGCTCTGGAAGAGGGTTTCCAGTGTACCAACCACCTCGCCCGCGGCTGTGGCCAGGCGGGCATTGGAACCGGGAAGCTCAATGAAGCCCTTGAAGGTATAGCCCAGATGCCGGACGCTCTCCAGGTGATGACGCAGGGCATACGCCTCCGGCCCAGTGCCGACAATCAGCACATTGCGAGTTCCCAAGCCGCGGTCGAAACGGCGATAGAGCATTACCCGGTACGCCAGTCGGCGCAGGCTGAGACACACGGTAACCAGCCCCACCGTAATCAGCACAATGCTGCGCGGAATGTCGTCGGCGTGAACCAGGTAGAGCGTCCCGGCCAACAACAGGCCAGCGCTCAGGCAGGCCTGCACACTCAGCCGCTGCTCATGCAAAATGCTGTTCATGCGCAACGGCAAGTACAAACGCATTCTTCGGCTGGTAAAGATCAGCGCTACGGTAAATCCACACAGCAGCGCCAGCAGAATCCACATCGAACGGCCCTGAATCAGGGTTCCATGCCAGAACCCCTTCGCGCCGGCCATCGGACCCATATGCCGCTGGTAAAGCGTAGCCAGAATCGCGGACCCGAGAACGGTTATTGCATCCAGCGCCATCCAGAGTCTGACTTTGCCGCGCGACCCGCGCACGAAATCTCCGGGCAGAGCATGCCCCCATTCTGCGGATGCAGAAGAGGCCATTGAAGCTGATAATCGTTGCCAGAATTCCGAAGTCGCCATGTACCTTCGCAAACCTCTCGCATTCAAAAACTACGAAACCACCCCGGGATTGAATCCCTGCGGATGAAAAAACTCTGAAAAGGAAACCGTGCAATGATAGCGAAAGTTATTGTTTTGATGGCAAAAGCATGACCAGGGTTGCCATCAGTTCTCAGCACCCGCGCCGTTACCTACAACCGGCCTTGCCTTCTTTGATTTGTCAGGAGGCAATTTCGTTCAGCATAGCCCGTTACCAGCACCTGGCAACTGAAGAGTCATGCCCTCCATCCATAGCATGATTCCAGCACTTATTAGCACGAGTCCACATGATAAAACGGATAAGAGCGAACAATGTTTTTCCGGACCCTGCAAAAGCCGCGACATTAGTTGAATCCAATAAGAATCAATAACATACCAAGGATTCCTAGCGCGTCATTCAAGTGTTCCAAGTTCTTCTCCCTGGAAATTCAAGGGAAATCCTCGGAATCAAAGAGGATGTAACTCTTCAAGCATCGCGCCGTACGTCTGTAAATGCAAGAAAAATTATCCTCTTCTGATTACGAAATGACAAACTTCACATTATGTCGAAGGTAATAGATAGGCGTCCAGGGTTAGAAACTGCTCGATATGCGGATCGCTCGACGCCATGAACCCCTTCAACGGCCCAAAATAGCTTGCCTTGCCCTGGTCGAGGAAGAGCAGCGTATCGGCCAGCCGCTCTGCAAAGCGCATATCGTGCGTGACCACAATGCTGGTATATCCGAGTTGGTGCTTCAGCCGCTGGATCAGGTCGCCAAGGCGGCGGGCGATGATCGGATCCACCATGGTGGTTGGCTCGTCGTAAAGCACCACTTCGGGCTGTGAGGCCAGCGCGCGGGCAATGGCCACGGCCCGTTTGCGCCCGGTGGAAAGGCTGGACGGCAAGGCGTCCACCACATCTTCCGCACCCACCAGGCCAATCAGCTGTGTCACGAGCTGCTCCACCTGATCCTCGGCCAGACCGCCGCGCTCGCGCAACGGAAAAGCCACATTCTCGCGCACGCTGAGGGAATCGAACAGCGCGCCATTCTGGAAGACCATCGTGACCCGTTTGCGAATGGCCCGCATTCCCTCTTCGTCGAGGTCCGTGATCTCCTGGCCCTCGACGCGGATCGACCCCGCGTCCGGCTTGAGGAAGCCCATCAGCAGGCGCAGCGCAACAGACTTGCCCACTCCGCTGCGGCCCAGGATGCAGAGCGTCTGGCCACGGTCCACA
>Ga0255355_1001425_pt1 | contig 11129 bp, 8 predicted proteins | sample HBST75metaG_FD_189943 | JGI IMG/M metagenome (GOLD analysis project Ga0255355, IMG submission 189943) | Peat soil microbial communities from Stordalen Mire, Sweden - H.B.S.T75 | ecosystem: Environmental > Terrestrial > Soil > Wetlands > Peat | place: Sweden: Norrbotten County, Stordalen Mire...
CGCCCAGGTCAAGGTCACCGATATGGCTACGGGCTACACGCGAACCTCGCAGTCCAATGGCCGCGGAGTGTATGTGGTCTCCCTGCTTCCGCCGGGGCAATACACGCTCGAAGTCACGAAGCAGGGCTTCAAGGCGGCATCTTCGTCGGACGTGCAGGTGATCGTTGCGGAGACGACGGTCCTGAACATACACATGGAAGCGGGCGCAGTCACGGAGACAGTTACTGTGGCTGCCGCAAGCGTCGAGTTGCAGACCGAATCGAGTGAATTGGGGCGCGTGACAGATTCCGAGATGATCGAGAACCTGCCTCTGGTTACCCGCAACTTCACGCAGATCATTGGCTTGAACGCGGGCGTTGCGCAGGAGGTCAACAACGCGGGCGATATTGGAAGAGGCGGTGGCAGCCAGGACGCGAATCCCGGAGGCGGAAGCATCATGAGCCAAGGAGCCACCTCGACAGACAATAACTTTGAGATGAACGGCCTCACCATCAACGACATTCAGGGTTCATGGATTTACTCGTCGGGAATTCCGGCTCCCAATCCCGATACCATCCAGGAATTCAAAGTGCAGACAGCCCTGTTTGATGCTACGACCGGCCGCAATGCCGGGGCCAACGTCAATGTGATTACGAAAACCGGAACCAACGCCTACCACGCGTCGATGTTCGAGTTTCTGCGGAACGAAGATCTCAACGCCAATGACTGGTTTGCGAAGCGTTCCGGCGAGCCACGTGGCATTCTGCGGCAGAACCAATATGGTTTTACCGCCGGCGGCCCACTGGTCAGGGACAGAGTTCTGCTGTTTGGTTCATGGCAGGGCACAAAGCAATACAACGAAACCGACCCGTCGAATCATAAGTTGGACTATCTCCCTCCCCTGACGAACGACCGGTCGGCGGCGGGATTGGGTGCGGTTTTTGCAGGCGCCTCCGGCTATCTTGGTCCGCTCTTCGGCACCATCGACGCCAATGGTTCAAACATCGCTCCCCAGGCTTTGGCGCTGCTCCAGGCCAAGCTGCCCAACGGTCAATTCGTGATACCCACAGCGCAGAAAATCAACCGTTCCGCCACCGGCGGACTGGATATGGAGGGCACGGCATACATCAGCAGCCCGGGGTTTTTCAACGAAAACCAATGGATGGCCAACGGCGACTATCTGCTGTCTGATCGCAACAGGATCGCAGTTCGCTATTTCGGTGCGCTCAGCAACGTGGAGTGGAGCACTTTATACGAGACGGAAGGGTTTCCACTCTATCAGCCGGAGCGGTTTGATCTGGCCTCCATTGAAGAGACCTATACCCTCAGCCACACGGCAGTGAATCAGTTTCTGGTCGGCTTCCATCGGTCGACTTCGAATCAACGTTACGGCAATGCATTTACCTTCTCAAGCCTGGGCATGAACGTCCCTACAGAGGATGATGCGTACCCCAATCTCTGGATGATCAGCGACGGCTTTCAGACGGGCACAACGTCGGCGTTGGGCTTTTTAGAGAATGAGTACGCCATCACCGACACGCTGTCCTGGGTCAAGGGAAAGCACCAGTTCACCTTCGGCGGCGGCTTCACTTATGGCAGGGATAACATGGAGAAATTCGACTTCGAGGCCTATGTGCTCTGGCTAAGTTGGGCGGATTTCTTGTTGGGCCAGAGTTACTTGCCCTACGGAGTCCCATACAGCAATATTTGGGAAGGATATGAGGGGATCGGGGACTTCCAGCGCGACTGGCGATACAAGGATGCCAACGGCTTCGTTCAAGACGATTTTGTCGTAGCGAAACGTCTCACGCTCAACCTGGGCCTGCGCCTGGAGCACATAGGCAATCTTGGGTCCGCCAATGGCGGCGGCAACGTGGACGTATCCAAGATCAATCCCAATCCACCGGCCTCGGGCAGCCTCGATGGCTACCTGGTCAACTCCAATTACCATGGCCCTATGCCCCCCGCCGGAGTGATCCAGGGGAAGAACACCTTCGGGTTCAATGGCGACGGCCAGAACACATGGAATCCGCGCATAGGATTTGCCTGGATGCTGCCGCGCTCCGATCGGTTCGTTCTTCGCGGAGGCGTAGGCATGTACCACACGACGACCGAGGGCCAGATGAACCTGTTGCTGTGTGCGGAAGCGCCCACCGGGATATGGAGCGTCTTGTCCGGACAGTACAACGCGTTCTCAACCGACGCCAGTCCCTTCCCGGCAGCACCGGCCTTCCCTGTCTTTACGCCGTACTCGCCGTCAACCGATTTCACCCTGGCTGCGCTGGCGATGGACTGGCGTCCTCCGACAACGTACCACTATAGTCTTGGCCTGCAATCCAGGCTTCCCGGCGGTCCCGTCCTGGACGTCGCCTACGCCGGAGCACGCGACCTCCACGCAATTCTGGGCAGGACGATCAACCAGGCGAATCTGGCTTCTGGCGCCAACCCGATTCGCGGTCAGACTACAAATACAGTTGCGAACGTCCCCTTGCGCGCACCCTATCTCGGGTGGACAGCGAACACCATGTATTACTTTGCGACGGATGGCGAGGCTTGGTACAGCGCTTTGCAGGCGTCGCTCACGCAGAAAATCAGACATAGCTTGCAGTACCAGGCCGCCTATACCTGGGAGCGGTTGCTGAGCCCCGTCCCGGGCTTTACCACCGGCTCGAACGAGTTCGGACCCACCGGCGATCAGAAGGCGCTGCGCGCTCACGAGGCGGGATATGGACCCGATTATAATGTCCGCCCGCAGCGGTTTGTCTTGTCCGCGTTCTATGCTCTCCCCGGTCCGGCGAAATCTCATCCATTGCTTTCAAACGCGCTCGGGGGATGGAGCCTTGCAACCGCGACCGTGGTCCAGTCTGGACAGGAGGGCAGCATTACCTTCAATAACATCAATAACGTTTACGGCATTACCTCCGATCGGGCGAGCTACGCTCCAGGTTGCAGCGCGAAGAATCTATCTACGCCTGGATCGGTCAGTCATCGAGTCGACAACTACATCAACAAAGCCTGTCTCGCGGCCCCTGCAGTGATCGGGGACGACGGCGTCGGCACGGGATTTGGAAACACCTCGAACGGCGTGCTGCGGGAGCCTGACCAGGCCGACGTCGATCTCTCGCTCAGCAAGAGCCTTCAAGTGCGTTGGCCGAAGGAAGGCGCCAGCGTGCAGCTTCGGGCGGACTTCTTCAATGCTCTCAACCACCCGAATTTTGCCGGTCCAAACAACGCGTTCACGACGACACCATCGACCTTTGGGACCATCACCGCGATGAGCACCAATCCGAGAGTGATTCAATTCGCGTTGAGGTTTTCGTTCTGATTCTGGGGATTCGCCGCTCAGCGTCACGACCGAAAGTAGGCCGGCGTGCTCCCGGTCCATCTGTGGAATGCGTGGCGAAAGTTCGCAGCTTCGCTGAATCCCACCAGTTCCGAAATATCGTCGATGCTCAACTTGGTAGAACGGAGATACTCTTTCGCCAGATTGCAGCGGACGTCGTCGAGGATCTGCGTAAATGACACAGCCTCCGCGTGGAGTCTGCGGTGCAGCGTGCGGACCGTGATGGCCAGCCGGTCGGCCACCGCTTCCATGGTCGGCGAATGTCCGGGGGTCGACGCGATAATCTGGTACACCTCGCCGGCGACGCCGATCGACGTCTTCACTTCGCCCAGAATCCGGTCGCAGGTATCCCACATCAGCTTTGAAGTGAGCCGGTGCGCCATGTGCGGCTTTTCAGCAAGAATCGATTTCGGATAAGTGAGTTCGCAAACCGGCTGGCCAAACTTTAGATCGCAACCGAAATGGCGGCGATAGAAGTTCAGGTGACGCGGCGGTGCGTAGGGCAGCGCGGCGCGAATGGGATGGCAGGCGCCCGGTTCGACGACCGTTCTCAAATGGGTGGCTACCTGCGTCAAATGCTGCTCCAACAAAAAACGCACCAGGGCATCCGGGTGAGCGACCAGTGGATTCTTCTCCAACACCCACGACACGCTGTCTTTCTCTTCGCGCCACGACATGGTTAAGAGCGGTGTAGCCAGCTTGTGATACTTGACCGCAACTTGAAAGTACTCGCGGATCGTCGGGCTGCACACCAGCGCAAACCCGTACATTCCGTACGCCGAAAGTGGAATGCGACTGCCAACCTTGAAAGGAGTCTCGGGATCCTTCGACAGTTGCAGAGCATTGTGGCAGACCGTGATGTACTGGCGGACGGAGGTCAGGGTGTCTGGCTGGGTAAGACTCTCGGGCGACAGGCCGCTACCCGACAAACTTGTTGCCGGAGCAATCCCTTGCTCGTTAAGAACCTCAACCAGGGCCGCAACCTTGTAGGGCGCGTAACGTTTTTCGTTCCAAAGGGGAAGTATCATAACGGGAAGGATTGTCCGACTCGAACACGTTTGTGTCCGCATCGCACGACGCCCATCCATTGTGCAGCAGCGTGGCTTCGTTTGGGAAGATTTTTCTTGACGCCTTTGGCAGTTTGTTGATCTCCTGACGGCGGCGGTAGAACTCACGAGGCCTGCAGGCTCGCTCCGTGCTTTCTTGCGGTCCTTCTCGATAACTCGGCGACTGTGAAATTGCGCCATTGATTGTCCGGTAAACACACGGCGCAGCGCGACGCATCCAACTAACCTACGTAGGGCATGCGTGCTCTGCGCATCCGGAAACGCGAATCGTGAACAAACTCATACCCTCCGCCGATGCCGCTATTGCAGATCTACGTGATGGCATGACTGTCATGCTTGGCGGTTTCGGGCTATGCGGGATTCCGGAAAACCTGATCGCGGCCCTGGTTCGCAAAGGGGTCAAAGGGCTGCACACGGTCAGCAACAATATGGGTGTTGACGGCTTCGGAATGGGGTTGATGCTTGAGGCCGGCATGATTGCATCCCATATCGGCAGTTATGTTGGGGAGAACCGCTTGCTTGAGAAACTGGTCATCGCCGGCGAACTGGACCTTACGCTGATTCCCCAGGGCACCCTCGCCGAACGCATTCGCGCCGGCGGCGCCGGCATACCGGCCTTCTATGTGCCAGCCGGAGTTGGCACCATTGTTGCCGAGGGAAAAGAAACGCGAGAGTTTGATGGCAGACTTTATCTCATGGAACGCGCTTTACGCGCCGACGTCTCGCTCATCAAGGCGTGGAAAGCTGACCGGCACGGAAATCTCGTCTTCCGGAAGACGGCTCGGAATTTCAACCCGGCAATGGCCACTGCCGCCGAACTGGCGATTGTTGAGGTCGAGGAATTCGTTGAGTTAGGCCAACTGGATCCGGACGAGATCGTGACGCCGGGCATCTATGTGGATAGGGTCGTAGTGGGCGCCGTGTTTCAGAAGCCGATCGAGCGGCGCTTCATCAAGGAGCATGCGCAGCCATGACCGTTGAGAGTTTGGCAGGACCAGAAGCACCCTTCACCCTGGTAGGGAAAACCGCGATCGTAACCGGCGGAGGGCGGGGGATTGGAAGGGCCATCGTGCAATTGCTCGCGTCCGCGGGCGCACATGTTCTTGCTGCTGACCTGGACGAAGAGGCGCTCACGGAAACGCGTTCCCTGGTCCGTCAACCCAATCTGGTTGCGTCCATCCATGGCAACTTGACGGACCCTGCATTTCCTCAGCGGATCGTGAATGCTGCGCTCGAAAGCTTCCATTCGATTGACATCCTCGTAAACTGCGCGGGCTTCACCTGGGATAGCGTCATCCAAAAGACATCGGACGAACAGTTTCTCGCCATGTTGGATATCCACGTGGTTGCGCCGTTCCGATTGCTCCGCGCCGCCTCAGACTATCTTCGTGAAACCGCGAAGCGGGATATAGCCGCGGGGCAGCGCGTGATGCGCAAAGTTGTGAACATCACTTCCATCTCTGGCACGGATGGGAATGCAGGCCAGGCAGGCTACGGCGCAGGCAAGGCCGGAGTCATCGGGCTCACGAAAACTCTCGCCAAAGAGTGGGGCCGCTACAACATCAATGTCAATGCGGTTGGCTTTGGTCTCATCCAGACGCGCATGACACAACCGCTCAAGCCGGAAGGAAAAATCAACATAGGCGGCAAGGACATTCCCGTCGGCGTCCCGCCCGCGATGCTTGAGTCGATCGCAGCCGCGTGTCCCCTTGGGCGCATCGGAACCGCTGAGGAGGCGGCCGGCGCCGTGCTCTTCTTCTGCTCCCCTTTATCGGATTACGTGACCGGCGAAGTGCTCATCTGCAGCGGCGGCTTCCATTTCTAATCGATAGCGCAAAGACCGGTGCAACCTCTGCCAACCGGCGACACAATGCCTGGGGTATGGAGTGTAAATGTGAACGGCAAAGAGTTGATCGCACGACGTGTCGCCCGGGAACTCCGCGATGGGTTCTATGTCAATCTTGGTATTGGCCTGCCCACCACGATCGCAGCGTATGTGCCAGACGGGATCGAAGTGATTCTCCAGTCGGAGAATGGCCTGCTGGGAATCGGCCCTCCGCCTTCTCCCGATCACGAAGATCCCGATCTGATCAACGCCGGAAAACAACCGGTGACCATCCTTCCCGGCTCCAGTTTTTTTGGCAGTGACCAGGCCTTTGCCATGATCCGCGGCGGGCATATGAACGTGAGCATCCTGGGCGCGATGCAGGTATCCTGCCGAGGCGACCTGGCAAATTGGACCATTCCCGGAAAGGTAGTCAAGGGCATGGGAGGCGCGATGGATCTGGTCGCCAGCGGGGCTCGCGTGATCGTCGCCATGGAACACAACGCGAAGGACGGAGCCTTCAAGATGGTCGAGGAGTGCTCACTGCCGCTCACGGGAAAAGCCGTAGTCCACGACATTGTTACGGAGCTTGGCTGGTTTCACGTTTCCAGGGAAGGACTGGAGATGAATGAAATCGCCGAAGGCGTCACCCGGAAGGAAGTTGAACAACGCACGGGGTGCCATGTGAACTTTTCGCAGGAACTGTGCCCGATGCTTCCTTTCTGATCGACGTTGCAACAGTTTGCCTTGGATTCCCTCACTCGACACACGGCGATTGCGCAGTTAGCAATCAGCGGCTTTGCGACCCAGCTTGCCTCCCCCCGGCGTCTGTCCGCTTCATCCGCCTGCTGTGTTGAACCTTCTGGGCCAACCCTGTGCCTGTGCGCACGCGCATTTTCAGCGTTACACTCAAGCGTGGAAGGGTTTCCTTTCAAAAGATCGGCCGCCCCCCCTCACAAAGTCCATCCCTTCCCGCCAAACGGTCTGTTTTGCACAGTTTAGTGCGGCTTGCTGACACACACTAAGGCTGGAGCAGTGCGCTTATTCGAACGGTGCCCGATAGGGTTCCGATGCGCTGAGACCCGCCTCCGAAGCCAATCCGGGCTTCCGTGCCCGCCGGCCGCCTACTCCACGAGGTGGCAGATGAACGCCCTGTTGATCTATCCGGAGTTTCCCGACACATACTGGAGTTTCAAACATGCGCTCAAGTTTCTGGGCAAGCATGCGGCGCAGCCTCCGCTGGGACTGATGACGGTTGCCGCACTGCTGCCGGACTCCTGGAAAAAGCGCTTGGTGGATACGAACGTCGAGCGACTGCGCGACCGCGACCTGGACTGGGCAGACATCGTGCTGTTAAGCGCAATGCACATTCAGCGCGACTCGCTTGCGGCCATCGTGGAGCGGTGCCACGCGCGCGGCCTGCGGATAGTGGTGGGCGGGCCCATTGCGAGCAGCCTTTCACTGGCTGAACTGAAGGCGGATCACGTGATGATTGGAGAAGGCGAAGCTTTGATCGCCGGCATGGCCCGCGACCTGGAGCAGGGAACTGCCCGGCCGGTCTATCAGGCCGCCGAAAGGCCCGAAATGGTGACCAGTCCGCTTCCCGATCTGAGCCTGATCAAAATGCACCGCTATTCGACCATGGCCGTGCAATACTCGCGCGGCTGTCCCTTCAACTGCGAGTTTTGCGACATCATCGAGATCTATGGGCGACGCCCGCGCACCAAGGCCGTCGCGCAGGTCATTGCGGAGCTTGATCAGTTGCATGCGGCCGGCTGGCAAGAAGCGGTATTTATCGTCGACGATAATTTCATTGGCAACAAGGCGCGCGCCAAGGAGTTATGCGTCGCTCTGGCCGAATGGCGCAGCCAGCACAGGACCAGTTTCGCCTTCAATACCGAGGCTTCACTGAACCTGGCCGACGATCCGGAACTGATGCAAATGATGAAAGACGCCGGCTTCGTGTCGGTCTTCCTGGGCATTGAGACGCCCGATGAATCGGGGCTGATAGCCGCCAACAAACTGCAGAATACGCGGCGCAGCCTGCTGGACAGCGTGGCAACAATCCAGAGCTATGGCATGCAGGTGATGGGCGGCTTTATCCTCGGTTTCGACACCGATCGCGAAGATATCTTCGATCGCATGGTGGAGTTCATCCAGAAGAGCGGCATTCCCATCGCCATGGTCGGGCTACTCCAGGCCATGCCCGGCACACAGCTCTTCCGGCGCTTGTGGAGAGAGGGCCGAATCCTGGACGCAGGTCACGGCGACAATACGGACGACAAGCTCAACTTTCTTCCCAACATGGATGCGGCAAAGCTGGTGGAGGGCTATCGCTCCGTGTTGAAGAGGATTTATTCCTGCGAGGCCTACTATGAGCGCGTCAAGCTCTACCTGAGTCGCACCCAGCCGCGTCCCGGCGAACGTAAGGGCCCGCGCAAGAGCGGGCAGCGGTGGCTCACGGTGGGCAATGCGCGCGCCTTTGTCACATCGATCATCCGGCAGGGCGTTTTCGGCAGACAGCGGTGGAGTTACTGGAAGTTTCTGGCGACAGTAGCGACCCGGTATCGCCACTGCATCGGCGCTGCGATGACCCTCGCGGTGATGGGTTATCACTTCCAGGTAATGACCAGAAGAATCTCCGGAGCATCCTCCATCGTGGTGCCCGCCGCCGACGAATGCTTGCCGGACCAACATGCCTCTTAATCGGCCTTCTCAACTGCACGGGTGGCACTTCTGGTTAGAAGTCGCATCCAAGTCACAATGTACCGTCGGGCCTTGATGGCAACCTTCCTACGGCAACTGGTCCAATCGCCAGCGTCGCACGCGCATCGATCGATCATGCCGAGCTGGCTCGTGCACTTGGGAGCGTTTGGGCTATTTTTCGTTGCTGTAGTGGACTCCTCCGTTGTCCCTCTTCCGCTGCCCGGCAGCACCGACCTGCTGTTGCTGTGGATGGTGGCCAACGGCAGAGACCCATGGCTCCTCGCCCTGTACGCGATCACGGGCAGCCTTCTGGGCGGATATACCACTTGGCAAATCGGTCGCAAGGGCGGCGATGCCGCGCTTCGGCGCTATGTGCCCCGGCGCCTTCGTGAACGAATCTTCAGATGGGTTGAGCATCACCCGATTCTCGCGGTCTTTCTTCCGGCCGTGCTTCCTCCGCCGATTCCGCTGTTGCCCTTCGCGCTCGCATCGGGAGCACTGGGCGTTTCGCGCGGGCGCTTTCTCACCATCTTCGGCGCGGCGCGCAGCATGCGCTACGCTTTCATCGCCTGGCTGGGCGTGACCTACGGGCGCCGGATGGTGCGTATGTGGTCGGGAAGCCTTCAGAAGTGGTCGACGCCGCTCCTCAGCGTATTCGTGGGGCTGCTGGTAGCCGGCCTGTGCTACGGAATATGGAAACTTCGCAGGCTGCGGAAGATGGATGTCGCCGGGACACTTGCACTGCAGGACGAAAAAGCGCAGGGAGACTGATCGACTTTTCATGCGATTGCCCTGAGAGCTGCCCTCGGCCGGCGCTCAGCATGGTCCAAACAGCTCAGATCGCAGCGCTTCCCAGATACTAACCTGACTCAAGTTGCCCCCCTTTGCGGAACTCTGATGAGTCTGCGTAGCGGCGCTGCTTTTCCGCAGCAACCTTTTCTCCGCTGCTTCTGAAAGTGGCCGGGATCATCACAAGTCAAATGCACGGAAGCTGTTTTCATTTCCCACAATCGGAGCATTCAATCTCTGGTCGAATGCCTCAGTCCAAACCCGAACAGAATGAAGTTCGAAAGGTCTAACGATGAATAAGGATCGCGTAAAGGGCACTATCGATGAAGCAGTGGGAAGCGCCAAGCGGAAAGCCGGTGAATGGGCGGGCGATGGCGAACTTCAAATCGAAGGTATGGCTCAACAGGTGAAGGGCAAGCTTGAAAACGCCTGGGGCAAAGCGAAAGATGTTGTGGATGAGGCCAACGCGGAAGCAGAGGTTAAGCACGAATCGCGCACGGAATTAGCTATCGAGCGAGCGGAAATCGAAGACCGGCAGAGCTAAAGCAAGCTGCTCTTGTTCCCGCAGTGGCTCGCGGAGCTTTTTCTTCCGATGAGGCCTTTCGTGCGAGTTGTGCAATCCGCGCCAAAATCATTGGCCCTTCGACACAAGAGCCAGCCGTGCATCGGTTCGGAAGACCGGTTTGCTCGATGCAAGAATCGTCTCCACAACGCTTTTGCCGCCGCGCCCGACCTTCGACGCCATCGACGATACGCTCGCGCAAAGGCTCGAAGACGAAGAACTTCCTCGCAAAGGGCTGGGCCGCGCCTAAGGCCCAGCCTTTTGCAGTAAACAGGGCATTGGAGCGCGATCGAGTAGCGTACGATCATCTATGGAATCATATCAATCGTGTGAGCAATATTGATCACCATCCGCCTGTCCGCTGGTGCGACTCTGAAGTGATCGTCCTTGTCAAGTTCTCTCAGACGCGTGTTCAGATCATTCGTCTGACCCAAGGGTGTTGCCTGCGCGGCAAGGCCTTTGTAACCGTCGATGAACCCCTGTTTCGGTTGCGGCGCTGTGCTGTAGTCCATGACAGACGCGATTGCGTGTCCTGCTTTACTCAACGGCAGGCCCAGTGTTCTGGGGGAAAGTTTTCGATGCATGAAGATGGAAAGACCGCATTCGATGCCGGGGCCTTCCTGGCCAGCGCCGGGCTCGGGCGGACAATCGTCAAACTAAGCGAAGGTCAGGCCTTCTTTTCGCAGGGTGAACCCGCGGGCAGTGTCTTCTACCTTCAGATCGGCCGCGCAAAGCTGACTGTCGTTTCCGGAGGCGGCAAGGAAGCTGTAATCACTCGTCTCTCCGCAGGCGACTTCGTTGGCGAGGAGTCGCTCGCCACAGTTGGAACTGTGCATATGGCCACGGCCACCGCCGTGA
>Ga0255355_1001429_pt1 | contig 11112 bp, 9 predicted proteins | sample HBST75metaG_FD_189943 | JGI IMG/M metagenome (GOLD analysis project Ga0255355, IMG submission 189943) | Peat soil microbial communities from Stordalen Mire, Sweden - H.B.S.T75 | ecosystem: Environmental > Terrestrial > Soil > Wetlands > Peat | place: Sweden: Norrbotten County, Stordalen Mire...
GTGCGAGATCGATGTCCCAACTGGCGGCAAGCGCCGAGCCGCCGGCATAGGCGGTGGTCGGACCCCAGGTGCGCACGCCGACTGATGCATCGGACATCTTGAAGCGCGGCAGATCGATTGCGGGCATGGGGCGGGTGTACATGCCGTCGATGCCGCCGAGCAGCTCGATCTTTTGCTCCAGCGTGAGCTTGGAGAGCAGTGCGTGGGCTTGGGCCTCAATAGCGGACGAGTCAGGGGCCGGCGCCTGGGCTGCAATCTGTAGGCAAATCGGCGTGAAAACCAGGGCGAAAAGGAGGAAAAGAGAGCGCAGAAGTTGATTTTTCATACCGCGCCCAAGGTAGCGCATCGGGTCACCCGATGTACAGAGCCGGGGACCTTGGTTTTGCCTAAAGAGAGGACCGATGGGCTCCGTGGCGGGCCTGAGACGGCAGCCCGCATCAGGCGCTCTCCAGCCCGTAATTGCGAATTTACTGATCAAAATTGACCGGAATTCGGCGGCCACGATATCTAAAGTGGTTTTTTGAATCGAGGGAGGCCACGCGCTCCCGTGACCTTTCTTTCGCAAAATCAATGCCTTAACAGGTGTGACTCGAATCACAGGGGGGGGTGAATGGGGTCACTGCCATGGGTAATTCAGAAGCGCACACTCAAACTCTAATACGCACGTGCCAGCGGCGGCCTGGAGACAATCATGGGTTTTGAAAACGGCTTGAAGACCATTGTGGTCGCGACAGACCTGGGGGGTCAGGCAGAGGCAGCCCTCGAGTACGCGCGCAAGCTGGCGACCCATTACGGAGCGCGGATTGTGCTGGCCCACGGGCTGGATCCGATGGAGTATGCCGCGGTGGATGCGATTCCCGGCAGCGTGTTGGGGCACATGACGGACGCGGCGCGCAAGGTGCTGGACCAACTGGCCGGCGAGTTGCTGCGCGAGGGGATTCACAGCCATTCCGAGGTGCGGCAGGGCACAGTGGCAGAGATGCTGGTGGATGTGGCGCGGCAGTATGAGGCCGGGCTGATCGTGATTGGCACCAAGGGGATGGAAGGCGCAGGGCCCGTTGTAGTGGGGGCTATCGCCGAGCGTTTGGTGAGACTGGCGACCTGCCCGGTGCTGGCGGTGGCGGCAGACTGGAACGCGGGCCCGCATCGGCCCACTCCGGGTGGCCCGGTGTTGCTGGCCATGGAGCGGAACCATGCGGCGCCGGCGGCGGCGGCAACTGCTGCCTCATTGGCACAGGTGTTTGATCGGCCCCTTCTTGCGCTGCACGTGCGCACGGCCGCAGAACAGGCTGCCGGACTCAATCCTTGTACGGTCATGGAGGATCAGGGCATCCGGTTCGAAGGCACAATCCAGGTACGTTGCCTGGTGAAGGACGGCAATCCGGCCGACGCGGTGGCCGAAGCCATTGCGGAGAACCATCCCTGCATTCTTGTGGCGGGGGTAAAACGGGCCAGCGGAACACCCGGGCCTCACGGCACCGCGTTCGCGCTGCTGTCTGCATCACGTGTGCCGGTCCTTTGCGTTCCGCCTAATGCGGCGGACGCCGGCGCCAAGTCGGAAGTTGCTTCAGAAAGCGCCTCCGAAATCGTACGGGAAGTTGCGCTTCCCGTCGAAGCCTCGTAGCGAGGGCTACTACCGCAGCGCGCGGCACAGACGATTCCCAGGGAAAATGGGCGGGGGGAAAGGAGAAACCGCACCGTTTTGTCCAATCGATATCGCAGACACGAAGCCAATGGGGTAGACGCATGAACCGCGTGAGGACGCGTGGGGACGAAGGCCTGCCACGCGCCTGCAAGAGAAGTTCAACGGGAACCGGAGTACCGCGGAAGCCCGCGGCAAGGAGCCTGAGGGCTCAGCATACGGCAAGGAAGATGACCAGCAACCAACTTGAAGATCGAATTGAACGTCTGGCGGCGGCAGCAGCGCATCCGCTCGCCGAACTGCTGGCGTGTCCCGAGGAAGCGGGAGAATTGCTCACCAACGTTTCGCGATGCATCGACGTGGATGCCGGGGAGGCCGTTTTTCGGCAAAATGAAAGCTGCAAAGGGCTCTACGTGGTGGTCTCGGGCGATTTTGTCCGCAAAGCAGAACGGTTGCAGATGCGCGTGACGCTGGGAACGGCACGGCCCGGGGATCTGGTAGAGCTGGCCGCCGCACTGGGCGACGGACATCATACCTATACCTTGACCGCGGTGACGCCGGGGTCGGTGCTCGTGCTACCCATCGATGCACTGCGGCGTGCGTTTGAGAGCCATCCGCCACTGCGGATGCGGCTGCTGGAAGAGCTGGCTCGCGAAGTTTCGCGCGCCTACATTACGTGCTGCCTCACGCGCGTGACACCGGCACGGCGCCACGCCAACGGAGCGGCCCAGGCTTAGCGATTCTAATTCGCGGCCCAAAAGGGTCTCCGGCCGGGGCATGGGGGCGAAAACACCCGTCTCGCTGGGTGGTATTTGGGATATACTCTACCTAGTAAATAGTCCCCAACGGTATCCCTATGGCTTCAATCCATTCTCATCACCCTCCGGAAGATTGCCAGAATTGTGAGCACCGCCATTTGCGGATGTTTTGTAATCTGACGCCGGAGGCATTGGCCGATTACGACCAAATCGGCATCATGATGAGCCACGCCCGCGGCGCCAAGCTGTTTTCCGAAGGGGATGCGGCGCGCAACGTGTTCGTGATCTGTTTCGGGCAGGTGAAGATCTCCTCCACCTCGCGCGACGGCAAGACCATGATCCTGAAGATTGCCGGGCCGGGCGACGTGATGGGGCTGAGTGCGGTGCTGGCCAACGTTCCCCACGAAGTGACTGCCGAGGCCATCGAACCCTGCCAGGTAAAAACGGTGCGCAAACAGGAGTTCGTCGAGTTCCTGGGCCGGCATGGCATTGCGTCGATGCACGCGGCGCAATCGCTTTCGGGCGAATACATGACGGTGTTTCACGACGCCAAGCGGCTGGCGCTTTCGGGCTCTGCGGCGGGGCGGCTGGCGCGCTTGCTTCTGGATTGGGGCCGTGATTCGGCCAACGGCAAGCCCGAGATCCGCTTTACCATGGCGCTCACGCATGAGGAGATCGCCAACATGGCGGGCACCTCGCGCGAAACGGTGACTCGGCTGCTCAACCAGTTCCGCCGCGACCAGTGGATCACGATCAAGGGCACCAGCCTGACGATTGTGAAGCCGGACCAGTTGGAAAAGCTGACGGCGTAACGCGCCTTCCCTTCGCTCATCTGCCTTTGCTTCGGTTCGCAGCGAAAAATGCCTGCGATGGAATCCTGTACAACAGAAAAGCGCTGGTCCCCAAGAACCGCAGCTCCGTTTGCGTCCCCGCTTCCCTCCGTGTTCACCGGCCGCTCATCCAATCATTAAGTAGAGCGTGTTTCAAAAATGGCTTCGTGAAAGGGCACGACTTCAGTCGTGCCGAGAAAGCCCAATAAAATCTGGGGCTTTAGCCCCTGAGAACTCGATCCCAGATCGGCCGCAAGCTATTTTTGAAACATGCTCTACGAAACTTCCCCCGAGGACAAATCCATGCAGGCTACGAATCATGTGCAAGACCACATCGACACCATCGCCAAACATGAGCAGGAGTTTCTGGCGCGAAGATCGCCGGCGGAACGGCTGGGAGATCTAACGGCGTCCATCGTTGGCAATCTGGGATTTGTCGCCGCGCATATCTTTCTCTTCGTTTCCTGGATTCTCGTAAACACATTGCATTTGCCGCGAATTCCGCATTTCGATCCCATGCCCTTTCAGCTTCTCGCAACCATCGTTGCCATGGAGGCGATCCTTCTGGTCAGCCTTATCCTCATGCGGCAATCGCGTCTGGCGCACCGTGCCGATGAACGGGAACATCTTGTGCTGCAAATCCTTCTGCTCACAGAAAAAGAAGTGACGGCCGTGATCAGCATGAACCAGCAAATTGCGCAAAAGGTGGGCTTGTCGGATATGGAGAACAGTCAGGAAATTCAGGAACTCAGCCAGAACACTTCAATCGATGAAGTCGCTCAGGACATCCAGCGAAGCCTGTCCGAAGATTCGAAACAGGCGTGATTGCCGGTCGGATGACCGGCTAGCCGTGACATTGCTGAGTAGTAACGGAAGGGTGGACGACAATCCGACCGAAGCACAGTTCAAGGCGCTGTGTCAGTTTAGAAAGTGTCACATTCGATTGCCAGTCGAGTTGCAGACTGAATTACTCTCGCTTACATAAAGAGCAGCCTTTGGATGGTGGATCATGGAGTGGCAATCGATGCTTATTCTGGTTCCTTTGGCTTTCGTCGGCATGGCCGCCGGCGCTCAATCGTCGACGGAAGCCCCTTTTCCTGAGGTCACTACGCTTGTTCGGCAGGCCATTCTGCGGCAAAGATTCGCGGAATCCAAGGAGCAGGACTATGTCTTTCGCGAGGATGTTGGCTCAAACAAGCTAAACAAGGAATGTACATGGGCGCCGCGCTGTCCTGCTCCTTGCGGTGTTCCGGGCGTGAGATGCGTCGGCTACTTTGTGCTCAGCAGCACAGCGCGCCATTTCGAGATCTTCTGGCGCGACGGGATCCGTGTGGCACTTGCCCTGCCGACCTGCGGGTCCTGCGACCCAGTACCGAGACAGAATTGGATGCAGAACATTCCCGTCTCCGGCGACGAACTCGCCGAGGAACATCAGCGTGTCGACAGCCAAGTTGCAGCGGCCAAGGCACTTCGTGCACAAGGTGAGGGCGCCGATTCTCCCGACGATCCACCGCAAATGCTTTTCTCCAGATTGCTTGAAATGTGTACCTTTTCAAACCCTCGTCGCCAGATCGTAGAAGGCCGCCCCACCATTCTGCTTGACTTTGCCTGCGACCCTTCCGCAAAACCCGTGAGCGCAAACGAAGCCTTTCTCAAGTCCTTCTCTGGAACGGTTGGGATAGATGAAGAGGACTGCGCGGTCCAGCACGTGGAGGGAAAGTTTGATGCCGATGTGAACTTGGACGGGGCAAATATCGTGATCCGCAAGGGTACACGAGTCACTGTAACCAATGTGCGAGTGGGCGCGGGGATTTGGTTGCCATCGAGCTTGGACGCCAGGGGAGAGGCGCGCTACTTCGCATTCTCCATAGACGGCGATGGGCACATGTTTGCCGGAAACTACGAGAAGCTCCTTACCGCGAGTGGAACCCCGTCAGGGCAGGCGGCTGCGGAGGCGGTGTGGGCGCATTGGGAGGCGCGAGCGCACGCGGATCATGAGCGAGAGCAGGCAGAAGCGCTGGCGAGCCAAGAGGCTGCGCGAGCGGCTCAGGCCCAGGGATATTGGGCCGATCCATCCACAGGGCTCATGTGGGCCGCAAAGGACAACGGCAAAGACGTGGGCTGGAGAGGAGCCATGAAGTACTGCCGCGGTCTGCGTTTGGCTGGTCATTCGGACTGGAGGTTAGCGAATATGGCTGAGCTTCAAGGCGTATACGACAAGACAGTTGAAGCTCCCGGACTGGCTGGCCCCGCCAAGACCCCTCGAGCTTTCACTTGGCATGTAAAGGGCAATTTGTTCTTGACGGGAGATCAATGGAGCGGTCACCAAGTGATTGGTCGCATGCCTCTGGAGTCGTATGAAGACTACTTCGATTTCAATGAGGGCAGGCCTGACACAGATCCCAGCGGCTGGCCTTACTCTTCCTCAGGAATGCGTGCATTGTGTGTGCGCGGTCCCGGAAAATAAACGCAAGTATACGTGCATTCCGGACGTGTCACCGCCTGCCCGGAAATGATATGGTGTGACCCTGTCAACATCTTCGAATCGCTGGGGTAGTTTTTGTTTTTGTCTTTTCGAGGACAGGATCAGCGGCAGCCGTGGCAGGTAATGGCGACGATTGATCAAGCTGATATTCGCGGGTCGGAACCGCATAATCATGATCCGTCGGGAGCTGCCTCTGACTAACATCGCGAGTCCGGCTGAGCCTGTCGCATATTTCCGCCGAGGATTCTCCTTCGTGCTTGCTCCGGCTGCGGCTGACCCTGTCCTCGAGTTGGATAGCGTTATTCACGGGTTGAATAGTTTTTGCTTTTTCCTTTTTTGGAAAGTTTTTGCTTTTGTTCTTTGGGTCCGGGTTATGCTGCCATTTGCCGCTTGCAGGCCATCGCTTCGGCCTTGATGCCGATGGCCCAGATGAAACCCAACAGTTCGCGCGCGACTGCCGTCATGACCTTCCTCTGATCCTTGCCCGCGTTCATCAACTTCATGTAACGCTTGTGCAGGCGGTTCTGCGCCTTCCATGCTATTTCAGTGATCTCCGCCGGAATCCCTTCGTGTCGCTTGCGCAGCTTTTCCCCCACGCGGGGCAGATGACGATAGCACCAGGCCGATTCCACCACGATGCGTCTGAGGTGGGCGTTGCCGGACTTCGTAATGCCGCCTTTTCGAATGCGCTTGCCACTGGAGTTTTCGCTCGGAAATACTCCGCAATAACCCATCAGCTTCCGTGCACTCTCGAAGCGGGAGGAGATGTTACCCAGTTCGGAGGCAATCGTAACTGCCGAGATATGCGCCACGCCGCGCAGAGCCTGCAGACCCCGAATTACGTCCTGCATGGGCTGGGGGGCCAGCTTCACCACTTCGAGGATGGCCGCTTCCAATCGCCTGACTCGCGCACTCATGTGCTCGAATTCGTTCAGACAATCTTGTAGCGTGACTTCCTGCGCCGGCTGTGTGTAGCGAACCTGCGCCAGCCACCGCATGTAACGCTCTGTCCACGCCTTCAGTCCCAGTGGCGGTCGCTGACCCGTACGCAGCAGGAACTTAGTCAGCCGATGCCGCGCCCGCAGCTGATCCTGCTTAGCCGCCTCCCGTTGCCGGACAAGATCGCGCAATGCCTCGGAGTCTTCATCCGGAACCCACACTGCTGTCAGATCGCCGGACCGGTGACTGCGTGCCAGTTTCATCGCGTCCCGCCGATCAGTCTTCACGCGGTCTCCCGGCTTCCTCGGAACAAGGCTCGGCGCCACCACCGCGCACTCGACACCCAACTGCGCCAGCTGCCAGTAAAGTACGAATCCCGTCGGCCCCGCTTCATAACATGCCCGCAGATGCTCGGTCGGGCCGAACCTCTTGATGAACTTGCGGATCGAATCCTCGCGGTTGGCAATCGTTCCCAAGCTGCGAACCTCGCCATCAGGCTCGGCTACTGCTACAGCTATCGTTTCGGCATGGACATCCAAACCCAAAAATCGTAACTTCTCTCTCATGACCGGTTCCCTCCGCTTGTGGCTCTGGGCTGTAGTTCGTCAAACAAACTCAGCCTAACCCACGACTAGCGCATCGAGCCGGTCACACCATAATGACTAACCAGTTGATCAATATCTGCGGCAACGCATTTTCCGGTACTCACGGCTCAACCTGCCGCCGGATGCATCGCAATCTCTTCCTCGGTTACGACAAAGAAACTGCGCAGGTCCGCCTTTCCAAACGACGTGGTCATTGCCACATCGGCGGCATCCCGCCCCGTCGCCATCAGCACACGGCCAATCCGCGGAACGTTGTTGCGCGCATCGAACGTCCACCAGCGCCCGCCTAAATAAGCCTCGAACCATGCGCTGAAGTCCATGGGAAGCCTCAGCGGCACGCCGATGTCGCCGAGATACCCGGTGGCATAGCGAGCCGGAATATTCAGCGCGCGGCAGAAGGTGATGGCCAGATGTTGAAAGTCGCGGCACACGCCCACGCGCTCCGTAAACACATCCAGAGCAGTTTTTGTGGGCCGGGCGTGCTGATAGTTGAATGCCACCTTATTGTTCACCCAGTTGCAAATGGCTTGCACGCGTCCCCAGCCTGGTGCGATGTGCCCGAAAAGTTCCAGCGCAATGGTCGAGAAACGATCCACCTCGCAGTAGCGGCTGTTGAGCAGGAAAGTCAGCATCTCGTGTGGCAAATCGCCCACCGCCGTCTCGCCCGCCGACCAGTTCGTCTCGTCCGGTAATCCGGAGTCTCGAATCAACGTGGAATTGAAAAGCCTCAGTTGCCCTTGGAGCGCAACAAACCGCGCACAACGATTCCCGAAACTGTCCCGGTAATAGGCGATCTCAAGCCTCGGTTCAGTCTGGAGTTCGTCTGGCTCCTCCAGATCGCGGATGCGCGAAGGATGCACGTTCAAAAGCGCCACCATCGCAACCGGTGCCGGGATATCGAATTGAATGTCGTACGCAAGCCGAATCAACATGGCGATCTCACAATGAACATGGCAGTGTCGCCATGAATTGAGGGTGTAAGGCCACCTGGCGTTCTATGGGAAAAGACAGCCTCTTGGAAAACACGGCGCTGTCTAGAATCCTTTCACAACTCACAACCCCGATCCAACTGATGACTTCGATGCCCTGGAGACAGTCAGCGTTGTTCGTGTTCCGTCGAGATTACGGACGTGTCATCGCAAAGGTCCGGCGAGCAGGCGACTTTGGGCGCAGGATGAACCACAGTCCTCAGCCCTGACTCCCGCCGCGTTTGATAGCTTGAGGACATGTCTGAAACGATTTCCCCGCCGACCGAAACCACTCTTGACCTCGAATCTCTCGCTGCCGACGTGGTTGCGCTGGCCATGAAAGCCGGTGCGACGGACGCCGAGGCCACGGCGCGCGAGGGCGACGAGTTCAGCGTGAACGTGCGCATGGGCGAGGTGGAGACGCTGAAGGAATCGGGCTCGCGCGGGCTGGGGTTGCGCGTGTTTCTGGGCAAGCGGTCGGGATCGGCTTCTACAAGTGATTTGACCGCGGAGGGAATTCGCCAGCTCGTGGAAGGAGCGCTGGCGCTGGCCCGCGTGACGGAGGAGGATCCCTTCGCGGGATTGCCGGAGACGGGCGAGTTTGGCGCAGTGCAGGACGATTTGCACCTTTACTACGACGACGTGTACTCGCTCGGCGGGGCGGAACGAATTGAGTGGGCGCGGCGGGTCGAGGCGGCGGCACTCGCGGCGGACCCGCGCATCACCAACTCCGATGGCGGCAGCTTTGATGCTGCGACCGGGCGCAAGGCTCTGGCCAACTCGCGGGGATTTGTGGGTAGCTATCGCACCAGCTACGCCGGCGTGGCCGCTGCGCCCCTCGCGAAAGACGCCGACGGAAAAATGCAGCGCGACGGATGGTGGTCGAGCGCGCGGCGTCTCAGCGATGTGGAGTCTCCTGAATCCGTCGGTCAGGAAGCGGCGCGGCGCACGTTGCGGCGGCTGGGCGCGCGGCGCGTGGCGACGCAAAGCGTTCCTATTATTTTCGCGCCTGAAACGGCGCGGACGCTCATCGGTTCCGTGTTCGAGGCCGCGTCGGGCGACGCTATCTGGCGCGGCGCGTCGTTTCTGGCGGGAAAGCTGGGCGAGACCATTGCCGCGCCGGATCTGACGATCGTGGACGACAATACCATGCTGCTGCCGACGGGAGTGGGCGGATTCGGGACCTCGCCGTTCGACGACGAGGGCCTGCCTTCGCAGCGCACCGTGGTGGTAGAGAACGGCGTGCTGCGCAATTACCTGCTGAACACCTACACCGCGCGCAAGCTGGGGATGCGGTCAACGCACAACGCCGCGCGCGGATTGGCAGGCGCGCCGGGAGTCGGCTGCGGCAATCTCTATTTGCAACCGGGGAACATGACCAAAGAGCAAATCCTCGGAGAGGTGAAGGCGGGGATTTATGTGACCAGCCTGATGGGATTCGGCACGAATATGGTTACGGGCGACTACTCGCGCGGCGCCACGGGCCTGTGGATCGAGAACGGCCAACTGACGCACGCTGTAGAAGAGATAACCGTTGCGGGAAACCTGGCCGAGATGCTGCGCAACGTGACGGCGATTGGCAACGACATCAGGTTTCGTGGATCGGTGGCTTCGCCGACACTGCGCATCGACGGAATGACGATCGCGGGGGCATGACGATCGCGGACGCAGCAGGCAAACTTCACGCGGAACGCAGCGTGAGCATGGAGATCTCCGGTGGGCAGTCAAGCCGGAAGGGAACACCCACTGTACCGATGCCGCGATTGACGTGCATCTGCAAGCGGCCGAAGCGGAACCACCCCTCAACATACTTACGCCCCATCCGGGGCAGAATCATTGGACCGATCAGAGGCAGGCGAACCTGGCCGCCGTGGGTGTGGCCGCAGAGCATGAGTGAGACTGCCTGCCCGGCGGGGATCGCCAGGAGATCATCCACATAGTCGGGCGCATGGCAGAGCAGAATAATCGGCTCCTGCGGAATATTGCGGATGGAAGCGGGGATGGTGGCTTCAGGATCAGGCGAGCCCTGCAAGGGGTCCGCGAGTCCCGCAAGCCAGATGCGGGCGCCGGAGCGCTCGAGCGGCATGTAGTAATTTCTCAGCACGATGATGTTGTTGTCGGCGAGCGCTTCCGATACCTCGTCGGCCCCCACCTGGCAGTCGTGGTTGCCCAGCACCGCGTAGCGCTGGCGGCACGTGAGTTCTTTGAGAATGCCGGCGCATTGCCACCCGGCGCCGATGGCAAATTTTTGAGACGCAAACTCCGAAGTGACGAAGTCGCCGGTGAGAAACACCGCATCGGGTTTCAAGCTGTTGACGTGGTTGACGACCTCATGGACAAAGAACGCCTCAGTGAATTCGTCCATGTGGATATCGCTGATTTGCGCGATGCGGAAGCCGTCAAAGGCCGGGGGAAGGCCGGGAATAACGACGTCGCTCTCGGAGACTTCGATCCAATGCCGCTCGAGTTCGCCCGCATAGAGCGCGAAACCGCCCGCAGCGCATGCGCTTGCCTTGAGGAAGCGGCGTCGCGTGATTTGAGATTTTCGAGGGGAGCGGGACACGGTCACATTCCATGGTATCGGATTCTCATGGGACGGTCGTCGGCGGGTAGTGGGTCAGTTCGAAACTGTTTTGAAAGGGCACGACTTCAGTCGTGCCGCAAGTACTGGAAAATCCACGGGGGCTTTAGCCCCTGAGGAATGGTTTCTCTCAAAATGACCCACCACCCTTGCATGTCGGAATTACGAGCGAGGGGATGGGGTCGGGGCGGCAGCATCCTCGGCGGCGGGAATGCCGGCGAAGAACCGCGCCACTTCAAGCCAGTTGCTTACGCGGATGAAGCCGGTGGCCATCAAATTGTGCGGTGCGGAGTAGAGCAGGCCC
>Ga0255355_1001433_pt1 | contig 11089 bp, 9 predicted proteins | sample HBST75metaG_FD_189943 | JGI IMG/M metagenome (GOLD analysis project Ga0255355, IMG submission 189943) | Peat soil microbial communities from Stordalen Mire, Sweden - H.B.S.T75 | ecosystem: Environmental > Terrestrial > Soil > Wetlands > Peat | place: Sweden: Norrbotten County, Stordalen Mire...
CCGGTACCCCGTGGGTCGTTGTCAGGATTGATAAAGCTGGTCAGGCGAGCCTTCTGGTAGGGCTTGAGAATCTTGCCGCTGGTCCAGGCGCCGGCGATCAGCACGGTTCCGCAGGTCAACAGGATCAGTCCCTGGCGGAGGTTGATACCGCCGAGGAAGAGGCCGGCGACGAGAATGGGCGTGTAGGTGAGGGCGGTTCCCAGATCGGGCTGAATCAGCACCAGCACCATGGGAAGGCCCACGAGCCCAAATGCCTTGAAGATGTCCTTCCACGTGAGATGTCGTCCTCCCAGGTTGGCAAAGTAGCTGGCCACGACAAGGACCAGAACCAGTTTGACCCACTCGGAGGGCTGAAAGTGCATGGGGCCAATACTGATCCAGCGCTTCGCGCCCAGTACTCTATGCCCCACCAGCTTGACCGCTACCAGCGCCACCAGGCAGGCGCCATAAGCCCAGGGAGCCCAGTCCAGCAGCCGGTGATAGTCGATCTTCGAGAAGATGAACATGGCCACCAGGCCGCCTCCGATAAAAAAGAGCTGCTTGGTGTGGAAGCCGGTGTACTTGGTGTGCAGCGTGGCTGAGTAGATTTCAAGCACAGAGACGGTGCACAGCAGGAGCACCATGCCCAGCAACGACCAGTCGAAGTCGCGGAGGCTCAGAATGCGGCGCATCAGAGGTGTCCTTCCTTGAAGCGCAGGGGCATGGTAAGCAGCCAGGCCGGCCACGAGAGCTTGGTGCTGGCCATGGCCCTTGCCGGAGCCAGTGGAGCGAGAGCGAGAGGAAAATGCCCGCCGTGCAGTTGGGCAGTCTGCCTGGTTCCATTGGAGCCGCGGCGCGATTTCGTTACAGGTTCTGACCAGACCGCCCCCATCTCGACCGGCTTGGCTTGGGCTGCTGGCTCCACTGCGTTATGGTCTTGCATCCTCTTCTTGTTCACATAGACGGTGGCTACCTGGGCTGCCAGTTTGGCTGCATTCGAGCCCCAGTCGCCGTGTTCCCAGAGAACGGCCACAACGAACTCCGGATTTCTGCGGGGGATGACGCCGACAAACCAGCCGTTGGGCAGGAACTGCTTTCCGCCGCCCAGGCGCTTGATCGCCTCGTGGCTGGCCACCTGCGCGGTGCCGGTCTTGCCGGCAAAGTCCACGCCATCGATATGAGAGGCCCCGGCCGTGCCGCCCATAGTCGGATCAGTGGCCCCGGCCATGCCGTCTGTGATGATCATCCAGTTGGCCGGATCAAGGGGAATCGTAGCCTCGCCGGAGCCGGGAAAGCTGTCCGCCAGCGCCTGCCTGAACTGCGCGGGGAGCTGATCGGTGTTCACCACGTGGGGCCGTACAAAATGTCCGCCCGAGGCGATGCCGCCGATCATCCGTGCTAACTGGATCGGCGTCACTGTCACCGCGCCCTGGCCGATGCCCACCGAGATAGTCTCTCCCACATACCACTTCTCGTGGTAGTTCTTCAGTTTCCATTGCGAAGAAGGCACGATGCCCACGGCCTCGTTGGGCAGATCGACGCCGGTGCGCTGGCCGAGACCCGCGCTTTTGGCGTAGCGAGCGATGGTATCGATGCCCAGCTTGTCAGCCAGGGTGTAATAAAAAGTGTCGCAGGACCAGGGAATGGCGTGCTCGATGTCCACGTTGCCGTGGTGACGGTCGCAGGCGTGGAATTGGCCGTAGAAGGTGGCGCCGCCGTTACAGAAGACGTGCATATTCTGCGCTACGCCCTCCTGAAGGCCGGCGACGGACATCAGAATCTTGAAGGTTGAGCCGGGAGCCAGCTGTGCCTGGATCGCCTTGTTCATCAGCGGATGGTTGGGGTCGGTGATCAGATGGTTCCAGTCGGCGTGGTTGATGTGCACGGCGAAGGCGTTGGGGTCGTAGCTGGGGTGCGAAACCATGGCCAGAATCTCCCCGTTGCGTGGGTCCATGGCGATCACAGCCCCGCCGCGGTCGCCCAGGGCAAGCTCGGCGGCACGCTGGATGTCGATGTCGATGGTCAGCTTCAGGTCCTGGCCGGCGATGGCGTGCTGGGTGCTGAGGTGGCCCACCTCGCGGCCATGGCTGTCCACGACCACATCGCGGGAACCGTCCTGGCCTCGCAGCAACTCGTCGTAGGTCTGCTCCACGCCCGCTTTGCCCACAATGTCTCCCGGTTCGTAGACTGCATACCGCGGGTTGTTCAGGTCTTCTTCGCTCACCTCGCCCACGTAGCCGATCAGGTGCGCGCCAAAGCCGTCCCGTGGGTAGAGTCGGCGCTCAACGTCCACCGTCTCCAATTCGGGTAGCTCATTGCGGTGTGCCTCGATGAATGCCTGCTCGTCGGCGGAGATATCCTGCTTGATGGGGATGGGCTGGTAAGCGGGCGCGGCCCGATAGTGCAGCAGGGTGGCGCGCAACTGATCCAGATCCAGGTTCAACCCGCGCGCGATCAGCGGCAGGTCGTCGTCCACGTTGCGATTCTGTTCGCGGACCAGGAAGCAGGAGACCGACGGGTAGTTGTCTACGATCAGCCGGCCTTCGCGGTCGAAAAGTTTACCGCGGCCAGCCATCACCGGAACCTTGCGGATGCGGTTCTGCTCGGCAAGCAGGCGGAAGTTCTCCGCGCCCAGAACCTGCAGCCGCCACAGTCCGGCCGCCAGGGCCAGCATCATGGCCAGAATGCCGTACTGCACCACCGTCAGTTTGAAGGTGGAGAGTTTTTCGCCGCGAGTGCCAGTGCCGGAATACATCGTCTATGCCTTAGAACCAGTGAAAATACTCTTCATTCAAAATCAACTTCCCTGGAGCGGTTCTCCAATTGGTGTAGAGGAAAAGCACAATCGTTGAGTGGCTTTTTCCTTAAGAAAAAGCCACCTTGCACTACGCCGGAAACGCCACAGAAATTGGAGAACCGCTCTAATCGCTAGCTCCTAATCCTTGATCTCCGTTCGGTCCAGCAGCGGATACAGCACCAAGGCAATCAGTGAGGTTCCCACCGCCTTCATCAGTTCCGCCAACCAGCTCCACTGAAGGTCCAGTCCCAGCAGGATGCGATAGATGAAAACGTAAATCGCGCCCGAAAAGAGAGAAAGAAGAAAGGTGATCGTCAGGCGGATAGTGTGGTTCTCGACGTCGATGCGCCCGCCCACTGAGCCGGCTAGAAACCCGGCAACCGTCTTGGCAATTCCGTTGGCGCCGATGGCGTGGTGAGTAAGGGCGTCCTCGAAGATGCCCAGCCCAGCGCCCATCAGTGTTCCCTGGATGGGGTCGCGCCGGACCAGGGCAAAGTAGATCGTAACCACCAGTGGCAGGTCGAACCAGGCATAGCCGTGCAGCAAGTACGGCAACAGGGCTTGCAGCACCAGCGCCGCCAGCGGCGTCAGAGCATAGATCAGCAGCGGGTAGTGGCGAATCCCCAGATCGCGGCGATAATCGGCGCCAAGAACGTTCATGGCTATGGATTCCCCTTTGAATGATCTGGCGGAGGATTGGTCGGCAGTCCGGGCTTCGCACCCGATTTTGGTGCAGGCTTGTTTTTCAGGCTGGCCGGCGTTTGTATCTTCTCGTTCTGCGACGGCAGAGACGTTGCTCCTGGCGTAAAACGGTCAGGATGTTGCGCGCGCAGCAGTTTTGGAATCTGTGGTTCGGCTGCTGTTGCGGGCGCGGCCTGATCTTGCCCTGGCTGGGCCTTGCCGGGTGTCTGCCCTGAGGCCGGAGTCGCCGCCGGCGAATGGGGTTCGGTGAGTCCTGGCAGCCGTTCCGCCATAATTTCGGATGCTTTTTTCTGTTCCTTGATAGCGTCAGCCTCCGCGCCTTTCAGCGCCTCGCTGGTGGCCATGTCCTGCTGCTGTTCAACCGGGAAGCGCGGCTCGGTAGAGGTAATCACCAGCACTTCGTCCAGACTGTCGAGACGAGCGGCCGGCTTCACGATCACGTCGATAAACGAGTCGCGGTCCGGGTCCGGCGTCACACCGAGGACTACGCCCACCGGCAATCCACGGGGGAAGATCTGGTCGCCTCCAGCGGTGATTACCCGTTCTCCCGGTTTGATGCGCTGGTCGGGCAGGATGCCCACAATCTGCGGACGGCCGTCGGCGTTCCCGCGCAGAATTCCGCGAATTCGCGTGGTCTCCAGAATCACGCCTGCGCCGCTGGTCTGGTCGTTGATGGCCAGTACCTGCGCGGAATGCGGAAAGACCTCGCGCACTTTCCCCACGATGCCGTCTGGAGTAATGACGGCCATGTCGCGTTCGAGCTTGTAATCGGCGCCCTTGTCAATATAGAAGACCCGTGAGGAATCGCTGCCGCTGGAACCGATGGCCTGCGCCGCCAGCGTTTTGTAAACGTATTTCTGCTGGAAGTCCATCAGCGATTGCAGCCGTTGGCCCTGCTTGGCGTCTTCCAGCAGGGATGCCTGCTCCAGCCGGAGCCGGTCGATGGTCTTCTGCAAATCCCGGTTCTGATCGCGAACGCCGCGCAGGTCGAGGTAGGTTTGCCACAGGTTCACCGTGCCCTGTTCCGAGGCACGGAACAACCGCTCCGGGGGCGTGACCACCTCATCGGCCCACAGGCGGATCAACCGCACCCCCGCCACATCCTGCGGATCGACGCTGTTGCGCCCGCTGTCGGTGCGATGCACTTGCACGGCTAGACCGATGATCTGCGCCAGCAGGATGGCCAGCAGCACCAGAAGATTCCGATAGCGGGTGAAGAACGATTCCATGGCAATCAGTGAACAGTGGTCAATGAACAATGGCCAGTTGGCGAAGGCATTTCCATTCGTAGGGGCTGTTCCAAGCCTCGATTCGAGGCCTGGATTTCAGCGCCGAGCAGCTTCCCTGTAACTCAGCGTCGGTCTGACTAAATCCACTGTTCACTGTCTCAGTCGATCTTGATCTTGCGCAGCAGCCGGAAGTCGGAGAGCATCTTGCCCGTTCCCAGCACCACCGAGGCCAGCGGATCGTCGGCCACTGAAACCGGCAGCCCGGTCTCCTCGCGGATGCGCTTGTCCAGATTCTTCAGCAGCGCGCCTCCGCCGGTCAGCACGATGCCGCGGTCGCTGATGTCGGCTGAAAGCTCCGGCGGCGTGCGCTCCAGAGCCACGCGGATGGCGTTCATGATGACGGCGATACACTCGCCGAGCGACTCGCGGATCTCGCTGTCGTCGATGGTGATGGTCTTGGGCACGCCCTCGATCAGATTGCGGCCCTTAATCTCCATCGTGAGCGGCTTGTCCAGCGGGAAGGCTGAGCCGATTTCGATCTTCACGTGTTCGGCCGTTCGCTCGCCGATTAGCAGGTTGTACTTGCGCTTCAGATAATTGGTGATGGCCTCGTCCATCTGGTTGCCGGCCATGCGCACGGAACGCGAATAGACAATGCCAGACAGCGAGATGACCGCAATGTCCGTGGTTCCGCCGCCGATGTCTACCACCATATTGCCGCCCGGCTCGGTGATGGGCAGCCCGGCGCCGATGGCCGCCACCATGGCCTGCTCAACGAGGAAGACCTCGCTGGCCTTGGCGCGGTAGGCCGAGTCCTCGACCGCGCGCTTTTCTACCTGCGTAATTTCGGAAGGCACGCCAATGACGATGCGCGGATGAACCAGCATCTTGCGGTTGTGCGCCTTCTGGATGAAGTAATTCAACATCTTTTCGGTGACTTTGAAGTCGGCGATGACACCGTCCTTCATCGGCTTGATGGCCACGATGTTACCGGGCGTGCGGCCCAGCATCTCCTTGGCCTCTTTGCCCACGGCTTCCACCTCGCCGGTGTTCTTGTTGATGGCTACGATCGAAGGCTCGTTGACAACGATGCCTTTGCCGGCCGCATAGACCAGCGTGTTGGCGGTGCCTAGGTCGATGGCCAGGTCGCTGGAGAACATACTGAACAGCGAACGGAGACCGTGCGACCGCGTGGAGCGCGATGGGTAACTGTTCAAGGACATGGGAAGACCGGATATACCTCAATACTTATTGTACGGCCAGCGGCCCAAAGCCGCATCGGAACCCCGCGCCAGGGAGCGAAACATCGCGCCAGCCCGTGTAACAGGTGCCGTGCATTCAGTCGTTTGCAGCCACGTTCCATCCCTGGATTGCCGGATGCCTCAGGCTTCCACCGGGGAGGCAAGAAGCGCGGACTCTGGCTCCTGATGTATGCTTTTCTTCGGATTTGGTCCCGGCTGAATCGAGTGCCCAAAAATTTGGCTTCATAAGCTGACAACTGATCATTCACCACTGTATTGACGGATTTTGAGAGGGTATTGGCATGGGAGAAAGAGACAGAATTTTCAACGCGTTGGGATTGCAGACAGCCCTTTCGGGCGCGAGTTACGGAGACCAGTGGTTTGCGAGCAGCGGAGACTGGATCGAAGTTCACAGCCCGGCCACTGGGGAATTGCTGGCCAAGGTCGAACAGGCGAGCGAGGCCGACTACGATACCGTTGTCGGGCAGGCGATGAAGGCCTTCGAGTTCTGGCGCGCTCTGCCTGCTCCAAGAAGAGGCGAAATCGTGCGTCAGCTTGCGGTCGCGTTACGCGAGAAAAAGGAGATGCTGGCACGGCTCGTCTCTATGGAGATGGGCAAGATCTTGACCGAGGGCATGGGCGAAGTGCAGGAAATGATCGACGTCTGCGACTATGCGGCCGGTCTAAGCCGGGCGCTTTCCGGCCCGACACTCCAGAGCGAGAGGCCGATGCACCGCATGATGGAGCAGTGGCACCCGCTTGGGCCGATTGGGGTCATTAGTGCCTTCAACTTCCCGGTTTCGGTCTGGTCATGGAACAGCGCGCTGGCTTTTGTCTGCGGCGATCCGGTGGTGTGGAAGCCTTCCAGCAAGACACCGCTATGCGCTATCGCATGCCAGAACATCATTCGCGAAGTCTTCCGGGCCAACGGTATCCCGGACGGAGTCTCCTGCGTGGTCGTCGGGCGCGGGTCCACTGTCGGCGAACGGATTGTGGCGGACAGCCGGCTCACCCTGATCAGCGCCACCGGATCGACCCGGATGGGGAAGCGTATCGGCCAGGTTGTCGGTGCCCGCCTGGGTCGCACAATTCTCGAGCTTGGGGGCAACAATGCCCTCATCATTTCGGACAAGGCCGATTTGACCGGAGCACTGGCATCGGCATTTTTCGGCGCCGTCGGCACGGCGGGGCAGCGTTGCACCTCCACGCGCAGACTCATTATTCATGAAAGCATCTACGATTCATTCATTCAAAAACTGATTGTCAATTACGAAAAGGTGAAAATTGGCGATCCACTCGATCCGAAAACCCTGATGGGGCCGCTGATCGATGAAGAGGCCGTATCGAACTACGAGAATGCGCTGGTTGCCGCTCGCCACCAGGGCGGGAAAGTGCGTTACGGAGGCAAGGTCCTCGATCCATCGCCGTGTGGCAGGCGGACTTTCGTTCTGCCGACCATTGTCGAAATCAGCAATGACGCTGAGATTGTGCAAAATGAAACCTTTGCTCCGATCCTTTACGTGATGAAATATCGGACCATCGACGAGGCGATTGCATTGCACAACGCGGTTCCCCAGGGCCTGTCGTCCGGTATCTTCACTGACAGCATGGCCGAGGCGGAAAGGTTCCTCAGCTTCAAAGGCTCCGATTGCGGCATCGCGAACGTCAATGTGGGTACCTCAGGCGCTGAAATCGGCGGTTCCTTCGGCGGCGAAAAGGAGACAGGCGGAGGCCGTGAGTGCGGTTCGGATTGCTGGAGAGCCTATATGCGGCGGCAGGCCAATACCATCAATTGGGGTGGTGAAATTCACTTGGCGCAGGGAGTCGAGTTTCACCCGTAATCCAACCCTTTACTCCGACAAGCTGCAAAGAGCGCGGATAGATAACTCTGAGTAGTTTTTGGGTGTTACGCAACGTGTAGTTTGTGAAAACCGCGGTATGTCGAATTGAATCCCCGGTCTCAAAATCGAGACCGGGGATTCAATTCATCCGTTTGTGGAATATCCCGGAACTGATGTATATTGGAAACATATACAGAGGCTGTTCATGCCCTACACCGGATTTGACTGGGACGAAGGAAACGCTCGGAAGAACGAGAAGCATGGTGTATCCAAGCAGGAGGTGGAACAGGTTTTTCTCAATGCGCCTCTGCTATTGGCTGATGATCTGAAACACAGCCAAGGTGAGCCACGATTTCATGCGCTGGGACGGACCGACTTGGATCGCTGGTTGCAGGTGACCTTTGCTGAGCGTGGAAATGAAACCTTGATTCGCCCCATCTCGGCACGCGTGATGAGCCGGAAGGAGAGAGCCATCTATGAACAAGCAATTAAAGCCTATTCCTGAGTTTGCCAGCGAATCCGAGGAGCGCGCTTTCTGGGAGTCGCCGGAAAACGACAGCACGGAATATGTGGATTGGAGCAAGGCTAGGCTGGTGACCTTTCCTAAATTGCGCCCTTCCACGGAGACGATCTCGCTGCGTATGCCGGAAGATATTCTGAATACTATCCGCAATCATGCGCGCAAGCTTGATGTGCCTTATCAGTCTCTGATCAAGCTCTGGTGCGCGGAAAAGGCTATGGAACTGGTTCGCTCGCCGCGCGCAATTCATCGTGGCAGCAAGTAGCACTATGGGCTTGATCGGCCAGGTGAAGCGAAAGTCCCGATGAAATCCGCAAAGCTGGCTGACCTATTTTTTAAGTTTTGTGCGCAGGGCGCCCAAGCCTGAGTGCGTGAGTGTGCAGTTTGAAATCCGGTCGCACTTGTAATGGATGCTGACCGGATACTCCTGCCATTTGGAGTCAGCGCCTTGCCCGCCTGTCTTGTCGAAGAAGAAGATTTTCCTCCCGCTGGTTTCAATAAATCCACGCGAGGCGTCCAACTCGACGATTGCATCGTCTCCTTCGAGGGAGAACGGCGAGAGCTTGATCGCGGGTTTAGGTATTCTCTTCCTGGGAGCGGCAAGTGCCGCAGCGGCCAGCCGCGCCGCGTTGGCCTTAGTCTCCTTCTCGCGCTTTAACAATTCATCTTGCTCGGCAAGAGATGGGAAGTTGGACGAAAAACTCCAGGAAAAAGTCTTCTCATAGGCTTTCGCTGAACATGGGATTTCGCCTTGAGCGTAGATGGCCGCAATCTGCCCATCTTTCCCAAATTGATTCTGGAAAATATCCTTGTCTAGCTCCCGTGCAGGTTCCTGAGCCTCCAATTGCGCCAGATCGATTCCCTGCTCCAACTGCTCGTTGAGGATTGTGCCGGCCGCTGTGTTATTTGCCTGAGAGTCCGGAGTGGGTGCGGCAAGTGCTGCCGCATTCCGGGCATCGAATTTCAGCAGGATCTCCTTGCTGCATAGCACAAAGCCCTTGTCATCCTGCAGTTGGATTGCGATGGAAAGTGGGCGCGGCGAATTGGCGATCGCCAGCGCAAACCCCGCCTGCTGCTCCTGCTCGGCTGGATCGATCGCCAAGCGGTATTGCAGCTTCTTGTCCCATTTGGTATACAAATGGCCCCTCAATCCGACCGCGCTGGAGCTGGAGGATCCCAAATCGAACGGCCCTTCTGGGTTTTCCAAATGCCACAAATAAGTTGCGATGACTACTCCAACGAGAATTCCGAGGCAGACTCCTGTCGTTGCATAGACTTTTGTCGGTTCCTGGGCGAATTTCCGAATTCGTTCAATCCACGGCTTGAAGAAGGGTGGCCGGCTAATTGGAGGTTTATTTGTGGCATTCTTTTCTTCCGTGCCGGTGCTCACGTCGATGGGAGTGGGCTCTTCCACCACCGCGAGGTCCTCGGCGGGTTTCGCGGGCTCTGATTCAATAATCTTGTAGGTGTTAAGGGGCAGCTGTTTCTCTTCTTTTTTCTTGCCGCTTGGATCTTGCAGGCCGGCCTTCGCTGAGTTGTCGTAGGGTTTCTTCAGGTCAGACTCAGCATCCTTTTGGCCGAGGCCCGGCTGATCCCCCGCGGGTATCTTGCGGTTGGGAAATCTGGGGTCCACTTCCATCATCCGCTTTCTCCTCTTTCCGGCTGCGGGGGCCAGGACGGTCGTTGAAATCAATCACATTGGACCACACATTGCTTTTCGTGGAAACCATAAACTATTGTCGTGGACATCCTTGGTTAATGATTGGAGCAGAAATCAGGCGACCGCCTGCGCCCCCTCGAAGCAGCCACGTGCCTCTAGCTTTTTCCTTCCAGTACATCCCTGAGCGCAAAGCTGGTTTCAAGCCGTATAACTCCCGGCAGGCGGGATAGCTCGTTCTGGTGGAGGCGGCCATAGTCGTCGATGTCCGCTACGCGCAGCACCAGCATATAGTCGTACTGGCCGGCCATCAGGTGGCAGTGAGTGATGCTCTTGGACCGACGGACCGCGGCCTCGAATGCGCCCAACACTGTTGCCGACTGGCGCTCCAGCGTGACGCGAATGTAGACCGTCATTTGCTTGCCCAGCAGCCGGTCGTCGATCTGGGCGCGGTAGCCGCGGATGGCCCCCGAGGCTTCCAGAGCCTGGATGCGCCGGGAGGCCGCCGATGCAGACAAGCCCACTTGCTCGCCTACCTCGTAGTTGGTTGCCCGGCCGTGGCTCTCTAGGCAGCGCAGAATCGCCGTGTCCAGCTCGTCGAGGCTGTTTTTTCCACCCGTCGACGAGATCTCAGGAGTGCTTGGCGCGTCCACCCGCCCAACAGCGCCTGTTTCTTGCGCCAAATCGGCAAATTGCACACGTTTCGTTCCCATATAACTGTTTTATCACGAACTTTGCACACATCGGAAGCGGTTTGCGCCGTAGGATTGTTGGCAGTTGGATATGGACCTAAACTCCTCGCTGGGGCAAGCTCTCTGCTGAGAACAAACTCTGGCGTTGCAAGTTCTGGATAGCCAGCCTTTTTCAGTCTGCATCCAACCCAATTGGAATGAATTCAGATAGGAGAAACAACAATGATTATCGGTGTTCCCAGAGAGATCAAGGACAATGAAGCCCGCGTGGGCGTGACCCCTGCGGGCGTGAAGGCGCTCACCGAGGCCGGCCACACCGTATTGGTTGAGACCCAGGCCGGTGCGGAATCCGGCTTTCCCAACGAGGACTACAAGCAGGCAGGTGCTGAGATCGTAGCCGAGGCCAGCAAAGTGTGGAACAAGGCTGAGAT
>Ga0255355_1001434_pt1 | contig 11081 bp, 3 predicted proteins | sample HBST75metaG_FD_189943 | JGI IMG/M metagenome (GOLD analysis project Ga0255355, IMG submission 189943) | Peat soil microbial communities from Stordalen Mire, Sweden - H.B.S.T75 | ecosystem: Environmental > Terrestrial > Soil > Wetlands > Peat | place: Sweden: Norrbotten County, Stordalen Mire...
GTCCTCGTTGGGGTAGGGGGCCTCGGGGATGTCGGCGGGGTGAACCTCAAAGGAGTAGCCGGCCTGGGTGAGGAGTTCGCGGCGGCGGGGAGAGGCGGAGGCGAGGACGAGCATAGGGAGATTATTGCAGGAGACGGCGAGTCAGCAAGCCAGCAAGCCAGCGAGTGAGTGAATGCGGCATTTCAGATGGTGAGGCCGGTTTGGAAGCCGGAGGGAGTGGCGAGACCCCAGGCCATGGCGGGGGTGTTGTGGGCGAAGCCGAAACGGCCGTCGGGGCCGAGAAGGATGATGCCGCCATGGCCGCCGAGACGGTTATAGAGGTAGGAGATGGCTTCGCGGGCGGCGATTTCGGGCGCGGTTCCGTCGGAGACGCGGTCGGTGGCCCACTTGCCGAGGACCAGCTTCATGATGGGCTCGCCCCAACCGGTGAGGGAGACGGCGGCGGAGAGATTGTCGGCGTAGCAGCCGCAGCCGATGAGGGAGGAGTCGCCGACGCGGCCGGGGGGCTTGTTGAGAGTGCCGCCGGTGGAAGTGGCGGCGGCGAGGTTGCCGTTGGAGTCGAGGGCGACAGCGCCGACGGTGTCGTGGGAGTCCATTGGGGAGACGATGGCGGTTTCGGGGTCCTTGTCGTCCCGGAGGCCGGAAAAGGTGTGGTCGGCGAGGCCCGCAGCCTGGCGCGCCTGGGCGAGGGCGAGGCGTTCGCGTTCTCGGTCGAGGACCAGGTCGGCGTTGTCGATCAGGTTCATGCCGTGGGAGTGGGCGAACTGCTCGGCGCCGGGGCCGACAAAGTAGACGTGGGGGCTTTTTTCGAGGATCAGGCGTGCGGCCTGGATGGGATTGCGGAGGCGCTCGACGCAGGCCACGCCGCCGGCCTTCATGCGCCCTCCGTCCATGAGCAGGGCGTCAAGCTGGACGCGGCCATCGGAGGTGAGGAAGCTGCCTCGTCCGGCGTCGAAGGTGGGGTCGTCTTCAAGGACGGAGACGGCGGCCTCCACAGCATCCAGGGCGGAGCCTCCGAGAGAAAGGATGTCGTAGCCGGTCTCAAGCGCGTTGCGGACACCCGCTTCATGGGCGGGAGCGGCATCGGCGGGAATGGCCCAAGCGCCGCCGTGGACGAGAAGAACCGGAGCGTGCATGGAGGGGATTGTCACGGGAATATCGTAGAGCATTTCGGAGGGGAGCGGGGAAAAGGCAAGGAGGGAAAGCTGGGGGCGCTGGAGTGGCTCAATTGCGCATTCTGGTTCATTTGGGGAAAGAAGAGCTTCATTTTGGAACCGAGTCAAAGGGAGCCGGCCTGCATTCTTTCGTAAGTAGTTGAAAAACAAAGGGAAAAATGTAGTGGAAACATTGCGTGGAATTTAGGGGGGATTGGTTAAGCTAAGGACATTCAATAAGAAAAAGAGCGAGATGGGAGGGAGAGCGAGGCTTTCCCGATTTATTCGGGCCACTTCCGCGGATTTGCAGGTGGAGGGAGAGGCAGAGGAATTCTTCAAGAGAGCGCGTGAGCTGGTTGACCTTTGCGCAAGGCCGCAATGGATGGGACGGTGGCGGCTGAAGGCGAAACCGGTTGGGCGCTTGAATATCTGGAAGGATTCTCCGAGTTGAAGCGGAGCTGCGAGGGGATGAACAGGGCGGTTTTCTCTTACCGATCGGGTTCCATTGGAATAGCTCCTTCCGGGTGCAAAGAGAGCGGCGGAGGTGCACCTGATGGAGGAGGACCTGTGGATGGGGACCCGGGCAGGGTGGGGCACAAGGAGTTGTTCCATTCCTGAGCTCAATTGAAGGAGATGAAGCCGCTGGAATTCGCAGCGCGCAGTAGGCCAATTCGGAGTGCAGGAGGGGCGATTCCCAAGGGAATTGCCCCTTTCTCTTTCTACGGAGCTTTGTGAAGACCGTGGAATGGTGGAACGGGATTGGCGGAGAAATGGCAGGAGCAAGAAAGAAGCAGGCGGCGGTTGGAAAGCTGCGTGGAACAGGGGCGCGGAAGAAAAAAAGCGGTTGCGGAGCGGCGAAGGTGAGGCAGGCGGCGGACAAAGCCATGATGAGGAACTTCGAGGGCCTTGCGCAGTCGCTGATGCAGTTCACTCTCGGCGGGAATGCAAGCTGCGCGAAGCTGCTTTTTGATCTGGCGGACGGGCAGGCGTCCATGGAAGACGAAGGGACGATGCGGCGATTTCGCAGCCTGGCGGAAGAATGGGCGGCGGAACCGAAATGGGAAGGCGAGGCGGTGGATGCAGGCGCTGGAACTGACTGCGGACAGGGTGAAGGAGAGGGCTGACGACTTGGGGATAATTCTGACTTCGGCATAAGAGCCGGGGAAAACGGCAGAGGCAAAGGTTGGGCTTTCCAGGGGTGCGCGGGACGCAGCTTTGGGAAGCCCGCCGCGTTTGTTGGACATTGAAATGGCGGCAGTGGAGACGGCCGCAGGGTGGGCCTGAAGGTTTGACTTGGCGGGGATGACGGCAAAGCAGGGAATGGCGGTTGCTGCGCTCCCAGGAAGAAAGAAGAGACACGAATGAAGCTCACGAATCACGAGTGGTTGCGCGTCGGCAGATGGATGGGACTGTGCCTGATGGCGATGACGTTGGCTGGGATGGCGAACGCCCAGGCAGTCAGCACGACGACGGTTCAGGGAACGGTGTATCTGGCTAATGGACAACCGGGCTCAGGAACACTGAGCGTGAGCTGGACGGCGTTTACAACCGCGAACAACCAGGCGGTTACGGCGGGGCGGACGACGGTGACGATTGCGCCCGATGGATATGTGAGTGTGAAACTGGCGCCGAACCAGGGAGCGACGCCGGCGGGGCTTTATTACACGGCGATTTATGCCCTGAGCGACGGAACGACGAGCACCGAATACTGGGTAGTGCCGTCGGCGGCGCAGGCCACACTGGGTCAGGTGCGCGCGCAACTGATGCCGGCGGCGCAGGCTGTGCAGGCGGTGAGCAAGGCGTATGTGGACCAGTCGATTGCGGAGATGACGCAAAGCCAGTTGACGGCGACTGGCGGGACGCTAAGCGGGCCGCTTTATTTGAACGGGGACCCGACGCAGCCATTGCAGGCAGCGGATAAGCACTATGTGGATTCGACATTCGGCCTGGCGGTGCCGTTGTCGGGCGGGAGCATGACCGGGCCTCTGGCCGCGCCGGGTGTGAATGGGGTGGAGGCGCCGGTGGCGGGCAGCGCGCAGACGACACTGCAAGCGGCAATGAGTGCGGCGGGAACCACGGGGGCAGTGGCGATTCCTCCGAATTATGCGGGGACGGACGGGTTCACGAATCCGAACGGGGTGTATGTGGTGGACTTTCGGCAGAAGAGTTCGCAGCAGTTCGAACGGAGCGTGAAGGAATTTGGCGCGGTGTGCGATGGGGCGACGGACGATACGAGCGCGCTGCAATCGGCGTTGAACTATGCCCAGACGCACTTGGTAGCGCTGACGATTCCGCAGGGGACATGCAAGACGCGGACGTTGAACTGGCATGGGGAGTCGATCGGCGGAATGGGGAAGCAGGTGTCGGCGCTGATGGGATTTCCGGGGCAGGATGTGCTGCAGACGACAGCGGACAGCGCAAACCTGCTTGGCAATACGCGGATTCACGATCTGACGATCTTGGTGGACCAGAGTCTGGACGTGTCGTGTTCGGCAGCGGAGGGGCGCGCCGCGGCGGGAAGCTGCGCGATGAGCCGGCCGCTGGAGAGCAATTCGATTTTTTCACCGGGCGGGAATGGGTTGAGTGGGACCGCGGGGACAGGCGCGGGGTGGTCGGTGGGTAACTGCGCCATCGCGATGCCGGCGACGACCGGAGCGGGTGGAAACGGGCTGCGCGTGGCGGTGATCGAGAATGTGGAGATTGCGGCAACGGGCGTGGACCCGATGGCGCAATACACGGGAGCGCACTCGACGCACACGTGCGGCCTTTATCTGGCGCAGTGGCCGCAATGGAGCGAGTTCCGCAACCTCGACATTCGCGGGGTGAATACGGGCATTGCGATTCCGGCTTTGCAGGGAACGGTGCCAGCAGGATTGAACGCGGATTCGAACCACTGGCAGGACATCACCATCCAGGCGACGCACGGCTTTACGGCCGCGGCAGGCTCGAACAATGTGCTGGATAACGTGGTGGCGATGGTGGGGAACTCGGCTGCGATGGGCGAGCCGCCGACTGGACTGGTGCTGGATTTTGCGAGCGCGCAACAGGGTTGGACGGTGCGGAATGCGATGGTGCTGCCGGCGTGGAATGCGGTGCAGCCGCAACTGACGGTGGCCGCAGCGGGCGGAGCGGTGACCGGCGTGACGGTGGGTTCGGAACACGGGCTGGGACTGGATCCGTATGGAGTGCAGGTTCCGTTGAAATTCAGCGGAAGCTGCACGGCGGCAGCCACGGCAAGCGTGAACAGCAACGGGTCAGTGGGGACCGTGGTGGTGACGCAGGGCGGGACGGGCTGCTCCACAACCACGACGGCGAGCGTAAACGTGGCGGGGAACTGGGACACTGCCGCGGCGGTGAACCTGATTGCCGGGAAGAATATGACGCTCATCGGCGGGAATCTGCTGAAGGGAAACGGCGGCTACACGGTTTGGAACGCAGCGAACTCCGAGAGCCATGGAACGCAGATGGGCTCGGGCGGCGGCACACTGCCGGGCGGAGGAACGTATGCAGGACTGACGGTAACTCAGCCCTTGGGGAGTGCGTTCCAGGCAGATCAGTTCTCTGGTGCGGATTTCGGAGCGCAGTTACAAGCGTGTTTGGGCGCGCTGAGCGCGGGCAATGGCGGAACATGCGATGCGCGGAACTTCAGCGGAACGCAGTCGATGGGATCGAACCTGACCATATCGACGGCCAATGCCACAGTGCTGCTGCCTTGCGCAACGATCTCGACGGCCAACCAACTGGTGGTGACGGCGGGAACGAGGAATGTGACATTGCGCGGATGCGCCCAGAGGGGAGCAAGCACGGCGAGCGGGAGCCAGGGCGGCACGGTGCTTTTGTACTCTGGAGCGGGGTCGATGGTGCAGGTAGGCGACCCGACGTATGCGGCGGATACGAATGGGTTCCACATGGACAACGTGGTGATCAATACCACCGCATCCAGCAGCGCGACGGCGCAGGCTTTGAGGGCTTATCGCACCCAGGAACTGGACCTCGAAAACCTGTATCTGCTGGGTAACTCAAACCAGACAGGTATAACACTGGACGGAACGGGGAATTATACCGGCGGCAGCTTTTTCTCGGACCAGATCGACGGGTTTCAGATTGCGGTGAACGCAATCGGGCACCAGGCAACGAATCCGGCAACGACGGATTGGCTGAACGCGAGCACGTTTGTGCGGTTGCACATCGACTGCCCGACGAACGCGGGGAGTCCGATCAGCGGCACGGTGGGAATCAATCTGCAGCAAGGGGATGGAAACACGTTCACAGGGGGCGACGTCGAGGGTTGCAACACGGCAATGCACCTGGGAGCAAACGCACAGAACAATACGATCGTGGGGTTGCGGAACGAGAACTCGAACAACCAGGTAGTCGCGGATGCGGGCAGCTCCTACAACAACTGGATGACCGGCGGCACGATGTTCACGGGGCAGTTGACGGACAACGGCACGCGGAACAGTTTTCTGGATACCTTTCATCGCAGCTTCAATGGAGTGAAAGGGGACTGGTACGGAAGCCAGAGCGATGCAACGGTAACTAACCACTATCGCCTGGGAATCGGGACAGGAAATGAGCGCGGTCTGCTGGACCGGTATGAAACCGACTACGGGTACCGCTGGACGACGGGCTTGAGCGACGCGACGGCCGGCGAGCAGTTCTACCAGGTTCAAGACGAACTGAACAACGTGTACCGGCTTTCGATCGGGCAGTATAACAACGGGCAAGCGAGCACCAACAACCAGACGGTGATCAATGCGGCCGGGACCGGGGCGGTGGTGCTGAACGGCTCGAACAATGCTGGCACCGGCGGTGTGGTGATTGGGTCTGGCGGGCCGAGCGAGACGACGGTTGCGACGATCGACAAAGCGGGAGACGCGCAGTTCAACGGGACGCTGCAGGTGGCAGGAACATCCACATTCACCGCATCGACAACTGTAAAGAATCAAGCCGACGCGGAGGTCGACCAGTTTCTTTGGGCGGGAGCGACGACGAGCCAGAAAGAGTCGTTCATTTACAAGGACTGGAACGGCAACAGCCAGTGGTACATGGTGAAGGATGCGAGCAACAACTGGGCGCTGAACTCGGCTACGGGTGGACTGGACAGTTTCAAGGCTTATCAGAGCACCAACAGCGGAGACACTTACGTCAATGCTTCCAACCCTGCGGGTGTGGTGCGCATCAACTACGAACCGGGGTCGGGGACAGGCTTCAACATCTATGGCGGCAACAGCGGCACGCTTTATGCAAGCTTCACGGGGGCGGCGGCGATCAAATTTCCGGGGCTTGCGGCAGCCAGTGGTAACAACTGTCTCCAGGTGGATAACTCAGGGTACATAACCAACACAGGCGCAGCGTGCGGCAGTGGCGGGACAGGCAGCACAAACGGCACAGTGAACGCGGGTACGACCGGGCAGATTGCTTACTATAGCGGGAATGGAACGGCCGTTGCGGGCACGAACGCAGTTTCAATCGCGGCAGGCGGGACCGGCTCACAAACGGCTGCAGGAGCGATGACGAATCTTGGGGGCGTGTCGCTGACCCAGACAGGGACGCAGAGCATGGCAGGAGCGCTGAATCTGCCAGCCATGGAAGGGACGCTCAACGCGGACCGGTGGCAATCTCCGGCGGGGACGGGGAACAACGGCATTCAAATGTCGCTGCAGCAGTGTCTTTCCCAAACCAATGCCTGCTCGATTCTTGCGCCTGCTCTCTACTCTCAGGTGGAGGCGCAGCCCTGGGGCATGGGAAATGCAAGAGATTACGGCATTCCTGTGACTGGGCCTACAGCTACAGCTACCAGCGGATGTGTGACCGATTATAGATGGGGTCCGCCGCAGGTGATTTGTCATGGTGGAATGTCACTTGGGGATAATCGGCATGTGGCCGACCCCATTTTTGCTCAAGCTGTGACCAGCGTTGGGAACGGTCTTACCCCACATGCACCCTCTGCGCTGGATCTTCAACTGTCGATTTTTGGAGGTACGCGAGATTTCGGCCCAGCCGACGAGAGCTACGTCCATGCAATTTATAGCAACATGTGGGTTCATTCGTCGGCATCGCAATATCTCTACATGGGCACTTTGAACAGCTACGCGCCGGGTGACTCGATTCCATTCTTTACGGACGCCTGGAGTGTAGGCCAAGGTTTGGCGCAGAACGAGGGGCTGGAATGGCGCTCACGACTGGGCGAGACGGGGAATGTATCGGAGGGCAGGCTCAACAGCAAGACGTGCGGGGTTAGTTGCACATTCTCGATGACTCAAACTCAAGGGACGACTGGAGCCTGGGGGAACGACCTGGCGCTGATAGACGTTTCGCAGGGATACAACACGGGGTATATATCATCCATCAGCGCAGGCACTTTTACCGGCTCGGGGTCGAACTGGGATGCGACGTTTGGCGATACGACCGCCACGACGACGACCACAGCAGCGGTGAGCAACACGAGTGGCGGAAATCCGAGCGCCAATACCTTTCCACAATCAAATGTGACGATCCCTGTTACCAGTTCGACAAAATTCAGTACAGGGCAGACTGCTTGCATGTTTGACAGTCTTGATCCAAGTTGGCAGTGTTCCCATATTACGGCAGTTCCCGATAGTTCCCATATCACCGTGGATGTGGTGAACTATCCCCTCTCGAATAACTCGACAGTAGCTGCGGGCGGACTTACCGGATATGGCTTTGGCATGGACGCCGATTGGGTGGTTCCGGGTGTGACGAACGGGATGGCCGTACAAGGCGAAAGTGCGCCGAACGGAATTATCCGGCAGGTATATCCGATTGTTTCCAATGCCAGCGGGAACACGTTGACGATTTACACCGGCTCCGGAGTGAATCAATCCATCAACACGCGGTCGTACTACTCGGCGGCAGGGTCGAGTGGTATGGCGAACGTGACGGTGAGCGGTGGAGCGGTTACTGCCTGCGCTGCTTCCGGCGGCAGCGGTTACAGTGCGGCAAATCCACCTTCCATCCTGATAACGGGCATCACATCCACAAACGCGCCGATGGTCTATCCCACGGTGGTGAGCGGTGCGCTGGCAGGCTGTACGGTTTTGTATGCGGGCGCGGGCATTGCCGGAACTGCGGTTGTCACGGTCAGTCCCAATCCATACCATATTTACCCGCAAGGCCGAACCCTGAATGTCTATAACGGCGCCACCGGGGCGGTGGATGGATCGGCAATCGTCACGACTCCGGTTGTCGGTACGTTCGCCACGGGGGATACGCTGGAACAGCCGCATTACTTCAGAATTAAGATTTCAGGATTGAACTTCGCTTTCAATAACTATCAAGAAGGCGGCCAGCACTTCAACATGGTGTTCAATACGGGCGGATCGTTTGGCACCAACGACTATGAGTCGGAGTTTGCCAACAATAACGACCCGACCCTCTACCAGAACTATCCTGCTCTTACAACTCCGATGCCCGGACGCAGCCAATTAGGCACGCCCTATGGCTTTGTCCTCGAGGGGCCACACCGCGATGGCCTTTTGATGGGGTTGCCGCCTTATGGAGGCAACGGAGGAAGCGCGATGGGGGCGGTTGTTGTCGGCTGCGGCACAAGCGCGCAGTGCGCGGCATGGAATGCAACGTACCCAGTGCTGAATGTGAATAGCAGTAATCTTGCTCCAGGCGGCGGGCAGGCGGAAGACATTCTTGGCTACAACCCGACAGCACAAAGCTGGCAACTGACTTCCGGATCGACGGGGTATGCGGGGGCTAGTCCGTCTTGTACCTATACGTTCGGGCCGAGCGGGGCCAGCGCCTCCGGTCCTGGATGTACTTCATTCGGCACGGTCACAAACTTTGCAGCATCGGCAGGCAGTTGGCCTTTCTGGCTGGTTCCAAGCGTGACCAACTCGGCCTCTGCGCCAACGTTGTCGGTGGCTGCCAGCGCGATACCCAACTCCGCGCTGGCCAACAGTTCGACCACGGTAAATGGGCAGAGTTGCGCGCTGGGTTCGAGCTGCGCCATTCCGCTGTCGGGATCGGCGAGCGGGGACTTATCGGGGAGTTATCCCAGCCCCACGGTGAAGGGCATCAATGGGACTGCGTTATCCTCGCTGGCCACTGGGTTGCTTAAGAATACGACCGGAAGCGGGGTTCCCTCCATCGCGGTCGGAGGGACGGATTATGTTGCGCCAGCGTCGGCTCTGAACCCCAGCACTCCTCCGTGGCTCCAGTATCTTGGCAACGGAGCGGATGGAGCGAACACCAACGCAGGTGGCAACATGAGTGGCGAGTATTACTACACGAACTTCACCGTTCCCTACGGCAATACAGTGACGGTGAACTACTCCTCCGGTCTGATCGTCCACGCAACAGGAACCTGTACGATTGCGGGAACGATTGAAGCGAATGGCGCGACTGCCGGTGCTAGATCTGGGTATCCAATCAACAGTAGTGGTGGTGGTGGATCGGGCGGTGGGGCGTCTGCTGGTACAGCTGGACAGCCCTTTTATGTCGCCCTGTCAGCCGGAACGTCGGGCAACGGTTTGGCAGGTGCCGTATCGGGCGGAAACGGAACAAATGGAGGTCCTGCCGTAACTGGCTATAAACGCACTTTCCTCGGACAAGGAGACGGACAGGACGGCCAATTTGCCTACGGCGGTGGTGGCAAGCAGGGAGCGAACTCGGGGGGAGCAGCCGGGAATGGTGGAGCACCTGCAATCCTGATGTGCGCTTCGATAACTGGTACGGACGGCACGCATACGGGCATCATTGACGCGAGTGGAGGATACGGCGCACCTCCCGCTGCAAACTCTACAGGAGCAGGCTCAGGTGGAGGCGGGGGTGTCGTAGTTCTTTCTTCGCAAGCTGCCGTAGCAACGTGGCCATCCATCTACACGGCTGGTGGTCCTGGGGGCCTGGTTACCGTGCCTGAGGCTGCGGCAACAAGCGGGACCTGCACGAGCCAGCCCAAAGCAACACTGGGCGTCACTTCCGGGGCGCTGTCCAGTTGCACGGTGGTACAGGCTGGCGCAGGATGCGGCACAGGGACGAATGTAACTTTCAACATTCTGGGTGGCGGAGGGTCGGGCGGGACGGTTACCCCGACGTGGAGCGGAGGCGCTTTGGCCTCTTGCACGGCGTCGGGCGGTTCCGGCTACACGGCGGCAACCTATACGACATCCGGAACGGGCGGAGATGGCGGTGCTGGATGGAGCGCGGAGTTCCAAGGGTGGTAAAGGGCAGGCCGGCGGCGAGGAAGGGGCAATTCCGAGCCATTTTCGACGCCGGCCGCCGAGGCGCGCTCATTCAGTTCCTTTGCTGGCAGCGTCCTTTGTATTCTGACTGCCGATTCGGACGGGTGTGCGGAAGACACTTCTCTGTTTGAAGGCGTGAGAGGAAGTGAACCCGTACCAGACGGGCAGAAATGGAGTGTCTGTGGCCGTTCCAAAATATGGTGTTGCCGTTCGTTCGCGGGAGTGGAAGTTATCGCCGGAGGAACTGAACGGGAAGGAGCTAGCGCGTTTCGGGAAGATATTGGACCAGCGACCTGCGAGCCTGGGCGGGGGAACGGTGGGCGTGGCGCTGGCCGAGCAACTGCTGCGGGTGAGGACGCGAGAGGGGCGGACGGCGGCTCTCAGGGCGAATGCGGTACAGAGGGCCTTTGAGCAGCGGCGGGGCGAGCGGAACATCGTGCTGAAGGCGCGGCAGATGGGGATGACGACCTGGGCGGCGGCGCGCTTTTTCCTGAAGACCATCACCCAGCCGGGAACGCTGACGCTGGAGGTGGCGCATACGCAGGAGGCGGCCGAGGAGATCTTCCGGATTGTGCACCGGTTTCTGGACTGTCTGCCGGACGAGGTGCGAGAGGGGCCGTTGAGGACCTCGCGGGCCAATGCACGGCAGATCGTGTTTCCGGAGATGGACTCGCAGTACCGGGTGGTATCGGCGGGCGAGCGGAATGCGGGG
>Ga0255355_1001435_pt1 | contig 11079 bp, 9 predicted proteins | sample HBST75metaG_FD_189943 | JGI IMG/M metagenome (GOLD analysis project Ga0255355, IMG submission 189943) | Peat soil microbial communities from Stordalen Mire, Sweden - H.B.S.T75 | ecosystem: Environmental > Terrestrial > Soil > Wetlands > Peat | place: Sweden: Norrbotten County, Stordalen Mire...
GGAAGGGGGGAATCGGCAAAGTGCACAAAGGATAGGAGCTTATAGCAACCGATATCTGCGGGAGGGTCGGCAAATTCGACGGCTCTTAACCGACAGGTTGTAGGTTCGATTCCTACCGCGTCCACCATATAGACATTTCCATGTAAAAACCCCCGCAACTGATTGAAAACACATTGGCTGTCTTCGTTCAAAATCCCTTTTTTCGGGTCACATTTTAAGCCACCCGGAAACAGCGTATTTTGAACTTTTTGCTTCAGATCCACAGGCAAGGTTTCCCAGATCTTACCCAGATTCTGCGGCAACTTCATGGTGAAGGTGAGCAGATCATCGAAGGTGGCACGAGCCATTGTGCTCTCCTGAATCTGTATTTCCAGCGACTCGATCGAGCTATCGAGAGATGCCTTCAACTCGGGAAATTCATTCGCGATCAATGGGTCGTTATCGACGTGCTTGAACAAGAGATTCCGGCGCCTATCCTTTTCTTTGCTCAACTGGGATGAAAGCCTTGAAACAACCGTGGCGCTGTCTCCGTGCTTCAGGTCCCATTTTTCCTTGAGGGAGACCACGAAGGACTCGCGGAGCGGAGCGTCAAAGCGGAGTGATGCGAGGAGATCCACGAATTCCTCGTGAACTCGATCGTTGCGGACTGATACTGCTCGGCATCCCTTAGTCGGGCACCAATAGTACCAGTAGGTGTACCCATATTTCTTTTGCGGAACCTTACCTCCCGTGAGCCGGTGGCCGCATCCAGGGCAGATAAGGAACTGCCGAAGAGGAAGCTCCTCACGGTTCCGTTTATGGGGTGCGGTGACTGGCTTCTTACCCCTGAGGATTAGCTGCACACGATTGAACACTGCTTCACTCACGCAAGCCTGATGGATGCCAGGCTGAACACCCCATTTCTTAGAAGGGATCTTCCCGCAATAAACCGGGTTTTGCAGCATCCTGATAAAGCCGCCGACCGTGATTTCATTTCCGTGTTTGGAGCGCAGCCCCCGTTTCGCCATTTCTCGAAGGCAGTCCGTGGGACGCATTGTTCCGGAGTCCATCAATAAGAAAGCCGCGTTCATCAGCGAGAAGGCGGGCTCATTTGGAACAATGTTCGGTCTGCCCTTGGCAGCGCGAACATTTAGATAGCCCAACCCTCCTACACCGATAAACCGATGACGATCAACAACGGCGGCCCGCATCCGACCCCGCTGCTTCTCTGAATGACTGTCGCTGAAATCTTCGGCTTCATTCAGCAGCCTCCGACGCTCTGTACGACCGCCGGCCGTGCGACAGTCGACTGTAGAATTGCAAACAGATACCGAGTAGATGCCGGCTTGGTCCAGCTTTTCGAACTCGAGGATAGCGAGCGCGGCGCGACGGTAGAAGCGCGAATAATCGAAAAACACCAGATTAGCGTTCCGGTTCGCATGTAGGTACTGCAGCATCTCTTTGAACTGAGGTCGATCAGCGCCGGACCAACCAGATGCGGGAGCATCTTTGAATACTTTCCCGATAGTCCAGCCGCGCCGTTTGCAGTATAGTTCGCATTCGGACAGCTGGCTCTCTATTCCGTTCGCGTCTCTCGCTTGTTCTTCGGAGCTTACGCGCAAGTAGATCACCACCACCGTTGTCTCCCGAAACCAGTAGCTCCGTGTGCTTGGTTTCGAATTGCCATTACTCCTCTTCCGCTTCTTCTTTTCCTGCATTTTTGTGTCCTTCCAAGTTTTGAAACTGCGCTGGGCCCCAAGCCGCATGCGCGCCTGAGGCCCTGGCTGTTAAGTGTGGTGGACGGTGTCGCTAATCCTCATGCTTCATTAAGCATGGAGCGGTGATGGGAACTGGCGGTGCTGAGGACCCGTTGGACCCGCTCAAAAGTTTCTTCGCTGACGCAAGCTTGATGAATGCCAGGCTGCACTCCGTATTTAGTCGAAGGGATCTTTCCGACATAAATGGGGTTCCGAAGCAAGCTGATGAAGGCGCGCAGTCTCAGTATGTTCCCGTCGCGAGAGCGCAGGCCGCGTTCAGTCATTCGACGGAGACACTCTACCGGGCCCGTCGTGCCCTGCCCCAGAAGCATGAAGGAGTCTTTCATCAACGAGAATCCCGGCTCGTCAGGGATAATGTTGGGCTTCCCATTGGGCGAAAGAACATTCTTGTAGCCGAGACGCGCCACCCCAAGATAACGATGGTGGTGCAGGAGGGCAATCCTCATTCGTTCCCGCTGCATTTCCGAATGACTGTCACTGAAATCCTCGGCTTCGTTCAGCAGCCGTCTACGCTCTGTACGACCGGCAGCTGTGCGGCAGTCCACATCGGAATTGCAGACAGAAACCGAGTAGATACCAAGCTTATCCAGTTTTTCAAGCTCAATGATGGCGAGCGCACCGCGGCGGTAGAGCCGAGAATAATCGAAAAACACCAAAATGACATTGAGTGTCGCGTGGAGGTACCGCAACATCTCATTGAGCTGCGGTCGATCAACACCGGACCAACCAGACGCGGGAGCATCTGTGAATATTCTCACAACAGTCCAGCCACGCTCTTTGCAGAAGCGTTCACATTCGGACAGCTGGCGCTCTAAACCCCATGATCCTTTCGCCACTTCTTCGGAACATACACGCAAATAGATCACCACCAATTTCGTCTCTAGAAACCAGTAGTTCCGCTTGCTTGGCTTTGACTTAGATTTACCATTCTTGCTCTTCTTTTCCAGCATTCTTCGTTCCTTTCAAGGACCGCGCTAAGCCCCAAGGTGCATGTGCGCCTGAGGCCCTGGCGGTTAAGTGTGGTGGACGGTGTCGCTAATCCTCATGCTTCATCAAGCATGGAGCGGTGATGGGAACTGGCGGAACTGAGGACCCGTTGGACCCGTTCAAAAGTTTCTTCGCTAACGCAAGCTTGATGAATGCCAGGCTGCACTCCGTATTTCGTCGAAGGAAACTTTCCGACATAGATGGGGTTTTGAAGCAAACTGACGAAGGCACTCATTGTAAATTTGCGTCCATCGCGAGAGCGCAAGCCGCATTCAGTCATTACACAAAGGCACTCTGCCGGGCGCATCGTGCCTTGGTCAAGAAGCAGAAAGGAAACTTTCATCAACGAGAATCCCGGCTCGTCAGGGATAATGTTTGGCCTCTCCTTGGGCGAACGAACGTTTTTGTAACCGATACGTGCCGACCCGAGGTAACGATGGTGATGGAGGAGTGCAATCCTAAGTCGTTCCTTTTGCACTTTCGAATGGTTATAGCCGAAATAGTCTTCCATTGTTCTTCTCCGTTGCAAAGTGTTGGTACTTCTGTTTGGTTGCTTTACGAACGGGTAACGCCGATGCGGTGGTAGACCCAGAGTATGGTTGGCATTACCCAATGGCGGTCTCAAGCGCTCATTGGAGTGCATCTTCCATTAAGCTGCGATATCAAGCTCCTTCCCGGCGACTTTCGATTGGTGGGAGAACAAGTCGATGAAGAGCGCCTGCAGCTGATCTATTCGTTCCTCCTCGCTTGCCACAAGCATCCGGTCGGTAGATTTCGGCGCACTGCAAGCCAGCGCAAGCTTGTCAGCTGGCCGAGGCTCTGGAAGGAGAAATTGATCGGATTCCCCGTTGCGATCAGACTCGACGCTCATCTCAGCCGGCGTTAATGGTCGATCCCCAGCTTCGGGCTTTGGTGCATATTTGTGGGTGCGTGAGGAGGACGTCTTGCTGCGTGGGTTGCGAGGGCCGCGAGCGCAAGGCAGGGTCGGCTCTATCGGCTCGCTGCTCGTGAACTCCTCCTTTGAGATGGGCGCCATATCGCCAGTCGACGACCAGTTCAATGCCCCGATCCAGGTTCCGTACCATGTGCTTGGTGCCCACCCTGGATTATGTTCAGCGTCAATGCTCACTTCTTCTCCGTTCAGTATTCTAGCTGGCCGACTGATGGAAGTTTAACTCAAAACTCGGCCCGCTAGACTACTCGCGTCAAAAATATTTGAAATAGAGGGATTACCAAAGTCTGGGATAGGGGCCGAGGGAACTTGGCCTCTTCATCGTCACGCTCAAGTTAAGTTGCCTTGCTCGCCTAGCTTTCGGGCGACATCGGGTGCTAGTCAAGGGTGAGGAAACGCGAGCTGATATACCCAAAGGTGCTTCCAATGGTCTTCATGAACCGCAGAATGGCAAACGACCCCGCCGGTGGTGTAGGAGGATGGCGGGAGTGATCCCGCCTCCAACCTGATCCGTTCTATCCTCACAGTCTCGATGCTTTTTCTACAGACGGCCGCTCTTTACTTCCCATCGGCGGATTTGACCTTGATTGCGGCAATCGCAAGCAGGATGGCGATGGCGGCATCGTGCAGAAGCAGAAAAATTGCCGCAAAGAAGACCATCCACGCTAACGAGATTGTGTGTCGCCAGTGGGCTCCAATTGCGCAACCTATTCCAAGCGACGCGAATGTATAAAACATGACGAAAAGCGGATTGCCGAAACTAACAGTGACTTTCATAGAGAATTACCTTTCTTCGCGGACAAGGAAAGCGCTTGTCTGCCGACCGGACAGGCCCGGCAGACAAATGCTGTAGTTGTAATGAGTTACTTTTCGGGGGAGATTGCAGACGAAAGGTCCAGCTAGCCATCCACTTGGCACAGATTAACTGCGGCGGCAGATGCGGAATCCGCCGCGCTTGCCCGCATGGCCCCAGACGGAATAGCCCTCGCGCACGCCCCGCTGCGGATCGTCGAACTGGACACGCGACCGGCAAGGGGCCGGACGATGTAATACGGCAGGCAGAGGCGCTGCTTTGCCGGCGGGAGTGTCCGGGGACTCGAACGCGAGATCCCGCAACCAGTCAGGGACCGCTTCGACCTCTGCCCAGGGATTGCAAAAGGATCCAATGACGCAGCTATCCCCACAGGCGAGAATCCTCATGCCAGGAGCCAGCTTCCGCGCCGAAGCACGCAGCACCAAACCCTTTGGCTGGCGGAAAAACGCCAGCGCGGTATCTCTGCGGCCAGCCTGAAGAGTGAGGCACTCCCCCTGGTCCTCAACGAGAGCTGCAAAGGAGTCTTTGCCCTGTTGCCCATCCAGCTGCAAAATACACAACGATGGACCTACGGCGATCCGCCACCCGCATAGCGGGTAGTACTCTGCGGCTAACTCTTCAAGGCGCGGAATATCGCTAGAGGCCACGCCGATCAGCAGATCGGGATTTCCTGCTAGTTGTGCCAGCTCTGGGACCGGGAAAACCAGCCAGCAGCGGTTCGCGGCTTCGTGCACTTCTTCGGGCAGAGCTGGGTGGCAGTTGTATTGGCGGGTGGAGAAGGCCGCGGAAGGCGAGCCTGGTCCATAGTGTTCGAGGAAGAACTCTTCGACTGATTTCATGATGTATCTCCTGAAACGAAACGGCCCGCTGCTTCGCGGCCTTTTGGGCAACGAAGCGACGGGCCGCGAGTTAGTTGTTAATTGAGGAAGTACGCTTCATCCCACTCGGCAGAATGGGGTAAATCTGAGTGGTCGATATCTCCTTTCAAAAAGAGGTGGGCGCCGATGCGCCCCGCGATCGGTAGGGGTTGCCGATGCTAATAATGACTCTCATGGATAGCTTTCCTTTCTTTTGTTGGGACAAGAAGATTCCTGACCACCGGGCGGACACATCGGGAGGCCAGGAGTATTCGAGCCAGGTTGTTACTTCGGAGGATATTGCAGAGGAAAATGGAAAGCTCAGCGTTTACCTGGGCCGAAAACGTTCTGGACATTGCCGAGGATACGGCTCGGATCGGCCCGACGCCCGAGACGCGCAGGCGTTTCCCGGGCATTCAGAGAGAGCCAACTCTTGTATCGCATACGGTTGGCTGGGTCCAGCGGCTGCTTTCTCATGTCAGGCTGCCTTGCTTTGCGTTTGAATTGCGGCTCGCCACCAGGCAGGAAGTATCTGTTCGTTCCTGATTACAAACCTCTCGAATTGAGAGTCGAGAACGAAGGTGGTGGCGTAGTCTGTGTCCGACCGGACGGCGCGGCCGATCATCTGGACCAACGCCCATGCAGTATGCAGGCGATACCATGTACTGTCCCTCGCGGAGCGCGCGCGAGTGTATTCGTCCAGCCGCGGATACGGCACCTTACATACGATCTGGAACCGGGCCAAGTCGCCGTGGAGGTCCACGCCCTCCGTCAGGGAAGGGCTGACTAGCACAGTGACTTCGTTGCCATCGCAATGGAGCCGGATTGCCTGTTCGCGATCCCGCGGATCTTGACTGTGGGTAATGATGCGCTGGCATCCGTACTTCGCCGTGAGACGCCTTGCGACGCACTGGTTGATGTGATAGGAACCCGTATGAACCACCCCTTTGCACTGGCTGAAGGAACCGACAATCCGCTCGATTTCAACGCAGAGGTCAGGGATCGTGCGGCTCATGGTCTTGGCGGCCATGTCGCCGACGGGCCTGTATATAATGGGGCGATTGCACAAGGGGAAATCGGAAGGAGCGGAAAAGACCAACGAATCCGAAATGCCGAGTACGCGCTGAAAAGCCGCGAAGTCGAAGATGGTGGCGCTCTGAATCAGCACGTACCTGGCCCTCGAAAACAGATCGCGCGCCTCGACACTCACCGAAAACGGCTTTACGTTTAGGGCATCCTCATCTATCCAGGCAATCCATTGACTGCGATCATCCACGTCGACGTACTTGGCAACGCGCTCAGCGAGATTCTCCAATTCTCGTAGAGCAGCCGATTTTCGACAGCGGCTCGTCTGTTTGCGCAAAGCGGGCAGGAGTGCTGCGCTCAGCCAGTCGACAATTCGCTCGGCGGCTAAATGCTTGGGCGGTCCGTCGACACCAGCCGCGCTGCAGATTCCTGGCGTGATCCGGAAACCGGCCATGTCGAGCAGGATCCTCTCGATGTTGTGGCCCTCATCCAAGATCAGTACCTGCCGTTTCGGCGCCTGGCGCGCCCGCAGGAACCACGCGTAGCTGGTCACCCCCTGGAGCGACTCGAAAAAATCGTCTCTGGCGTCCTCGTAATTGCCGCCAGTCTTCTGGTCGTAGTGTTTCCTGCCCTTGAGGGCGGTTAATCCCATATCCCCGAAGACCGAGGTCATTTCGGCGGCGAGATTGTTGTATGGAGTCAGGATGTAGGCGCCGGGGTCGAATTCGTCGTCAAGGTCGTCGAGCGTTCCCGCAAAACGCGCGGCGGTAAACGCCAGCGCGGATTTTCCGGAACCGGTGGGAGCCTCCAGGATGGAAAGGGCTTTGCCTGTCTCAAACATGTTGGCCACGACATCGAGCGCCGCTCTCTGAATTGGGCGCACATTCTCGTACGGGAACAGGGATAGCAACTGGTTAAGTCGCGGGTTTGGTTGACTAGCGATGCACATGGGAACCTTTTTGGGTCTGTGAGTTTTTCGCCGCCCTCAAGCGATGGCGGCCCAGAATGCGGGCGGTCGGCATTCCAGCCATAGCTGGCTGGATGCCGGTGGTAGTGGGAGATGCGGTGTCGAGGCGGATCTTCCGGAGTTCAGATCCCAGCACTGGAGCCGTCTACCGGCGGCGGGAAATGCGGCTTCCCGCACCAGCGGCGCGTGACCGCAGACCGGTTACCGGAGCATAACTGTCCGTCGATTTTGGGGAGGGGAAGAACTTACACCCAAGTTAAACGGCAGGGACAAAGACTTCTGCTCGGATTCAGGAGTAGTGCGGAAGGTCGTAGAATGGCAATGATGACAATTCTATTTCGATGTCAACTCGACGAGACCAGGCTTGGACGAATGCTTCTGCTGATTTGAAGGTCTTTCTACTCCAATCGAAGTGAAGTGCGCATATCGCTCGAGCCTAGCGATGTGCGAGTTGTTGAGGTTTATGGTTGACCTGACAAGTTCTCGCTAGGTCCGTGGTGTATCGAGATTGGTCGGCCGACTTGACGTTCGCCGATCCGTGGTTGACACTCGAACTGTGATTTCAAATCAAAAGCTGGAACTGTTCGAAGCGCTTCCGAAGAATTGGGGGATAGCCGCATCGGAACTCATCCGAATCGAAGAAAGTGGCGAGTGGAAAGCTTTCGCAACCTCCTTCACGTCCTACGTATCCGGAGTAGCTGCGAGGGCAAAGAAAACTCCTTCGACGCTTTGGAGAATCATCTCGGCAGGACGGGAATACAAAGCCCTGATGGACAGAGTGGATCCAAACGCGAAGACGTTCCCTCCGCTTGAGCGCGTGGAAGGCATACCCGCTCCCGAGTCACTTGAACTATTGGGCAAGATCGAACGCGTGGCGCCCCGCGAAATCATCGAAAGGCTTCAGAACCGCGCGCTCGAAGGAAAGATATCTCGCAATAAGCTGCGTCTTTTGTGGCAGACCTATCGACCACTGTTGGATGGCAAGACAAAGCGCGGGCGCGGAGTTTCTGCACCCAAATACCAAGTTCGCCATGATCCGGAAGGGCTTTTAGACGAGGCGAACATGGTTGCGATGTTGGCACAGGCGGGTCCGAGTTGGCTCGCTCATCATGGAGTGAAGGCCTATAAAGTTGTAAAGCCGACGGGATCTCTCAAGAGTCTACGTACCCAACAGTTCGTTCCGGACCTCATCGTCATGGTTGCAAATTCTGAGGATGGCGACGTAACCACGCACGGGGTGGAGGTGATTTCGGCGGAGGCATCACCCGAGTATTCATTCCTCCGCAAATTAAGAGCGGACCGCTGTGCATTCGATTATTTTTGGATAGCGACGTTTAATCCGTTTCCGGAAATGGCGGCGCAATTTTTTCCCGAAGCTTTCGGGATTTTGGCGGCGGGTTCAGGGCATATCAAAGTGGTGCGTGAGGCTCAGCGCATATCCTTGGACAAGACCCCCAGAGAGCATCTTTTGAAGTTCTTGCTGCGGAATGTAATACGAAACTAGGCGTCCTAGCGGCCGAGCAGTTGCTCCCATTGCTGGATGAGAAGCGGCTGAAGATCGTCGCGCGGAACCGGGGCATCAAGGCAAAGGAAGGCGAGCCAGTCGGAATGCTGATTGTCGAATCTATAATTCTGCTCTCGGTCAAGTCACAAACAGTCGGAGGAAACGTTCATCGCGCAGCGGCCCCGGAATGCAGTATTGATGCGCACACAGTGGCACTCAAGATGAAGAGATTTCGCCGCAAAATAGGGCTAGGAAGGCCGCCAAGCCAAGAGCCGAAGCCTGCAAAAAAGCCAAGTGAGCCGCCTAGCAGCCCGTGGTGAAAGTCCCGATACCTGTGTACAAAAGAAGTGAGGAATCCACAGGATAGATTCGTAAAATCAAGGTATGGCGATGGGCACGCGCAAGGGCCGTGAGCGGCAAGAGGATTTGTGGGTGGCGTATGCGGATATGGCTGTGGGGCCGGGTCACCCATTTTATTTTCGTCTCAACGAAGTGCTTGACGGCGAGGGATTCGACGCCTTCGCCGAGAAGCTTTGCGCACCGTTTTATGCCGAGAAAATGGGACGTCCTGGGCTGACTCCAGGGATCTATTTTAGGTCGCTGATGATCGGATACTTCGAGGGCATCGAGTCTGAACGGGGCATCGCCTGGAGATTGAAAGACTCGTTGAGCCTGCGGGGCTTTCTGGGCATCGCGCTGGATGAAGATACGCCCGATCACTCCACGATTTCGCGTACGCGCCGGTTGATCGACGTGGAGACGCACAGCCAAGTGTTTGCCTGGGTGCTTGGTTTGCTTGCCGACCGCGGATTGTTGCAGGGCAAACGAATGGGCATTGATGCGACCACGCTGGAGGCCAGCGCGGCGATGCGCTCGATCGTGCGCCGCGACACGGGCGAGAGTTATGAGGAGTTTCTGACTGGTTTGGCCAAGGCGTCGGGCATTGAGACCCCGACGCGCGAAGACTTGGCGCGGCTGGACCGCAAGCGCAAGAAGCGCACCTCGAACAAGGAGTGGAAGAGCCCAACGGACCAGGATTCCCGTATAGCGAAGATGAAAGACGGCAGCACGCATCTGGCGCACAAGGCCGAACATGCTGTCGATCTGGACACGGGCGCGGTGGTGGCCGTCACGTTGCAGGCCGCTGACTTGGGCGATACGACGACCGTCACCGAGACGCTGGCCGATGCGGGCATGGCGGTGGCGGAGTTAGTCGAGCGGGAAGCGGAGTTACACCATGAAGCGGAACCCAAGGTCAACGTCGATGGGATTGAAGAGTTAGTCGCGGACAAGGGCTATCATAGCGGCGCGGCTCTCGAGCAGGTGAAAGAACTCGAGGTTCGTACTTACATTCCGGAAAAGAAGCAGGCGGGCAAGCGACACTGGAAAGGCAAGCAGGGCCAGCAGCAAGCGGTATATCAAAATCGTCAACGGGTGCGGCGCGACTATGGCAAGGGCTTGCTGAGACGACGGGGCGAACTGGTCGAACGGACCTTTGCTCATTGCTACGAAACCGGCGGAATGCGACGCTGCACCTTGCACGGACGGGAGAATATTCTCAAACGCCTGTTGATTCATGTCGGCGCATTCAACATCAGCCTGGTTCTGCGCAAGATGTTGGGAGCCGGGAAGCCGCGAGAACTGAAGAACCGGGCGGCAAGCCTCGTTTTGCGCCTTATTGGGAGCCTCTTCAACTTATTCCGGCCCAACAGTGCGGTTGAATCCAGTACCCGGCTTGTTCATGCTCATCTGGGTCGAAACCGCTCCATCAGGCTTCGCTGCCAGCCGGCTTGGAAAATCGCCAGTTGCACCACAGGCTGCTAATGCCTGCATAGGTCAGATCGCCTTCAATCAACATTCCCGTCCCCCGTTTTCCCGATGTCGAGAATTGTACGCGCCGGGGCAAAAGTGAGAGCAGCAATGAGCGCATGAAAAATGTCTGCGCTCATCGTCTTCTCCGTCGAGAGTGATCCCCGAGAGTGAGGTTCAGTCTTACAGGGCCGATGACGGTCGCCAGCCAGGGCGCACCGGCGGAAAGCAAGGCAAGCGTGAAATGGAAGAGAGGTTCCATGTAGGAGCCTGCAAGCGTCTGTACAAATCTAAACCAACGTTTAGAATTTGTACAAAGGGCAATTGGTGCGCCACTGGCGCACCAATTGAGGCGCTACTGTGGCTGATTTCGTTGCCTATTACCGTGTTTCGACCGACCGCCAGG
>Ga0255355_1001438_pt1 | contig 11060 bp, 9 predicted proteins | sample HBST75metaG_FD_189943 | JGI IMG/M metagenome (GOLD analysis project Ga0255355, IMG submission 189943) | Peat soil microbial communities from Stordalen Mire, Sweden - H.B.S.T75 | ecosystem: Environmental > Terrestrial > Soil > Wetlands > Peat | place: Sweden: Norrbotten County, Stordalen Mire...
TTGGGCCGCATCAGTTTTTCCCCAGTCTTCAGGCTATTTGCAACTCCTTACTGGGAAATTCTAGATCCAAAACTACCGCAATTCATCAGCTTTCATCCCGGATTTGTGGGCTTTTCAGGATCGACTATTTACAACCGGCTTTTCGCGTGGAAAGAGTCATTCGCTATCGTCCCCGCGGAATTTGCGGGCTACTACGTCTCAACAGAATTCCCGCAGTTCGTTCCCGATGTCACACGTGTCGTGCCGGAATTCCTCTATCTCTTCTGCACCATGAAGGCGACAACTCAAGCGGTGAACAACGCCTCGACAGGGACCTCTGCTGTTAGCCGGAACCGGTTTAAAGAAGAAAGGTTTCTTGAATTCACAATCCAACTTCCGCCCCTGCCAGAGCAACAGGCTATTGTAGCCTGCTGGCGCGGTGCGCACGAACTGGTTGAGAATGCGCAGTCGAACTTGCTTGGCGTCGCACAAGATCTCGATGCCGCGCTCCATAGGATTACGAATTTTAGATCTCTAGAGATTCCAATGCTGACTTTATGTTGGTCCGATTTAGAACAATGGGATGTTAAGAGCGCGAGGGCCGCCTCGTTCCGACTTGATAATCCGAGCTTTCAGCCGCTTTCTCGGTACGCGGAAGATGCGACGGAAATGGTGAAGCCGTGGGAAGAACCGGAGAAGGAATGGCCCGTTTACGGTGTTAACAACAAGGAAGGGGTTTTCTTTTCACATCTGCAGAGGGGCGATGAGTTCAATGCGCCTTATAAACGGATCCGGGAGAATTGGTTTTTCCACAACCCCACGCGCTCTTCGGTTGGTTCGCTTGGTATTGTGCCGAGAGTGCCTGAAGATGCCATAACCAGCCCGGAATACCAAGTGTGGCGATTGCGCTCCGGTAGTGAGTGGGAACCAGAGTTTGTCGCTGCGCTCGCGGCACTCCTTGCGGCAGCAATAGGACGTCTGTTTCGTGATCGCTGCCTATCTGCATGCATAGAGGTGTTCCGGCTCGCGACCGCAATCTCTGCCTGACGAAGGAGACTCGGAATCTGGTCTGGTGTGTGCTTCTTCCCTCGTGCCATTCAAGGCTCCTCTTGTGGCAGTTTCTTTCACACCCCTGGCAGAAACCTCACCGAGCACCCCATCTCCTTGAACCATATGATGCGCGAAAATGTGGTCAAGTTGTGGGCGAAACATGAGCAGTCTTGCACAGACGTGTCAATTTTCTCATTGGTACCGTATTCGAGTAAGTAGTTAGTTTGGGAAGTTGTGTTTTGTTGCCATTCAACGCCCAGGAGACAAAACGATGAACGTTTGACACCGACCCACCTCCGTTGAGCAGGAGAAGCACAAATGCGGAATTGCAGAATTGGATTCATGTGCTTCCTGGCAACTCTGGGGGTCTTCTTCATCGCCGGATGCGGCCAAGAGACAGTGACCATCCCAGGCGTGGTGTCAGTTACCCCCACTGCAGGTGAGACCGGCGTCATCATCAACACGTCCGTCAGCGCGACCTTCAGCATGGAGATGGATCCGGCCTCAATTACCACCGGAACCTTCACACTTACCGGGCAGGACGGGACCGCCGTAGCCGGCGGCGTTACGTACAGCGGTAGAACCGCTACGTTTAGGCCGATGGTCGTTTTGGCATACGGGATGACCTACACGGCTACGATCACCACGGGGACTGAGAACCCTGCCGGCGCGCGATTGTTGGCCAATTATGTATGGAGTTTTACCACGGTTACCCCGACGCTCGTGGCGCCTACAGTCGTGTCGGCGGTGCCAGTGAAGGGAGCCGCAAATGTGTTCGTCGGCCGAGCTTTGACTGCGACCTTCAGCGAGGTAATGAACTCCGGCTCGATCAGCGCGACCACCTTTACAGTTTCGGCCGGCTGAGTTGCCGTGCCCGGAGCCGTGACATACGCAGGCGAAGAAGCGACGTTCACGCCCACGGCCAAGCTCGCTTATAGCACCACCTACACGGCCACGATCACCACCGGGGCTGAGAACCTGGCGGGCACTCCTCTGGCCAGCAACTACGTATGGAGCTTCACGACGATTACCGCGGCGCCAACGGTGACGGCGGTGGTTCCTGCGAATGGATCCACAAGTGTGCCGATTGGCCAGATGCTCAGCGCCACCTTCAGCGAGGCGATGAGGCATGGCACGATCAATGCGGCATCTTTCACGGTAACGGGGCCGGGCGGAGTTACCATGCCTGGAGCCATTGCGTATGCCGGAAACGTCGCAGTGTTTACGCCCACTGCGCCTCTGGCCTACAGCACTTCCTACACCGCCACGATCACCACCGGGGCCGAGGACTTGGCAGGCACTGGGCTGGCGGCCAACTACGTATGGACTTTCACTACGATTAACCCGGCGCTTGCGGTGATATCCACGGCCCCTGTGGGCACAGCCACGGGCGTGCCCGTCACCCAGGCATTGAGGGTAGCCTTCAACGAGCCGATGAACTGCCCGGCATTTCCAGCTGCCGCGTTTACAATCACAGGCCCCGGCGCATCTCCCGTCCCCGGAACCATCGGCTGCACGAGCGCCGTGGCCACGTTCACGCCGGCAGACGACCTTGCATCCAACACCCTGTTTACGGCCACCATCACTACCGCTGCCCAGGATCTGGCAGGCGCTTCGCTGACCAGCAATTACGTGTGGACCTTCTTAACGGCCCCTGCTCCCACTCTGCCAACGGTCATCTCCACCGTGCCCGTCAACAGCGCCATGGCCGTGCCCACCAACCAGTCCCTCACTGCCACCTTCAGTGAGGCCATGAATCCGGCCACGATCAACTCGGCGACCTTCCGGCTGACGGCGACGGCCGGAGCCAGCGTGACAGGCGTGGCGACTTATGTCGCAGCCGGCTCGGTGGCCACCCTTACACCAGTTGCCAGCCTTGCACCCAACACCGAATACACAGCCACCATCACCACAGGGACAACGGATCTGAACGGCAACGCACCGGCCCAGAACTATGTCTGGACCTTCACCACAGCAGCCCTCCCCGTTCTTGTACCGCCGACGGTGATCTCAACCATCCCAGCCGACCTGGCCACGAATGTGCCTTTCAACCAGATCGTCAGCGCCACCTTCAGCACGGCGATGAATCCTGCCACGATCAATGCAACAACCTTTACGCTGACAGGACCAGGCGCCACTCCCGTTACCGGCCTGGTTGCTTACTCGGCGATCAGCAATTCGCTGACCTTTACGCCGACAGCAAATCTCGCGGGCAGCACCACGTTTACAGCCACCATTACCACCGGGGTTCAGAATCTGGCGGGCACGGCACTGGCCAGCAACTATGTCTGGACCTTTACCACCGGCACCGCTCCAGCCGTCGTTTCGCCAGAGATTGTTTCGACGGTTCCAGTCAACGCGATCGCAGGTGTGCCTCTTAATCAGGCGGTCAGCGCGACCTTCACCGAAGCGATGAATCCACTGACCATTACTACGGCAACCTTCACACTGGCGGGGCCGGGCGGAGTTGCGGTAGCTGGAACGGTTTCCTACGATGCCATCAACTTCATCGCAACCTTCACGCCGACGGCCGCGCTGAACGCCAGCACTACCTATATCGCGACGATTACCTCCGGAGCAATGGATCTCACCGGCAATCCGCTGGGCAACTCCGGTGCTCGCGATCCATGGAGCTTTACTACCGCTACGGCAGTCATCCCGCCGCCAGTCGTCCTTGGGCCCACCATATCCCTCTTTGGCGGCTTTGGCGGGGCCGCTGGGATGACCAACACGGGAATATCTACGGTCATCAATGGGAATATCGGAACCACGGGCGCTTCTTCGCTGATTTCCGGATTCCACGATATCAGCGTTCTGGTCGGCGGCGTCTTTGAATGCACCTATACGGAAACGCCATCCAACATGGGAGAAGTAAATGGAACGATCGACACCGCTCCGCCACCTCCCACGGTCGATTGTCCCAATGAAGGAACCACCGCAACAGCCGCTATCGCAGCCGAAGCTGCGTTGGAAGCTCAAGCCGCTTACACCGCTCTTCAAAACCTCCCAGCAGGGATTACCCTGTCCACAAACGAACTGGGCAATCGAACTCTGGCTCCCGGCACTTACACATCAACAAGCATCTATCAAATAACAACGGGACCTCTTACTCTCGACGCCCAGGGCGATCCCAATGCCTACTGGGTCTTCCAGATGGGATCATCTCTCACCGTCGGCACGCTCTCGGCACCTGAAAGTGTTCTCCTGATCAATGGCGGCAAGACCAGCAATGTTTTCTGGCAGGTCGGGAGCGCCGCAACGATCAATGGGATTTTGGGAGGCGGGACAATGGCGGGAACCATCATCTCTCAAGCGGGAATTTCGGTTTCAACTGCCGGAGTTGCCACAGTAACAACGATCAACGGCAGACTGCTGGCTTTGGGTGCTTCGGTCACACTCGTAAACACAGTCATCAATGCGCCTGCTCCGTGAGGTCTTGCCGAGACCGCCCTCAGAGCGGTCTCATTCGGTTTCCGCCGATGCTGTGTCTGGCGGGTTCTGTTCGAGTTAGGTTGACCCGCCGCTGCGGTCTTCCGGTAAAGGCGAACCGTATTACAGGAGAGGACCATGAGATTGATCGTGAGAACGACTGCCATAGCGGCATTTGCCATTTTCCTAATGACTGCGTTCCTTGTTAAGGTGCAGGAACCGGAAGCTACACAGCATGCAAACGGTTCTAAGGCCGGCATTCCCAATCTGAAACCACGAGAGAATCACGCCCTTTGTGCAAGCACTATTTGGTGGAATTGATTCCCGTGCTGTGACCGCCTCCTCCGGTTGCACGGGCGCTGGTTGCGTGGTACTTCCATGAGAAGATTCATTTGCTATGACGGCCGGCGGAGGATTGGATCTCAAGGTGAGCCATCATTTTGCAATTCGCATCATTCAAGCCGAGTATCTGATGACCGGGTTTGAACCACGCTCGAGCTTGACGGATGGCGTCGGCAGTGGCGCCGATTTGCTCGGCTTGTGTCTGAACCAGGTCTATGTCTTCGGAGTAGCGAAGCGGCTGCTTGAAGGGCAGTTTGGGGATGGCGGTGCCGCCGCGAAACGCGATCTTGCCCGCCAACGCTGGCGCGTTGAACAGGTCGCACAGCGCGCGACTGATAATTAAATCCTGCTCGACCTGCTGCGAGGTCGGCCATGGAGCTGTGGCGCTCCACTCCTGAATGTACGATGTGGGAATCAAAAGTCAGCCTCAACGAGCTCATTGATGACGAGCTTCCACTTTTACTCCGCCCTTGACACGCGTCTTCCTTTCACACCTCGAGTCGGTTGCTTCAATCATTGAGCAGGCGGCAGCCGGAAGCCATGCATTGATGTAGTGATTTCGTGAGGTTGTGCTGGAGCCTCGCACTTCAGAGGCTACCTTGCTCTTCTGAACTGGCTGGGCTCCAGCTTTTTGAGCCGCACGTTGCGAACGTTCCTGCACTAAGTCCCTACGGCTTGCAACGCGCAAAGCCGTACCAACATTTCCTCAAATCTAAGGAGGCATCCTGTCTAACTAAAAATCAATTGTTCTCGTCCACGGCGGCTTCGTCGACGGCTCCGGCTGGGAGCCGGTCTATATCATCCTGAAGAAGGACGGCTTCGATGTCATCGTCGTTCAAAATCCCACCATTACGGTCACGGATGACGTGGCCGTGACAAGGCGCGCAATCGCAACAGCCAGGAGGGACGTCATTCTCGTTGGCCACTCTTATGGCGGCGCGGTAATCTCGGAGGGCGGGAACGAGCCCAAGGTTGTCGGCCTTGTCTACATCACAGCCTTTTCTCTGGATAAAGGTGAGTCGGTCGCGTCCTTACTCACGAATCCTGCGCCCGACGCTCCTGTACCGCCAATTCTGCCACCGGACGACGGTCTCTTGTTATTCGACCGGGAGAAGTTTTCCGCTTCCTTCGCTGCTGATGTTAAGCCGAGCCTCGCTTCCTTCATGGCCGATTCGCAGGTTCCATGGGGCCTTGATGCGTTGCAGTGTGCTGTCAGCCAGCCGCCGTGGCGCTCCAAGCCAAGTTGGTACCTGGTCACGAAGGATGACAAGATGATCCCTCCGCCAGCCCGGCGCGCAATGGCAAAGAGGGCCGGTGCAGAGGTAACGGAAACTCCGGACAGCCGTTCGATCTTTCTCTCCGATCCTGAAGTTGTCGCGTCATTGATCAAGAAGGCGGTCGTAGGCGTTCCCGCTCTCGCACGCCAACTCACTCTTCGATCGAGTGCGTCCGTTCGTTCCAATATCAACAGATGAACGTGGCGCACCCCTTCGGAGAATCCAAGCTGATATGTGGAGACTCCGGCGGCTAATCGAGGCAGTGTCTGGATTCGTGACTTTCAGCACAAATTGAACAGTCGTTTGGCGATCGCGCGTCAGGTCCTGCGCAAAGTCGAAGTCTGGTTGCTGCGGAGAAGTTGGATCTAGTCCATATGGAGTGGCCGGCACCATGAATGTCGGCGCCATTTGCCGGATCATCGTTGCCAAAGGACTCGCACCTCTTCCAGTGGGATAGCGACACCTTCGAAGTGAGGGATCGCGCGCGCTGTGTAATCCGCCGCGGGCCGGGCTGCGGAAACTGTCGCGGTGTATACGTGGCCACCCGGCGCGCCCAACAATTCTTCACTGCGCTTCATCTCTTGCCGGCCGGGAGCGCCCCCCTTGATGCCATCGGCATAAAGTTCCACCCTCACCGCGTCGGGGTCGAGATCGTTGAGCCAAATTTGAACTTCGAATTCGTGCTTGTCGCCACGAGTTTCAACTTTCACCTCGCCAAAGTGCAAGGAGGCCCATTTTTCATCCAGGCTGTGCCGCCAATCGGCCATCTGCCCGCCGGTTGCGCCTTTGTCCGCGGTGCGCAAGCGGTAGGCCGAGGCAGCCGGCAGGTAGTATTGCTCCGTGTATTCGCGCACCGCGCGGTCGGCAGAGAATTGCGGCGTCAACCGCGCCATGCTCTCGCGGATACGCGCTACCCAGGCTGTGGGAATTCCGTTTTCACCTCGGGTATAGAATTCTGGGACAACTTGCCGCTCGAGCGTGTCATAGAACATCTCCGCTTCGATGTGGTCCAGTGCTGGATCGGCGCCATGTTCCAGGCCGTCGCCGAGCGACCAGCCCAGATCCGGGGCATACGCTTCGGCCCACCAGCCGTCCAATTCCGAATAATTGAGCCCGCCGTTCACAAGCACCTTCATGCCGCTGGTTCCACACGCCTCCCACGGCCGCCGCGGAGTGTTCAGCCAGACATCTATTCCGTGCACCAAGTGTTCGGACATGCGCATGTCGTAGTCGCTAAGAAAGATGACGTGGTTTCGAGCCTCGGTCCCTCGGATGAAGCGTATCCACTCCTGAATCAAGGCCTGCCCACCTTGATCCGCCGGATGGGCCTTGCCGGCAAGGATGAGTTGCACCGGCCGCTCGGGATTGGTTAGTAGGCGAAGCAGCCGCTCGGTGTCATACAACAACAAGTTTGGCCTCTTGTAGGTCGCGAACCGCCGCGCAAACCCCAGCGTCAATACCTTGGGATCGAAAATATGCTTTGCGCCGTCAACCTCTTCGGGTGATGCGCCGGAGACGGCCAGTTGCCTGGACAATCGTTCGCGAGCGTAGGAGACAAGAGACTTCCTGGCGGCTGTGCGGAGTTGCCAGAGGCCCTCGTCGGAGGCGCCGCGGATGTTCTGCTCCAGGGCTTCCGTCGCCCCCAGCCAGCGATGTTCTCCACATGCCTTGGTCCAGAGATCGTTGGCCGGATGTGAATCCCAAGTGGATACGTGGATCCCGTTGGTCACGTGGCCAATGGGCACTTCGACTACCGGCCAGTGGGGAAAAAGAGGCGCGAAGAGATCCCGACTGACCTGCCCATGCAATTGGCTCACTCCATTCACTGCCCCGCTGCCGCGAATGGCCAGATAGGCCATGTTGAAACTCTCCGACCAATCGTTCGGATTCCGGCGACCCAGGGCCAGCAAACTTTGAAGATTGATGCCGAGTTCGCGTTCGGCATAGCGGCCGAGATATTGCTCGATCAGAGGCGGCGAGAAGCGATCGAATCCGGCGGCCACAGCCGTGTGGGTGGTGAACAAGTTCCCCACGCGCGTGACGGTCAGAGCAACCTCAAAGGACTGCGCGGCGTCAAGCATGAAACTGCGGGCGCGTTCCAAAACTGCGAAGGCCGCATGCCCCTCATTCAGGTGACAAACCTCCGGATGGATGCCGAGTTCGGCAAGTAGCCTCCAACCGCCGATGCCGAGAACCATCTCTTGTTTGAGGCGCAGTTCCGGATCGCCCCCATACAGCTCACTGGTAATGGCCCGATCCTCGGGGGAGTTGGCCGGGGTGTTGCTGTCCAGCAGGTAGAGCTTCACTCTGCCAACCTGAACCTGCCACGCCCGCACCCAAGTCGTGTAGCCGTGCAAGGGAATCTCCAACCGCAACCACTCGCCGTTTTCGCGGCGCACCGGCGTGATCGGCAACTGTCCAGGGTCGTTATAGGGGAAGAGAGCCTCTTGCGCGCCCGCCTTGTCGATCACCTGTCGAAAATAGCCTTGCTGGTAGAGTAGCCCAACCGCAGCCACCGGCACACCCAGGTCACTGGCGCTCTTGAGCTGATCTCCAGCCACGTTGCCGAGCCCGCCTGAGTAAATCGGCAGCGCTTCGCTCAACATGAATTCGAGGCTGAAATACGCGACGCAGCTCAAGGCAGCCTGAGCATAATGTTGCTGAAACCATCCCGGCGCCTCCGCTGCGTGCCGCTCGTCGCTCAACAGGTCATTGACGCTCTTGCGGAATGCGGGATCGGCCAGCAGATTCCCGAGTTTTTCCCGTGAAGTCGTTTGCAGAATCACCCAGGCGTTCTGCGTAAACTTCCACTGGATAGGATCGATCTGCCGCCACACCTGATCGGCGCGATGGTTCCACGACCAGCGCAGATTCAGGGCAAGCTCAGCCAGGGATTCAAAACCCTCAATTTCCGTGGGCAGACGGCCGTAGGCCGATTGGCTACCCCCCGCTGGATCGCTCATAGGTTTTCTCCTTGTGTCTGCTATCACCTGAAAGGAGGGAACCGTGGATCAGGCTCCCATGTGTTCCCAGATTAGCTGATCTCTCTTGATGTATTGCTGAGTTTCTTTCTCCTTGGGGTCATGAAGGATCTGGTTGGAGTCGCCGAACTCCGCCAGGTAGCCCGTCCGGCTGCCTTCCGAGGTATCGACATACAAGAAGCCCGTCTTGTCGGAGACGCGCTCCGCCTGCTGGAGATTGTGCGTGACAATGGCGATTGTGAAGCGGGCCTTCAATTGCTTCATGAGTTCTTCGATGCTGCGTGTAGCAACTGGGTCCAGCGCGGAACAAGGTTCGTCGAGCAACAGAACCTCGGGCTCGGTCGCAATGGCCCTCGCGATACAGAGCCTGGTGGACAGAATATATATACACGGCGCTAAGGAGTGGGACACGGAACGCGTCAGGCCTTCCTCAGACCGGCCTTTCCCTCGTCCCTCTAGTGATTCACCCAATGGGCCGAGCTCTGCGGAACCGCTCTAACTCGGCGCGTGACGGCAGCTTGAGTCTCACCTTGTTCGGATGCCGATGGCCTGCACGCGGTGCTTCTCCGGCGCATCAATGTCGCAGCGAACTCCACGTAAGTTTCTGGAGAAACTGAGGAATCACCTGATGCCTCCATCAGGAAGTCTCACCTCTCAGAGTCCGAGAGAGGTGCTTCTCTCCTTGGAAATTCAATCGAAATGATACCGCGCTGGAGCGCAACCGCTACCGCCTGAGTCCGGTCGTTCACGCACAGTTTTGCAAGCAGGCTGTTGACGTGAGACTTTACTGTGGTTTGGTAAATCCTTAGTTCCGCACTGATCTCCTGATTGCTTTTTCCGTGGACGATCTGCTCGAGAACATCCAGTTCTCGTGACGTCAACGCCCTTGTACCTATGCGCTCTGCCAGTTTCTGCGTAATGGCGGGTGGAAAATACGTGTTTCCGGCATGAACTGTTCTGATGGTTTTGAACATCTCCTCGGCCGTAACGCCCTTCAGTAGATAGGCGCTTGCGCCCGCCTGCAGCGCGCGATAGATGTCTTCGTCTCCATCGAAGGTGGTCAGCACAATAAACCGGATTTGCGGCAACTCCGATCGAATCTGCTGAATCACTTCTACGCCGCCCATTCGCGGCATCCGAAGGTCGAGCAGGGTGATATTCGGCTCGTGATGGCGAATCTGCGCGATGGCTTCGATCCCGTCCGCTGCTTCGGCAACCACCTCGATGTCGCGCACTCCGTTCAAGAGTGACACAAGTCCCTCACGCACCACGTGGTGATCGTCGACCACCACCATGCGCACCGATTTCTTGGGCGTAACTTCTTCCTTGGCGCCACTGTGCTGTTCCTCCGCACCGCTCGCAAGAAAGCAGGCATCGGCACGGCGTGAGTGGTTAGCGGTGGGCATCAGCTGAATCTCATTTCCAATGGACACCTGCCAGCCGTGGTGATGGAATCAGGCTCACTCTTTTTTGTTTCGAGCACCAGCGAACTCGCCTGCTGGAACTGCCTGGTTTTCAGATCATCAGGAAGTTCGGCAAATCGGTCCTGCCAACTTTCACGCACCCTTAGCGCTCCAATCTGGGGAAGCGCCAGAGTATCTCAAACGAGCGCTTCGGTCTTCGATCAAATGGTGGAGATACAGAACGATCTGAGGTACAGCCTAAGCGAGCGCATCGTCATGGTTGGAAACACAGTCTCTCGCGTGCGCCGCATTTTCTTTGAATTCGCAATCATTAGCTACTGGATTCGTCCTGTTAATTGCCGCCTTTTCGCTTGCTGAATCACTTGACATCGTGTCGCTGCAGAGAGCGATGACCTCCGCAAGGTGGACGGAACAGTCAACCCTTCTACGGAAGACAGTGACCATCCAGCGGATTAGTCGTCCCTGAAAAACCAATTAACCACTAAAAGAATCAATGACATAAGGGCGTCTCGTCGGGTAAAATATACTCAGAAGTCACAGAAAACACAGCAAATACCGGGAAAAACCGATGCGCCCCA
>Ga0255355_1001439_pt1 | contig 11060 bp, 7 predicted proteins | sample HBST75metaG_FD_189943 | JGI IMG/M metagenome (GOLD analysis project Ga0255355, IMG submission 189943) | Peat soil microbial communities from Stordalen Mire, Sweden - H.B.S.T75 | ecosystem: Environmental > Terrestrial > Soil > Wetlands > Peat | place: Sweden: Norrbotten County, Stordalen Mire...
GGCAAGTTCAAACAGCGCGGAAGGTGGGGCGACCCGGATGGTAGCCGGCTTTATTTTGGCTGGCTGGACGGCGCATCCGGCTGGGCCGCAGGCTTGTCTTTGGAAGTCGCGTCCTTGCCGGAGTCTGTTGAGGGAGTCGCCGGTTGAGCCGCGTCGGAGTGCATTTTGTAGATGGAATACTGCTCGCCGGGACGCTTGAGGCGGATCTCGACGGTCATTTCGGGCTTGTCGACCTTGTAGTCCTCGCCATAGGTCTGAAAGCCCTTGGCGATGATCTGGAGGCGGACGACGTCGCCAATGGGAAGCACGTCGATGATCGTCTTGCCGTCCTCGTTGGTCTTCAGTTCCATATTGCCCTTGTCCTTTTCACCCTCCATGGGGTGAAAGATGACGGCGGCGTTCTCAATGGGCTTGCCGTTGACGTCGCGCAGGACGGTGACCTCGATGCGGGCGGTGGGTGGCGGGGACTTGTATTTGCGGCCGCGTTTGGAGGAATCCTGGGCGTTGGCGGCAAGCGAGACGAGGAGCAGGCCGATTACGGCTGCGAGAAAGCTGAAACGAGAAAAGGAACGGCGAGGCATGGGCATCATTGTAAACGGTCAGCGTCCTGACAGAGAAGATTTGGCAACAAGGACGGGTGTTTGACGGCGGATGGAGGGAAAGGTGGCACGGCGGCTCTGATGAGGTTTGAAGTAAGACTTTATGAGTGTGTTCTGCTCAGATTATCCAAATGCTGCTTGACAAACAATTGGCGTTTTGCCTATCGTTAGCAATTGGAAGGCGAGAGTGCTAGCACACTGCTGGCGGAAGTGCTCGACCGGGTCCGCAGCTCCATTTTGGAGCCGCAGTCCACAAAATCCGAACAGAACCACTCAGAATCCCACGGCAGGTCTCCCCTCGCCGTGTGTGAAGGAGAAGCTAAGCAATGGCAGCAACATCCGTAGCAACGAGCTTTACCCCGCTTCATGACCGCATCCTCGTCCGTCGTCTGGAAGAGGGCGAAACCATCCGTGGTGGCATCATCATCCCCGACAGCGCCAAGGAAAAGCCCATGGAGGGCGAAGTGATCTCCGTAGGCAAGGGCAAGTCGAACGACGAAGGCAAGGTTTTCCCGTTGGACGTGAAGGCAGGGGACCGCGTGCTCTTCGGCAAGTACTCTGGCACCGAGATCAAGATCGACGGCGAAGAGTTTCTGATCATGCGCGAAGAAGAAGTTCTGGGAATCATCAAGAAGTAGTCAGTTATCAGCTATCAGCTGTCAGTAAAAGCCCGGTGTGAGCTGAAGCGGCTTCTGACGACTGAATACAGATGACTGAAAACTGATCACTGACAACTGTTTTAAGGAGAATTACAAGACATGGCAAAGCAGATTCTGCACGGTGAAGAATCCCGTCAGGCGATCTTGCGCGGCGTGAATACGCTGGCGGACGCCGTGAAGGCAACGCTCGGGCCCAAGGGCCGGAACGTGGTAATCGAGAAGAAGTTCGGCTCGCCGACGATCACCAAGGACGGCGTGACGGTAGCCAAGGAAATCGACCTCCAGGATCCGATGGAGAACGTGGGCGCGCAACTGGTGCGCGAGGTAGCGTCGAAGACATCGGACGTGGCCGGCGACGGCACGACGACGGCGACGGTACTGGCGCAGTCGATCTTCCGCGAAGGCGTGAAGACGGTGGCGGCCGGCGCCAACCCGACGGCTCTGAAGCGCGGCATCGACAAGGCCGTGGTGGCGATCATCGGCACGCGCGATAAAGAAGGCAAGTGGACCGACGACGGCGGCGCCCTGGGCAGACTGTCCAAGCCCGTGAACGAGGGTTCGGTAGCCCAGGTGGGCGCGATCTCGGCCAACGGCGACACGGAAATCGGCGACATCATTGCCGGCTCGATGCAGAAGGTCGGCAAGGACGGCGTGATCACCATCGAGGAGTCCAAGACCGGTCACACCTATCCGGAGCTGGTCGAGGGCATGCAGTTTGACCGCGGCTATCTTAGCCCCTACTTTGTGACCGATTCGGAGCGCATGGAAGTGGCGCTCGAAGATCCCTACATCCTGATCTACGAGAAGAAGATCAGCAACATGAAGGATCTTCTGCCCCTGCTGGAGCAGGTGGCGCGCGGCGGCAAGCCGCTCTTGATCATTGCCGAGGACGTTGAGGGCGAAGCGCTCGCAACCCTGGTGGTGAACAAGCTGCGCGGCACGCTGAACGTGGCTGCCGTGAAGGCTCCCGGCTTTGGCGACCGCCGCAAGGCGATCCTGGGCGACATTGCCATCCTGACCGACGGCAAGGCCATCACCGAGGACCTGGGCATCAAGCTGGAGAGCGTGAAGCTCGAGGACCTGGGCCGCGCCAAGCGCATCACCATCGACAAGGACAACACCACGATCGTCGACGGCGCGGGCACGGGAGTGAACATTGCCGGCCGCGTGAAGGAAATCCGTGGGCAGATCGAGAAGACCACCTCCGATTACGACAAGGAAAAGCTGCAGGAGCGGCTGGCCAAGCTGGTGGGCGGCGTTGCCATCATCAAGGTGGGCGCTGCGACCGAGACCGAGCTGAAGGAGAAGAAGGCTCGCGTTGAGGATGCGCTGCACGCAACCCGCGCGGCAGTCGAGGAAGGCATCGTCCCCGGCGGCGGCGTGGCTCTGGTTCGCGCCATTCCGGCGGTCGAGGCCCTGATCAAGACGCTCGAAGGCGACGAGAAGATCGGCGCCAGCATCGTGCGCCGCTCGCTCGAAGAGCCTCTGCGCCAGATCGTCGCCAATGCTGGCGAAGAGGGTGCAGTGGTTGTGGCCAAGGTCCTGGAGTCCAAGGATCCGCACTACGGCTACAATGCCGCGACCTCGGTCTTCGAGGACCTGGTGAAGGCCGGCGTCATCGACCCCACCAAGGTAACCCGCACCGCGCTGCAGAATGCAGCGTCGATCGCCGGCCTGCTGCTGACCACCGAAGCTCTGGTGGTTGAAATTCCGGAGCCCAAGTCTGCTCCGGCTGGCGGCCACGGCGGCGGCATGGAAGGCATGTACTAAGTACGTACGAACGCGCTGCGGCGCCTTCGGCATAACCAAAAAGGACTGGGGAAACTTAAGTTTCCCCAGTCCTTTTTTTCTTTGAAGTGCATTATTGACGTCTCTGTTCTCCCCTGTATGACTGGAGTCCTGGGTCCGCTTCCCGCAGCCTTGCGCGCAGCCATCCGGCGGAAAGCCATGAGCGGGGAATCGAGAACTCGCTCCATCCGCAGTCGAGACAGACGTTGATTTCCGGCGACGGACTGATGGGCGGATAACTCAAGGTGCGCAGGCAGTTGTGATACAGGCGGATCTCGCCTGGAATGACGGACAAGGACGTTGACTGGCACTTCGGGCAGACCATGGACATACCTCTGGGCGAAAGAATAGCAATCAGGGACGCGAGGAAGGCAAAGAACGGGAAGAAAAAATTCGAATCGGACGCCAGGCGTTCTTCAATGAAATCCACTCCCGAAATGGCACGCAGGTGGAGGAGTTCATTTCAGCTTCATCCTGGAGCTTCAGGGAGCTTCCAGGATGGCTGCTCCGAAGCGGAAAAATGGGGGCATTTTGGCGTCGAAATGCGGCATTATCAGCCCCAAAAGGCCCAAAATCGGCCCAAATCGGCGGTTTCCTGTTACTTGTCAGTTAACTATGTGTTTTTGTATCGTATTGATTCTTTAATGTTTACTTTGTTTTGCGGCTGAAAAAAGTGGTGAAAATATATAGGGGGGTGGGGGTAAATGCGATTTTGGGTGGTTTATTGCCCGATTTGGCTGGCATTTTGCTCGCTCCAACGCAGGCTACAGATGTGTCTCCAGCAACGGCCCAAGGACTATTGATCCGGCCTTATTGGGTTGATACGGAGCAGGGAAAAGCAACATGCAGATCCTTCACTTCGTTCAGGATGACAACTCTCGTGCAAAGCGAACGACTGTTACAAAACATGTGCTTCTGCATGCGAAGGGCCGCACCACTTTCCGACTAGAAACATTATGCGCTCATGGAGCTTAATTCTACGCAAGGGAAATCGCTGTCCATCTCCTTCGTATTCAGCTGCTTCGTATTGCGGAGGACACGAAGGGCGTCGCGCCAAGGCCGGTCAGGCGGGATCGATGACTGGATAACAGGTGAAGATTTCTCCCTTGATGGCGAAATAGGGCGCGTATTGGTGCTGCGGATTGCCTTCGATGTCGAAGTGGAGAGGGCGTCCGTAGCTCGGCGTCAACTGCTGGAGAAACGCCTCCGGCGTGGCTCCTTTGGCCAGCAGACGGGCGTCTTCAGAGCCCTCGATGGCGAGGAGGATGGGGCCGTACTCGAGCGCGTAGCGTTGGTGGCCTTCGATCTGGTCGGTTCCCGTGTAGCGGGTGAGGCGCAAGGCCATGGGCAGGCGAAAAGTCACCAGGTCTCCGGTGCGCCAGGTGCGGTCGAGCACGACGTAACTTCCGGGCTTGCCGGTTGCCGCCAGGGTTCCGTTAACGTAGACCGGCATCGGTCCGGCGGCCCAGGAAGGCGTCCGGACGCGGAGGACGGAGCGTAGAGGCTGCGCGGATTCGAAGGCTAGCTCGACCTGGGGAGTGTCGGGGAAGTTTGTCCGGGCAGTCACTTGCAACTGCTGGCCGCCTTGCGTCCAGCGGATCTTCGAAGGCGCAAAGAGATCGACGTAGAGGCCGGCATCCTGGCCATCGGGAACGACGGAGTAGAGATGCTCCGGCAGGCTGCCCAAGAGGCGCGTTCCCTGCCCTTCGCAGCAGGAGTTATCGCATAAGTCCACCGCCAAGTCGCCCTTCCGGCCGACCAGCCGGGCGTGGTAGATCAAGCCGCGGGAATCGATCTGGTTGGCGATGCCGATGTTATAAATCGACTTTTCAATCTCCGTCACATACTTTTCCTGATCGGGATCAAGCAGGTGCAAGCGCTGGTTGAGGAAGGTCCAGAAACTGCTTCCGCATAACTCGCCGGTCTCGCAAAACTCGGCCTGCTCCTTCAAGCGATAAGACTTGGGCGGGAAGTCGCCAAACTCGGTGATGGCGATGGAACCGCCCACGTGCTCCCAGGAATCGTGGTAAAGCTGCCAGGCACCCAGGACAGCGTCAAGATATCGGCGGTCGCCGGTGGCGCGGTAGAGGTCGAGATAGGCCTCAAAGTCGGTGATGAGATAGTTATGCGGGCGGTCGTAGGGATACTGCCAGACCATCTCTTCGTCGCGGTGGGCAAGACCCTGGAGCCAGTAGTTTTCCTGGTAGTAGCGCTGAATGACCTGAAGGTCCTGAGGCTTGCCGGCCGGGGTGAAATAGAGGCGGGTGTTGGCCACCATGCCTTGCACGCCCTGCGCGGTGCCGCGCAGCAGCTTGGGGAGATAGGGACATTGGTCGAACCAATCGTAATAGCCGCGCAGAAGGTCGAAGGCCTTGGGGTTTCCCGCGTAGCCCGCTTCGATGAGGCCATGAGTGACCCAGGCGCGGGTGTAACCGGCGCGCTCGGAATGGAAGATGGAGTCTTCAGGGTAGGCCATGATGTAACCGTTGGGCTGGCGGCACTGGGCGATGCCGCCGACGATCTGGTTCATCCAGCTTCGTAACTCGGCGTGCTGCTGCCAGCGCAGGGTGTTGCCCGCGCCCATGAGGAAGCGGCCTGCCGTGGAACCGGCCAGGTCCACGTCCCAGAAGGGATGGGGATGGCGCAGGAGCGGACCAACCGGCTGGCCCGCGCGCTCGCGAAAAGGCCGCAACATCTCATCCACGGAAAAGGAGCCGAGCAGGTAACCGATGTTATTGTCCATGGTCTGGCGAAAGAGGCCAGGGGCCAACTCGACACTTGTGAGGGGAGTTTGCGCGCGGTATGGGACCGGCTTCCACTGGGTTGGCGGGGTTACATTCTGCGGATTGTCGGTGACGATTCCCTCGCCCTGAGGCCGCGCCTTGCGGGTGAGTTGGGGAAGGTCACGCGGGTTTCCGAGTTGGGCATCGGCGGTGGCGGGGCGGCCTTCAGCAACATTGCGACCGTCGGCGAGTACATCGACTTTGGCGAGAGACAACGCATATTCCGCGTCGTGGCCGGCTTCACCCGCGATGGGACGCAGTTCAGTAGCCGTGAGGCGGAGATAGCGATAGCCGGTGGAAGACATACTGCGGAGGCCGAGATAGACGATGCGGTCGACGGGATCGGGGAGTTCTTCCGCGGGGTTGTCGAAGAGCAGCTCGCGGGTCTCGAAGCCGGGAGTGTTCGATGCTTCCACGAGCACGCGCGCGGGAAAGCCGAAGGAGCGGAGGCTCAAGTCGAAGTTGGGATAGAGACGGAGGGCCTCGACCGCCACGGCCGTGCCGAGGTCGAACTGTACCCAGGTCGATGTGTGCGCGGCCCGCGCCGTTTTGGAGACGTAGGGACGATACTTTGTGGCCGGGTAGGGCGTCATGCGGTCTTCCAGGCGGACAGAGGAAGCGCGCGGAGCGGTTGCTGCTGCGGCTTGAGCGAGCGGCCCGACGGCCAAAGCAGCGCCGGTGAGGGCGGTGGCGCCCAGAAATTCGCGGCGGTTCCAGATGATGTACATGAGGCTTCCTCTTATGTGGCGCGGACTAGTGTGGTGAATCCGAAGATCGTTGAAGAACAGGCGCAGGTCTTTCGACTCCGTTTGGCCAAAAAGCCGGCCAAATTATGCTTCTGATGAACAAAAGGGTTGAATGAAAAGTTTTATGAACAAAATCAGCAAGTTAGCTTCCGCTTCGCGGAAATCGCGAGCTAGCGAGTTGGCGGCAGTTCATCCCAGCCGTAGCTTGTGGCGCGTCGGGCTGCTCAAGATGACAGTGCAATTCTGATACGAACCTCAGCTAGCACCGTGCGGAGATTTCGCAGTTAAAACTAGTTCAGTTGAGCAACGAGCGTCAAATGGATGGGAATGCGAGTCGCAGTTACGGTGGAATGCATAGTTCGCGCAGAGTCATCTATCCCTTTCACGAGCTGCCGCGCTACTCTTAAGTTCAGCGTGATTAAAGAAGACGACCAACCCGATGCTCCGCGATTAGCTTCTTTCGATGAGAGTTCCGTCGCGACTCCGACCTCTTCCCCCTTGGATAAAAGTTCTGCCGAATTGACGCCGTTCATGCGGCAATGGACCGGAGCGAAACGAGAGAACCCGGATGCGCTGCTGTTTTTCAGGATGGGGGATTTCTACGAGCTTTTCTACGACGACGCGGTGGTGGTGAGCCGGGAGTTGCAGTTGACGCTGACGGCGCGGGACCGGGAGCGGAACCAGCCGATGTGCGGAGTTCCGTACCACGCGGTGGATAGCTACCTGACGCGGCTGCTGCGCAAGGGCTACCGCATCGCCATTTGCGACCAGATGGAAGACCCCAAGCTCACCAAGAAGATTGTGCGGCGGGAAGTGACGCGGGTTCTGACGCCGGGGACCGCGCTGGACGCGGCGCTGGGGCAGGAGCAGAACAATTTTCTGGCGGCTTATTTTGAGGTTGGGGGCGGAGCGGGGCTGGCAAAGGCTTCTTCGGACGCCAAAGATTCCACCGATTCCGGGCCACGTACAGGGCGGCAAAGGGCGCGGTCCATCAAGGCTGAGAGTGCTTCCGCAAGAGACGGAATGGTGTGCGCGGTGGCGCTGCTGGACGTTTCAACCGGGGAGTTTCGCACCGCGGAGTTTCAGGGCAGGGCGGCGCGGCAGCAGGCGATGGAAGAGTTGCTGCTGGCGCAACCGAGCGAAGTGCTGCTGGCAACGAGCGCGGAATTGCCGGAGGCGTTGGAGCGGATTCCGGCGCGAACGCGGGTGGAGGACTGGGTCTGGACCCGGGATTTCGCGGTGCCGCTGGTGGAACGGCAACTGAATGTGCGGTCGCTTGAAGGGTTTGGGCTGGTGGGCCACGAGGCGGCGACGATTGCGGCCGGGGTGGTGCTGCACTATGTGCGCACCACGCAGAAGAACGAAGCTCTGCACATCGACAGTCTGAAGTTTCAGGAACACTCCGGGGCGCTGGAGCTGGATCAGGTGACGGTGAGGAACCTGGAGCTGGTGGAGCCGCTCTTTCAGGGCCAGGACAACCGGGCCACGCTGTTTTACACGCTGGACGCCTGCCAGACGCCGATGGGCAAACGACTGCTGCGAGCGACGATTCTGCGTCCGCTGATGGATGCGACGAAATTGGAAGCGCGTTATGAGGCTGTGGCCGAGGCGGTTGGAGACCTGGTGCGGCGCGAGGAGATCCGGCGGGGGTTCTCGGGAATTCTCGACCTGGAACGGCTGCTGGCCCGGCTTTCACTGGATTCGGCGGGGCCCAGGGATGTGCGGGCGCTAGCGGCGAGCCTGCACCGGCTGCCGGGGCTGAAAACGGCGCTGACGGCGATGGGGGCAGACCGGTGGCGGGCGATTGCGGAGCGGCTGGATACGCTCGACGACATGACGGCGCTGATTGAGAGGACGCTGGTGGAGGAGCCTCCGCTGACGCTGGCCGATGGAGGGGTGATTGCGAGGGGCGTGGACCCGGAGTTGGACGAGCTGGTGGAGATTTCCTCGACCGGACGGCGGCAGATTGCGGCTATCGAAGAGCGCGAGCGGCAGCGGACGGGGATTGGGTCGCTGAAGGTCAGGTATAACACCGTCTTCGGGTACTACATCGAGATCACCAAGAGCAACCTGGCGGCGGCTCCGGCCGACTATGAGCGCAAGCAGACGCTGGTGAACGCAGAGCGGTTTACGACGCCGGAGTTGAAGGAATATGAACGCAAGATCCTGACGGCGCACGAGCGGTCGATCGAGATCGAGAAGCGGATATTCTCCGAGCTGCGAACCGCGGTGCTGGAAGCGACGGGGCGGATCAGGCGGTCGGCGCAAATGGTGGCCGAGGCGGATGTGCTGGCGAACTTCGCGCACCTGGCGGTGGCGCGGCGCTACGTGAGGCCGCAGCTTGTGGATGAACCGGTGATCGAGGCGGTGGCGGCGCGGCATCCGGTGATTGAGCAGTGGCTGGAAGAGACGCGCGAAGGGCGCTACATCGCCAACGACATCTATTTGAACGCGGGGGGCGAAGGACCGAGCCTGCTGCTGATCACCGGGCCGAATATGGGCGGCAAGAGCACCTATCTGCGGGCGGCGGCGATGCTGGTGCTGATGGCGCAGATGGGCAGCTTTGTGCCGGCGGAGAGTTTGCGGTACGGGCTGGCGGATCGGATTTATACGCGCATCGGGGCCAGCGACAACGTGGCGCGGGGCCGGTCGACGTTCATGGTGGAGATGACGGAGACGGCGACGATTCTGAATACGGCGACCAACCGGTCACTGATCCTGCTGGACGAGATGGGACGCGGAACGGCGACGTTCGACGGGCTATCGCTGGCCTGGGCGACGGTGGAGTATCTCCATGCGGAGAGCGGGGCGCGCACGCTGTTTGCCACGCACTATCATGAGCTGACCATGCTGGCCGAGAAGTTGCCGCGGGTGAGGAATCTACGCGTGGGTGTGAAAGAGGCGGCGGGCGGGATCGTGTTTCTGCACAATATTGAGCCGGGGGCGGCCAGCAAGAGCTACGGCATTGAAGTGGCCAAGCTGGCCGGGCTGCCGGGGGCGGTGATTGAACGGGCCAGGCACGTGCTGCGGCAGCATGAGAAGCAGGAAAGGCAGAGCGTGCAGGCGGAGACGGCGGTTGCGGAGCCGATGCAATTGACGATTTTTACGCCGCTCTCACAGCGGATTGTGGACCGGATTGAGGCCACGGACGTGAACACGCTGACACCGCTGCAGGCATTGAACCTTTTGGAGGAATTACAGCAGGAGTTGAAGGAGAAAGCATGAGGACGAGGGATCAGGGATCAGGGGTCAGGGATCAGGGTTGGAGCGAGAGATGACTCATCTGCGCCAGGCCGTGGGAAGCCTGCTGGTGGTGGGGCTCGCGGGAACGGAACTATCGGATTTGGAAGAAGCGTGGCTGAGGCTGGTGCGTCCGGGGGGCGTGATTCTCTTCCGGCGCAACATTGGGGATGCGGCGCAGACGCAGGCATTGCTGGAGGAAGCGACGGAGTTGTGCGCGGCCAACGCACTTCGCTGCGTAGATGTTGAAGGCGGAACGGTGGACCGGCTGCGGGATGCGCTCGCCGCTCTGCCTTCGGCCCAGGCGGTGGCCACGGCGGCCCGGCGAACGGGCAAAGGCGGACTGGCGCAGGAACACGGCAAACTGGTCGGGCAGGCGGTGAAGGCTTTCGGATTCAACACGACGCTGGCCCCGGTGCTGGACCTGGCGCTGCCGACTTCGGCGGGCGTGATGGGCACACGGGCTGCGGGGGCGACGGAGACAGAGGTCATCGAGTACGCGGGGCGCTTTCTGGCGGGGCTCAAGGCGGAAGGCGTGGCAGGGTGTGGCAAGCATTTTCCCGGGCTGGGCGCAGGAAATCTGGATTCGCATCTGGACACGCCGGTCATCCTGCGGGGAAGCCGGGAGATGTGGGATGAGGACCTGGTTCCCTACCGCGAACTGTGCCTTGAATTGCCCATGATCATGGTGAACCACGCGGCGTACCCGGAAACGCCAAGCAAGAACCGTCCGGCGAGCATTTCCGCCTACTGGATGGAGACGGTGCTGCGCGAGCGGATTGGCTACCGGGGCATTCTCTTCTCCGACGACATGGAGATGGGGGGCATATTGAAATTCATGCCCATCGAGGAAGCGGCGATTGCAGCGGTGCGGGCGGGGATGGACCTGGTGGAGATTTGCCACAGCCCGGCGCTGATTCTGAACGCGTTCGAGGCGCTGCTGGCCGAGGGTGAGCGGTCGGCGGCGTTTGAAAAGCTTTTGCTGAAGCGGGCAGCCAGAATGGAACGGGCGCGCGCAGAACTGTTTTCATGCACGACGGCGCGGGCTTTGACCTCCCGGCAGTTCGAGGCGCTGCGAGGACGGATTCTGCGCTTCAGCGAGACGATCTCGAAAGCCCAGGAGAACCAGAGAGCATGAGAGCAAAGACCATGACGGTGGCCGGCATCATGAGCGGGACGTCGGCCGATGGCGTGGATGTGGCCGTGGTGCGGATTGCGCCGGGCTGTGGCAAATCTCCACCAGGT
>Ga0255355_1001441_pt1 | contig 11046 bp, 10 predicted proteins | sample HBST75metaG_FD_189943 | JGI IMG/M metagenome (GOLD analysis project Ga0255355, IMG submission 189943) | Peat soil microbial communities from Stordalen Mire, Sweden - H.B.S.T75 | ecosystem: Environmental > Terrestrial > Soil > Wetlands > Peat | place: Sweden: Norrbotten County, Stordalen Mire...
CGCGAGAAGCGAACGCCAGCGCCATCGGCCTCAGCGGACTGCTGGTCAAGTCCACGCTGGAAATGAAGTACGTTTTACAGGATCTGGAGCGGCTTGGCATGACCGTGCCTGTCATCTGCGGCGGCGCTGCGCTCACCCGCAAGTACGTTGAAGAGGACCTGCGCAAGGAGTACGCGGGGCCGGTCTTTTATGCCGAGGACGCTTTCGCCGGATTGCACGCAATGGCCGATCTGACCTCCGGCGATGCGGCTGTGCGCGAGAGCCGCGAAGCGGAAGGCCGCACGGTGAAGGTCTTCAACAAAGGCAGCGCGGATGCTTCCGAGTCGCCCCTCGTCGAACTTACGCCGGAGGGCCGTTCGCCAGTCGTGGAGCGGGTTGCGGCAATTCCCAAGCCCGCTTACTGGGGACCGCGTGTCTTCATGAATTACAAGCTCGGCGAAATCTTTCCGTACCTGAACGAGACGGCTCTCTTCAAGAATCAGTGGCAACTGAAGAGTGCCGCGCAGGGCGATTATCTGCGGCTGGTGGAAGAAAAATACCGCCCGATTCTGCTCAGTCTGGAAGAAGAAGTGAAGGCGGCGGGCTGGTTCGGACCTAAGTCGGTTATCGGATTCTATCCTTGCGCGGGCCAAGGCAACGACCTGGTTGTCTTCGATCCAGAAGATCCCGAGCGCGAGTTGGAACGCATCACGTTTCCGCGCCAGGCGCAGGGCCGCAGGCTCTCGATTGCCGATTTCTTTGAGCCTGTGAGCGCAGCCCAACGCGACGTGGTGGGCTTTTCCATCGTGACCATCGGATCCGAAGCGAGCCGCCGCACGCAGTACCTTTTCGAGACCGGCAATTTTACCAAATATCTCTATCTGCACGGCCTCTCAGTCGAGACGGCAGAGGCGCTGGCCGAGTTTGCGCACAAGCAGGCACGCGAGTTACTGGGAATCGCGGGCGAAGATTCGCCCATCGTCGCGGACCTGTTTCATCAGAAGTATCGCGGCTCGCGTTATTCCTTTGGTTATCCGGCCTGCCCGAATCTGGAGGATCAGAGGAAGATCTTCCGCCTGCTCAAGCCCGAGGAAAACATCGGCGTGCACCTCACCGAGGGCTTCCACCTGGAGCCGGAGCAGAGCACCAACTGCATTGTGGTGCATCATCCCCAAGCCAAGTATTTTATGGTGTAAGGGCGCTGCGGAAAAATCTGAACTGGTTTTGCGTAGAATTATTGCTGTCTGTGCGACATTGGAATTACGGCAAACGCAGAGACAGAATGTGTGTGGCCTCCTCGAACGGCCGGGGCGCAAGCAGCGAATCGCCTGCGCTCCCGGTCGTTCGTCTTTTTAGCGCCCTGCCTCCTTGTAACGGCCCAACTCCTTGACCATCGCGCAATGAGGCGCCAACACCTCGATGGCCCGCGAAGCCTCCCCGGCGGAGTGAATCTGGCAATCCACATAAAAAATGTATTCCCAGGGCTTGCCGTGCACTGGTCGGGATTCGATTTTAGTCATATTGGCGCCGATCTTCGCTAACTCAGCCAGCGCTGCCACCAGCGATCCGGGGCGGTTCTCCACGGAAAATGCCAGGCTGATCTTGTTTGACTCCGGATCGGAGATGGCTTCCGCCGCGCGCCGCACCAGGAAGAAGCGGGTAAAGTTTTCCGGGTTGTCCTCGATGCCGGCTTCCAGAATCATCGCGCCGTAATAGTGAGCTGCCGCTTCGCTGGCGATGGCCGCCGCGTGCCGGTCGCGCAGTTCCACCAACTGTTTCACGCTGCCCGCGGTGTCATAGGCGGCAAGCGCCTTCATCGTTGTGTGCGCGGCCAGGAACCGCCGACACTGGGCCAGCGCCACCGGATGCGAAAAAACGCGCTCAATTTCCCCCATCGCGACGCCGGGCAGGGCGATCAGGTTATGCCGGATGCGCACGAGCGTCTCCCGCTCCACGCGCACATCGTGGGTCAGCAGCAGGTCGAAGTGCTCCAGAACCGGGCCGGCCAAGCTGTTTTCAATGGGAATCACCGCGATCTCCACGGCTCCGCTCTCTAACGCCGCAAAGACGCCGGCTGAAAGCGCACAAGGAACGATCACTCCATCCGGGACCAGTTTCAATGCCGCTTCGTGGCTGAACGAGCCAGGCTCTCCCTGAATTGCAATCTTCATGTGACTCCTCGTTCTCCGTCCTTCAATATTCTGTCATTTCAAGCTGGGTGCCCCACATCCAGATTGTTTGTATATGGGGAACCACGAATCTTAACCAGCTATCTACAAATCCAACAAACTCTGGGTGCCCCACATCTGGCGCAGCTTCACCGCGCCAAATGTGGGAAACCACGAACCTCAACCAGCCCAGCTTATTTCAGCCATAAATCGGCTGCCACAAAGGCAAGAAAAACCATCGCAATCACGCCATTCATGGTGAAAAATGCGGCATTTAGCCGGCGCAAATCGCGCGGTGACACAAGGGAATGTTCATAGGCCAGCAGCAGGCCTACAACTCCGATGCCCAGCCAGCCGAGTGTCCTAAATTGAAACAGTGCACCGAGCCAGACGAGCAGCCCCAACATCGCCAGATGCATCGCGCGCGCCGTCCAGAAAGCCGCCGGAAGGCCAGCCGCCTGAGGCAGGCTGTGGAGTCCCGCGGCGCGGTCGTGCTCGAAGTCCTGACAGGCATAGAGCACGTCAAAGCCGCCCGCCCACAGCGTCACCGCCGCGGTCAGCACCAGGATGCGCACGTCCAGAGAGCCGCGCACCGCAATCCACGCAGCCGACGGGGCCAGGCCCAGCGCCAGGCCCAGCACCAGGTGCGACCAGCGCGTGATGCGCTTCATGTAGCTGTAGCCCCAGAGCACCGCCAGCACCAACGGCGACAGAAACAGTGCGAGACGGTTCAGTTCAGCAGCGGCCAGTACGAACACAGCCGCCGATAGCAGCGTAAAGCCTAGCACAAACTCCCGCGACAAAAGGCCGGCGGGAATGGCGCGGTTTTTCGTGCGGGGATTGGTGGCGTCCAGATCCGCGTCGGCCCAGCGGTTGAAGGCCATGGCCGAGGAGCGCGCAGCGACCATGGCGACAAGAATCCACGCCAGCACCCGCCAGTTTGGCAGGCCGTTCGCGGCCAGCAGCACAGCCGTCAGCGCAAAGGGCAGCGCGAAGATCGAGTGCTCCCACTTGATCATCTCCAGCGTCGTCCGCATTTTGGCCCACAGGCTCGGCATCTTTGCTCCCGAGAATCAGTTTACTTGAGCGTAAGGCCGGGCTCTTATACGAAAATAGCCACATGGATTCCATGCGCATTGACAAGTGGCTCTGGGCGGCGCGTTTCTTCAAGACGCGGGCGCTGGCGTCGAAGGCCTGCGACCTGGGCCGCATTCACTGGAACGACCTCGCCGCCAAGCCCGCCCGCGAGATTCATGTGGGCGACAAGCTCGGAGTGAAGAACGAGGGCGGCGAGTTTCAGATCGAGGTTCTGGCGCTGAGCCAGATGCGCGGCCCGGCAGCGGTGGCGCAAACGCTCTATCGCGAGAGCGAGGCGAGCAAGGAGGCGCGGGCGAAGGCGACCGAGGAGCGCAAGGCGATGCAGCAGTTCGCGCCCTTGCCCGAGCATCGCCCCTCCAAGCGCGACCGAAGGCGCATCATCCAGTTTCGCGGCGGCGCGTAATCCCTCGACCCATCCGCGGACTTGCGTCCTATTCCCAATGCCCAATCAGCAACAGGCTCGCGGTTCCCGGCGTTTCGGTGATCGAACTGCTGGAATTCACGTAGTAGTTGTGCATGATCAGCGTCACCCTGGTTCCTCCGGTGACCGCAATATGCACGGGCTGCGAAAGCACGTAATGCGAATTAGCCGTCGTGGAACCCGCCCTGCTGGCCGCAAAGCCGGTCATCGATTCATAGTCTCCGGTCACGGTGTCCAGATACCACTCCGCCGGGGCCGGCAGCACTTGGTCGTAATCGGCCTCGGCGAAGAGATGGTCGATGACGAAGGTTTTGCCCGCCGGAATAGCGATGCATAGATAGCCTTTGCTCGCCGGCTGGGGATAGGTGTCGAACTGCTGGTATTGCTCGTAAGCGCTGATGCCGTCCTCCGGCACATAGCAGGACTGCGCCTGGTCAGTGGGAATCTGCAACTGCGGGTCATTGGAGGGCGAGTTGGGGTAACGCGAGTGGCGTGGGTGATGAACCTGCCCAGCGAGCGGCAACGAACACAGGAAGATACCAGCAAGAACCGCGCAAGAAAGGCGAGAGCACATATTCATTCGACCTGAAAGCGAATTGAGTTTCAAATGCACCTACTGGACGCAGAACGGGACGCGTTCGCTTGACTTTGGCGGTCCGTCTTGAAGCTGTTTCATGTTTCGTGATTCCTGTCCTTCTCACGCTTCTTGCGCAGTAACCACATGGGGCAGCCCAAATTCCGTAAGGGCAATGGCTGCCAGAATCAGTATCGCGCCGCTGGCGGGACGCAAGCCAAGCCGTTCGCCGGTTACCAGGAAAGAGGTGATCCAGGCGAAAACCGGTTCCAGCGTCAGCACCAGCGCGGTGTGCGTTGGAGGAAGTATCGACTGCGCCCAGCTTTGAATGGATATGGCAGCCGCGGTGGCCAGCACGGAGACTATCGCCAGCGCGAGGACCAGCCGCGGCGTCCACACAATGTGCGGATGCTCAATCAGCGGCGTACTCAGAGCCATGAACAACGCGCAGAAGCCCACTTGCAGCATGGCCAGCGGCTGGAAGGCGATGCGCGGCGAGAAGTGGCTCAACGCCAGGCACTGAAAGGCGAATCCGAAAGCGCAGACCAGCGTGAGTTTGTCGCCCAGGTTGATGGAAGCTGGATCGGGCAATAGACCGGCCGCTTTGCCTATCAGGGAGGCTGATCCCTGCGCATGAACGGCAGCCGGCGCGGTGAGAAGCGCAATCCCAATCAAGGCTAGCATTGCGCCCAGAAAGGCGTTCCAGTGTGGCCGCTGGGCTCCCGGTGGCCGCAGGCCGGGAAGCATCGAGAGCAGTGGTACCAGAACCACCATCAACCCGGTAATGAACGCCGACTTCGAGGGTGTGGTGAGGGCCAGGCCGGTGGTCTGGAACTGGTATCCCACGGCCAGGAACAGGCCCGTCATCGCTCCTGCCGCAACCTGCCAACCATGAATGGTTCGCCAGTAGCGGTGGTAAGCTACCCCGAGCACAGCGAAGGCCAGCGTCATCCGCACCAGGTTGAAGAGCCCCGGCGTGGCATCAGCCAGGGCGCCTTTGACCATCACAAAAGTGGATCCCCACAAGGCGACCACGAGCAGCATCAGTAAATATGCGCGCAACTTCATCTGTTTGAATTATGGCAGCAGAAGCTACTGTTCGGCGGCCCATTCCACCATGGCCAGGGTGAGCAGCAGCACGCGCTTCAGACCCGTTTCGCGGTCCTTGGCTGAGTACCACTCGCCCAGAGTGTGTGCGCCGGCGCCCTCGCCTCCGGCGCCCATGGACAATGCCGGAACTCCCAGCGAGAGCGGGATGTTAGCGTCCGTCGAGCCCATGCGCAGATCGGTGCGCAGGCCCAGATGGCGGTCCACGGCGCGCAGTGCTTCGAGCAACGGCGAGCCGGCGGGCAGTTGCGCGGCGGGCCGGTCGCCGATCTTGTCGATTTTGAAGGCCAGCAGACCTCTGCCCAGCGTTTTGGCGCGCGCTGCCTGAGATTTTGCCTGTGTGTTGCAGTGCTCCACGGCGTCTTCCACGGCGCGATGCAGCGCGACCTCCAGCCGCGTAAGCTGCTCGGGGCTGGTGGAACGGAAATCGATAGCGGCGCGCGCGTTTTCGGGGATGGCGTTCACGCTGGTGCCGCCGTTGATCGTCCCCAGATTGAGCGTGGTGCGCGGCTCCTCCGGCAGCGAAGTCTCGGCCACTTGAGCCAGCGCCGCGGCCAGCGCGGCAATGGGATTGGGCGTGCCCGCATCGGTAAAGCTGTGCCCGCCGGGGCCGGTGATGGTCACCCGGAAGCGGCGGCTGCCCAGGGCTTGGGTCACGGCGGAGTCAGCGCCTGCGCCGTCCAGCACAATATGCGCCGCGATCCGGCCAGCCAATGCTTTCTGATCGTAAAAGTGGCGCACGCCACGCAGATCGCCTTCACCCTCTTCGCCCACATTGCCCAGGAAAAGCAATGTTGCGGGCAATTCGACCTCAGCCCGGATCAGCGCGTGCAGGATGGCCAGCATTCCCGCCACTCCAGCGCCGTTGTCGCACGCTCCGGGAGCCACAAGGCGGTCGCCCTCCACCACCGGTTTCAGCGGCGTCTCGGCCGGGAAAACCGTGTCCAGGTGCGCTGAAAGCACGACCACCGGGCCGGTGCTCTCCGGCGGCAGCTTTGCGGCCGGCAGCCAGCCGAGGACGTTGCCAAGGTTGTCGGTTCCTACCCGGCTGAGGCCGGCCTCGGTGAAGCGAGCCGCCAGCCACTCGGAGCGCGCCTGCTCGCCGAAGGGTGGCGCCGGAATGGCCGTCACCTCAGCCTGCCAGTCCATGATCGTCTTGGGATTGCCGTGCAGCCAGGCAAAGGCCGCGTGAACCGGCCGTTGACCGGCCAGCGCCGTCACGCACGAAAACGCCGAGTTGGAAAATAGCGTCATACGGGTGGTTTCAGGGTAGCAGGAAAGCACAGGCGCGGATTCCCCAAGTGAGAGGATGCCGCCATGATTGTCCGCTGGCCTGCAACTTCGGACTTCGATTCACGAGCTGCGCATCCGTCTGGCCAATAGAGAGGCCATATCCCGCCGTCCATCGGCAATCACGGCAATGTAAACAGTGTTAGCGCGAATCCGGTAGAGAATGCGGTACGGTTTGAAGAAGATTTGCCGATAGGAGCGGCTGCCCATCCGCAGCAGTTCCGGCGGGTGCGCTCCTCGGTTGGGAAAATATCTTAGCGCCAGAACTGCTCGAATGATCTCCCGTGCAACATAGTCTGCATTATCAAGCGAGTCATTCTCCGAAATATAGGCATGGAGGTCGTGTAGATCTTCTCGAGCACCCTTGGTAAACCGGACGGCAAAGGGCATCAGGCTTCAACGGCCTCCACGCCAAACTCAGCCATGACCTCTTCGATGGGGATTGTGTCTCCGGCCTCAACCTCCTTGTCTGCCTGCGCCAGAACCTTGAGCAAAGCCTGGGTCTCATCCATCATCTGTTCGTAGCTGGCCACGTCCACCAGCACCGCTCGCGCCTCGCCATTTTGGGTGATGATAATCGGCTCCCGCTCCTCGGTGATGCGGTCCAAAAGCTCGGCGGCGTGAGCCTTCACATAGCTGATGGGCTTGATCTGGGTAGAAAAGCGCATATTAGCCTCCGAAATTTCATAATCAATCTAAATATAGCCTATTTATCAAACAGAATAAAGACCGTATTCGGTCTTATGGGCAAGTTCCCGCTCGTCGTACTCCACCGAAATCAGAAAAAGCCCCCGTGCAGGAGCGGTGGGTCCGGCGGCAGCGCGATTGTAGGCGGTGAAAATCTTCGGAATGTCTTCGTAACGGAGGTGTCCCCGGCCCACATCCAACATCGTTCCTACCAGATTGCGCACCATGTGATGCAAAAAGCCGTTGCCCCGGACGCGATAAACCAGCAATTCGCCGCCCTCGGACTTCCGCTCTTCCCATCCCGACGAGTAGATTGTCCTGACCGTCGCTGGCGCCGTGGGCGCTTGTATCTCTTGGTTGAGATCATGGCTTGAGCAAGAGATTCGTGTGGTCAGGTCGGGATCGGTGGCCGCAAAGCTCAGAAAATCGTGTTCGCCTTCAAAGAGCCGGGCTGCCCTTAGCAACAAATCCATGTCCAAGGACCAGCGGCAGGGGTAAACGTAGCGGGCCAGAAGGGGCGGGCAAATCTCGCCTCGATAAACCCGGTACTCATAGGTCTTGGCCACGGAGGAGTGCCGCGCGTGAAATGTCTCTGGCGCGGTTCTGGCTTCCAGGATGCGAATGGAGGGAGGAAGAGTCCGGTTGAGGGCGCGTTGCAGGTTTTCCGCCGGAATGGGGGCCGCAAGCTGAAAGCTGGCCACCTGGCCGAGGGCATGGACGCCGGCATCGGTGCGTCCCGAGCCTTGGGGCAGAGGCGATTCGCCCGTAATCCGTCCCAGCGCGGCCTGCAGTTCGCCCTGGACGGTAACTTCATCCGGCTGCACCTGCCAGCCTCGGAAGTCGGTGCCGTCGTAGGCCAGGGTCAGCTTCCAGGTCTGGAGCGTGGGCGCGGGTTGGGGATTATCAGCCATGGCAAAGGGCATTGACAGTAGCGTAAATGACTTTGCCGCATAAGCGGCGTCTGTCCTATTGCAGGTGGTGGGATATACTCAGCTTTTCGCGTCTGATCGTGGCTGGAGCGCCTGGAATGGCAGGAAATTTGAGAAAAGGGACCAGCTTCATGGAACGGACGCTCTGGAACGAAACGGGAGTCGCGCGCGTATTAGAGGATAAGCGGAGGGCTGTGCGCTGGGCCACAAGCTAAAATTGTCTTTGGAAGTCACAAATCTGCGTCCGGGGAGACACTCTGGGCGTCTGTGAGAATGACACCCCATATGTCTCAGCAATTCCCAAAGAGGAAGTACGTCGTGGAGAGGAACCATGCATTTGTTCGGTATATCTGTGTTTGAGCAGCAGAAGCAGACCGCGGTCAGCCATCGCGGGCAGGCAGGCAAAGGGCTGTGCGCTGTAGCGGCGGTCCTGCTGATATTGGCGATGGCAGTTCCTTGCGGATTTGCCCAACAGACCGGGGCAAAGGGAACAACTCCGGACAAGGCGGCCTCCGAGCTGCCCTCGGCGCCGGCGCCGGCGCTGACGGAACCGTTGGACCTGCGTCCGTCCGCGCGGGATTTTTCAAAACCCGCGGGCAGGCTTCTGGGCAATCCGATCAATATGTACCGGCCCACGAGCATCAGCAAGGCCAGCTTTGCCAATTCAGTGCGGCTCACAGACCTGGTCAAGGACGGCAAGATCTACCTCAGCCTTTCCGATGCCCTTGCGCTGGCTCTGGAGAACAACTTTGACATCGCCATAGCCCGCTACGACCTGGACATCGCGGATACGGATATTCTGCGCACGCGCACAGGGCAGGCGCCGCTGGGCGCGCCTTCCGGGCTGATTACCGGCACGCTGGGCGGCTCCGCCTCGATTTTGTCCACTGGCGGCGGTCCGGGCGGGACGACCGTTGGCTCGGGTGGCGCGGGTTCCGGCAGCTCCGGATTGGTGCTGACCACGCAGGGCGCTGGCCCGACGCCGGAGGCGCTGGAGCCTTCCGTCTCGGCGGCAATCCAGTTCGATCGCGATCATGCGCCCTCGACCAGCTTCTTTGCGGGCGGCACAAGCTCGACCAACACCTACGACTTCACGTACAACCAGGGCTTTGTGACGGGCACGCAATTCCAGTTTGCCCTCGACAATACATACGCCTCCACCTCCAATGGGGTTACGCTCTACAGCCCTCAGTTGAGCTCGAACTTCAAAGCTACTGTGACCCAGCACCTGTTGCAGGGAGCCGGAATCTGGGTGAACAAGCGCTTCATCTATGAGGCGCGCAACAACCGCCGCATTACCGATTCGTCATTCCGCCAGCAGATTCTTTACACCGTCAATCAGGTGGAAACCATCTACTGGGGGCTGGTGCAGGCCTACGAGGATGTGCAAGCCAAGGAGCACGCGCTGGAACAGAGCACCAAACTGGCCAGCGACGACCGCAAGCAGTTGGAAATCGGCACGGTGGCCCCGCTACAGGTGGTGCAGGACGACTCGACTGTAGCCAGCGACAAGCAGGCCCTCATCAGCGCGCAGAGCTCCCTGAATTACCAGCAGCAGATCATCAAGCAGGCAGTTGCCCGCAATCTCAACGATGCGGCGCTGTCGATTGCCCCTGTGATTCCCACCGACCGCGTGACCATCGAGGAAATTCCCGAGGAGAAGCAGCCGGTCGAGGAACTGGTGCAGGAAGCTTTTCAGCAGAGGCCGGAGCTGGAACAGGCCGTGCTCACGCTCAGGAACGATGAGATCACGCTGAGGGGCGCACGCAATGCGCTGTTGCCGACCTTCGACATCTTCGGATACCTGGCCGGGCAGGGAATTGCCGGCTCGCGCAACAAGGATCTGACCTGCTCATACTATGACAAAGGCATTTGCCCGACGATCCCCGCGACTGGCTACGGATCGGCTCTGAACGGTGCTTTCAACAACTCGGCTCCCGACAAGGGGATCGGTTTCAGCTTGAACATCCCCCTCGGCAACAAGACCGCGCAGTCGGTGCAGGCGCGCTCGTTGATGGAGTACCGCCAGGCCGAACTGCGGCTGGAGCAACTGTACACACAGATTCGGATGCAGGTGGTCAATGCCCAGTTTGCGCTGATCAATGATCGGGCGCAGGTTCAAGCATCCATGGCCGCTAGAGACTTTCAGCAGCAGAGCGTCGATGCCGAGATCAAGAAGCTGCACCTGGGCGCTTCAACCACGGCTAATGTCCTGCTTCAGGAACGCAATCTGGCAACGGCGGAGGACACCCTGATCGCCGCCCACGCAGCTTACGCCAAGGACCGCGCCGGTCTCTACCAGACGCTGTCCACAACGTTGCAGCACTATGGCATCAACCTGAATGAGGCAGCCTCAGGCGAAGTGAAGACTGCGCCTGTCGTTCCCGGAGTCTCGGCTGTCAAGGAGACCACGGAGCCTTCAACGACCCCTCCGGCTGCGCAGTAAGAGGGATTTTCTACTCAACAAAAAGGGCCGGCCAGCTTCTCAGGAAACTGGCCGGTTTTTTGTTCTGTGTGATCAGGAGATTCCCTACCGTTCCGCCACCAGCTCCAGCAGGTTGAAAAACTCCGGAAAGCTGATGGCAACCGATTCGGCCCCCTGAATCAGCGTTTCCCCCTCGGCGCGTAGCGCGGCCACGCTGAAGGCCATGGCGATGCGGTGGTCTCCTCCGGAATCAATGGTGGCCCCATGCAGCTTTTGGCCGCCGGGCACATCCAGGCCGTCCTCGAACTCCTCAACCTCGGCGCCCATGGCGCGCAGATTCTTCACAACCAGGGCAATCCGGTCAGACT
>Ga0255355_1001447_pt1 | contig 10989 bp, 13 predicted proteins | sample HBST75metaG_FD_189943 | JGI IMG/M metagenome (GOLD analysis project Ga0255355, IMG submission 189943) | Peat soil microbial communities from Stordalen Mire, Sweden - H.B.S.T75 | ecosystem: Environmental > Terrestrial > Soil > Wetlands > Peat | place: Sweden: Norrbotten County, Stordalen Mire...
GCCACCCGACCCGCAGCAGGGATCGTAGATGCGCCCCTTGTGCGGCGACAGCATGGCCACCAGTACCCGCACCACCGACCCCGGCGTATAGAACTGCCCGCCCTTCTTGCCCTCGGCGGTGGCGAACTGGCCCAGGAAATACTCGTAGACCTCGCCCAGCACATCCTTGGCCTTGTCCTCGGACGTGAAGCCGATCTTGGAGATGAGGTCGATCAACTGGCCCAGCCGCGTGGGCTCAATCTGCGTGCGGGCAAACCGCTTGTCCAGAATGTTCTTGAGGGACGGGTTCACGTCCTCGATGCCCACCAGTGCCTCGTCGAGGAGCTTGCCAATCGTCGGCTGTTTGGCCTGATTGCGCAGGGCCTCCCACCGCGCCTCCTGTGGCACCCAGAACACGTTGGCGGAGGAGTAGTAGTCCCGATCCTCCAGCGCCGTGGCCTGTTCCGCCGGGTCGTCGGAAAAGAACAGCTCAGAGGCCGGATCGGCCAGCAGTTTGGCAACCTTGCGCCGCCGCTCATCAAAAGAGTCGGATACGTACTTGAGGAAGATCAATCCCAGCACCAGATGCTTGTATTCCGCCGCGTCCATCTGAGCCCGCAGCTTGTCCGCCGCCTCCCAGAGTGTCTTCTTCATTTCCTGACTTGTCATTCCGTGGTTTGCCTATACGCTTTCACTGTTTGCCTAATTGAACGATGGTTTAACTCTACCGCCCGATGCGATCAGAAGCCACGATAAAGTGGACCTTCCAACTGCGGCCGAACACGTCACTCTCCTCGGGTGAGAAGACTAATCGCGTCCGCCATCGTCGGTTTATCCTCCGGGATCGAGCCTCGACTTGCACACAGCCTGTCTATAGTTCGCCTGCTGCAACCGAACTTTTGACTAGCGCGGAGTTTGGCCCCATCCATCGTCGCTCCTTTACGGGACAATTCCCAAACGTAGTCCACCACTTCTGTGGATTGCTGAGCAGTGAGGGCAGGCTGGCGGCCTCCCGGAGGCGCAGGAAGGTCAATGGCGGCACTCTTCGCAGCCATCTTGAGGCAGACCCTCACTACCGACGGAAGGTTTTGCAGCGTAAAGAGCATCAGTTTTTCATCTTTCCAGGAAACCTGTTCACACGTATCAAGCACAGATCGAAATTCATCGGGTGTCTGGATGGATCGAACTCGATCGGTGACAAACTCCAGCAGTTTGACGGCCTTCTTCATTCCCTCTTCGTAGGTCGGTTCCCCAAGACTCAATATTGCCTGTTCAACTGCCGCAACCATCTCCTCACGCGTCTTTTCGTTCAATCCATCCCCCGCCAAAACCCTACACCCTATTTTGGCACCTCCCAGCCAATACCCTCGTGTCTGATCTGGCATTGCCTGCGCCAAAATCCCATCGGTCGTAGTGACGCCAAAACGCCACAATAGAGCGTTGTTGTTGATGCAGTTGGACCGTAGCAACTTGTATGCATGGACATCAGGTTTGCAGGATGCGACGAACAACAGAGCGGGCAACGGTTCCTAGACAGCTCCGACCCGCGACTTATACGGCACGCTCCGGCATCCTGCGAAACGGCAGGCGGGGATGACGCTCCTTTAGTGTGGGACACCTATCCCCTGCCTGCCGGTAAGGAACAAAAGATGTCTCGGGAGTTTGAGGGCAGAGCCCTCATCGGGAGCGAAGCGACCGTGCCTTCTTCACTTGACTCATTAACGAATAATCGACACAACCGCGAGGTACCGGACTATTACGTCCGCCCGGTAGGGCGCGGAAAGTTCTGCGGGCGCTGGTCGATTCAAGGGACGGACCCAAAATGCGGGCGCAAACTCTTCAGGCGGGTAAACTGCGGCTCGTGGACGTGCTCGTATTGTGGACCGCGTAAGGCGAGAACGGCACGCCACGCGATCCGAACGGTCGCGGAAGGGCTGGGGCTCCGCTATTTCCTCACGCTCACCGTCGACCCATCCAAGCTCAGTAACCATAAATTGGCGGTGGCGTATCTGCGGCAGTGCTGGAACAAGTTTCGGGAATACCTGAAGCGAAAGTTCGGCGTGTCTCCGTCCTTCATCTGCGTGCTCGAATTCACGCAGAAGAATATTCCCCACTTGCACATCTTGCTTGACCGCTACATCGATCAGCGCTGGGTTTCCGGCACTTGGGCGCGCCTGGGCGGAGGGCGGATTGTGTTTATCAAGCGGGTGACGGTGCAAAACGTGGCGCGCTATCTCTCGAAGTATCTGACTAAAGAATTGTTGCTCTCGGCTCCCAAGGGCACGCGCAGGATTACAACGGCGCGGGCAATCAAGCTCTTCCCAAAATTCGCTTCGGAGATTTCCTAGGATTTAATTAAATCGTCGATCTGGCAATCGCTCGAAAATGAGCGGGCAGCGTGCGGTGATTTAGCGCGGCAAACCGACATTTTCCGGCGTGTCTCGATGGAGTTTGACGAAGAAAAATACCTTAAGGCATTTCAAATCGTGGTGGACGCATGATCGGAACCCACATCTCTTTAATGCCATTGCGCCGTCGATGGGCGAGGCAACCGTGCTCGGCGTGGGGGGGCACGTGTGCGAAGAAATGCCGGGATTTTCTGAACATGTGTTATTTGACAATAATCCGGGGGTACGTACCAGGGACGTGCTTCGCATTATTCGACTCACGGCACCCTTTGGGAGAAGGCGAAGTCCTGGTGCCGTGCAGAGGAATTGGCCGCAGCTCATCGAGTATTTCAGACAGCACGCGGGGTACGTATGGCATTAATTGAATTGAATTCGGGTTTACTGGCGGTTGTAGAGACAGTACGTGTGCCGCACGTCCCTCGAAAATATGCGGTACGTCCACCCGAGCGGGTATTTAATTCGACGATTAGCGAATTTTTCAGAGGACCATGGGGCCGGTATGGGCATGAATAAATCGAATGGCGGTTTAATGAAAAATACGCTCCCCGACTTCGAGCCGATCTTGACAGCGGAAGAAGCGGCAATTCATTTGCGAATCCACCCAAAGACTCTTCAGAAATTGGCCCGTGCAGGCGCAGTCCCCGGAATGCGGATGGGCAAATATTGGCGATTCCATTTGTCTGCGCTTGACGCTTGGGTGCGGTCACTTGAGAATGATTGCAGCCAGCCGTTCCGCGTGAAGTGATCAGGAGACCATCTTGAAATTCACGCGTGTTCGGTATCAACAAGGAAGTCTGCGAAAAGTGCGACGCAAATCTGGAGCCGAGGTTTGGGAATACAGGTTCCGCGACCATGCGGAACCCGGTAGCCCGATGCGCCAGATAACGCTCAGCGCACTTGAATATCCAACCGAAACCAAAGCCCTCGTCCGTCTGCAAGCCGAGGTGCTAAGAATCAACGACCCGAAGGCCTTCCGGGAGAACAACAAGCCGACGTTTGGATTGGTCATTGACCGATTTACAACTGAGGAGCGCCTGGAGGAAATCGTCAAACAACCCCCTGGGGAGGCCACCATCGTGGACGGGTTTTCCTGGAGCACTGCGCACGGTTATCGCAGCTACCTAAAGAAGCACGTTCGGCCTAAATGGGAGGCCATGCCAATCGCAAATGTCAAGGCACTCGAAATCTCCGATTGGCTGAAGTCCCTGCCGTTGTCACCGAAAACGCGGGGGCATGTGGGTGCGCTTATGCACCTCTTGTTCGAACGGGCAATGCTTTGGGAGTTGATGGACGTACAGCGCAACCCGATGGAGCTTGTGAAGTTGAAGGGAACCAGCAAGCGCCTAAAGAAGCCTCAGATACTCACACCTGAGGAATTTCAGGAGTTGGTTTCCAAGATTCGGGAGCCATATAGGGCAATGGTTATTGTCGCGATGTGCACCGGGATGCGAGTATCCGAGGTTCTGGCACTCCGTTGGGAGCATATCGACTTCGAGGCCGGAGCGATGCTGATTCAACAGGGTGTCGTCAATGGGAGGATCGGCAAAGTCAAGACCGAGGCATCCAACGATTACATCCCCCTTGATCCGGAATTCGCTCAAGTCCTCTTGGATTTGAAGGAGACAAAGACCAGCGGGCTTGTCTTCCCTTCGCACGTCACGGGCGGTTGCTACTACGCGGGGATGATCCAACAGCAAATCCTGAAGCCTGCCGGTGAGAAGATCGGCCAGCACTGTATCGGCTGGCATGTTTTCCGGCACACGTACCGTTCACTTTTGGACGAAACGGGTGCACCTATTGGCGTCCAGCAAAAACTCATGCGGCACAGCAACGTAGCCACAACTATGAACGTCTACGGCAACGCGACTTTGAAAGCCAAGCAGAAGGCCAATTCAAAAGTCGTTCAAATGGTGATTCCGCAACCGAGGCCGCAGCCTGGGCACCACGCTGTAGCCGTCTAAGGAACTGTGGGGTTGTGTGGGGTTCGTTCGTCTGTCTATATTCTGTAAGTTATTGATTCTTTGGTGGACGCGGTAGGAATCGAACCTACAACCTGTCGGTTAAGAGCCGTCGAATTTGCCGACCCTCCCGCAGATATCGGTTGCTATAAGCTCCTATCCTTTGTGCACTTTGCCGATTCCCCCCTTCCCCCCAATCGTTACCCATACATCCCAGATTATGCCCTATTTTGAAGTAGGGTGGGCACAAAAATGGGCACAGTGGAATGGGGTGACCCCCTCGGTTGAGACAAACTGCAATTGGGACACTCAGAATCCACCGGCCGCAAAGCCATGGAGACCGCCGGGTAAGCGCGTCGCCGTCGCGCTGCGATGTCGCCCGGAGCGAAGGGAAGTAGCTGAACACGATTAGCCCCGGCACCATCATCACTCCCCTAGCGAGCGATGAACTGAAGGGGCCGCGCAGACCGGGTTATCGGCGCATGATCGAAGTATCTGCGGCAGGTCGAGCGGGCACACCTGACGAGGTCGGAGCGGTCGGAGCGCTTCTTATGGGCTCTGAGGGCGCGTTCATCACCGGAAGCCACTTCCTTATGGATGGTGGCGTGACGACAGCATATTGGTTCAGTGACCTTGCTCCCAAATAGGGGACCGCAAGCCTGATCGTTGCCCAAAGATGAGCGGATTTCTTGATCTCGTTGGATTGGTCGGATTGCGCTTCTAAAGTGTCCCTATCTGCACAGTATGCTGTTTGCCGAAGCTCTAACATCGTTCAGAAACTGCCGGATACGACTGTGTTAATGGTCCGTTTCATCGGCGGTTGACGATGGGGCAAGCATGACAGACAAACTTGAAGGCCGAAGTTTTCCAGTGGGAAGCGCCCTTGCGGCTGGTCCCGCGACCGCAGGCTATCTCGGCACCACAACCGCTCTTGCCGCCACGCAAGGAAACAAATCGCACGTTTTCTTTACTCGGGACCTCAGTGGCGATGGGCTGCTCAGAGTCTATTCGAAGATCAATGCAACAATCGGCGGCAAGGTCGCCATCAAGCTGCATACCGGCGAACCGCACGGCCCCAACATTGTCCCACGCGAAATGGTAATGGCCTTGCAGCGGCATATCCCCAATAGCTGCCTGGTCGAAACCAACACGTTCTACAAGGGCCAGCGCAACACGACGGCCGAACACCGCGAGACGCTCAAGATCAATGGCTGGGATTTCTGCCCGGTCGACATTATGGACGAGGACGGAGCGGTGATGATTCCCGTTGAAGGCGGGAAGCACTTCAAAGAGATGTCGGTCGGAAAACACATGTTGAACTACGACTCAATGGTGGTGCTCACTCATTTCAAGGGGCATCCGATGGGCGGGTTCGGTGGTTCGCTGAAGAACATCGCCATCGGCTGCGCGGACGGGGCAATCGGCAAGAAAATGGTGCATGCCGCCCCGGATGATGAAGACATTTCGAAGTGGTTGACGGGCGAGCCGTTCATGGAAAACATGGTGGAGTCGGCAAAAGCCACGATCAATCATTTCGGTAACAGAATCGCCTACATCAATGTGCTCCGCAATATGTCCGTGGACTGCGACTGCTTAGGCGTCAGCGCAGCGCCGACGAAGGCACACAACCTCGGCATTCTGGGTTCCACCGACATCCTGGCGGTGGACCAGGCTTCCATCGACATGGTGTATAAGCTGCCTGAAGCGGAACTTCACGACCTCAAGGAACGCATTGAATCTCGTCAGGGCCTTCGCCAACTGTCCTATATGGAAGAGATGAAAATGGGCAAACGCGACTACGAATTGGTCACGGTTTAGGAGTGAGGGTCGCTGTTAATTAACAGCACGCCGCGCTTATAGGCTGCAAAAACCAAGAGAGAATCATAATGTTCTGCTGAAGATAGTTAACACCTGTCGCTTCGTTTGTGGTGTCGGATAATGATCTCCGCTAATTGGAATAGCCGTAATCGCGGCGGTGAAACTTTTGCGTTCTGCAGGGGTGAGGTCAAATTCCGAGTACTACAGGTTTTCTTGTAGGCGTGCCAGCTTCGTTGTTCCCCGAATGGATACCATCCACGATATCTGACGCGCTAGCCAAGCTGCGGAGCCATAGAAATGACCTTCGAAACGAGCCATAATGTCCGCCCCGCAGAAGTCCACTTCTCATTTCTCCACATCGATCTCCGGATACTTCCGCTTGACCGCCGCAACGACCGCTGTGTGTTCCGGCTTTCCGCTGGACCGTGCCAGCGCATCTCGCGCGTGCGCAGCATCCTCAATCGGGTAGCGCCGCGTCTTCGGATAGACAAACTCCCCTTGGGACAGTCCCTTCCGCTCCTCATACGTAAGCTTTGTCATCGTAATTCCTCTCGCCCTTCCTGTTTCAAGCTTGCTCGCCGATTGGATGAAGGAGCCTAATTCTGATTTGCTTCTGCGGCCCGGACTACTTCGTCTTCCTCTTCCGACTCACCGTCTTCCTCTTCTTCCGCGGCTTCATTTTCCTGTGCTTCGTCGAGAGCGTCCTCCGCACTCCTGTCCCTGTAGATTTGCTTGATCTCGTCTTCTTCCAGGATGTGAGCGACTACAGCTTTATTTTCATGCCCTTCGGATGTTGCCGGAACCACTCTGAGTTGCCGTGTACTAGCCTTCATGAGCTTGCCTCCTGGATGTCACTGGTTTCTTGCGGATAGAACGTTTTCGAAAAGAACGGTATGAATCGGACTACTTCATGCCGCGAAGAAACTCAGAATCCAGTTTGGGCATTTTCGAGCGACGATGTTGTTCCCAATTGCACAACCGATCGAGATCGCATGGCGTGCGGTTCGCCTCTCGGATGGTTGTCTTCTGTGACGGGATGCAAGGTAGTGTCGGATTGCTCAGCAGTGGCAGAGGGCAGCTGTCAGACTTTAGGGGGGAATGACGCCTTATGCCGCAGTTCGACGGCCAGGCACGTCAATCGAGCATTGCTCGAACGAATCAACTGCAGTGCCCTGGAGAACTCCATCTCCACGCTCCAGCAGTTTAGCGGGACGAAATCAAACAACTCAAAGGAGTAGATAAGCGTTTATGAAGGCTGCCATCTTCGATCCAGGAAAAGGGAGTGCCGCGTTCCATTTGAGGATTGAGGACGTGCCTCGCCCGCAGGTGGCGCCGGGCTACGTGCTGTTGCGAGTGCTCGCGTGCGGCGTGTGCCGCACAGACTTGCACATCGTGGAGGGGGATCTGCCGGAGCTCCACCAACCACTGATACCTGGCCATCAGATTGTGGGAGAGGTGATTGAGGGCGCCAGCGCCAGTTTACCTTTGGGGACTCGCGTTGGCGTTTCGTGGATGGGTGGCACAGATGGCGATTGCTTCTTCTGCCAACATGGAATGGAGAACCTCTGTGACCAACCGATCTTCACCGGCTATTCAGTCGACGGAGGGTATGCCGAATATGCGCTCGCGAGAGAGGACTTCACCTATCCTCTTCCGCAGGAGCTCGATGCTACCCACGTGGCGCCACTGCTCTGCGCTGGCATTATTGGGTTTCGCAGCTTGCGGGTTGCGGGTGTAAAGCCTGGAGACCGCGTCGGACTCTTCGGCTTCGGCAGTTCCGCGACGCTCTCGATTCCAGTGCTGCAATCCTGGGGATGCGAAGTGTATGTGGTCACGAGGGGCGAAATGCACCGTGCGGCGGCTGTCAGACTCGGCGCGACTTGGGTTGGTAACGAAGATGCCAGACCGCCAGTGGCGCTGGACTGTGCAATCACCTTCGCGCCAAGCGGCAAGGTGGTAGTTGATGCGCTTTCGAGCCTTCGAAAAGGTGGGGTGGTGGCAATCAATGCCATTCATCTGAACCAAATGCCGGCCTTCGACTATGACAAGTTGCTGTGGGGAGAAAGACAGATACGCAGCGTGGCGAACATGACGCGAGTCGACGCACGCGATTTCCTTGCCCTTGCGCACAAGCTCAACATTCAACCGCGCGTTTCCGTCTTTTCACTGGATCAGGCCAACCAGGCACTGATGGCCGTGAAGGATGAAACGGAGAATGGATCGGCCGTCATTGTTCCATGAGCACGATGAGAGGCGCAGAAATGCTTGACTCTCAGGTGCCAACCGCTATGGAGAAGTGGATGGAAGCAAATTGACGACGGGCACCATTCTTTCAGTGCAGGCGCTGAGTATTCAGTTCGACAATCGCAGTGTCATCCACAACCTCAGTTTCGCCGTGGATGCGGGTGATAACGTTGCGATCATCGGGCCTAACGGCGCGGGCAAAACCGTCCTGCTAAAGGCACTGCTCGGCTTGCTGCCCTTCCGAGGCGAGATCCGTTGGTCGCCCGGTGTGAAATTGGGCTACGTTCCGCAGAAAGTGGCAGCAGACCGCCAAATGCCGATTCGCGTTCACGATCTGCTTGCTGCAAAGGCGCATGTGCTCAAGTTGGCTGCCGGCAGCGTGGAAGCGGTTGCCACTCTGGTCGGCTTAACACCTGAAGTCCTAAACGCGAGCATCGGAATCATCTCTGGCGGACAGTTTCAAAAAGTTCTCATCGCATTTGCATTACTCGGCAAACCCAATGTGCTTCTTTTCGACGAACCGACAGCGAGTCTCGATGAGCTGGCACAAGAAAAAGTTTACGAGTTAGTGGAACGGTTACAGCGAGAGCAGCATCTCACGGTGCTTATGGTGTCGCACGACCTCAGCATCGTCTACCGAGCAGCAAACAAGGTACTATGCGTGAGCAAAGACACGGTCTGCTTCGGCCCTCCGAGAGAAGTATTGACCCCTGCAACACTCGAAGCCATGTACGCTGCACCGCCGAAGTTCTTCTTACACCAGCATGGTCAAGAGGCCGTGACGCCACCCGAGGCGGCCACGCATGACTGAGTCCGGAACCGTCTATAGCATCATCCTGGCGTTCTTGTTCGCTGTCGCTGCCGGCTTGGTGGGCAGCTTCGCCCTGATGAAGCGAATGATCCTTGCGGCCGACGTCATCTCGCATGTCGCATTGCCAGGCCTTGGCTTAGCCTTTCTGTGGCACTTCAATCCCTTACTCGGAGGCGGGGCCACACTTTTCATTGGCACGCTGCTGATTTGGGAATTGCAAAAGAATGATAGTTTTTCCACTGAGGTATCAATTGGTGTTGTATTTGCAGGCTCAGTCGCAATCGGAGCGGCCCTGACACCGAAAGAGGATCTTGTTGACGCATTTTTTGGTAAATTCGAGCCGATTTCAGGCTTCACATTTGTCATCGGTGTCCTGACCGTTGCACTGATTGTCTCCTTCATCTTTCGATACAAGAGCGCTCTGATCTTAAACTTGTTTTCGCCTGAATTGGCGGCCGCTACTGGCATCAAACTCAATTCGCTGAATCTCGGTTTTCTGCTTGCCTTTAGCTTGACCGTGCTCATAGGCCTGCGATTCATGGGCGCGTTGCTCGCTGGAGCTTTGATTATCATTCCGGCCGCAACCGGTCGGCGCCTGGCCAACAGTATCGGTTTTTTCCTGCTCGCTTCCTCGCTCGTAAGCGTGCTGGCTGTGGGATTGGGCTTTCTGGTCAACACCTATGTACTCCGTGGCCTCAGCCTCGCGCCCACGATTGTCATGGTTTCAGCTCTCATTTTTTGCCTGAGCTTGATCAGGCCGAGGGCTTAGCTCGTGAAGTGGATTTGGCGATATCCGGAAGGAGAGGGGAAGCGTCCTCAGAATTCTTTCTGTCGGTGGAATCAATCTTCAGTCGCAGCCAGAGATGCCAGCTTTGAGTCATTATGTTTGATACGTTCCAGGTCTACATTTCTGCGCTCAGATTGCCGCCGCGTATGTCGTCGAAGAACGGTGTGCCTCGCTGCAGCACGCACTCAGCAGCGTATAAGTACATTGCGGCCGACCACGTTTGCCAATCCCGGCCGCTGGGTTTACCGGTTTGGGCGTGAATCCACTCGTTGAAACCCCACTCCGCCGCGTTTTCATGCCACGGCTTGACTAGTTCAGTCAGCGCCAATAACTTTCTCTCTGCCAGATCCATCTGCCCTGCGGCTACGCATGCCGAGACGTAGAAGCCGCAAATGAATGGCCACACTCCCCCGTTGTGATAGTCTCCCGGCCGGTTATAGCGTTCGTATCGTGGCAGCCAATCCGCATGATGGGGCAGAATGTAAGGAAACAGGCAGGGCGGCAAATCCACGATAAGCTCTCCGCGGCCCCGCATGGCGTCGCACTCTGCTTCAATCCACGTCAACATGTCCGTGGCCCATTGCGGTGAAGCAATTCCCGTGAGGATTGCCAGGCTGTTACCAAGCAGGTCAAAGCGGTCGCTCCTCATGACTTTGTACGAATAGAGCGCGTAATATGGCGCCGTTGGCTCGACCAGAGCCTCTTGCTCATAGCTCTTCTTTTGCTCCCCACTGACTTCCAGACGGCTCATCAATCCGCGCACTTGCTCGGCAGACTCGTGTTCACCATAAAGACGAAGATACGCATAAACGATCATGTTCACGTACAGCCCATAACCCATCACATACTGTTCATCCCGCCAATCGCTGGTGGGCAACTGTGCGACCATCACCCTGTCATCGGGGCTCTGGTACTGCATCCACTTCTGGGCCTTCTCTGCTGCCTCAAGGAGGAACTCCGGCTGGTTCCTCGATATTCTGTAGA
>Ga0255355_1001453_pt1 | contig 10956 bp, 5 predicted proteins | sample HBST75metaG_FD_189943 | JGI IMG/M metagenome (GOLD analysis project Ga0255355, IMG submission 189943) | Peat soil microbial communities from Stordalen Mire, Sweden - H.B.S.T75 | ecosystem: Environmental > Terrestrial > Soil > Wetlands > Peat | place: Sweden: Norrbotten County, Stordalen Mire...
CGCGCCGCCAAGGCCACCCTCGTACTTGCGCCTGCCAGCGCCCGCTTCGCGCGTGTCGCCGCCGGCGTAGCCCACCGCCTGGGCGGCTTTATCGATACCCACATCACGGCTCTCGGCGGTTCTGAAGCCGTAGAGGCCACGCGCTGGTTCTATCGCCAGCGTATTGAAGCGGTCGTCAGCCGCGATGCCCGTCCGTGGTTCCTGTTGCTCGACGCGGGCACCCACGCGGCCTTTGCCGCTGAACCGGCCAGCGCCTCAGTAGAACAAATCGCAGTGGAACTCCCCGCGCCGCGCACCACCGTCAGCGGCCTTCGCGCGCCTGCGCAGGGCGCGCAGACCATTCGCCCCGAGGCCAAAATGCTGTTCGTCGCCGGAGCGGGTTGGACGAAGAAGCAGCCTGACGGCCAGATTCATGCCGGCGAAGCGGGTGAGTTGATCCTCGGCTTCCTGCGCGCGACCGGTTCATCGCTGGGCAGCAGCAAATCGCTGGTGGACCAGGGCGGCGAGGGCGTGCCAGTGCTGCCCTTCCTCACCCATATGAACCAGATCGGCCAGACCGGCGCAACGCCTCGCCACGCCAAGGGCCTCTCCGCCTGCTGCCACGGCGAAGAGCCGCACGTTGTCGGCTGGCGCTTTATCGCCGACCGCCGCGCCATTTCGCTGGACCCCAACTGCGGCTGGACCCGCGGCAAGGCCGACGTCGTCTATATTGCCGACGCCTTCAAGGTAATAGCCAAAGTCAACGCCCTGCTTGAGTCCGCCAAGGCTTAGGCCATTTCTCCTATTTGTGTAGAGTGCGGCGTGGACCGGGAGGTCCACGCGACAGCCGGCCGGGAGGCCGGCGCTACCTGTTCCGCGACCGGCAACCTTGCGCCAAGCAGGATATCCACGCTATACCAACAGAAACGATGCTCTAGGCCAATCCCAACCCGAATTGAAATTCTCAATCGCGGAGGCCGGTGCAAAGAGGTTGCACCGGCCTCTTTTTCATGCAAAACGGGCGCTCTGCGCAGCCGTCGCGCATTCATCGGCCGTCGATTCAACTGTGATAATTTAGGTACGGGAGTACCCACAAGCTATGCCGTCTATTACTTCGTTTATCAAGCACCACTATCGTCATTTCAATGCCGCGGCGCTGGTGGATGCCGCAAATGGCTACAACGCGCTGCTGGCCTCGGGCGGAAAAATGTTTGTCACCATCGGCGGGGCCATGAGCACAGCGGAGTTGGGACTATCTTTGGCCGAAATGATCCGCCAAGACAAGATTCACGGCATCTGTTGCACCGGCGCAAATCTTGAGGAAGACGTCTTCAATCTCGTCGCCCACGACTTCTATGAGCGCGTTCCCGGCTACCGCGACTTGACCCCCGCCGACGAAGCCAAACTGCTCAGCCGCCACATGAACCGCGTCACCGACACCTGCATCCCTGAGATGGAGGCCATGCGCCGCATCGAGAATGAGGTACTCAAGGAGTGGGTCCGCGCCGATCAGGCTGGCGAGCGCTTCTTCCCTCACCAGTTCATGTACAAGATTCTGCTCTCCGGCGATCTCAAGCCCTCGTATCAGATCGACCCGAAAGACAGTTGGCTGCTGGCCGCCGCGGAAAAGAACCTGCCCATCTTCGTCCCCGGCTGGGAAGACTCGACCCTGGGCAACATGTATGCCGGCCACTGCATCACCGGCGACATAAAGAATATTCACACCGTGCGCACCGGCATCGAGTACATGACGGAACTGGCCGAGTGGTATACGGCCACCACCGCTGACACCCCGCTCGGCTTCTTCCAGATTGCCGGCGGCATCTCCGGCGACTTCCCCATCTGCGTGGTTCCCATGCTCCACCAGGACTTGCAGCGTCCGCATGTGCCGCTCTGGGCCTACTTCTGCCAGATCAGCGACTCCACCACCAGTTACGGCTCTTATTCCGGCGCGGTGCCCAATGAAAAAATCACCTGGGGCAAGCTGGCCGAAAACACGCCCAAGTTCATCATCGAGTCCGACGCCTCCATCGTTGTGCCGTTGCTCTTTGCCTATGTGCTGGGCTGGTAGGTTGTCGAGGGCTGCGGCCTGTTCGTTATGAAAGAGATGCAACCGCAAAACGGAGCGACCAGGCGCACCTTCCTGAAAGGCGCGCTGCTGGCCTCAGCTCCGCTCCTTGCGGGAGCGACGATGCCGGTCGCCGAGAGTGAAGCAGCGGCGGGCGCTGCCGACGACCGCTCGCGCTGGTTGCGGATTGTGGAGCGGGTGTCGAACCCCGTCTTGAAGGCCATCAGCGAACAGAGATTGCGCGCCACCATGCCAGTTGAGGCAGCCGAGGGATTGCGCGAGGCACGGAGCCAGTCCACGCATCTTGAGGCCGTGGGGCGGCTCTTAACCGGGCTCGCTCCATGGCTGGAGGCCGCTCCCGGCAGCGATGCCTCAGAGGAAGCGCTACGCAGCCGCTACCAGGAGTGGGCGCGGCTGGCGATCCGCTACGGCGCCGATCCCCATTCGCCGGATGCCTTCAACTTTGGAACCAATTCCCAGTCGCTTGTGGATGCCGCATTTCTGGCGCAGGCAATTGTGCGCGCTCCAAACCAACTGTGGGCCAGGTTGGATGGCGCGACAAAAGAGAATGTGCTCCATGCACTGCGGGCAACGCGTTCCATACAGCCGGGTTTCAGCAACTGGCTGCTGTTCTCAGCCATCATCGAGGCCTGCCTGTGCAAGATTGGTGAGCCGTGGGACACGGTGCGCGTCGACTATGCTCTGCGCGAGCACCAGCAATGGTATGTGGGCGATGGCATGTACGGCGACGGCCCGCAATTTCACTGGGATTACTACAACAGCTTCGTGATTCAGCCCATGCTGCTGAACATTCTGGACGCAGTTGACACGGCCACAGACCGCTGGAGGCCGATGCGCACTCCAGCGCTGGAACGGGCGCGGCGGTATGCCGCAATCCAGGAGCGGTTGATCAGCCCGGAGGGCACTTTTCCCGCCATCGGTCGCTCCCTGGCCTACAGGTTTGGCGCGCTTCAACTGCTGGCGGAGATGGCGCTGCGCCAGCAGCTTCCCGAAGCTGTCCATCCGGCTCAGGTCCGCGCTGCGATCACGGCTGTGATGACGCGCATGATTGCCGCAAAGGGAACATTTGACGCTGAGGGCTGGTTGACGATTGGGTTTGCCGGGCATCAGCCGGCTATCGGAGAGACGTATATCTCCACAGGAAGCTGTTACCTCTGCTCTGCGGCGTGGCTGCCGTTGGGGCTGCCCGCAACGGATCAGTTCTGGAGCGCTCCCGCGCAGCCGTGGACCGCGCAGAAGATATGGGGCGGAGAAAACGTGGGAACAGACCACGCGCTTTCTGAGAGCGCTCCAAGAGCGTCGTAGACGGGCCGTAAGATTCCGTGGCCTTCGCTCCTGGCTGAAACACAATCACATTTGTGCTGCCCAGAGATAAAGACACACTTACCTGCGTCGAAGCGAACTGCCTCCGCCGCATTCATCGGCAAGAAGAGTTATTTCTTCTCGATCGAAACGAAAGGCCCTTGCAACTCCGGTCCATCGCCGCCTGCAAACGCAGCCTGGCCGATGCCGGGCATTCCAAGATCCCAAACAGGCGCAGCAAGTTCCGGCATGGGTTTCGCCTGAAAGAGCTTCTTGCACTGGCGAGCCGTCCATTTGGCCCAGGCCTTAGACTTCTTGCGCCGTGCGCTGTCGGTCGAGATTCCAGTGCCAGCGTACATCTGCCTGTAGAGTTTTGAAAGGAACATGAAGGCGATTCTGGACCTTAGATTCGGCGTACATGCCGATCTCTTCCAGATAGCTCCCCAGTTATAGAATCTGTCCCACACCTTTTGCGTGCGCTCTCTTATCTCATCCGAACTCATGGTAGGATGCGGCGTAAACATCTTGGGCCTGACTTCAGGTGGAATCATCCAGTACCGGGTAATTGGCACATCACCCACCATCGTGGGATTCTGCGCCTGTTCCTTCTCCCAGCGCCCAAAATCTACCGTGCCCGGAAACGGCGTCATCATCACGAACTGCGCAAAGGTGATGCCCGCCTTCAGCGCCATATCTACTGTTGCATCGAAGGTCGCCGGCCTGTCTGTTGGCAGGCCAAAGATAAACGAACCAAGCACGTGAACTCCGTGCTCCTTGAACGTCTGCAACTGACTGGCCAAGGCATCGCCAGATAAATTCCAGTCCTTGTAGACAGCTTTAAGTCCCTCCGGCGTAACCGCCTCAATCCCCACCAGGGCGCCCTTGATGTTGGCCTTCCGCATCGCATCCAGAAACACAACGTCCTCACCCGCTTCCATCGTCATCTGGGTATAAAACACCATGTCTCTCGGCAGCTTTGCCAACTCCTCCATCAGCAGGAAGCGCTCTGCTCGAATGGCGGTTAACTCTTCCAGCTTGGCCACGTTGTGCTGTTCCCTGGCCAACCGCAGATCGGTAAAAGTCACCGGATAGAAATTGTCGTCGGCCAGGGCAATAAAGCGAAACCCGAGCCGCCGCAGAGCTACGATCTCGTCCACCACGCTTTGAAACTTCCTTTGTCGTGGCTTCTGCCCATCTGTCCGCCACACACTGCAAAAAGAACAGTGCTTCGGGCATCCGCGAATGGTTTGTACCGATGCCCACATATATTTTTCAGGATTCATCAGATCCCAGCGCGCGGCCAGGAACTGGTCGCCTTCAATCCGTCCGCCCTCGTAGACCCTCTCCGGCTTGCCCGCCAGGCAATCCGTAACCGCCTTGCCCCAGGCCACATCACCATCGCCCTTCACCACTGCGTGCGCTTCTCCGCGCTCCAGCGCCTCTTCCGGAAACAGCGTGGCGTGAATTCCGCCATAGACCACCCACGCGCCCCGGCTCCGCGCCATTCTGCCCACTGCATATCCGCGCAGCGCATTGCCTGTGTGGACGCTGATGCCCACAATATCTCCCGGCTGAATCGTCTCCGGCACGATCTGCTCCAGAGATTCATCCACCAGAATGGGATCTCCCGCAGCTTCGGGTGTCGCCGCTGCAAGCACAAACAGCCATCGCGGTGTGATTACCGCGGTACCAAAAGAATTGTCGCTTGGATTGACCAGATGAACGCTCAACGAATCCAACCTTTCCTCATACGAGTATGTTGGCCTCGGAGAGCGTCTTCGTCAACGGTCCAATCGATAGCAGAGATGTGCTTCCGCATGATTGCCGATGACAAATCTTCCCACCGGACAGTTTTCTTGATTTTACAGGCTCCTCGTGACGTTGAGTGCTTAATTTTTGACCGCTCTTTGCCAACCGGAGATCCAATTCAATGAATGCTCTGAAAATCTCTTGCTCCCGCTGCCCGCCTTGGTGCCTTTACGCCGGGCAGCCAGCGGAGATTCTGTGATGGCGCAGCACTGCCAGCGCCGCGGCCGTTCGGTCAATCCCTGCTCCATGGCAGCTTTGTACCTGGGGTGTAAACAAGATCAACGCTGATTCAGGCCCGGCAAAATCAGGCGCTTTTGGCGGAACAGGGCCGCGCAGACCCGGACGGCCTCCGCATCCAAAAGGCTGCCGGCATCTTTTTGAAGCTGCTGCAATACGATATTCAGCTTGATTGCCGGCCGATACGGCCGATGAGAGGCCATTGCTTCTACCATGTCCGCTACAGCCAGAATTTTGGCTTCGGGCAGTATTTCATCCGCCTTCAGACCCCTGGGATAGCCCGAGCCGTCCAGCCTCTCATGATGTTCGCGCACGATCTCGGCGATGGGCCACGCAAACGGTATGTCTTTCAGAATCGTGTAGCCGGTCTCCGGATGCTCACGAATCAAGGCCCATTCTCCGGCGGTGAGCCGGGTCGGCTTGGTCAGGATCTCAGCAGGTATTGAGATCTTCCCGATATCGTGGACCTGCGCCGCCACGCGCAATCCATGCAACCGCTCCTCTGACCAGCACATTTCCTTGCCTATGGCGACTGCGATATCCGCCACGCGGCTTTCGTGGCCTGCCGTGTAAGGGTCGCGCATTTCCATCGCGGCCACCATCGGCGCCACCATCGCCGACAATGCCTCAGTCAACTGCCTTTGTGTATTGGCGAGGGCGATGTGCCCGGCACTGAGGGCCAACCCCTGATCTAGCGCGTGGACACCGTGAACGATTTGCTCCGCAAGATGTTGAAATACCTCGATCGCAGGCGATTCAAACGCGTTGGGGGACGCTGCATAGATCCCCAACACACCGCGCCAACCGCCTTCGACACGAAGCGGAATGCACACGCCGGAGCGAATGCCGCTTTGCGTTGCACGCTCCCGCCAGGGCGCAAAGACCTTGGATGTCTCCGAATCGGGTATATTTTGCAGTTCGCCGGTGCGAATGCAGATACCCGTTGGACCTTTTCCTGCCGGACCATTCTCCGACCAACTCAAATGCAATCCGTGCAGAAAGCTCACGGCGCTACCCGCCGAGGCCGCCACTCGAATCGGCTTGTCCAGACCGTCTTCCGCAATGCCTATCCAGGCGAGCACGTAGATGGATTCGCGCACAATCGCGTTGCAAACAGCCTGTAGAAGTTCTTGGGAGTCATGGGTCGGGGCAAGCGCCAAGGCGGCGTCCGCGTAGGCCCGCAACGCCCAATTCTGGGCTTTGATGTGATGTTCTCTCTCCTTTTGCACAGTGATATCGCGTATCGCCGCCGTTACCAGGATTCCCTCGGCGCTTTCCAGCGGGCTCAGCATGATTTCGATTGGAAACTCGCTTCCATCTTTCCGCAGTCCGTAGAGCTCGATCCCTGTGCCGATCTGCTGCGCCAGCGCCTCGGCCGCGGTCCGGGTTCCGTCAGCGATCAGCCGCTCCGCAAAGCCCTCCGGAATGATGTTGGTCACCTTCTGGCCTAAAAGTTCATCGCGGCGGTATCCGAAGTGTTTCTCCGCCTGGACATTCAACAGGACGATCTCTCCACCCTGGTTCACTACCACCATCCCATCCGGAGCCGCCTCCAGCAGTCCCCGATACCTTTCCTCCATCTGTACCAGATGCTTTTCCGCATCCTTGTGCACAGTGATGTCGCGTATCGCCGCCGTTACCAGGATTCCCTCGGCGCTTTCCAGCGGGCTCAGCATGATTTCGATTGGAAACTCGCTTCCATCTTTCCGCAGTCCGTAGAGCTCGATCCCTGTGCCGATCTGCTGCGCCAGCGCCTCGGCCGCGGTCCGGGTTCCGTCAGCGATCAGCCGCTCCGCAAAGCCCTCCGGAATGATGTTGGTCACCTTCTGGCCCAAAAGTTCATCGCGGCGGTATCCGAAGTGTTTCTCCGCCTGGACATTCAACAGGACGATCTCTCCACCCTGGTTCACTACCACCATCCCATCCGGAGCCGCCTCCAGCAGTCCCCGGTATCTGGCTTCCATCTGCGCCAAATACTTCTCCTCATCGTTATGCACGATGATGTCCATGGTGATGTCGAAGTATATGCAAATCGTCACGGATCGACCGTCCAGCACCAGTGATTTCGAGGACGTAATCGCCACAGGCGCGCATCGACCGTCTTTGCGCTGAATGTGGAAGTCGAGGTGGCGTGATGGCTCTTGCTCAGCCATCAGAAATTCAGACTTCACCCGCTTACGCTCACCCTTCGGGTGAAGCATGGTTAAATGCAACCCGATAAGTTCCTCGCGGGAATATCCACTCAGCGCTTCTGCCGCCGGGTTGACGTTTATAAGTTTCCCCGTGCCGGAGTCAAAGGCAAACATGCCGTCCGGCGCATAGGTCCAGCTCAATTCGTAAAGATTCGGCAGCTCGATGGCATTCATTACGGGAGACATGATCGTCGACCTCCTTCCCGGAAGAAACGCGCACGAGTGTAGATTGACCTCATGCACAACCGGCCTCAACCGAGTTAATAAAAGTTTATAAAAACAAGGCATGCGTCCGTCTGGTCAAATCAGCACGGATATTGTGATAAACGCTTGTATAGACGGCCTTTCCCCTCAGCCCACCCGGCTGCACTCCTCCACGGGAATAGCCACCTGCTCGACGATCTCCAGGCCGAAGCCTTCCAGAGCCAGAATATGCATGGGTGTATTCGATAGCAGACGAATGCGATGGATACCCAGGTCCGACAATATCTGTAACTTCGGCAGCCGCCAACTTGCCGGTCAGGCTATCGACAGCGTGGACGTACGCAAGGTGTAGCGGCAACCTAGACGCCGAACGGGCGGCGGCGTAGCAGAATCAAGGCCGTATCCAGCCCGGCACCATAAAATGCTTCTCGCGGAAGAGAGCCAGGCAGACGCGAACAACCTCTGCGTCCAGCAGAATGCCGGCATCCTTTTCAATCTGCTGCAATATAATATGCAGCTTGATTCCCGCCCGATAGGGCCGATAGGATGCCATTGCTTCCACAATGTCCGCCACTGCCAGAATTTTGGCTTCGGGCAGTATCTCATCCGCCTTCAGGCCCCTGGGATAGCCCGAGCCATCCAATTTTTCGTGATGCTGGCGCACGATTTCGGCAACGGGCCAGGCAAACGGTATGTCTTTCAGAATCGTGTAGCCGATCTCCGCATGCTCGTTGATCATAGCCCGTTCCGCCGCGTTCAGTTGCCCCGGTTTGGTCAGGATTTCAGCAGGTATCGAAATCTTCCCTATATCGTGGACCTGCGCCGCCACGCGCAATCCCTGCAATCGCTCCTCGGGCCATCCCATATCCCTCCCAATAGCCACTGCGATGTCTGCCACCCGGTTTTGGTGACCCGCGGTATAGGGGTCGCGCATCTCCATCGCCAGCACAATGGGCACCACCATCGCGGATAATGCCTCGCTAAGCTGCACTTCCGCCTTTGTCAGGCGCAGCCGCTCTGCTTGCAAAAGCTTCTCCTGCTCCAGCGCGCGGAGACCGTGCACAAGCTCCCCGGCAAGATGCTCGAATACTTCGATTGCCGCCGCCTCAAATGCGTGTGGGCGTTCGGCGTACACGGCCAGTGTGCCGTGCCAACCGATGTCGATACCGAGCGGTATCCACGCGGAGGATCGCAATCCGAACCGCCTCGCTCGTTCGCGCCATGGGACAAAAATCGGCGATGTCTCGGCATCCTCCAGAATCTGCACCGTGTTGGTGCGAATGCAGATGCCTACCGGGCCTTGTCCCGACGGCTCATCTTCCCCCCAGCTCAAATGCAGTCCGTCGAGATACCTCCGTGCACTCCCCGCTGCCGCGGCGACTCGAATCAGCTTCCCCGGACCATCTTCCGCAATCCCTATCCAGGCCAGGACATAAGCCGATTGGTGCGTGATGGCCTCACAAATGGACTGCAACAGAAGGTCTTCTGAAGAATGAGTCCGGCCCAGCGCCATGGCCGCGATCGCATAGGCGCTCAACGCCCAATTCTGGATTGAGAGCTGATGCTCCCTCTGCACCTGATCTGTAATATCGCGGAACTCGCCGATGACCAGCGCTCGGCCTGCCAACCTCAGCTTCTCTGACGACCAAATCGCAACCGGCACGCAAACGCCGTCTTTACGCTGGATGTGTAAACCGAAATGAGGCGAGGGCTGCTGCATTCCCATGCGGAATTCAACCTCGACCCGCTCCCGCTCGCCCTCCGGATGCAGCATGGTTACATGCATGCCGATGAGTTCCGCGCGGGAATAGCCCATCAACGCTTCTGCCGCCGGGTTGGCATCTACTAGGATCCCCGTGGCGGAGTCAACCACCAGCTTGCCATCCTGCGCATAGGTCCAGCTCAAATCGGACAGGCTCTTCGGCTCGATAACATGGGGTGTGTGGCTCATAACGATTCAACTTTCTGCTTCGTCCATCGCTCTTGCGGCAATTGCGCTCATGGGGGAACATCCCCCTTCTCCTAAACTAAACACATGCAAATTGTAACTGTCAATCAAAAGGTATGTGAATAACACCTAAAAGGCATGGGGATAACACTCGCGTACCATCTACCCCACCCGGCTGCACTCTTCCACCGGAATCGCCACCTGCTCGACGATCTCTAAACCGAACCCTTCCAAGGCCGGAATATGCATGGGTGTATTCGACAGCAGACGAATGCGATGAATGCCCAGGTCCGACAATATCTGGCCGCCCAGTCCGATGGCGCGCAGAATGCGCCCGCTGCGGGCCTGCGAACCTTCGCGCGCGCGCAACTCCTGGTGCAGCACGAGGCGTCCGGCATCGACCGCCTCCACGCCAGACTGCGCCGATCCGCCCGGCTCGAAGGCATCGCCTGAAGCCGGCGTCCGGTCGATCTCAAATCCGCGCGAGGTGTTGTGCAGATAGAGCACCACGCCGCACCCCTCCTCGGCAATCATGCGCATGGACTGGTCCAGAGTCTCGCGGCAATGGCAGTCCGCCGCAAACACATCGCCCGCGGTGCAGCGGGTGTGGACGCGCACCAAGACGGCGCGTTCGCACGGAGATGGCGCTTCGGCCTCGGCAGCCTGTGTCACGTCCAAATCGCGCGGCAAGCCCGCGCCCGCGCAACCACTGGTTGCCGATCCGCTTTGGAATGCAGGGCAATCGGCGCAAAGGTCGCCGCGCACCAGCGCAATGTGGCTTTCGCCGCCGTTCACCTCGCTCTCGTAGGCGATCATGCGGAACTCGCCGTAGCGGGTCTGGATGCGGCTCTCGCCGGCGCGGACGATGTAGCGCTCATGCCGCAGCCGGTAGCGGATCAACTCGGCCACGGTGAGAATTGTCAGCCCATGTTCCTTGCAGAACGGAATGAGGTCGGGAATGCGGGCCATCTCTCCGTCGTCGCGCATGATTTCGCAGATGACGCCGGAGGGATCAAGACCGGCCAGCCGAGCCAGATCGACGGATGCCTCGGTTTGCCCGGCGCGCACCAGCACGCCGCCCTTGCGGGCGCGCAGCGGAAATACGTGGCCGGGGCGGGCAAGATCAGTGTAGCTTGCACCGGGATCGATGACGGTGCGTATGGTGTGCGCCCGGTCGGCGGCCGAGATGCCCGTGG
>Ga0255355_1001463_pt1 | contig 10933 bp, 3 predicted proteins | sample HBST75metaG_FD_189943 | JGI IMG/M metagenome (GOLD analysis project Ga0255355, IMG submission 189943) | Peat soil microbial communities from Stordalen Mire, Sweden - H.B.S.T75 | ecosystem: Environmental > Terrestrial > Soil > Wetlands > Peat | place: Sweden: Norrbotten County, Stordalen Mire...
CCGCGACCAGCTTGGCTGATACGACCCAGTCAGCCTCGGCAGCGGTGTCGCTCTCTCCAGCACAATGCGCTACGAACGGATACAGCTACCAACGCGCTATCGTTATCGACCACACGAAGGTTCCGAATACCGATCAGGTCAACTTTCCATTCCTCTTCAACACCACCGATTCACTCCTTGCCACGACAGCCAATGGCGGCCATGTCACTAGCTCCAACGGCTATGACATCATCTTCACGTCGGATGCTGCCGGTCAGAACATCTTGAATTTCGAGATGGAGCAATACAACCCGGCTACTGGTCAGGTCGTTTCTTGGGTGGGCATTCCGACGCTCTCACATACCACCGATACCGTCCTGTATATGTTCTACGGAAATTCCAGCATTACTACTTCGCAGCAAAACCCGACCGCAGTGTGGGATAGTAACTATTTAGGCGTCTATCATTTAGCAGGCGTTGAGATAGGCACTGCCGCGGACTCCACGGTAAATGGGAACAATGCTCCGCTCAACTCGGTATCAGCCGCTACAGGCGAGATTGATGGAGCAGCCAGTTTTAACGGCGCCTCCAGCTACATGCAGATGCCATCGGCGGATTTTGCGTCGTACCTAACCTCTGGGTCAACCACAACCGGCTTTACCGCATCTTTTGGGGAGTGGTTCAAAACAGCTGCTGCGGGAGTTCTTTTAAGTCAAGACGACAGAACAAAACCAGGAAGTTCACCCAGTGGCTGGGTACCAGCACTCTACGTTGATACCGCAGGTAGTTTGAGAGCTTCAATGTTCTGGCATGGTAGCTCTTCCAACCAAATTGTCACGACAACAGCCTACAACGATAATAAGTGGCATTTTGTAGTCGACACCTATGCCAACGGAACTGAAACCTTGTATGTCGATGGACAGAATACTGGTTCCCAGCAAGAGACAGAAAATGGTTATGAATCGCTGTATTCATACTTCATCGGGACTGGAGAGACTTCTGGCTGGCCAGCAGCGAATGGGACATGGCTCTACTTCAACGGCTCTCTTGACGAAATCAGCGTATCAAACATAGCCCGTTCCGCCGATTGGATCGCTACGGAATACAACAGTCAGGGATCGCCCTCGACCTTCTACACACTTTATCCGGAAAACAGCATAGAGGTTATTCCGGCTACCGTGAACCTCTATGCCGGGCAGAGCCAGCAGTTCTCAGCTGCAGGTGCATGTGGCGGCGGTATAGCTTGGTCCATGCCATCAGGTGCGCAAGGCACACTCACTGCAAGTGGTCTTTACACCGCTCCCGCTAGCATTGCCACGCAGCAATCGGTGGCGATAACCGCAAGCAGTCAGGGAACAGGAGAGTTTACGGGCTCTTCCATTGTGACGCTGTTACCCGCACCTTTGAATTTAGCTCTCTCTCTAGCAGCCGCAGCTCAGCCCCCGTATGTTACTGGAACCTCCCAGACATTTACGGCCACGTTGAACAATGGGAGCGGTACGCCGATATCTGGTGAAGCAGTGATCTTCACTTTTTCCGGCGCGAACAACGGTTCCGGCTCTGGCACAACTGACTCGAATGGAGTCGCCTCATATACCTACACAGGCGCCAATAGCGGTACTGATTCGATCCAGGCCACAGCAAGCGTCAGCAGTGGGGAGGTTACTTCAAATACGGTATCGGCTGTTTGGATTGTTCCTGCGCAAGTTGTGTCAGCAACGACAGTAGTGGGAGAGTTTTTCTTATCCGATGGTTCAGGTGTGTTCGATACGCTACCGAGCGCAACTCCGGTATTTGTTCAAGAGTTCCCTGTGATCAACTTTAATCCTCCGGCTGGAACAATCCCAGGAACTCCGTCGGGGCTGGATGATAACACGCGCCCGTTTACAGATGTCACAACAGACCTTAATGGAAACTTTACGGGCACTATTGTGGCCCAAGGAAATGGATATCAAGCGGGCGTTGGTCCGATGGAGGCATTTCAGGCCGTTTTTCGTGGCACATTCACAGTGGCTAGCGCAGGAAGCGTTGTGTTCAACTTCTTCAGTGACGATGGATTTATACTCGGGGTGTCCAACGGAGCAACGCGTGTAAGTGGTGCCTCCGTAAATATGCCATCTGTAACTCCCTTTGACCAATATCCTGTCATGGGAGCTGTCAATGGGCCCAATGCCGCCGATGGCAACCAGATCGTCGTAAACTTTCCAACCGCGGGAAGTTATCCATATGAGTTGGATTACTCGGAGTGTTGCGGTGGGCAGTTGTCTATTACTATGACTACCAGCACTGCGAGTTCAGGTGGAGTTCCACCTACGGGATCGCTTACTCTCACACCAAATACGGTTCAGCCACTGCCGATGGGCGGAAAACAGTCCTTCACTGTGCTTGCAAGTGACGCTTCTGGAGCGCCCGTGCCTAATGCCGGAATCGGTCTTGTTGTCTCTGGTGTTGATAATCTTCAACTTAGTGGAATCACTGATGCCACAGGCCATGCAACGATTCTCTATCAAGATGTGAATCCGGGAACAGCCTTAGTTCAAGGCGTGGCTTTCATTAGCGGCATGATATCTTACTCGAATGTCGTGAGTGTTCCATGGACACTTCCAGCCGCTACCACGACAACTACTGGCGGTAGCAGCACGCTCAGCGTCAGCATTTCAGCGCTGAGTTCGGTGACGCTGCCAAACGCGCTGACATTGACAGGAACTGTCACGGATAGCACTGGGCTCACGCCTACGCTTGGCTGGAGCCAGGTCAGCGGACCCGGCACAGTCACCTTCACGACTCCGCAGCAGGCGGTGACAACGGCCACCTTCAGTGTAGCTGGAAGCTACGTGCTTGAACTGAGCGCAAGCGACACGTCGGGCAACGGCGGTTCTGTGCAGTGGCCGGTCACCGTCATTCTTCCAGAAACGGATCAGGGGTGGGTAGGAAGTCCTGTATACGGCTCGGCTGTTTCTGGAGTTGTTCCGATCACGGTTGCCACTGGAGTTACACTGGCGGGCGGGACGCTGACCTTCTATCCTACTAGCACCCCTAACAATGTCACCATCCTGAATGGAAACACAACTGGCTCAGGCCAGATCGGGACACTGGACACAACGACACTTCCAAACGGCACCTACTGGATTCAACTTCAGGCTACGAACACAAGCGGGAACGTCGAGTACAGCTTGGTGCAGGTCACGGTCACAGGCAACTACAAGCCGGGCCGCGTCACGGCGACTGTGACCGACCTGGTTGTCCCCGCCACCGGGCTTGCTATCAATATCCAACGCACATACGACAGCCTTAACGCTGGCACAAGCGGGGATTTTGGCTATGGATGGAATCTCGGCATCAATACAAATCTTACGGTGGACAGCGCTGGCAACGTGACCTTTACGTTAGGTGGACAACGCAAGACCTTCTATCTCACGCCACAGTATGGAGGCTGGCTCTTCCCGTGGTACTTTTCAAGCTACACTCCTGAGCCGGGTCTCCACGGAACACTCTCAGATGGCGGCACGGGCTGCATCCTCGGTGATCTGGGCTTACTTCTTCCCGACGGCTCCTTGTGGTATTGCATCACCGGGGCCCAGTACAACCCGTCTTCGTACATCTACACCGATCCGAATGGCACCTCTTACACGATCAGTGCGGGCGGGGCCTTGCAGTCCATCCAGGATCGCAGCGGCAATGGGCTGACCATTACGGCCAATGGCATTACCAGCACGACGGGGCTCTCCGTGCCTTTTGTGCGCGATGCCAAGAATCGCATTACGCAGATTACCGATCCGCATGGCAATGTCTATCTGTACGGCTACGATGCCAATGGCAATCTTGCCACTGTTACTTACCCCAACACGGCACAGCCGAGCACTTACGCCTACGACGCTAATCACCTGTATCTCACCGGCACGGATGCTCGCACTAACCCGCTGCCCGTGACGGCTTACTATACATCCACCGACACCGATCCGAATGGGCTTCCTCTGAATGGCCGCTTGCAGAGCGTGACCAACGCAGCAGGGCAGACCAGTTATGCCTATAACCTCCTCACGAATACCACCACGATCACCTATCCAGACAACGGCAAGGCGACGATGGTATACGACAGTTATGGCGATCTGCTTACCTCGACCGATCCGCTCGGCAACACCACCACAAATGTCTACGACGCCAAACACAACCTGATCTCGGTGACCGATTCGCTGGGTCACACGACGACATCCACCTACGACGCTAACGGCAATAAGACATCTTCCACTTACCCTGCAACCTCCACTAACAAGAACACAACGAGCTACAACTATTACAACCAATACAGCGAGCCGACCTCGACGACCGACGAACTGGGCAATGTGCGTACCTTCAATTATGATGCCAACTACAATCCGCAGAGCGTGACCGACGCCTCAGGCACACTTGCCAGTTTCATCTTCAATGCGAACAGCACGCTTGAAGCTGGAACCATCGGCTTCGACATCAGCACTTCGCCCGCCATGGCTTCGCAGTTCACTTACGACGCCAACGGCAACATGGTCAGCCGCACCGACGCTCTCGGCCGCACCACCTCATACACGTACAACTCGTTGGGCCAGAAGACGGCGATGGTTGCGCCCACTCCGACAATACTCACCGGCGGGCCATCCTCCACAACGACCTACCAGTACGATGCTCTGGGCAATCTCGTTCAGACGGCCGCGCCGCTCAGCCGGACGACCGGCTCGACCTACGACGCCAACGGCAACAAAATCTCCGACACCGATGCGCGTGGAAACGTCACGACCTACCAGTACGACGCTCTTAACCGGCTCACCACTACTACTTATTCGGACAAGACTACGTCATCCAAGAGTTACGACTTCCGCAACAACGTCGTCACCTCGACCGATCAGGCCGGCAACATCACGCAGAACGCCTACGACCTTGCCGGCCGGTTGACTTCCGTTACACGCGGATACGGCACATCGAGCGCCAGCACGACCAGTTACACCTACGATAGCGCTGGACACAAAATCAGCGAGACCGACGCGCTCGGCCACACCACGAGTTATACCTACGATGCTGCCGGTCGGCTCACTGCCGTCTCTGGAGTCAAGGGCAACACCACTTATGGCTACGACGACGCGGGCAACCAGACATCGCGCACCGACGGCAACGGCAACACCACCACCTTCCAATACGATGCCCGCAAGCGCCTGATCAAAACGACTTATCCGGACAAGACCACAGTCGTCAACAGCTACGATGGTCCCGGCAATCTGGCCAGTGTTACCGACCAGAACGGTAACGTCGTCCAGTACACCTACGACGCCGCCAACCAGTTGAAGACCGTTGTTCAGGTCAATCATCCCAACCCGTCGAATAACACCAACCTCTACGGTTATGACAACCTTGGTAACCTGACCGGCTTGACCGATGAGAATCTTCACACAACCGTGAATGGCTTCGACGTGCTCAATGAGTCGATCACCAAGATTCTTCCCGATGCAACGCATACCGAGTCTCGGCAATACGACACGGCCGGCAATCTGATTTCGCTCACCCACTTCAACGGCGTCACCACCACCTACACTTATGACGCGCTCAATCGCATGCTGAGCCGCACCACCCCAGGCGAATCGCCGGTCAGCTTTAGCTATACCCCCACCGGCAAGTACCTCACCTCAACGGCTGCGGACGGCACCGTGAACTATGCCTACGACGCTCTCGACCGTCTCACGACCAAGGCGACGCCAGAGGGCACGCTAAACTATACTTATGACGTGGCGGGTCACGTGGAAACAATCGTCTCCTCCAATCCGAACGGCGCCTCGGTCGCCTACACTTACGACGATCTGAACCGTCTTCAAACGGTGGTCGATAATCGTCTGCCGGGACAGAACACAACCACTTATACTTATGACCCGGCGAGTAATGTGGCAACGGTCGCCTATCCAAACGGCCTGCAGTCGAACTTCACCTACGACGCACTGAACCGGCTCACTGAGATGATTACGCCGGTCTCCGGTTATTCGTACACGCTCGGAGCCACGGGCAATCGCACGCAGGCAGTCGAGATCAACGGTCGCACAATCAACTGGAACTACGACGGCATCTACCGGTTGACGAGCGAGACAATCAGTGACGACCCGGCGAAGAACAATGGCAGCGTCGCTTATGGCCTTGACCCGGTGGGCAACCGGCAATCGGAGACCTCGACACTTAGCGGGCTGAGTTCCGGATCGTTTACCTACAATGCCGACGACCAGATTTCATCGGAGACTTACGACGCCAACGGCAACACGCTGACGGCGGGCGGCAAGAGCTATACCTACGACTCCGAGAACCACATGACCTCGATGACTGGCAATGGCACCGTGGTCACGATGGTCTACGACGCCTTCGGCAATCGTGTCGCGAAGACAGTCAACGGAGTTACTACGAAGTACCTTGTCGAGGACGACGTGAACCCGACCGGTCTGCCGCAGGTCCTTGAGGAGACGGTCAACGGCGCCGTTCAGCGCGTCTACACCTATGGCCTGCAGCGCATCAGCGAGTATCAGGTGGCCAACAACGCGTGGACGGCGAGCTTCTACGGCTACGACGGCGCAGGCAGCGTTCGCCAACTCACTGACTCAACTGGCAAGGTGACGGACACCTACGATTACGACGCCTTCGGTAACAAGATCAATTCAACGGGAACAACACCCAACGTCTACATGTACCGGGGTGAGGTTTACGACAGCGACCTCGGGCTGTACTACTTGCGTGCACGCTGGATGAATCCGCTGACGGGGCGGTTCATGTCGCGCGATCCAGTGTACGGAAAGCGCAATGATCCGGCATCACTCCATAAGTATTTGTATGCTGGCGGCGACCCACAAAACCTAATGGATCCGTCGGGAAGAAACTTTGTAGAAGACGCCCTCATGATTGGCGAAATTGTTGTCCGAAATGTCATTCCAAGGGCGCTTGTATCCCTTGCTGTAGGCACGTCAGAAGCGGCCATGGCCGCAGCCTCAGCTGGCGTTGAAGCAGCGCTGGCAATAGCAGATGCCGCTGCAACTACAGCAGCAGAAGCAGCAGTCGAGTATTATTCGGCTTTGAAATGGGTTGCAACAGTTGGAGGTGTCGGCAAAGTGCTGCTCTGCGCTGCTTTGGAAGTTGGACTTGGCAGCGTGATTGATAAATTCGCAGGTGAAGGTGCTTCCAACAATATTCCGTCAGAACTCACGAGTGCATTTGAAGAGGCATGCCTAGGATATTCCTTGGGAGGCGGTCATTGATGGGATTGAGAATAGGGAAATCTCAATGCTCGATCTCAATCCTCAAATTGGAAATGAAACTACGTGGAGCTAGGAATTCTCTTCTAATGCCTGCAATTCAAGATGGAATGGGAAAGGATAAGACTCGTGGTCAGTTTGAAGATGCACATCGGGCGTGCTGATTTTGTTTTACGTGTTCTGCTGATTACGGTCTTGAGTTGCGCTTTCGAGTTCCTGTTTAGCAGAGATACCGCATCTCATTTGAATATCTTGCCTCGCTATTTGCAAGCGTTCGAAGGAACTATCGTCTTTGGCTTTCTCGGGGTTTATTTTGTAAAGGCGCTCAATGGGCGTCTACTAGATGCGGGACTATCGCGCTGGTACAGTTTCCCGGCGTTTATTATCTGGCTTCTTTCGATCTCAATGCTAATCATTTGGCCAAGAATCTGGCTGATTGGTCTTGCCCTTATTGCACTTCTTCTGCTCGTAGGAGGCTCGATTCCCAGCAGACAGGTGACTGTGACTTCTGTCTCTTTGGGCAGTGTTGCAGAAAAAGGGGAGGAGGATATTGCATCCAAGCCCGCGCCCCCGAAACTGAGGAGGGTAGGCCCAATAAGTTTCTTGCGAAGCCTTTTAACAATAGCATGCTTATGGTTTCCTCTGATTCTGCTCGACGTCTCGTCAGTTCAGGGGACCGGGGTGTGGATTGCGCGTCTAGGCTATTTCATGCTTGGTGTCATTTGGCTAACAAAACTATTGGGGCGTCTAGAAGATGCTGACCGATTATCGACTTCTTGGCTTGGCTATTTTGTTGTCGCTGCTGTCTTGTTGATAAGAGTCATTCGTCGCATAGGGGGGATGGGGCAGCCGTCACAGTTGTACGATTTTTTCATCTCATCAGACGCGACGCGCGTCGCGTTTAGTTGGATGCCGTGGCTGAAGTTTGTTAACGGTTATGAAATGCTCGCGTTGTTCCTGCTAATTCAGATTCCATTAGCGTTTTTCCCGAGCAAGCCTGATGACAAGCTAGCTTCTCCACAAAAAACGGAGAGCAAATATGGGAAACTGCTTGCAGAAAGGAGGAGGACGAGGAAGCGATTTCTGGTCGCTCCTTTCGCCTTTCTGCGTCGTCTTTCTGTGCTCGCGTTCCTCTGGGCCGCATTGATTTACTTGGATGGCGTATCAGACGGAGGAACGGGCACATGGATTGCGCGTTTCGGCTATTTCATTCTGGCCTATGCGTGGCTGATGAACTCCCAAGGCCGCTTTGAAGATGGTGGTTTGCCGCACGACTGGTATGGGGCGCAATACTGTCTCGTTGTGTCGGTTGTGTCGCTGATGCCGTTAGCAGTTCATTGGGTCAACAGCTATGGAGCGCTTGCAATCTTCGTTCTCATCCAAGTTCCATTACTGTTCCTAAAAAGCAAGCGGAGAAATCAGGACCCGATGCCAGGTGCCCCAGCCTTGACCTCCCAATGAAGCGAGAGTTCTCATACTTCCGCAGCTTCATCGCGGAGGATGGAAGACCGCGCCCCTCAATGGTCGTAGTTTCCGTCTGGGGACGGTCTTGCCAGGCCATCATCACGCAGAGCGTCGGTGCTTCGCTCCGAAAGAATATGGCACAACAGTTCTTCGGGAAAGATGGACGTTCATGAAGAATCCAGCGCCAGTCCCGCGTGTTTATCACAAGACCGGTGGGGTTAGGTTCGTCGGTTTCGTTCTTGCAGCATTTGGGGCGTGGATGCTGAACTCCTCGTTAAGCGACCCTATACACTGGCGGGGGCTGCCCCCGTCTTACTGGCGTTTCAGTTCTTCTGTGATTTTGCTTTGGGGTATCGCTGCGACAATAAGCACGTATTCTGCCAGATTCAAAGTCGCGGTTGATTTCATTGAAATCGGAAACGTGTTTAGGAAGAAAAAATTATCACTCGACGCAATTCGCGGGCCAGATACTACAATCCCAGCACCGGTAGGTTCCTCAGCCGCGATCCGGAAGAGGGAAAACCTAATCTTCCGAAGGCCTTGCATAAATATCTCTATGTTGGCGGTGACCCTGTTAACTGGATTGACCCGCGTGGACGCGAAGAAATGGTGGAGGAGGGCGAACTTGAGTCAGAAGAAGACCTCGCGGTTACAAAGGAAGTACGACTCCTTGGAATAAGACTCGCTGGTTGTTACTTTGGGATTGCATGGACTATAGGCGAGATTGCACACGAAGATTGGTGGGAGGCTTTTGGGGCGGGCATACCAACAGCACTTGCTTGCTTTGAATTCTTGCCAGGGGTGCTACCATTTCCGCCGGAGCCGCCCATGCCACCTGTCACACCACCACCAGGGCCACCAGAGCCGCCTTTCCCATGGCCGCCTCCGGGCACATGGATGAATTGAGCATTTCTGCTTGCAGTAGGGGGTTAAAGTGCTGAGTTCTCCGGGGCATCACGTCCCTTGTACGATGAGCGACGTGATGCTCTGGAGCAAAAGTGAATTAGGTTGTATGTCTGAAAGAGTCTGAAAATGGCGAGACTTGATTTGGAATCGAAACTGTTATTCCTGGCAATAGGCATCTGCATTGGCAGTTGCATTTGGGGAGCGTTGTACCTAACTCATCCGGTGTCGGTGCCAAATTTGGCGGGCGCGTTTTGCGTGGTGGCCATTGGAACGCTAACTACAATATGGTGCTCCAGCAAAGGCACTCATGCTATAGCTAGGTCTGCTGCTCTCTCGGCCTGCTTTGGAGCGTTCAGCTTTTTGAACCTGATTCTCACAAGGAACATTCTGCCGTTTATCGCCTTTGCCTTAGTCTCAGTCTCCTACGGCCTGTCCGCATTTGAAATGTTTCGCAAGGGAAGGCAAGAACCGGGAGCCCCACCTACGACCCGCCGCTGAAGTGAGTGTGCCCCATCCGCAATTTTATCATAGGCGCGTGGGCGGGTGGCCCCGGTCCCTCGCTTTTGGGGACCGGGGATTGCATGAACGCTGTTCGTTCTCGCCTTATCCAGCGTCGTAAAACCCGGCCATTCTCCGCATGGGAATTAGGGGAACACGTCACCCGTATGTCCAGCAAAAGTGATCTTTCGGCGTAGCCGCAAAGATCACGAAAGGCAGGTGTATTCAGTGGGACGGTTAAGCCCACCGGGGCAAAAGTCAGCAGCCCTGTAGCTTGGATGGCCAGGGGGAAGGAAACTGAACTCTGGGAGTCCATCGACAAAGCCATCTTTAGGATGGGGAGCGGGTCGTCGGGCCGTAACGGAAGTAAAGGCAGAGGTAGCCTCGAAATGTCGAGCTCCAGTGGCCGAGCCCTCGGGTGACGGGCGAAGGCAGCATGGCTCGTCGCAATCTGACTGATGCGGCGGGACACACTGGCGGGTCGGGGTCCCCGCGGACAGGTCTTCGTCCGTGGGGTGAGGCGTAGTAGCCACAGCACGGCCGCCCGGCTTCAGGAAGTGCAGCGTAAAGATAACTCGCAGCACAGGGCGGCAGGGTAGCCTTCAGATTTCGCTGGCCGGGAGCTGCGGAACGCACTCTATTTGACTGGGCGCGAGCCCGTGACGAGGATGTCCACCAACCTTCTGGCGCTTTGCTGCCAGCCAGGGCCGGACGCAACATGAGCGACCCCGATTAGCGCTCGAAGCAGGTCGAAGGGGTCGAGATCTTCGCGGATTTCCCCGCTCTCGATGGCGCGTTTCACCAGTGCATCGATTGCGGCATGGACGAGCCCGTGA
>Ga0255355_1001470_pt1 | contig 10912 bp, 12 predicted proteins | sample HBST75metaG_FD_189943 | JGI IMG/M metagenome (GOLD analysis project Ga0255355, IMG submission 189943) | Peat soil microbial communities from Stordalen Mire, Sweden - H.B.S.T75 | ecosystem: Environmental > Terrestrial > Soil > Wetlands > Peat | place: Sweden: Norrbotten County, Stordalen Mire...
GCCAGGGGGTTAACGGCGCCGGATTTAACCGCCGGGGCGGCCTGATTGAACCAGGACGATACAGGCAGATCACCGAAGAATGCCTGCAGGCGCGCCGTGGTCCATGCCTCGGTCAAGAGGCTGCGGGCGATGACCGTGTGCCCCGCATCGGCCAGCATCTGCTTTTGCCGGGTATTGGTGGTACAGCCGGGTTTCTCATAGAAGACGATGCTGGCCATGGCGCTAGTTCATGAAGCCAAGCTGAACCAGCGGGGCCGCGCCACCGCGGCCCAGGATGGTGTCCACCTTCTTACGAACGGCTTCCACCCGCAGCGGTTTGCTAAGCGCGCCGTGTGCGCCGGCCTTCATTCCCGCCAGTGCGATGTCTTCCTCGGACGTGTCGTGAACGATGATGACGCGGACACCAGGGAATTTTTCGGCCAGTTCAGAGATAAGCCCGGTGCCGCGTGCTGTCAGAAAAGCCGCGCCCAGAAGGATGACATTGGGTTTCAGCCATTCATTGGTGCCCTGGAAAGCATCTTCAGGATTAGCGTGTTCGTGGGTTTCGATCTCATCCTGCAGCATGAACTGCAGCACCGCCCGGGTGATCTCATCCTCATCAATGACGAACACACGCCGCTGGTCGACAGCTTTTGAAGTTTCAACGCCGATTTGCATATCATCCTCACTAAAAAAACCGTTGAAGAGCTAAGCAAGTTTCATTCCGTGCCGGCGTTTTCAACGCATTTGTTTTATTCCCGACAGCCCGACACAGAGCTGTCGGCTTCGGCACAGAGTGTTGTTTATGCCCAGCCTGCAAATATTCCATTGATTATCAAAGGCTTATGAAACAAAAAAATTTGGCACGGTGGTTGCTTTTATGGTTGCGGGACGGCGAGTGAGGGCTGAACACAGGCTGACGCTTTGGACGAGCGATGTGTTCCTTCCCGTGACCGCGAGCACGTTTCTGAGAGTGGAGACGTCTCCGCGCCGGTGGCGCGGTGATTATTGGCAATCGATTCAAAGGAGACATTCATGTCATCGTTACGACAAATCGCGTTTTACGGAAAAGGGGGCATCGGCAAGTCGACGACCTCCCAGAACACCCTCGCCGCGCTGGCTGAGATGGGTCACCGGATTATGATCGTCGGCTGCGATCCGAAGGCGGATTCGACGCGTCTGATTCTGCACGCCAAGGCGCAGGACACCATCCTCAGCCTCGCCGCTGCTGCTGGTAGCGTTGAGGACCTCGAACTCGAAGAGGTCATGAAGATCGGTTACCGCGACATTAAATGCGTGGAATCCGGTGGTCCGGAGCCGGGCGTTGGTTGCGCCGGCCGCGGCGTTATCACCTCGATCAACTTCCTCGAGGAAAACGGCGCGTATGAGGATCTCGACTACGTCTCTTATGACGTGCTCGGTGACGTCGTGTGCGGTGGTTTCGCGATGCCGATTCGTGAGAACAAGGCGCAGGAAATTTACATCGTTATGTCCGGCGAGATGATGGCGATGTATGCCGCCAACAATATCTCCAAGGGCATTCTGAAGTATGCGAATTCCGGCGGCGTGCGCCTGGGCGGGCTGATCTGCAACGAGCGTCAGACCGACAAGGAACTGGAGCTGGCTGAGGCGATGGCGAAGAAGCTTGGCACGCAGCTGATCTATTTCGTGCCGCGCGACAATATCGTGCAGCATGCCGAGCTGCGCCGCATGACGGTGCTGGAATATGCGCCTGAATCCGCGCAGGCCCAGCATTACCGCACGCTCGCCAACAAGATCCACAACAATGTCGGCAAGGGTATCATCCCGACCCCGATCACCATGGACGAGTTGGAAGACATGCTGATGGAGCACGGCATCATGAAGGCCGTGGATGAGTCTGTTGTTGGCAAGACCGCTGCCGAGCTGGCTGCGGAAATGGCCGCCGCCTAACACCGATCGCCGGTCCGGCCCTTCCGACCCGGAGGGGCCGGCGTCCCGGCGGCGCAAACAGGGTTAGTTACAGGAGAGCGATATGAGTTTGGTGAAAACCCAGAGCGTTGCCGAGATCAAGGTTCGCAATAGGGAATTGATCGAGGAAGTCCTCAAAGTCTATCCGGAGAAGACCGCCAAGCGGCGGGCGAAGCACCTGAATGTTCAGGAAGCCGGTAAATCTGATTGCGGTGTGAAGTCGAACATCAAGTCCATTCCAGGCGTGATGACGATTCGTGGATGCGCCTATGCAGGGTCCAAGGGCGTGGTGTGGGGTCCGATCAAGGACATGATCCATATCAGCCATGGTCCGGTGGGTTGCGGTCAGTATTCCTGGGCGGCGCGGCGCAATTACTACATCGGTACGACCGGTGTTGATACATTCGTGACCATGCAGTTCACGACCGACTTCCAGGAAAACGACATTGTCTTCGGCGGCGACAAGAAGCTTGCCAAGGTAATGGATGAGATTCAGGTCCTCTTTCCGCTCAATAATGGCATCACTGTGCAGTCGGAATGCCCGATTGGCCTGATTGGTGACGATATTGAAGCTGTCTCCAAGGTCAAGTCGAAGCAATATGACGGCAAGACGATCGTGCCGGTTCGTTGCGAGGGTTTCCGTGGTGTGTCGCAGTCGCTTGGCCATCATATCGCCAACGACGCCATCCGGGACTGGGTGTTTGATAAGATCACGGCTGACTCCGCGCCCAAATTCGAGCCGTCTGACTATGACGTCGCGATCATTGGTGATTATAACATCGGTGGTGATGCTTGGTCGTCGCGTATTTTGCTGGAGCAGATGGGCCTGCGCGTGATCGCGCAATGGTCCGGTGACGGCAGCTTGGCGGAGCTGGAGGCTACGCCAAAGGCTAAGCTGAACGTGCTGCATTGCTATCGCTCGATGAACTACATTTCGCGCCATATGGAAGAGAAGTACGGTATACCTTGGGTGGAATACAATTTCTTCGGGCCGAGCAAGATCGCAGAGTCGCTGCGTAAGATTGCGAGCTTCTTCGACGACAAGATCAAGGAAGGTGCAGAGCGTGTGATCGCGCAGTACCAACCTCTGATGGATGCGGTGATTGCGAAATATCGCCCCCGGCTTGAAGGCAAGACCGTGATGCTGTTTGTCGGCGGTCTGCGCCCGCGCCACGTGATTGGCGCTTACGAAGACCTGGGTATGGAAGTTGTCGGCACTGGCTATGAGTTTGGCCATAACGACGATTATCAGCGCACGGCGCAGCACTATGTCAAAGATGGCACGCTGATCTATGACGACGTGACGGGCTACGAATTCGAGAAGTTCGTGGAGAAGATCCAGCCGGATCTAGTCGGCTCGGGCATTAAGGAGAAATACGTATTCCAGAAGATGGGTGTGCCCTTCCGGCAGATGCACTCCTGGGATTATTCTGGCCCGTACCATGGCTATGATGGCTTCGCGATTTTTGCGCGTGACATGGATATGGCGATCAATGCGCCGATCTGGAAGATGGCGAAAGCCCCATGGAAACAGGAACCGGCACCGACTTTGCTGGCTGCTGAGTAATTTTACTCCCCGGCTCTCTCCGGAGGGCCTGGGGACATACCGTAACGATTTTGCAAGAGGGCTTCACCATGACGCAGAACGCAGAACATGTGCTCGATCACTTCGAACTATTCCGCGGTCCGGAATACCAGCAAATGCTGGCGAACAAGAAGAAGATGTTCGAGAATCCGCACGATCCCGCTGAGGTGGAACGTGTGCGCGACTGGACCAAGACTGAGGAATATCGCGAGAAGAATTTCGCCCGTGAAGCGTTGACGGTGAATCCCTCGAAAGCCTGCCAGCCGCTTGGTGCGGTGTTTGCCGCCGTGGGTTTCGAGGGCACGATCCCATTCGTGCACGGCAGCCAGGGTTGTGTGGCTTATTATCGTAGCCATTTCTCCCGTCACTTCAAGGAGCCGACCTCTTGCGTGTCGTCCTCGATGACTGAGGATGCGGCGGTGTTCGGCGGCCTCAATAACATGATTGATGGCCTCGCCAACACGTATAGCACGTACAAGCCGAAGATGATTGCGGTGTCCACGACCTGCATGGCGGAAGTGATCGGCGACGATCTTAATGCCTTCATCAAGACGGCGAAGGAAAAGGGTTCTGTTCCCGCTGAATATGATGTGCCATTCGCGCATACGCCAGCCTTCGTTGGCAGCCATATCACCGGTTACGATAATGTTATGAAAGGCATTATCGAGCATTTCTGGGATGGCAAGGCCGGTACTGAGCCGAAGCTTGAGCGCACACCCAATGGCAAGATTAATTTCATTGGTGGCTTTGACGGCTATACGGTTGGCAACATGCGCGAGATTAAGCGCTTGTTCGACCTTATGGGTGTGGAATATACGATCCTGGGTGACAATAGCGACGTCTGGGATACCCCGACCGACGGCGAGTTCCGCATGTATGATGGCGGCACGACGCTGGAGGATGCGGCGCTTGCGATTAACGCCAAGGCCACAATTTCCATGCAGGAATATTGCACGGAGAAAACCCTGGCTTTGATTGAGGGTCATGGGCATGAGGTGCGCGCCTTTAATCACCCGGTTGGCGTGACGGCGACGGATGATTTCTTGATGGCGGTTTCGCGCATCACCGGCAAGGAGATTCCGGAGGAGATTACCCGTGAGCGTGGGCGGCTTGTGGATGCGATGGCAGACTCGAGCGCGCATATTCACGGCAAGAAATTCGCCATCTATGGCGATCCTGACCTTTGCCTTGGTCTTGCGGCTTTCCTGCTGGAGCTTGGTGCTGAGCCGACCCATGTGCTTGCCACGAATGGCAGCAAGGCTTGGGCAAAGAAGGTTCAGGCTTTGTTCGACAGCTCGCCGTTTGGTGCGAATTGCCATGTGTACGCGGGTAAGGATCTCTGGCACATGCGCTCGCTGCTCTTTACTGAGCCTGTGGATTTCCTGATCGGGAATACTTATGGCAAGTATTTGGAGCGTGATACCGGCACGCCGCTGATCCGCATTGGCTTCCCGATTTTCGACCGTCATCATCACCATCGTTATCCGGTGTGGGGTTATCAGGGCGGAATGAAGGTTCTGGTTACGATCCTCGATAAGATTTTCGATGAGATTGACCGGAGCACGAATGTGCCGGGCAAGACAGATTTCAGCTTCGACATCATTCGCTAAGTTGCTATGCCGCCGCCGGGTGACCGGCGGCGGATGCCAAAAATACGTTCTGGAGAGGTTGTGCTTACGGCTACAAAGATAGGAGAGACGCATGAATTCACTATCGGCGACGATCCAAGATGTATTCAACGAGCCAGGCTGCGGGAAAAACGCAAATAAATCTGAAGTGGAACGCAAGAAAGGCTGCACGAAGCAGTTGCAGCCAGGTGGAGCGGCTGGGGGTTGCGCGTTTGACGGGGCAAAGATTGCTTTGCAGCCGATCACGGATGTGGCGCATTTAGTTCATGGACCGATTGCCTGTGAAGGAAATTCATGGGACAACCGGGGGGCGAAATCCTCCGGCTCTAATCTTTGGCGCACGAGTTTTACGACTGATATAAACGAAACCGATATCGTATTTGGCGGAGAGAAACGCCTCTACAAGGCGATCAAGGAAATCATAGACAAATATGATCCGCCTGCCGTTTTCGTTTATCAAACCTGCGTTCCGGCGATGACTGGTGACGACATTAATGCAGTGTGCAAGGCCGCTGCGGCGAAATTCGGCAAGCCAGTGGTCCCGGTTAATGCACCTGGATTTGTGGGGCCAAAAAATCTAGGCAATAAGCTGGCTGGCGAAGCTATTCTTGATCATGTGATCGGAACGCAAGAGCCGGAATATACGACGCCGTATGACATCAATATTATCGGTGAGTATAATCTCTCTGGTGAACTTTGGCAGGTGAAGCCGCTGCTGGACGAGCTTGGCATTCGCATTCTCTCCTGCATTTCCGGTGATGGAAAATATAACGAAATTGCGTCTTCACACCGTGCCCGCGCGGCGATGATGGTGTGCTCGAAGGCGATGATCAATGTTGCCCGTAAAATGGAGGAGCGTTATGGCATTCCATTTTTTGAGGGATCATTCTACGGAATTGAAGACTCCAGCGATTCATTGCGTGAGATTGCCAGGATGCTGGTTGAACGCGGCGCTCCGGATGAGTTGGTCGGCCGAACGGAAGCGGTGATTGCGCGGGAAGAGAAAAAGGCATGGGCGGCGATTGAACCTTATAAGCCGCGCTTCAAGGGCAAGAAGGTGCTTCTGATTACTGGGGGTGTAAAATCCTGGTCGGTGGTGGCTGCGTTGCAGGAAGCCGGGTTGCAGCTGGTTGGTACCAGCGTTAAAAAATCAACGAAGGAAGACAAAGAGCGTATCAAGGAACTTATGGGACAGGATGCCCATATGATCGAGGATATGACGCCGCGCGAGATGTATAAAATGTTGAAGGATGCGCAGGCAGATATCATGCTGTCCGGGGGGCGTTCTCAATTTATTGCGTTGAAGGCGGCAATGCCTTGGCTCGATATTAATCAGGAGCGTCATCACGCTTATATGGGTTATGTCGGCATGGTTGAACTCGTCCGGCAGATCGATAAGGCGCTTTATAATCCGGTATGGGAGCAGGTCCGCAAACCGGCGCCGTGGGATAATCCTGCGGAGAATTGGCAGAACAGGGCCATGGCGCAAATGGATGAGGAAGCCGCAGCATTGGCTGCGGACCCGGTGCGCGCGGAGGAGGCCAGGCGGGCCAAGATCGTCTGTAATTGTAAGGGAGTTGATCTTGGGACGATTGAGGATGCGGTAGTGGCCAATGGGCTGACGACCGAGACGCAGGTGCGAGAGCATACAAGTGCGATGAGTGGTTGCGGGATCTGCACTAGTCGCGTGGCCGATGTGCTGGCTGATTTGTCGGTGCGTTTGGCTATGGCGGCGGAGTAGGTGGTATCATGGCAAATGTGATCACCGGTAAAAAGGCATGCACGGTTAATCCATTGAAGATGAGCCAACCTATTGGCGGTGCACTGGCCTTTATGGGGTTACGCGGTGCCATGCCGTTGCTGCATGGTAGTCAGGGTTGCACCTCTTTTGGCCTTGTGCTGTTCGTCAGGCATTTCAAGGAAGCGATTCCGCTACAGACCACGGCAATGAGTGAGGTTGCTACAGTTCTCGGCGGATACGAGAATGTTGAGCAGGCTATTCTAAATATTCATAAGCGCACGAAGCCGGAGCTTATAGGGATTTGTTCGACCGGTGTCACCGAGACAAAAGGTGACGATGTTGAGGGCTATATCAAGCAGGTGCGTAAGACGCATCCTGAGCTTGCGGCATTGCCGATCATTTATGTTTCGACGCCGGACTTCAAGGATGCGTTCCAAGATGGGTGGGCAAAAGCTGTTACCAGGATGATTGAAGTTCTGGTGGCGGAGTCAGGTGAGATATCAAGCCGCGATATGACATGTGTTAATGTACTTCCGGGATGTCATCTCACGCCTGGTGACCTTGATGAGCTTCGGAGCATCTTCGAGGATTTTGGTTTAGTGCCGGCGTTTTTGCCGGATTTGGCGGGATCGCTCGACGGACACATTCCGGATGAGTTCACTCCTACGACCATTGGTGGCATTGGCGTGGAAGAAATCACAGCCATGGGGCGGGCGGGCTGGACGATTGCAATTGGCGAGCAGATGCGGCCCGCGGCAGTTGCGATGGAGGCAAAGACGGGGGTACCCTACAGGCTCTTCGATCGCCTGTGTGGCCTTGGTCCCAATGATGAATTCATTATGTTTTTGAGTGAGATCAGTGGACGGGCTGTGCCGGCAAAATATCGGCGCCAACGTGGCCAACTTGTGGATGCCATGCTCGATGGGCATTTTCATATTGGCGGACGCAAGCTGGCGATTGGCGCGGAACCTGACTTGCTCTTTGATATCAGCTCGATGCTGCACGAAATGGGCGCGCATGTTAGTGCGGCTGTCACCACGACGCAGTCGCCGGTATTATCCAAGGTTCACGCGGATGAGGTCATCATCGGTGATCTTGAAGATCTGGAAACGAAGGCGAAAGAGTGTGATCTGCTGATTACCCATTCGCATGGGCGCCAGGCGGCGGACCGGCTTGGGATTCCGTTTTTTAGGATGGGTTTGCCTATGTTTGATCGCCTTGGTGCCGGTCACTTGGTCTCTGTGGGGTATAAGGGGACGAGGAATCTCATTTTCAGCATTAGTAATCTTATTATTGCTGATGCCGAACTGCATCATGACGTAACCCCTGATACGTGGCGCACGGGGGTCGAGCCGGGTAACCTGAACACCAATACCATAGTGGAGGCCATATGAAAGTCGCATTTGCAACGCAGGACCTGAAGCGCGTGGATGCGCATTTTGGGTGGGCCAAAAATATCGCGATCTATGAGATTAGTCCTCATGGCTATGAGTTCTTGAATGCCGTGCAATTTGATGGTGATCTCAAGGAGGATGGCAACGAGGACAAGCTGCAGCCGAAACTTGAGGCGATCAAGGATTGCGCGATTCTTTACGTGGCGGCCATTGGCGGCTCGGGGGCTGCGCGTGTCGTGGCAAGCAATATTCACCCGATGAAGGTGAACCAGCCGGAGGATATTGTTGATCTTCTTGGTAAGCTAGTTGAGGTTCTGAAGGGCACGCCGCCCCCCTGGCTGCGCAAGGCGCTTGCGAAAGACCGTGAGGCCGTATTAAATTTTGAAGAGTGAGGATATCATGTCTGAAGCAGCAGAAGTAGTGCAGGTAGCGTCCGCGGCTGACTCGCCCTTTATCAAACAGCTCATAAGGGTTTGGCGCGCGCAGGATTCGCATGGCACATGGGAAAGCAAGGCGGATCTTGATCTGCTGGAGCCGTATATCGTCGATAAGGAGAAGCGCCGGGCAATGCCGCTAATGGGTGATCCGGAACCGGAGACCATCTGGCGGCTGGAACTTTTCTTCAATGCAGTTGCGCTGTCGATTGAGCATGCAACGGGCGTAATGGTATCGCCAATGTTGAAAATGAGCCATGAGGGCTTTGGCCGAATGGTGCTTATTGGTGGGCGGCTGATTACCGTTAACAAGCAATTGCGCGATGTGCACAGGTTTGGTTTTGATAGTCTAGATAAGCTTGCCGAGGAAGGTACCAAATACGTCAAATCCGGAATCGAGATGATCGAGAAATTTCCTGATGTGGCGAAATACTGAGCGGAGAGCCGTAAGATGAGTGACATCGAGACATTGAAGGCAGAGCTCAAGAAACTCTCGGCACGGGCGATGCAGGCCAAGATGGATTTGCATGATCTCTCTGAGGAGCTGCCCATTAACTGGCAGTCGATTCTGGAAGTGGCGCGAAAAGCGCATGAGGCGTTTGAAGAGCTGGAACAGAAGCGTGCAAAGCTGAAACAACTTGAAGCCGCTTGAGTCTATGGAAGGAGTTTTGATGTGAGCTATGCAACGCGTGACGGCCGGGCTTGGGAGCCTGCGTTTCTGCAGGCTATTGACCCGGAAAAATGCATTGGTTGTGGCCGTTGCTTTAAGGTGTGCGGCCGTGATGTGATGACGTTGAAAGGCATTACCGAGGACGGTGATCTCGTCGCGCTGGATGACGATGAAGATGACGAGATCGAGAAGAAGGTGATGGTCATGAACGATGTTGGTGCTTGCATAGGTTGCAGCGCATGTGCTCGTGTTTGCCCGACCAATTGCCAGACTCATGCGGCACAGATTTCGGAAACTCTGTGAGTTAGGCGCTGATGAACGCTAATGCGGCATATTTAGGACTGATTGAGGCGTCTTCTGGGTCTCTGTGTGATTCCTTCGATGTTCATGTCATTGCTTCGATATTGGCGATGGTGATGGCGGAGGGGCACGCAGATGAACAAGGGCTGTCCCAAGGAACTGGTTTAGCCGCAGCGCAGCTGCATGCGTTGGCGGAGCAGTTGTTTCCGGGCAATAGCGGGATACTTGCCAAGAGCACCTCTGATTCCACTGTAATGGTGGATGATGAGGAGGTGGCGTTGCGGGATATTTTGTGCATGTACGCGTCGGGCCCGGCCGGACTCACGCCATATCTGGCGGCGATGATTGCGAGGCGCTGTAAGGCACCGCATCATCTTTGGCAAGATCTCGGCTTGCGTAACAGGGGAGAGCTTTCCCGGCTCATGGGCCGGCATTTTACAACGCTTGCTGAGCGCAATAGCGGCGACATGAAATGGAAGAAATTTCTCTATCGCCTGGTGTGCCGGTCGGAAGGGTTTTCCCTTTGTGTTGCTCCGGTTTGTTCCGACTGCGATGATTTTGAGAATTGCTTCGGTGCTGAGGATGGTGAGGCGATGCTGGCGAGGGTCCGAAACGGATTCGAGGCGAGCATCGCCTAAAAGAGTTAGTGCTACTCGATACCTTCGTCGCGTGCCCGGCGCATGGCGGCGATTCGGAAGCGTTCATTGATGGCTGTTGGGCTTGCGAGGATTTGTGCCTCGACATCTTTCAAGGCTGCTTCGACGATATTCGCCTCATCCCTTGTTAGGGCCACGCGCCCGGCCATATGCGTCGCGTCCGGCACAAGCTGAAGAATGGCGCGCTGGTTTGGGTGCAGCTTTACCTCGATCAATTCAAAGGCTTCAAGTTGGCCGTCCAGACAAATGGCCAGTCCGTTAACTTCGAGCTTGCGGCCATCCTGAGTCGTTTTAACGAGTGTTGCCATTGGGTATCTCTCCTTATTCAATCAGCCATTGCGACAGCTGGCATGTCCGCAGCCAAGCCCCACTCCGCCCAGGAGCCGTCATAAACGGTGGCATTGTGGTGGCCGAGCGTATATAACGCCAGGGCGATGACGCAGGCTGTGGTGCCCGATGTGCATGTGGCGACGATCGGGCGGTCGAGATTGATTCCAGCCCGTTCAAAGCGCGCTTGCAACGCATCAGCTTCGAGCAGGGCGCCTGTCTCGGGGGCGATCAGATCGCCCCAGGGG
>Ga0255355_1001471_pt1 | contig 10910 bp, 10 predicted proteins | sample HBST75metaG_FD_189943 | JGI IMG/M metagenome (GOLD analysis project Ga0255355, IMG submission 189943) | Peat soil microbial communities from Stordalen Mire, Sweden - H.B.S.T75 | ecosystem: Environmental > Terrestrial > Soil > Wetlands > Peat | place: Sweden: Norrbotten County, Stordalen Mire...
CTCACAAAGGCGAGCGGGACCATGACGGAAAAAATCGTGGGAATGCACTGACTTGCGATGTCGGCATTCAAATACAGGCCCACCGGAATTTTCGGTGGGCCTGATCCTTTTATAGCGTGCCGTGGACTACCTGCGAGTCCATTGGAGCCAGTTTATAGCCGAAATGCAGGAATGGCAACAGCTTAAGATCGACGCTGGGTTGGCCACGGCGGCATAAATTTGCGTTTTATGCAGCGGAAGCTAGAATGGTGGGCATGAATCTTCCCCGTGAAGCTATAGAAGAATTTAAAGAAATATACAGAAAAGAATTCGGCGAGGAGCTCCCGGATGATGAAGCATCCCAGAAGGCAAATAATCTGATCGAGCTATTTCAGATCATTTGCCAAGTGGAACGTCATGAAGATGGTTCAGCGCCTGCTGGCTGAATTATCCAAATAACTTTCCGGTGTTCCCATTCGTAAACTGCTCAAGGCCTAGCTCGTCATGGCGCAACTCATCAAAGCCTTCAAGGTCATCCACGCTTGCGATTTCAACCGCTTTAAAACCTCTTTTTTCCATAACTTTATCCACGAGAAAGAAAGTCTTGACCCCACCTTCTTTTTCCAAAAGCTTAAGAGCTTTTTTGCGATCATCAACCTGCTTGGTCTCTGCAAGATGTTTGCCTTTGACATCTACAATAATCCATTGACCGCCAATAAAAGCTAGAAAGTCGGGATAAAACGGAGCTGATTTCACCTCAACGGGATATTCAAAGGGATCGTTCCTAACCCAAAAACTTTTTTTCTTTTTATCTAACGAGCATAGATGTTCTAACGCATCAGCAACCCATTTTTCTGGTGGCGAATCAAACTTTACATACGGCCGAGCAGAATATTTGTACCCTTCAACGATGATTCCTTTCTGCTGCAAATGAGAAGACATCGACTGATGTGATGACATTAAGTTGTTCGTCATTCCATCGCGCGTGCGAACAGTTACTTTGCCATCCACGAAAATATCTTTCACATTTTTATTGCGAAAAGTGAATTCGCTTTTAAACATCAACTCAAATGCGTTGTGTCCATAAAATTCAATAATGCTCTTTTTTAGTCCTTTCAATGCGCGCTTATAATCTATCGCGTAAGCGGTATCCACTTGTATGCCGGCGTTTATAATATTTTCAATCAATTTTTTTGCAGTATCGAAAGAATTATTACCAATAAATGATCCTGTTTGTTCGATAAAATCTAACGCCCAACGAGCGATTTCATTTTTTGTTAAGGTGATGGTTCGTCGAGTTGTCGATGGTTTATCTGTTTGTAGGGTGATTTCGTCGGTCGTAATTTCAGCATAATCAACCATAGCCAAAACTTCAGGCTTTAAAACTTTTTCGCCTTTTGAAAGTCCGCAAATTTCATCTACAAAGGCTTTAACGCTTAGCGACTTATCTTTCAGTGCATCCTCAAAACTTTTTCCGGTTGCTACGGGTTTAATTTGTAAAATCTTGATCTCGTAATCATCAATAATTTTCCGATTTACTTTATTTTCTCGGTCTTCTTCCTCGGTTGGCACTTCTACGCTGGCCTCCGATAGTTCAAGTTTTTTGCGAATCTCATCGACGATTTGATCAAAGCGGTGGCCGCGTTCGCAGATCACATGCAAAATCTCGCTTTGCTCTTTTAACTCATCAGTTAAAATATCGAATTCTCTCTTTTCTTTATAAAGGCGCAGGCCTCGCCCGATAAGTTGGGCGGCCGCAAGCCCTACTTTTTCAACTGTGTCGCCTAGCACAACAATCGTATAAAAATTATCGTAATCCACTCCTTCGGTAAATATGCGAACCTGATTGACTATCTCCGCGTTGTTATCATCGAGTGATTGATAATCAGTCCAAACTTCTTCTTCGCTTTTATTTTCGCTATGGATCGTAAAAACGGATTTCGATACTCGTGATAATTTTTTAATCAACTCTGGCTTGCTTTTCGGTATATTCTTGCGAATAATTTTTGCAATATCCGTTCCTTCTCTATTTACCTGTTCCAATACATCATCAAGTTCGCTAGAGTTGGAATCGGGCCAGTTTTTAAGATACTCATCTATCGCATTAGCATGCTTGATCGTCCGCGCCTTAGTAAGTAGCATTGCTTTCTTCACCGGAGCTTTCGCAGCAGTAAGCGACTCGGTTTTGAGCAAGTGAATTAACATGCCCCATAGCAACTTCTGCTTATCACTTTCAGTAACTTCATCAGAGATTTTTTCATCGCTCGCGCCGCATCCGACAGCAAAAATTCTTTTGCCATAACCCTCGCTGATATATCTTTGCATAGGATATTTATATAGATTATTCTGCCCGAAACTTTCGCTCCCATGTTTTTCAAGCGATGTCGCCGTAAATTCAAGCACGATTCTCGGCAAAAGCTCGAAAATCGCTTCCGCCGTTTTCTTTTGCTGATAGTGATGAGCCTCGTCTGAAATAATGATCGGGCGGCGTTCGCGCAAAAACTCTACAAACGAAACAGTGTTATTTCCGCTCTTATCTCGCCATAATGATTCCTCAAGCGGCCGACGAACATAAGGTGCGCCCTTCATCGTGTCTTCGCCACCTTTTTGATTCAATGTAGCGGTCTTGTCATAGAATTTCTGCATATTAAAAATATAAAAAGAAATATCCCGACCTTCTTCGTAATTACAAGTTTTATCTCGATAAGAGTTGCCCGTAACCAAGTTGTAGGTGAGATTCCAGCCGTCGCCAAAAATGCTTTTTACCGCACGCGGTGTAAAATTTTCGATTGTTTTATCGAACAAAATTGTGTTTGGGGTCAAAATAAGAAAATCTTTATATCCCTTGTGCCATAAATCTAAAATCGTTGCGCCCATCAATAGCGTTTTGCCAGAGCCAGTCGCCATCTCAAAACCGACTTTATGCCATTGAACGATCTTATCATCGTCATCCTTTGCTTCTTGAATCGTTTTTCCCTTCAAACTCCGGCTGTCAAAACCGTCTTTCCAAAAAAGCTGTAGCGCGCTCAACGCTTCCATTTGATATGGACGCAGAGCGAACTTGAGCAGATGCTGAATTTTATCATAGTTTTCAATCGTTTTTGGCGACGATGAACCAATAGCGATTTTATATCGCTGATCTTGACTCACCAAGTCATAAAATGTTTGCGCTTTCGTCTTCATAATAAATTGTATTCTCGTAAAATGGCTGCCGGTATTTTTTTAACAAGCACGCGGTCATCCAGTGCCTCTGGTGGTACGGAAACTGCCACATTGGTAAAAATTGTTAAGTGTTTGAATTTTTCCTTCTCCAATTCAGCGATAATTTTTTCATACAAATCCGCAGTAATCGTTTTAACTTCTCGCGAAGCAAAAGAGAGGGAAAAATGATAACGGGCTGATTGATGTTTACCGAGATACATGTTTTCTTTTTCTAGCCAATCTGCTTTTATTGGTCGATATTGAAAATGAAGGAACACCGCTTCTGCCATTTCTTCGGCTTTCAGCGCCCAGTTCATATCTTGTTCGTGCATTACGCTTTCGCCAAGTTGATAAAACTTGAAGCCACCACCACCCTGCCAGCCAATCTCTTTGCTAACTCCGATTTGATCCTTTCCGTTTATCACCGTTAACAAGCGGGGAATGACTAGCTCGTCTGCCTGTCTGCCCATTTCCACCATCAGCCAACGGCGACCCATTTTATGAGCTACCGCTCCAGTCGTTCCACTGAAAGCAAAGGTGTCTAAAACAATATCGTCTTTCTCGGTAGTCATTCCAATAATCCTACTCAATAACTTTTCGGGTTTTTTCGCCCGATCCTCGCCGCGTATTCCTCCTTCACCCCTTGCGGCATTGGAAACATCGTCCTTAGTCCAAAAGTCGTTTGGCTTTTCAAATTTATAAACGACGCCCTGCTCATAGCTTGCTACCGATGAAAGCCAACCGCACAACTCTTTTTTGAAATAATAATTTGTAGTTAAGGTGTCAGCCTTTTTGCCACGACTTGGGGTGTATTCAACGGAATAAAAACCCCTATCCATTTGGTCAATCAATTCATGCTGAAACCTATTTTCTTTTTGCACCAAAAAAGTCCGAAATATCCGGCTAAAATTATCCTTATAAAAACTCTTAAAAATTTTCTGGCTTTCTTCTAGGTCGGAAAATGGGATTCTTTCAATTTTGAAATTTTCGTGTTTATAAATTTTTACCGGCTCTTTATTCGATTTTGAATTAAATTCCTTAACGAGCTTCTTCTTCCCTTCGCTGATAAGTATCGAGCCGTAACCCTTGAGTTTTTCGTATTCAAAAACTCTTTTCACTAAAAAATCATCGTTGATTTTTAGATTAACTTTCTCTTTCGCATAGGCCAAAATATACTCGGTTACATTGACGACCATTTTCCCACCTTGACCCAATCCAGCAACCGATGACCTTTCCCAAGCAATTTGCGAAATAAAATTATCTCGACCATAGATTTCGTCCATGAGCACTTTCAGATAAGCCATTTCCTCATCGTCTACATGAGCAAAAATAATCCCATCCTTTCTTATGAGTTTTCGTAGAAGATAAAGACGATCCCTCATCATCGTTAACCATTCGGAGTGCCGTAAATTATCCTCGTATCTATCAAAGGCATTGCCGGTGTTAAACGGAGGATCAATATAAACAAGCTTCACTTTCTCTTTCTCCGGTTTTCCCTTAAACATTTCCACCAAACTTCTCAAAACCAAAAGGTTGTCGCCTTTAACGAGCATGTTGCCATTCGTTGCATCGCCGTAATTTTTAACGAATCGCAATATTCTTGGTTCGGCAACGCGTATGTCATTTTTCTGAACCCAAACAGGTCGAACGCCTTTGCCTTCCTTTTCGTCAATCTCGTAATAAAGCGATAAATCTTTATTGATCCAATCGAGCCGAAGCGAACCCTTAAATTTTTTATGCCTATCGCTCATTTTTTATTTATTAACCTAAAATATTTTTTCTGATATCCCAAATTATTTACCTCTTTCTATATCTCCCTGCTGCTGCATATATCGATCTCCAGCTTCATCAATTTCTTCTTGGCTCGGCTCGTCTTCCTCAAATCGCCGCCGCCGCTCATCCAGCGTTTCATCTCCAAACTTCCAATAATCAGTTCCGGCAACGCCATAATCGCAGCCAAGTATTTTTTGAGCTGCGGCGGAGAGGGTCGTCGTGATCCCGTCAAATTCTATCGCGCGATTGCTAACGACCTTGGCTTTGATGGCTTCATCGCGACTCCAAACCAATTCTGCGCCTACGGGGATACCTACCATGCTGAAATTGAATCTTGATCGTTTAGTCCTCGCTTGCTCGAGCGCAATTTTATCTTCTTTGGAATCTACGAAATCTTTTTGTGGAGTTATGTTTTCGATCTGCGCCAACTTCAATGCTGCGACTACTCGTTCTGGTGCGATCTGAAAAAATTCCCTTTTGGGGTTCACTCTGCTTTCGTCAAACGCGTCATGGAGTTGATGTTCAACAAATGAAGCATCTTTTACAGTACAGGCATAAAAACAAGTGAATGGAAGCGGAACGCTGGTTGAAGCGCTAAGTTCCCTAACCCTTTGTTCGAGACTTGTGGCAGTCTTGCCAATCTTTACATATCCCGGCATCGCTTCATTTGTTAGGACATAAATGATCTCGCTCATACGCTTATGATAACAAAAAATATTACAGAAGGACACGCCCGAAAAGCATTCCAATCCGGTATAATGAAATAGTATCAATTATGACGATGTCCATGACCACCAAAGGTCGGCATCGTCATTTTTTATCTCAAATAAAAAACCATGAAAAGCAAAAAAGGTGAAATCTGGATCGGGCTTACCGGGATGAATTTTGCTATGTGTGCGCAAGACATCCACGAAGACCCGGATGGCTCGGTTACCTTCACTCGCCTCGTCGAAGAAAAAGGCGGGGGCAGGCGCAAGGAGCTGATCAAAACGAGAAAAGAACACATCGTTTTTATCTCGGAAACGCTCGAAACAAGCTAACGAAAAATCCCGGTTCAACCCGGGATTTTTGTTTTGCCGCCCGATTCAATCATAACGCCATGCCCCTCAAAACGCCCCGCTCTATATATATTTGTGAAGTTTTGCACACTTAGGCTTTGGACTCTACTTGACGCGCTCCGGTAAAATTAAGGGATGAGCCGTACCGCGAAACTTCTGACGTTGGGCGGTCGGAGGGATCCCTTAATTTTAATGGCGTAGTGTACCCGTAGCGCACAGCAAACATGACGATGAAAACCATCCTTAAAAATTTCTGGCTAGAGGTCAAAAAATTCCTCAAATATCTCAAGGCGATTTTCACGAACCGCGCCGTGGTCGTTTGCCTTTGCATCACCTTCGGCGGACTTTTAGGGATCGCCCTACTGGAAATAGTCCGCATGAGTTTATTCCTCATGTGGGGAGTGATCACGCTGCCCTATACGGAAAGCCCTCTTACGATTTTCACGATCGCGTTCCTCGGCGGTCTTGCCGGACTCTTGATTTCGCAAAGCGTGGCGGCACTCAAATTTTGGAATGATGAGAAGGCCGAAGCGGAAGCTAAGGAAAAAGCGAAGATCGACGCTGAGATGAAGGCGAAAGCCGACGCCGAAGCGCAGCGCGAAGCCGCTACCCATAAATTCCCGTTTGCCCTTCCCGCCGGGACGACATGGCAGCAGATCACGATGCAATTTCACGATGATGAAAATGTGATCATTCGGGTAAATCAGTGGAAGCACACCGCGAATTATATCGAGCTCGGACTTTGCGACGGCCGCGGGAAAACCTACCGGCCGAGCGAGCAATGGCGATTCCTCAAAGTCCTTGCCAACCTCGAAGGAAAAATCTCGATCAAAAATGTTGAATCCAAAGACACCTACAAGAAACAGAAACAGCTGCTCTCGGAAAAACTCAAGGCATATTTCACTCTCGACTACGATCCCTTCCGCCCGTATCACGAAGGGAATTCCTACCGAACCAAAATGACGCTCCTGCCGAAGCCGGTGCGAAACTCGGACGATGAGGATGACGAAAATGTCCACAACGATGCCATCTCCGCCGAATTGCGCTCGTACTTCGCGGAACAGGCCACGCCGTGAATGGTGGCGCGGGTGAAAAACACCCGCCTCGGTGAATAACGCTCCGGTCTTCGCTGCTTAGAACTCCCTGATTTTCAAGGAGTTTCTTTTTTGTCGGTGAAATTCCCCATCCAAGAGTGTAAAGGTCGAAAAAAAACAAAGACCACACACCCATGTATGACGACACAGATTTTTTCTTAAAGACTTCCGACCTCGCCTTGGCGACTGCTATTTCCGTTCTTGGCGTAGCGATCGAAGCGATGCAGGAAACGGACGGAGAGCGGATGAATTTCATCTTCACGAAATCCGAAAGGCTCACCGACATCGTGAATCGGTATTGGCGCGGAGAGCTGCTCGTTGAACCGCAGGCATACTTCAACCAGCTGAAGGTCTTGAAGACGCGGATCTACCGCCACTGATATGGTCGGCGCCGCGACGATAGACAAGCTCAAACAGGCGCTTGCCCAAGAGCGCGGAAGGGAGGTGTCGGATGAAGAGGTAATCGAAGTTCTCGATTACCTCTATGCGCTCACCGACCTCATCTTTGAATCTTGGACTGAACAACAGGTCGAAAAGAAAAATAAATTAACCAACAACCATGACCATGACAACGATACAGGGATTTGAAGGCGAGCTCGTGCATCCCTCGCTCGACATTAAGAACGGCGTGCTCGTGATCGGCTTCCGCTACCGTTTCAATCAGAAGGAAGAAAAGAAAATCTTCTTTATCGCGCACGACGGCACGGTACGCATCTCCGAAGACGATTCGTTTGAGGCGCAGGGCATCCGTTACTTCGTTGACGCGAAGAAGCGGATGCTTGCCCGGCTCGAAGACCGATGGGGATTAACCGATGCGAAAACATTCTTGGATGCGCAGACGAATACAATAGCATCATGCTATCCGAAGCCGAATGAATTATTTTCGGAAATCATAAATCTCTTGAAAAGATTTATCGAGCTTGAAGAAGAAACGGATTACGCGCTCGTCGCCGCGTGGATCACCGGCACCTACTTCTTCCCGCTATTCTCCGCGTATCCGTTCTTGCATATCAAAGCGCCGAAGCGATCAGGCAAGAGCCAACTCCTCGGCCTGCTCCGCCAGCTCTGCTTCAACGCCGTGAAGGCACGGCCAAGCTTGGCGGCGCTCTCTGATACTGTGGACTCGTTGCGCGGAACCTATTTGATCGACCAAGCGGATTCGATCGGAAGGAAAGGCAATGAAGACCTTTTGGACATCCTCGCCGATTCTTACAAGAAAGGCGGCGGCAAACGCCGGGTCGTTGAGTTCAGCAAGGATAAAGCAAGAAGCGTAACCGAATTTGAAACCTATGCGCCGAAAGCATTCGCTTCGATAAAAGAATTGCCGGAAGATCTCCGCGACCGCTGCCTGATCGTTTCTCTTATGCGAAGCGCAAAGAACTTTCCCGACGCGAATGAAGGCGATGAATTGTGGAAGCGTATGCGCGGGAAATTATACCGCCATCTGATCGACTCGTTCACGAACCTTGAAAGTTTCTACATTCTCAAGAAAGCGGAAAGCAAAACGAACGAGGCGATGATAGGACGACATCTTGAACTTTGGTTGCCACTTGAAGCGATCCTCACGAATTGCGGAATGAGTCCCGAAAAAATCATTGCTGCCCGGCAGCGATTCCTCTCATGGTACGGCTTTGCGGAATATGAGCCGTCGGAGATCGAAGAAGCGGTTGTCGTCGCGCTACGGAAGCAGTTTGAAAACGGAGCGAGCGATGCGGTGTTTTCCCCTCAGGACATCGCCGAGCTCATCCCCGACGATCTGTTCCCGGCATCAAAGACCCCAGCCCAGCGGGCATCATCCGTCGGCTGGGTCGTGAAGAAATTCAATCTGGCGACGGACAAGCTGTCCCGTTCGGGCAAAGGCAACCGCTATCGGTTCGAGAAAACGAAAGTAGAAAAGGTGTGGGGGCGTTATTTCGCATCGTCTCCTACATCTCCTACACAGGAGCTTCCAAGACTCGATGAATAAAGGCGAAAAACGAGTGTAGGACTTTTGTGTAGGAGATTCCCTATGTAGGATAGTCCTACACTCAAAAAGTCCTACACAGAACTCCTACATGGCATCTAGGCCAGATTCTATGAGGCTTGCGGAGGGCTGTGTAGGGTAGTGTAGGAGAATCTTGCATTTTGGGGTGTGTCCGGTATATTGCAACCATAAATCCAATGTCTATGAAAGCCATAATCTATACGAGAGTTTCAAGCGACGAGCAGGTGAAAGGCACCTCGCTTGAGTTCCAAGAAGACCTCTGCCGCAAATATTGCGAGCAGCGGGATATTGAGGTTGTCGAAGTCTTCCGTGAGGAAGGAGAATCGGCAAAGGACTTGAGCTTGAACAACCGGAAGAAATTCTTGGCGGCGTTGGAATTTTGCCGAAAGAGAAAAGGACAGATTCATGCTTTCGTTGTTTTGAGGGTTGATCGCTTTGCAAGAAATACCGAAGACCATTTTGCGGTAAGAAAAATTCTCTTAGATTACGGCACAACGCTTCATTCCGTTACCGAGCCGATCGGCAACAAGCCCGCGGAGAAATTTATTGAGACCGTTTTGGCCGGAGCTGCCGAGTATGACAATGCCATCCGGAAGCAGCGGTGTAGCGACGGCATGAGCCAGAAGATCAACCAAGGGCTTTATCCGTGGAAGACGCCGCTTGGCTATGCGTGCAACAACTCGAAGAAGCGCGGCGAAAAGAAAACACAACCCGATCCGCCGGATGAAAAAGTATTTCCCATTATTCAAAAAGGGTTGAAGCATTATGCCCAAGGGCTTTGCACGCAAGTTGAGCTGATGAGGTTGCTTGATGCGTGGGGACTCGCAGCCGCACGAGGACGTGAAACGACCTTACAACTTGTTGATCGCATCCTTGGCAAATATCTCAAGTTCTATGCGGGCATCATCTCAAATCCTTTCACTGGAGAGGACAAGGATGGGCTTCATGTTCCGATGATTACGAAAGAGGAATATTTCCGTATCACCTTCGTGAAGTCCGGGAAGATCAAACGCGCGGTGAAGCACGATCGCTATAACCCGAATTTTCCTTTGCGAAGAACTATCTTCTGCTTCTCATGCAACCGGAACCTCACCGGTAGCACGCCGCATGGCAACGGCGGAAAATATTCTTACTACCATTGCCACAACAAAGATTGCGAGATGTACGGCAAAGGTATCCCCAAGCAACAATTGGAGCGCGAGTTCATGGAATATCTTCGCACAATCATTCCAAAAGAGTCATTCATTTCCGCTTTTCGCGATGTTGTCCTTGATGTCTGGAAGGAACGCGGGCAGCTTTTCGCCAACCAAGCCGGGCAATATGAAAAGCTGGTAGCCTCATTGGAGGCGAAAAAGAAAGTAGCGCGTGATATGCGCGAAGAAGGATCATATACCAAGGAAGAGTTCTTGGAACGCAAAGCGGAGCTTGATAACGAGATCGCAGCAGCGAAAATCTCCTTGAATGAGACAAAGATTGATCAGCTCGATATCGAGGCCGCCTATGACTATGCAGCGAGCTTTATCCGCGATCTGGAGCGGCAGTGGTTCGATATTTCCGAACGATTGCGCCCTCGGTTCCAAAAGCTCGTCTTACCGGACGGAATTTCATACGAGCGCGGAAAAGGATTTGGAACCGCTCGTTTGGGTTATATTTTCGAGGTTAATCGAGAGTTTGGTGAAGTTGAATCACCATTGGTGGACCCGGTGGGAGTCGAACCCACTTCTCCGCTTGTTAAAGGTGGCATTCTTACCAGATGAACTACAGGCCCAAATTCACGGCACGAAGCTATGATAAGAAATACATCATTAAAAAAATCTTAAA
>Ga0255355_1001473_pt1 | contig 10901 bp, 11 predicted proteins | sample HBST75metaG_FD_189943 | JGI IMG/M metagenome (GOLD analysis project Ga0255355, IMG submission 189943) | Peat soil microbial communities from Stordalen Mire, Sweden - H.B.S.T75 | ecosystem: Environmental > Terrestrial > Soil > Wetlands > Peat | place: Sweden: Norrbotten County, Stordalen Mire...
AGAGTGGGGCCTTTCGGGCGCTGTCGGCGCGGAGCACTTCGCCCGCCTGAGCGAAGGCCAGCACCCGCAGACGGAAGCGCAGCTCGTCCGGCATCAGACGGCCAAAACCTACGCCGGACAGTTTGGCAGGGAGACAACTTCGGTCGAACACCGGGCGGGCTGGGATGCGACCTTTTCCGCGCCGAAGTCGGTTTCATTGACCGCCCTGGACGGCGGTGACGACCGGGTAAGAGTGGCGCACCGGGAGAGCGTCCGCGCGGCTCTTTCCGAGCTGGAGCGGTATACCCAGGCACGGATCGGCAACATCCGCGCGCCGGAGACGACGGGGAAGTTTGCCGCCGCGACCTTCGAGCACGACACCGCCCGGCCAGTCGAAGGCTACGCCGCGCCGCAGCTCCACACCCATGCTGTGATTTTCAACGTCACCGAGCGGGAGAACGGCCAGACCCGCGCCCTCCAGCCCCAGGAGCTTTTCGCCTCGCAGAGCTATGCCACGAATGTTTATAGATCGGAGCTGGCCGTCCGGCTCAAAAATCTCGGCTACACGATCGAGCGCGGCGAGTTTGGCCAGCCTGAAATCAAGGGATACACGAAGGAGTACATGGAGGCGAACAGCCTGCGCCGGGAGCAGGTGAAGGACCATATGCGGGCCAGCGGCCTCGATAGTCCAGCAGCCGCGCAGATCGCCGCGCACCGGACGCGGGATTCCAAGCAACTGCTATCGCCGGAAGAGGTGTTGCGGCAGCACCGGGAGCTGGCGGCGCAGCACGGCAACCAAGCGGATAGAGTAGTTGCCGAGGCGCGGCAGCACGTCCAGCAACACGCATACGTTCCCGACAAAGCCGCGCAGGCGTCCGTGACCTATGCCCGCGATCACCTCTTCGAGCGTTCGGCGGTCGAGAACGAACGGGCGATTCTGTCGGCGGCGCTCGGCAGGAGCATGGGTGAGGCGAACTTCTCCCAGGTCCGGCAGGAGTTCGACCGCAGGGTCCAGAAGGGCGAGTTCCGCGCCGTTGAAGCGGAGGCCAGGTTCGGGAGCGCGGGCCAGCAGTACACCACTGCGGCCATGCTGCGCATGGAGCGCGAGACCATCGGCCAGATGCAGGAAGGCAACCGGCGCGGCTATAGCGATCCAATGCTGGTACCGGCAGACATTCGTATCGCAACCGAAGACCGGCACCCGAAGCTGAATGCCGGCCAGCGTCAGGCGGTGGATGAGATTTTCCTGTCGCGGGAGAAGATCATCGGTTTGGATGGAGTAGCGGGCGCGGGCAAGACGACGACACTGGCCGTGGTGCGCGAGGGCGCGGAGCAGGCTGGGTACAAGGTCGACGGCTTTGCGCCCACGTCCCGCGCGGCCCAGAAATTGGGCGAGGCCGGTATCGACACCAAGACTTTGCAGGCCCATCTTGCCCGAGGCCAGCGGCCAGATACGGGCGAGCTCCGGCTCTATGTGATGGACGAGAGTTCGCTCGCCTCCACCAAACAGATGCACGAGTTTGTGCGCCGCCTGCATCCGAACGACCGCGTTTTGCTGGTAGGCGACACCCGCCAGCATGAATCGGTCGAGGCTGGCCGCATCTTCGCCCAGCTCCAGGACGCGGGCATGAAGACGGTGAAGCTGGAGGAGATCGTTCGCCAGCGCGACCCGGAGCTGAAACAGGTGGTCGAGCAGCTTGCGCGCGGCCAGGTGGGAGAGGCCATCGCCGGGCTGGAGCGGCAGGGCCGCATCCATGAAGTGCGAGGTAATGAAGACCGCATCGCGGCTATTGCCAAGGAGTATGCGACTTCGCCCGATAACACGCTGGTCGTTTCACCCGACAACCATTCCCGCGCGGAGATCAACCAGGCCATCCACGCCGAGTTACAGGCGAAGGGTGTTGTCGGCAGGGAGGAGCATCGCACCCAGGTGCTTGTGCCGCGCCAGGACCTCACCGGAGCGGACCGCATGTGGGCGGCCCGGTACAACGAGGGCGACGTGCTGCGCTACAGCCGCGGCTCGAAGGAGACCGGCATCGGCAAAGGCGAGTATGCGCGGGTTAAGAGTGTTGATGCGGACAGCAACCGGCTCACCGTTGAGCGGAAGGACGGTACGGAACAAAGCTACGATCCACGGCGCCAGCAGGGTGTTTCCGTCTACCGCGAGCAGGAGCGGGCTTTCTCAGTGGGAGACCGTGTGCAGCTCACCGCGCCCTCGCCCGACTTGAAACTGGCCAACCGCGAGCTGGGGATCGTCGAAAGTATCGGCCAGGATGGGCGGATGAGTTTGAAGATGGACGGAGGCCGCGAGGTAGAACTTGATTCGATGAAGAATCCGCACCTTGACCACGGCTACGCCGTGACGAGTCATTCCAGCCAAGGGCAGACTGCAGACCGTGTACTGATTCACGCGGATACCGAACTGGGGGCCAAAGACCTGCTCAATAACCGCATGGCCTACGTCGCCGTTTCGCGCGGCGCATACGACGCGCAAATCTTCACCAACGACCACGAGAAGCTGGGAGCGGCACTGGGGCATGATGTTTCGCATCACAGCGCCCTTGCGCCGGAGCTGACGCCCGAGCAGTCCATTGCGCCACAACACGAGATTGCGCCGGAGATCGAGCACGGCTACGACTTCGGAATCAGTATGTAACTCCTGCCTGCCCCCGATCATAAAAAAACATGCTGTATAGGAGTAGGATTCGGAACTACCGGCTCGCAGCACGCTTCGCAGCTTGTAGCTCTGTTTTATGTTCTTGACTTACGGATTGAATGATCTGAATTTGTTTTTGACGGAAGGCCCGTTCCTGCTCGTCATCGATATTTTTCCAGGCCGAAGAGAGTGAAAGAAAGTTCGAGAAGACCCTTCCCTGAATTTCTGGTGAAAGTTCTTTGAAGCGTTTTAGATAGAGAGCCTGAATGTCCTGATTATCTTCTATCTGTAGCGCCTTTTCCTCTGCGGCGGAACCCTTCAGACCACTCTCAAGAGCTTGCAAGACGCCACGACTCATGCGCCGCGCGATCTGCTCCCCCGTATCCCCTTGAAGAAACAGGATCATATCCTCAGCTTGATCCTGGCTTACATACTTCTGATAGATCGGTAAATCATTTTCGACCAGATCTATACTCTCGATTTTCGCTTCAATCTCAGCGGAAATAGCGGACGGAACCCAGGCGGGAAGACTCTTCATCCTTTGAGGCAACGTTTTCTGTATGTACTGCTTCATCACCTCAAAGAGTTTTGATGTCGTGAGAAGGCGCTGCAACTGCTCGCGGGTAATAGGATGGTCCGGCGGCGTAACAACGGCCGACGAAGTGCTTGGTCCTATTCCAGAAATTCCGGTGGCCGGAGGTTGTGCAGACCCGCCATTATCCTGAAGTTCTGCTTGTGCATTCCCTTTGGGCGTATAGTGGCCGGATATTCTAGGGAACGCAGGGCTTTTGTCGCCATAAAATTTGATTTTAGCGTAAATGTGAACGGGAACAGGCTTCTCGTGAAGTGTTCCCGGCTCAAACTTGGATTGTTTTACAGCATTCATCGCGGCGGTATCAAACGACGCGCCATGTGACTGGATAACTTGAATGGATACAGGAGCCCCATCGGGATTGATGATTAGAGAGAACACCGTCATTCCCTCGATCATTTCTGCAGGCGCATCGGCAGGGTAAACGACAGGTGCTCGTTGAAGCACTATCGGTGAGGTAATACCTGGGCCTTCCAAGTAGACACCGTTTTTGTCTGGTGTTGGCGGTACAGCAGGAGAGGCGGAAGCTGTGCCTATGCTTGTCGATGGCGGCAAAGCTTGTTGTGCATGTACCTCTACAGTTGTCACCAATAGCAACATCAGAATCCATGGAATTATTTGCACTTGCAGCCTCACTTTTCTTAGATAGAATATCCCAAGAAGATGAATGCATATTTATTTACGCGTATTCAATAAGATAGGTCAGTTTTGCCGTAAGAAGCATTATGTACAAATCTAAACCAACGTATAGAATTTGTACAAAGGGCAATTGGTGCGCCACTGACGCACCAATTGAGGCGCTGCCGTGGCTGATTTCGTTGCCTATTACCGTGTTTCGACCGACCGCCAGGGCGCAAGTGGTCTGGGCCTTGACGCGCAGCGTCAGGCCGTCGCCCGCCAGGTCAACGGCGGCCAGCTCGTGGCCGAGTTCACCGAGATCGAGAGCGGACGGCGACACACGAACCGGCCCCAGCTACTTGCCGCTCTCGATGAGTGCCGGAAGCGCCGTGCCACCCTGTTGATTGCCCGCCTTGACCGGCTGGCTCGCAACGTCGCTTTTATAGCCAACCTGATGGAGAGCGGCGCGGACTTCATCGCCTGCGATATGCCCCAGGCCAACCGGCTGACCATCCACATTCTGGCCGCTGTCGCCGAGCACGAGCGCGAGATGATTTCCCAGCGCACGAAAGCGGCGCTTGCCGAGGCCAAGCGCCGAGGGACCAGGCTAGGCAATCCCCGCATCGAGGCTGCGCGGACGTTGGCTTTGGCCGCCCATCATGCCCACCGGCCCGCGCCCGAGGTGCAGGCGCTCATGGTCGAGTGGCGCGGCCAGGGCAAGACTCTACGGGCTATCGCCCGCGACCTGAACCGGCTCAATATCCGTCCGGCCAGGGGCCGCGAATGGTACGCCAGTAGCGTCAGGAATCAGATTGCAGCGTTGGGACGTTGACCATACAAATACCCCAGCCTACGTTGTAACAGACACGTGTTCACGCACTTTTCGCCAATGAACGCATGACAAAATCAGGGTCGGCAGCAATGACAATAAGAAGCGCGCGCGCAGCAGCTTCCGGCTGGCGGCGGCCAGACTCCCAATGACGAATGGCATCCACCGATAGACCAAAATTCTCTGCGAAACGCCCCTGGCTTAGGTGTAGGCGCTTACGAAGACCTCGCACGTCCACGGTTTCCGGCAGAGTGACCTTGTAACCCTTGCGCTCACCTTCCATGTAGGCGCGGGCTTCAGCCGTTCCTTGTGCCATCTCTTCAAACAATTTGCTCATTGCTTCCCCCTGTAATCGGCGAAGAAACTTTTCGCCATCTTTGCCAGGGCATTCTGCTCGGCCTTGCTCAAATTGCCCTTCTCCGATTTGGCATACACGGTGATGAGGAAGATCGGCAGATCCTCACCGCCGTACAGATAAATAACTCGTGCGCCGCCGCGTTTTCCCATGCCGGGACGTGCAAAGCGCAGCTTGCGGTACCCTCCTGTACCAGGCATCAAGTCTCCAGCTTCCGGGTAAGCGGCGATGGTGCGAACGATTTCTTCCCGGTCCGCTTCGCTATAGAAGGCTTCGGCGGCTCTCAGGTACATAGGCGTTTCGACCACCGTTTGCATAGAAAAATCATATGCCAATGGCATATAGCGGTCAATCCCTTTCTCGGCTTATGCGGGACTTTCCGTCCAATTGCTCCAAAGACCTCTGGTACGCCAGCTGCGTTAGGAACCAACTCAGTACATTTTTCCACCTAATTTTCTTATGATTTCTTTTGTATATCGGTGCGATTCCATTTAGATTTCATTTAGCAATTAAAAAGAGGGCGGTACGTAAAGATGATTTTGGCAGTTGGCAACGTCAAGGGTGGCGTGGGAAAGACCACTATCGCGGTCAATCTTGCGATTGCGCTGGCCCGATCTGGCCGCGATGTTCTTCTCATTGATGGCGATGAGCAGGGAACGGCTGTCGCCTTCACGGAGCTGCGGACAGCTCAAATGAAGGGCAAGCCAGGCTATACGGTTGTGTCACTGCACGGCGGGGCGATCCGAACCCAGGTGCGCCAGCTTGCCTCAAAGTACTCAGACATTGTCATTGATGTGGGCGGACGCGATACGGGCAGCTTGCGTGCAGCTCTGACCGTTGCCGACGTTGTTCTCATTCCCGTTCAGCCGCGCAGCTTCGACCTGTGGGGCGTGGATCAGACCGCAGAGCTGGTTAAGGAGGCGCGGGAACTCAACGAAGGTCTGAAGGCGATTTCAGTCCTCAATGCTGCCGATGCGCAGGGTAAGGACAACGAGGCGGCGGCGGAGGCATTGCGTGAGGTCGAAGGTGTGGAACTAGCGCCAGGGTTCATCGTGCGTCGTAAGGCGTTTCCGAACGCTGCTGCGTCAGGTCTCTCCGTTTTGGAGCATGACGACCCCAAAGCCATCGAGGAATTGAACCGTCTGACAGAGATGCTGTTTGTATATGCAACCGCTATCGGAGCGAAATAATATGACTATCGCAAAGAATCCTAAGCGCAATCCAGTAGTGACAAACGAAAATCAGGTCCAAGCCTTCATTTCTGGGGCTGGACAGCCAGCAGTGGCCGTGGAGCAGGAGCAGAACAAAAAGCCGATCATGATTCGCGTAGACCCCGGCATGATCGACCGGATAGACCGTGCAGCCAAGCGATTGGGCATTAGCCGCAGCGCCTTTATCGTTTCCAGTGCGGCTGTTCGGTTGGAGAGCATGGAATGAAGAGCAATGGCCGCAGCGCTAGCGAACTGCTGCCGATTGACGGTATCGTCACGCCCCGGATGCGGCGACGCCTGGTTGGGCCAACGTCCATCCAGAGCCGTTTAATTGAAACGGCCGCGCGATGCGCTCAAGAGCAGGAAGACCAATCAATCCTGTATCAGCACAGCGTTTTTTGCCAGACCTGCCTTCCTTACCGTGACCCAGGTGACGATGTACGAGTGTGGGAACGGAGCAACGGTCGAGCGCATCTGAAGGTGTTAGCCGGTGAAGCGATGCACCCCAGAGAGGGGCGTTTCGTTGAGCTGGGGTTACCCTTTGGGCCGAAGTCCCGCATGATCCTCATGCACATCAATCAGAGGGCGCTTCTCGCCCAATCTCCGGTGATCGAGATTGAGGACTCTCTGACGCAGTTCGTTGGAAAGGTTCTGAAGCTGGACCCCAAGGGACGCAATATCAAAGCAGTCAAGGATCAGCTTGGGCGTCTGGCTGCGGCGTCGATCCGTCTGGGCATTGTGCGTGACGGCCAAGCTATCACGGTCAACTCAAATATCGTTTCAGCCTTTGACCTCTGGTTTCCCAAGGATGAGCGCCAGCGTGTTTTGTGGCCCTCAACGGTATCGCTTTCGCTTGATTACTTCCAAAGCCTGATGAGCCAGGCGGTGCCGGTGGATGAGGCGCACATTGCCGCGCTGTCTCACAGTTCACTTGCCCTCGACATATACAGTTGGTTGGCGCAGCGGCTTCACCGGATACCGACGGAAAGGCCGCAGACCGTATCTTGGATAGCTCTCCACGCTCAGTTTGGACTAGGCTACAACCCTGACCGTCTTGATAAATTTCGGCAGAAGTTCCGGGTTGCGCTCAAAGAAGTTCTCATGGTTTACCGGGCCGCCCGCGTTGAAGATGACGAGGCAAAGCCAGCTCGTCGCCAAGTGCAGAATGGAAAGGTTCTCTGGCGGGAGGAAGCTGCCAAGGGATTAAAGCTCTACAACAGCGCCCCTCCGGTACGGAAGCTGCTCAAGTAGGGGCAGTCCACAGCCTGAAAGTCACGGCCATTTGGGTGGGCATACATAAGCATCTCAACGGTGGATAACCACTTAGCCTCAAAAGTTTTCCACGGCCATTTGGGTGGAAAAGTCACGGCCATTTGGGTGGGGAAATCACGGCCATTTGGGTGGGGAATCCTCTATATAGAACCTCTATGTTTTCCGGTAGTTGTTTCGCCCCAAAGCTGTGGATCGGTGGAAAACGAAAAAGGAGCGCCTCTACGAGGCGAACCGGCGAGCTTTCGCTCGCATACAGCAGGAGGGCGCTAGCGCCCCTCCCGCACCCACCCCGCGCAAGTACAAAAACAAAAAACCTTGCTATGGATGATGGGGTCGGTCCAGCCTTTCTGCCTGAGTGTAGAGCCGTGCGAGATCGAACATAAAAGCCCCAAGACGAGCCCGGAGCAATACCGCCTGTCCCCGTCTATCCAAAATACGTCTGGGACCGTTTTGCCATCGGCTTACGGGTTATGAATCCGGAGTTCTATTTCGTTTCTGGCCGCGTTAATTCCGGTGTTCCGTATAGATTGCGAATACCTTCGAGGTGTTGCTCGGCATAGTACATCCAGAAGCGATACCGCTGCGCATAGGGATCGCGCCCTTGCGATTGGCAAACACGAAGCACTTTCCCCATAATGAGCGGATCGGCGAGGGCGGCATGGCGCAGCTCCGCCCAATCCTGACGCTTGCCCCGGTCGATCACATCATCGATAGCGGCCAGGGTGTACTCTTCGTGATTCAGATGACGGTGTTGCATTACTATTCCACCTTCGACAGTTCTTAGAATCGCACGTTGCGCTAGACCTAACGCTCCTGAGATGCTCGCTTTACAGGCGTCCTGCTTGCCGGGCAGGTGCTCTATTCGCAACCCCCGGCTTAGAAGGCCGGTGCTCTATCGGTGCCCGGCAACGATTCGTGACAAAGTGGGCCATTTGTCTTTTATCGGCCAGCTCACGAAACGGAAAAAATCGTACGCTAGTGTTGCAAGCCCAAACCGGGGGAATTTATCCAGACCGCGATGAGAAGAGGACCAAGTCGATACGTTGTGACTTGCTAATGTATACAAAATTTTGTATCATGCGAGCATGAATGCTGCCAAGACGGTCGATTTTCGAGGCAGTTCCCTTGACGACCTTCGCGCTTTCCCGCTCTTAACAAGGCGAGAGGCGGGTCATCAACTCGACCAGGTACAGAACGGTCTAGAGCCGGATGACTGGAAGCCGATGAACTCCGTGGGCAAGGGCGTGAAGGAAATTAGGATTCGGGATGCGTCCGGCGCTTTTCGAGTCATCTACGTGGCCAAATTTGCCGCCGCCGTTTATGTGCTTCACTGCTTCCAGAAGAAGACAGAGAAGACCAGCAAGGCCGATCTGGACTTGGCAACTAAGCGTTACCGCGATTTGTTGAAGGAGCTGGGACAATGAGCAATCAACGATTTACAAGCGTATGGGACGCTATCGAGGACACGCCAGAGGAAGCTGAAAACATGAAGTTGCGTTCTGTCCTGATGATGGCCCTGAAGAACCATATTGCCCGTACCGGGATGAGCCAGGCGCAAGCAGCTAAGCTTTTCGGTGTCACTCAACCCAGAGTCTCTGATCTGATGCGCGGCAAAATCAATTTGTTTGCCCTTGATGCTCTCGTGAACATGGCCACCGCTGCCGGACTTCAGATCGAAATGCGCGTTCTCGAAGCGGCTTAGGCTAGAGGCGGTGTAAGCCCAAACCGGCGGAATTGAGCGGCGGCAATTCGGTACAAAATGGGCCATTTGCTTAACCCGGTTTTCCGTTCCATTGCGCCGAAAAAGCAACCGCCCGAAAAACCTGCTGTCCATGGTTTGAATGTCTTCGCGTTCGCTTCGAATTCAAACCAGTCTCAATGGTGGATTCGCTACGAGGCGTAAAGGCCGCTATGCGCCGCTTTCAGCGGTGGCCTGCGGGCCAGCCTTGACCCCTCTACGCTCATAAAATTCATCCATACATCGGATCGATAGATTTTCCCATGCCTTAAAAAAACTCAGTCATCCAGTTGCCGCGTAGCGGCTTCAGCAGGTATAAAAGAACCACCCGCGCTGCTTCGCATCGGAAGAATGATTGACACATCACCCCCAAACGGGAACTGTGGAGCGCCAAAATGTTCTCATGCGTGAACATCAATAGAATCATCCACTTATTGAATTCACGTTTACGCCAGAAAAGCGGTCGCTTTCAGGTGAAAGCGTTTTTTGCAATTTTCCGTTAACACGTTTAATTGTAATGACATGACTCTAAATGTCCGGCTTGCCAGCCTAGGAGTCCGGACGCTCTGAGTCCATGTCAACAAAGAGGCGGACTTCCCATGAGCAGCACTCGCACCGGCCCTGATCCCGATTCGCCGCCGCTTCCAAACGCCGAAGCGCGTATGGTTCCCCGCGACAAAACGGCAGCGACCCGGCTCTCTCCAGAGGAGCTGGAGGAGGTCGAATCGGCGGCCAAACGGGACGGCAAAACGCTCGCCGTTTGGCTTCGCGACACCGCTCTGCGGGAGGCGCGGCAGCGATCAGCCTCGGTCGATCTGGTTCTGGCAGAGCTTTCTGCCAACCGCACCATCCCCGATCAGATCGCCCAACAAGTGAGCCGGACGACGCAGGAGGTTTCCCGCCTGGTCGGGCAGTCCGCCGACAAGGCGTTGGCGCGCATCGAGGCCGGAGCAGAGAAGGCCATTCGCAAAGCGGCTGTCAGCGAAGTGGGTGCGCAGATCGAGAGCGCCATCGCTGGCCCGATGGCGATTACCGAAGAGGCGCTGCGGAAGCTGAGGAGTTCCGCCGTGCACGCGGAAACAGCTTCAAGCAGTTGGAGGAGTTTTACCAACATCTTCCGCTGGCAACAACTTGCCATCGCCGTTTTTGTCGGCATCGTGATCGGCGGAGCCGGGACGTGGTACTTTGCCAGTCTCCCGCTCAAAGAAGCGGCAGACTACATTCTGCTTCTCAAAAATGCTCCAGCCTCTCCGCCGAACGCGCCCCAAAGCACTCCGCCTGCTTCCCACCATATCCAACACAATCAGAAGCCGAAAAGCACTCAGGAGACCCAACCACAGACTGAGGCAGCGCCAGTGACGCAGCAGCCGTAAGGACCGAGGCGTACATTATGCTTTCCATTTCGCAACCACTTTCGGCAGGCCAGGCGCGGACGTACCACGCGCGGGAGTTCACATCGAACGAGCAGAACTACTGGAGCCGCGACCAGCAGAGGCATAGCGAGTGGCAGGGCAGGCTTGCCGAAGAGTGGGGCCTTTCGGGCGCTGTCGGCGCGGAGCACTTCGCCCGCCTGAGCGAAGGCCAGCACCCGCAGACGGAAGCGCAGCTCGTCCGGCATCAGACGGCCAAAACCTACGCCGGACAGTTTGGC
>Ga0255355_1001476_pt1 | contig 10886 bp, 10 predicted proteins | sample HBST75metaG_FD_189943 | JGI IMG/M metagenome (GOLD analysis project Ga0255355, IMG submission 189943) | Peat soil microbial communities from Stordalen Mire, Sweden - H.B.S.T75 | ecosystem: Environmental > Terrestrial > Soil > Wetlands > Peat | place: Sweden: Norrbotten County, Stordalen Mire...
CCGTCGGCCCAGCGATACGCAGGGAATGGGAGCGCAGCCGTGGACGCGCCCGGCTACCGCCTTGCACACATGTGCCTTCGAGCAGTGAAGCAGTTGCGCGGCGTCGGCCAGCGTCAACAGATCGAATCTGTCCGCTAGATCATTCATAACAAGTGCCTCAGCGCCTTGCACCGCCGCGTATGCGCGCAAATCGATACCCGTCTTGAATCTGGCCAGTTCCGTCCCAAACATCTTCTTTTCCTTCTGCCCCAACCGCTGCAATACCCCTCAGAATGCATTGGGTGGTATTTCTCCAGTTGCGACTTCAACGGCAGCGACAAGCTGTAAACTTCCACCACCTTTTGCATGTTCCAGCCGCAATATTTTTCATACACTGCGCGAGGCACGAATGGCCCGCAGTAGAAGGAAGAGGCATCAGAGAGTACGGCCATGAGTCACCTCGAAAGACGACGAGCAATCCACACGGCATCGAAAAATGCCGGATAGCGACTAGAGTGGCGTGGAGATCCAGTGATGTCCAATACTTTGTATTTATCGGGTGATAAATGGGAGTTATCGGGTTGGTCCTTATCTTTGCTGTAACCGACAGTAATCGTTGAGGTTATTGCTCCGACACCGGTTCCGGTCAAGGCTGGCAACCGGGTCAAGAAAAATCGGCGGGATGCCTTGATCCGGAGATCTGACAGCGGCATGAATACCGGACTCCAGCTCCAAGGTGCTCTGGGATCTGGTGCGAGCACGCGAGGCAGCCGAGCAGGATCAACTGCGTATGCAGCATCGGCTAAGCAAGTTTCTGCTGCGCACAGGCCAGCGCCCAGTACACGGAATAATGGCATGGACCCAGTCCCACGTGATGTGGGTGCAGCAGATTCATTTGCGCAAATGGCGCAGGAGGCGACGGAGTTGGATCATCTGCATGAAGTCGAGCATAGGGGGAGCACGTAACGCGGCTGGAGCGGGCCATCGTGGTGACGATTAAGTTGGCCTTGCCCCAGATGCAAGAGGCGGGCAAGAGCTTACAAGCATTGCGCGGTATCGCGCAGATTTCGGCGTTAACCATTGCGGTGGGGGGAAGGCAATATCTCGGGTAAGGATCGCAGTCACAATGGGCGTTTGCCGGGAGTAATCCTGAAAATTGCGTGCAACCGACGCTCAGTGAGTGTATAGACTGTTCTCGCCTTTAGACAGCCCATGTCCAGATAGCCGATTATGCCATCCATTCGAGAATGCTCAACTCCCAAGCTATGGTTTATTATTCGGGGCGACAGATGAATAGCAAGACTACGTAGCGATTCTCGAAGTCTGAAGGCAAATTATGTAGAAGCCCGGAATCACCCTGCGAGAGTTCGTACACAGTACAGACGAGAATCCTTTTGCCTGCTGGTAATGGCCGGGGAGACTGGAAGGACATCTAAAGTATGCCGGACGATTGGCTGAATGATCTTAAAGACTGGGTTAGGGAATTCCCATGCGTCATTGTTCGGCTTGAGGAAGAGGAGTGGGATCATCTTGCCGATTCACGGCGGGGTCTGGGTGAATTCACAATGGCCCGTTCCCACGCCTACTTCGAGCGCGTGCGCGTGCCAACTCTGAGCTTCACTTTTGGGGTTACCCATTCCTTCGTCAATGGGCGGAGCGTGTCGGAGGACGTTTGTCTGGTGGGGAAGCTCTCCTCGCGCAGCAGAGTTACCGCCCTTGAAACTCGCATCAAGGTCTCTCGAACTCTGGCACTTAAGCCGATGAGCGAGGGCGACTTCGCGAATCTGCTCGACGACTCAGTGCATGGCAGAAATCTCCGCGGGCGCCTCAGTTCGTCAGACTCTGTAATCCCCTTGTCGCCTGAACTCAGTCGCGTGCTGATCGATGCTCTGGCAAGGAGTGCGCGGAACCGAACGGTGCTTAAAACGGTTGCGTCAGGTCTCAAAATAACGAAGAGCTTCAGCAGTCTACGGGCGCTGCAGGATGATGCCATTCAGACGGCCTTACGCGCCTTTGGACTCGAGTCTCAAGAAGGCGCCCGCGAACTCGATGTGGCGGATGGGGAAGCATCAGCGCTCGCAAGCGTTCCGGTACTAGAAGACACGGTTATTCAGCACGACGCACGGCATGTTCCAGGGTTCGATTTGGTAGGAGGAGATATTACCGGCCGTGCTGTTTTTGAGCGGCCGAATGGTCGATTGGAGATCTTCACGGCCAATCGCCTGCCTCTGGAAAGCGTGTTTGGCGTCGATCTTATTTATCTCAATCTTAGTCAAAAGAATCTGGTCATGGTTCAGTACAAAATGCTGGAGCGTATTTCTGCCTCTGAGGTGGGGGGCAACGGCGATTGGATCTACCGCCCTAACGATGACCTGAAGTCAGAGGTTGCACGCATGGAGAAGTTCGCAGGCGTTGCCGGTGGCTCGTCGATCGAGTATCGCCTCAACTGCCAACCGTTTTACCTTAAGTTCGTGAAGCGCAACGGGCTGCTGAAGAACGGGAGCATTCTGACCCCGCTCGCACATTTCAAGCAATTCATTCAGTCGCCGCTGGCGCAAGGTCCACGAGGAGGAATCCGCATCAGTTACGAAACCCTTGCGGGTAGCTATATGCGGCAAGGAACGTTTATTGATCTGATGCAGGCCGGCTACATCGGCTCTTATGCGGAGGATACAAAAAACTTCCAGGCATTGATTGAGGCGGTCGTAGCTGGCAACCGGTCGGTCGTAGCCGTGCGGCAGATCGGTGTCCCTGCCGAGATGGCGGATCAAAATCATGTGCGTTCACGCTACCAAGCGTGAGGAATGATGCTGTAGCGATCCGGGGTATCTGACCTGGCGAAAATCTTTTATATGGCAAGGATTCCCGGTGTATCGTTGTCTACTCGGAAGTTACTCGGATAGGTCCTGTAAAGTCGCCATGGCGACTGGGATCTCGTAGCCTTACCGCCGGATCGGGATTCGGGAGACTCCCTGACCCGGCGGCGTTTGCCGATACTAATCCGGCCTTTGACAAATAAACCAAGCTGAATGAGCGCAATGGGCTGTTATATCCATCAACGATTCTGCGCGTCAGAGGAAAATGTATTGTTAGAGCAACCCAGCAAGAACACTGACACCGTGGACATTACCCTCAATTACCACAAGGCCTTTTGATCGCGCCATAGAACTCGACACGACTGTAGAGAGGTGGTGCATACAGCATCCTATCCGAAGGAGCCGTGAACGATCTCTCACATACAACAGCGCCCCTGCTCTATTCATTTGTAGAGTTCAGCGAAGCTTGAGGTATTCTTCAACGAACTTCTTGATCTCAGCGCGGAAGTGTTCATTATCCTTGAGAGTCTTGATTTGGGTCGTATTCCATACTCCTGTCTCGCGGTATTCCATCCACTGAGCTGCACTTGCCAACGCTTGACGTACTCGTCCGTTGTCATCAAATTGGCGGAGGCATAGGGGAATGTTCGTTTGGTGCGGATCGACAATCATGATCTTCAGTTTAGGATTGAACAGCATCGCGTTTGAAAGGCGAAAGTTTATGTGTTCATCCCCAAACCCATAGCCAATGATGGTGAGTTCGTCGAGTGCGTTTAGGACCCCGTCTAAGATCTGTAATTTCTCTTCACCTTCTTTGACCTTAGATGTGGTGCTGTATTTGCGGCCGCCAGTCAGCATCGATTTCGAAATGATGTCGAATTGGCCGTTAACGTCACTGATTGCGCGGTCTTGCCCATCCAGAATCGGCTCACCGTTCTTGAAGTAGGCCATGCGTCGATAGAGAAAGAAGTTCTTCGCTAATTCCAGAGACGAAGGCTTGTCGAGTTGTAAGTTGCATAGGAGAGAATCGTCTCGATATGTAAACTCGCTCAGCCCGCCGTGCAACTTGATCAAATTGAAGCCTCGGGTTCCCTTCAGAAAGCCAGGATGGTGTACATCCCATCCTTTGCGCTCTGTATAAGTGAACTGGATTCGATTGCTGAGTTCCAGATTGGACACCGGGAATTCCAGCGTATGGTCGTCGCCATATGTGATCGGTATACCCCAGTCCAGAGCCAAGAATTCGAAATTCAGGTCGTGATTGAGTGATAAGACCCACGTCTCTTCGTCGGAAAGAAAAGTCTTCAAGGCTGAGAAGCAGCCCTTATTTTTCCCATACATGGCATTAAAAGAGACTTCTTGATAGATGTCGAGGATGGTATGGATGACACGATAGAAGTAGTCGAAGAGATAGTGATACGAATCGCGCTCTGGCTGCGTCGGGCTTCCCAAGCCGGCTTTCCTCTCGATTTCGGCGAGGAAGGCTTCGTAGTTCTTTCCTCCGCTCTTCTTGTCCGCGAGCAGTAAATCCCATCCAGCCGTAATTGATTTCGGATCGATAGGACGATCTATACTGTACGGCTGTTGCGCAGACATGATTTTTGCCATCTGTTCCGCCTTGTCCTCGGAGAACAGATTCAGAAATACCTCGGTGAGTTCAGCCGTTATCGGCATCCCAAGGTCATAGGAGAAGCCTGCGCCTAGAAGCAAACCGTTCTTCATACTGAGTCCTCTACACTATGATCGCAGGCTAGCCGCCTCAATTGATGCAAAATCGCCAATGCACTTGCTGAGTGAGGATTACTACCCTGAAGTTGCCTTCCCGCAAGTTTTCCTTGGTCACGGCACAGATCCAGACGATTGGCCGCAGCTCGACCCCGATACATTCGGGGATCGACCGGCTGCCATGACCGCACTTGGGGCGTTTTCTGTTTTGCTCCATACGCTCTGACCGAGGTAGTTACCGCCAAAGATAAAGGCCCTGAGATCGATAGCCTCGGGGCCTTTACGTGTGTATGCGTGGAAGCGGGTTACTTTGCTGCGGGGACGGCCAAAGCTGCTTTAGCCGCCTTCGCTGCCTTGTTCTTTGCCCGCTTAACCTTGGCCCAGCGCTTTTGCTGAGCAGCGGCGATCTTGGCGCGGCCCTCATCACTCATGCCGCCCTTCGCTGCCTTTTTTGCTGGCGCCTCTTTTGCTTTGCCTGTCTTAGCCTTCGGTGCAACAGCCTCACCTTTCAAACACAAAACACGCACCTTCTGCAAAGCATTGATGCCGCGATCGATTTCAGCCAGTAGTTGTTTCGTGCTCATTCAAGATCCTCCCTTGTAAGTCTACACAACGAGTACGGACGAATTCCTCAGCAGAGAACGAGCGAGAGCCAAGCGGTGACGCTTGCCTCCCGACAGGCCGCCAGCTCCAGGGCCAAGAGATGTATCGACGCATTGCAGCTGTTAGTCCACCACGGAAGTAAGCTGCGCCGTGGCCAGAACTCTTTGCAAATCGGCTTCGGTCGCCGCAGGGTTTCACAGAGGAGATTCTCGCGGATGCTTCCCTGGAAGAGCAGCGACCGCTGCGGTACATATCCCACCGTGACGAACCCAGGCGCCGCAAAAGCCAACCGACATCGCTCATGGTACGCATGGATGGGCGCTCCGTGATCGCAGGACAAAACTTTCCGCTACTTTAGCGGTACGCCTTCTCAATCAAGGCGCGGGCTTTTCGCGAGCCCAATGCGCGATGTATGAATGCTGCGCCAGATGCGTACAAAAGCCGCATAGAGTAAGTTTGGCCGAATGCAAAACTCTTCTTGCATCCTTCAATTCCCAGTGGCAAGATTTCCACAAGCGAAGGCATCGCAAGTCTCGTATCGGCATCGCCTCCTTTGTGCGTGTTGCGTAGGGGAGGCAATGTACGATTGGGCGGAGTTTCGTCACTTCCGGTATTTACTCACGATCCTCGAACGAGGAGGATTTCGTATTGCCGCGGATGAACTCCATACATCCCAGCCAAATCTTACGGTTCAAGCCCGGCAGTTTCAGGACAACGCCACCATTCGCCTTTTCCGAAAATCCAAAAGCGGACGCATCTATCCAACCAGAACCGGCCAAGCTTTTCTAACGCTAGCTCCACTGCTCTTTGAAGTTCGCGACGAAATTATAGACACACTCATTGCAATCGAACGAGGCGAAATCAGCTCCGTGCGGTTTGGATCAACGCCACTCGTCGATCAGTCGTTGTTTCACACCTTCTGTGAGTTGCATAAGGAACTGATGCCGAAATGCTCCATACGGCCGACACTTGGCGATACTGCCCAATTGGCCAAAGAGATCGCGGACGGCATGGTCGATGCCGCTATCGTAACCCTTCCCCTGAAGCATCCCGCGCTTCACGTTGAAGAAATTCGCCATGACAGGCTTGTCGTGTGCCTGCGCAAGGACCATGCGCTTGCATCCAAAGCCGCCTTGGATGCGACCGATTTACAAAGCAATCTCGCTATCTTTTATCATCCACAGCAGCATCCTGACGCTCACCAGAGAATGATGAAACGTCTGGCCGGGATCGGAGTTTCTATCGAAGAGTATTCCCGTGCTTCCCATCCTTCCGAAGTGCAGACGCTCGTCAAGGAAGAATATGGCTTCGCCTTGATCCGCGAAGGAACTCCGCTGGAGGAAGAGTTAACGACACGTCCTGTTGCCGGAGTTGACTGGACCGTGGACACCGCCGTCGTTTACCACAAAGAACATCATCCCAAGGCCATCCCCATTCTGGTAAAGAAGCTCCAAAGGCAGATTCAAAAAAGTCTGCCTTCAGGCGTTTCCACCCCTCTTCTGAACATCCGGAAGCCTGTCGCAAGCAGCAAACAGCCCGTTGCACAGACGAATATGCCTCCGGTCCAGTTATCGCTTCATCTCTAAATGTTGCTGAATTTGCATTAGATATCGGAGGCCGATAACTGCGAGCTATCGGCCGATAAATAAAACGTATTGGACGAAGAATTATTCTCAGCCAATCATTACGGCATATTCCAGCCCGAGCAGGGCCACCGGAGGTGCCGATGTTTTCTCGCAGCAGAATCATTTTTCTCCACATGACAACCCGTCTTGCCAAGCGATTGGCGCAATTTCTCTCCAAACACAATCTTCGCCGCGCAACACATACGCTGTGGTCCACGCTTCTTGCGCTCTTGTTTGCCGCCGTGGCCCACGCCCAGGAGACGATGGACTTCTCCGCGGCGACTACGCTGATGCGCGAGCTAATCATCGTGAAGGGATACAGCCATGCGGAGCAGTCCTTCGAGACGAAGGAAATCTACCGGGCTTTCTCCACGGCGGTAGCGTGAATTTCGGCGTGATCGAACGGATGGAAACACGAATAGGAGGCACGGCTATGCAGCACCTTCTTGGGCACGGTGAAGCTAACGGAATTTCGCCCTTGTTGTGCGCTCCCGAGTGTGGCCGCGCCGAACAGCGGACGAGCGATACCGGGTGCAAAATGCGGCTCTTTGCCTGGAGGTCTGGCGAGTCGAGGGAATCTGGTTTGCCGGCGGATGGCATCGCCGAGAAGCAGGGAGGCCGGATCGTTCTGACGTCTGTCTCCCCGGTTCAATTCCTCACTTGCTCGGTCACTGCTTCGGGGCTTTTGCGACGCCCGGCGGCACGGCGCCGTTCTGCTTTCCGGACTCCTCTCCCAGAGCAAGTCTGGGCCCCTGCTCCAGAATGCACGGCTTGGCACTTGGGAGTCGCGCCCACTGCCACCCCATCACACACTGATCGTGTGCTGGGGACCCCGTCATCTCGCATAGCTTCGCCAGGTGTGACCCGAGCAGATCGGGAATTCAAAAACGGAGACACGACTATGTATCAGAACAAAGCGATCCTCATTGGCTTCCTCGGCAACGATGCCGAAGTTCGTACCGGCAAAAACAACCAGAAGTTCACCACCTTCTCCATCGCCACCAAGACCTCTTACAAGGACAAAGAGTCCGGCGAATACATCTCGCACACCGAGTGGCATCGCTGCATCGTCTTCGGCAAGTTCAGCGAGTTCGCGGCCACACTCAAGAAGGGCGCGCACTTGCAGGTCGAGGGTGAGATTCGCCACACCGAGTACACGCCCAAGAAGGCGAAGAAGCCGGTGCGCACCGACAGCATTCACGTCAACTCCATCCTCAAGCTCGACCGCGCGGAAAAGGCCGCCGCGGAAGAGCAGGAAGTCGAACAGGAGATTCCCTCGGAAGTTGCGGCCGAGTAGGCCGCCATCCTTTCACGGTGAAAGCCCGGCAAACGCCGGGCTTTTTCACTGGAAACGTCCCGTGGAATTGCGTTCAAACGAGGTACACCATGAATCAGATTGCCGGCAACTTTCTCACCCGCAGTTTCGCATCGAGCGAAACCATTGCGCTCTTGCTGCGCCGGGAAGATGCGCCCCGGCCACAGCAGCGCGTGGTCACGCTCGAACAAGTCCTTGCGCCTCGCTATATGGCCTGGTTGGCCTATGAAAACGACAACGGCGCGAACATCTATGTCTCCGCCAATCCGCTTCGTCCCGGCAGCCGCAAACGGACCAAGGAGTGCATCGCTTCCGTTCGGCACATCTATATAGATATTGACGACGACGGCGACGCCCGGCTCGCTGCGCTGCGGGCGTCGAATCGAGTGCCCACGCCGACCGCCATTCTCTCGACTTCGCCGGGCAAATATCAGGCGCTCTGGCGTGTAGCAGGCTTCGACTTCGAGCATCGGGAACAGACCCTCAAGCTAATCGCCCACGCTTTCGGCGGCGATCCCGCTTGCACCGACCGCAACCGTGTGCTGCGCGTACCAGGTTTCTACAACCGGAAGTATTCTCCCGCGCACCTTGTCACGGTCGAATACCCGGCTGAGGCGACCTACGGTCCCGCCGACTTCCGGCTTGATGTCGTCGCCGTCTCTTCCGTGCTCCCGCTGCGCGGGAACGCACGGAAATCTCCCACAGGTAAGCACTCGCATTCCGAGAAGGATTGGGCGTCGGTTTGCGACCAGCTTTCGCGTGGCAAAGACGCCGCTAAGTTGACATACGAGCTTGCTGCACGCCGCCCCGATAAAGTCGATCCTCGGTATTACGCCATGCGTACCGTCGATGTCGCATCGGCTCGCCTCTTGCTGGACGATGGCATTCCCATCGAAGACGTTATCACCATGCTCGAAGTTCGCCGCCGCTTCGAGCTTTCCCCCGCACTAAACGCTGCTCGTGCGCGGGAGATTGCGGCCACTGCCCAACGCATGATTACCCGTCGGAAGACGGCCTGAAATTACAGCCCAAAGGAGGCTCGATATGCCACTGCTTGAAGTTGTCCAGACCCATTACGTCAGCGCATCCATTCGATTGACGGATACGACTGCAATCCAACTCGACCAATACGCCGCATTCATCCATGCAACAGCGGATGAAGTGACCGACCAAGCGCTCGCCTATGTCTTCTCGAAAGACCGCGACTTTCAGGAGTTCCTTCGCACTCCTGAAGCCCAGCGGATCACGCCCACGTTGCGTGTGCGTCGGCCAGTCGCCAATGAGCCCGCCGAACCGTCTCGAAGGAAGCCGTTTTCAGTGGCTCAATCGGCGTCCCAAACGGCAGCAGTTGCGGCGGGATCGAAGGCATGATCCCGCGCCTACAGGGGTGGCGAAGCTACTACGGTGCTACGCACCGGAAGAATTTAGACACTCCACCCCTGAAAGGTTCATGCAAGTGCACCACGGTGCACTTGTTGCGAACTCAATGACATAGCGATTTCAGGTGCACTTGGGTGCACCCGAGAAATGCGAGGTCCACATGACAATTCTGGGAGCAGAATCCGCGAAGAAAACAAGCAACGACCGGGAAGCTCTTCGTATCTATCCGGTCACCACCAAGCTGACAAAAGAGGAACAGAACGCTGTAACCAAATTCGCAGAGTCACACGGCGTTGCGCGTGGTCAGTGGATACGTGATGTGATTCTGGCCCAACTGCAAAGCACCTCCAGAAACAACGCTGCTCTGGCGGAAGTCCTTGGCATTCGTTTGCTTCTGGTCAATGTGCTTCGCCCTCTGGCAGCCGGACAGAAGCTGACACCGGAAACGTTCGACAAACTGCTCGACGAGATCGGCGCGGCCAAGTACGAGTTGGCCGGAAAAATCACGGCCGAGCGCAGGAGGTAGCTATATGCAGAACACGACATGGGGACGTAAGGAATCGATTGTCTGGCCTTACCAAATTCCGATCTATGCTTACAGCGCCGCGTTCCTTTCCGCCGTGCTGACCTTCTTCTTCGTTTGCGGTTGGATTCGCTTTGGTGCGACACCCTTGCAGCGGTATTACCTGCCGCTCTATGAGCGGATCTCGGTGATTGGCGCGTTCAGCAAAACCCACCGGAGCAATTACCGCCTGCTCTTCGTAGCGGGTCACCGACTTCCGCCGCGGCCCGCGCAGAACGCCGACGTGATGCTGGGCAGGACTCCCGAACCAGATGGCAAAACCATTCCGCTCCAACTCTCGGCAGATGCTCCGCTGCATGGATACACGCTCCTTTTCCGTGGTCCACTCCACAGTTTTTCCGACGTTCGTCTGAGCAATTACATGAAGGATGTTGTCTATGGCGGAACCAATCTGGCAGCCTTTTTTCGGCCGCCGCTGATCGGTGGCTTGGTGGTCTTTCTGATCCTGCTGCCATTTGCGGTTCTGAAGGATGTGAAGCGACAGAAACAGCTCCGCTACGGGCGGCGTCTCAAAGGCCCCGAGATGCTGACACCGCGTCAATTCAACCGGGTCGTCAAGGGTGACGGCATCGGCTTCAAGATCGATGGGATGCGCAAGATGCTGCGCATCCCGGCTCGCGCAGAGGCCCAGCATATGCAGATCATCGGCGACACGGGCGCCGGTAAGTCCGCGCTCATGTTCCAGCTACTCCGGCAGGTATGCAGCCGGGGTGATTCAGCTATCGTCTATGACCCGGCGCGGGAGTATGTGAAACGATTCTATGACCCGGATCGAGGTGACATTCTTCTCAATCCTCTTGACCGGCGCTGCCCGTACTGGGGACCAGCGGAGGAGTTGCGCAGCCGGTCGGAAGCAAAAG
>Ga0255355_1001477_pt1 | contig 10884 bp, 15 predicted proteins | sample HBST75metaG_FD_189943 | JGI IMG/M metagenome (GOLD analysis project Ga0255355, IMG submission 189943) | Peat soil microbial communities from Stordalen Mire, Sweden - H.B.S.T75 | ecosystem: Environmental > Terrestrial > Soil > Wetlands > Peat | place: Sweden: Norrbotten County, Stordalen Mire...
TCCGCAAGGAGCGGAACGGGAAGTGCTGCATGAACCCGCGAGCAATCAAGGGTCAAGATAAATGATCGCCTCCGTATCTCGCGCAAGCGAGCTACGAAGACAGAATCCGGCTTATGGATTGCCAAACTGAAAAGAAGGCTTGTCTAACAAGACAAGCCTTCTTTTCTTATGAAAGCGCCAACGGTAATCAGAATAAAATTCCAACGTGAAGATGTTAAATATCTTCTCAAACTCAAGCCAGGTGATTTAAAAACCGGCCGCGTTCGATTTTGCAGAGCAGATATAAAACTTACGGATCAAGAATCCCGTAGGTTTATTTTGTATCGCTACAGCCCCGGGGACATGGCCGATCCCAGGGATAAATTTTTAACCGTTCGGTTCGAGCGGCAGTTTTTCTAATTCGTTGCTCGCTTCGCTCGCTCTTGTCCTCGCTTCGCTCGGACATTTCGGATCCTCAATCCTCACCTCTTCACACTCCAAAAATATGGAAAACAAAAATCAAAATCAAATTATGTTTTATTGTCCGTTCTGCGAATCAAAATTCGGTTATCCAATATTTCAAAATATTAACAACCAGCAACTCGTCTACGGGATCATGGAGATCATCTACGAGCATCTTTTCAAACATCTTACGAAAGAAGAACAAGACGAATTAAAAGCATGACACTTTGCGTCTGTCGGCACCAATACGATGAGCATACCTATCCTCCCTTCCGGAGCGTATGTCAGCACGATAATTGCAACTGCACCCGGTTTCGCAGGAAACCGGATCCCGAAACCAAAGGTCGGCAAACAAACAAGAATCAAAACCAAAATGGCATTAGTCAAAAAAGCGAAATTGGCAGTCTTTGATTCCCGCGCGTATGAGGTTATCAATAACCGCAGCGGCGAGAAATACAGCGGCTTCATCAATTCGGCTTTCGATGAGAAAGGCGAAACCGTGAAGTTCACTTCACCGGGCGCGATCAAGGTTTTCGATATCGGCAGCTTCGAGGAAGCGGCAGGTGTCGAATTTAACCTGTTCGGCCGGATGTTCAAGGACGAAGTGAAATGGTCTACGGACAAGAAGGGTGCGCCGCAGCAGCAGTCGTAGAATCTTCGCCCCCGAGGAACGCAAGAGCCGCCTGTGAGGGGCGGCTTTTGTATTGCATGACGTTGCGGGGAAGCGTGTCAATTTTCCCCAAATTTTGCGTTTTAAGGCGTTCATACCCTGGAATGGCATAACGCTCCCATTTTAAAGGAATCTCTTGTTTGGCGTATGAGGATAGTTGGCGGCGTGTCTACGTTAGGGTTCGAGGCAATGCGTGAGTGCATATGCGCGCGGAGCGCGCATATGCACTCACGCGCCCCCGAGGAACATACCAGAAAGAAAGGAAACAGATCGGCGAGAAAGGTACCGAAAAAGGTACCAAGTTATATACAAAGACAAATCTATAAATATTTCAGATGCTAATACTGTGCCAAGCATCTGCCAAACCATATATGAATACGCGAGCAGCACCCTGGCTACCACCACTACTTACTGCGCGGATCCGTTAAAGTTCTCTGTCCTGGTCTTAATAGGTATAGGGCTATTTCTCTCGGCGGCGGTTGGCGGTTTTGTCCTTGCCTATAAATACCGGAGCGTAAAAACCAATCCCAAATAACATGTCTTATCTCTATGTTGGACTTTTTCTCGTAAGTGTCGGCGGCTATGTTTTTCTGATCGCAAGCAAGTTCATCGTTTGGGCAATTCTCAAGGCCAAATACGAAATTTACGACAGCATATAAAAACATGGACGTATTCCAAGACTTTTACAATACCTACATCGTCGTCATTTCTTTCATGGCGCAGGGGTTGATGTTCGGTTTTGTGGTCGGTCTGATCTTGGGGTTTATCACAATACCGTTTTCTTTTCTCTTTAAAAAATAAAGGTCGTGCAAAAAGCAAAAAAAACAATGAAAAAGTATCTTTCAATTCTTGCGGTATCGGTGGCTCTTTTTGCACCAACACTTTTTGCTCATGCGGCGACTATTTCAACCGGTGTTCAAACGCAGGGCGGCACCATAACAGAGTTTGACGCTTGCGTTGTCAGCGGAGGCGGTGTTTGGCTTGAAATAAACGGCAATAGCGTTACCTATATCACGCAAGACAGATTCGGCGGGCAGGGATGCGGAAGCAACGCCGGTCTTGATATACCTTTCAACAGCGGGGACGATATTGAGTATCATTTCAATTTCGGCAACTCGTCATGGAACGATGGGATAGTAGGAACGTACACGCCATCAACTTACACGTTGACCTATGCCACGGACGGCCACGGTACGATCACGGGTTCAAGCACGCAGGTTGTGGCAAGCGGAGATAGCGGAAGCGCGGTAACGGCAGTCCCGAACAGCGGACATACGTTTTTACAGTGGTCGGACAGTTCAACGCAGAATCCGCGTACCGACACTGATGTAACAGAAAACATTTCTGTTGAAGCGCAGTTTGCGACTTCAACGAGCAGTGGATCTGGTGGCAGTTCAGGTAGTTCGCCTTGCGCCATCAGCAGTGGCAGCGGTATCGAGGCAAGTGATACGGTGTGCATTTTCAAAAACAGCGCGGCAATGCTCAAAAGCAATGCTCTCGCGCTCTTGAATCTGGCAGTTCCGTATCTTGTCGGAGTTGCCATCGCATTGGCGATCATTGGGGTAGTGTGGGCTGCGGTTGTTTTGGTGAAGGGAAAAATATGATGCCGATAAACCAATATAGTCGTGAGGGCAGCGCCTCTTAAAACATAATGCTACAAAAAAAAGATGCCCGATTATCTCATCCAAGCGTCTGATACCGTGCCGGTGTTCCAGAACGGCGCAGCTGCATTGAAGAGCAATGGCCTTGCCCTGCTCAATGTCGCCGTTCCGTATTTGGTGGGGGTTGCGGTGGCGGTCGCTATTATCGGTGTCGTTTGGGTTGCTGTCCGTCTGATCAAGGGACACATCTAAACCCAAGCGGAAAGCAATCCTCACTTTGCTTTTTCTGCCGCAGATTTTGCTTGTAGTGAGGCAAGCAATTATGGATCTGCGGTAGAAAAGGACAAAATGAAAAACAAGATATATCAATTATTGATTTCTTTTTCCAAGCGCTCATGGATAAAGTTTTTGCTGTTCGGATCCATGGCGCTGCTTTTTCTTGGTCTTGCCATTCCGGTTACTCACGCTTCCGGTCTTTCTTATAATGTCGCGTATGCCTGGGGATCATATGCGTATGGAGGATGGGGAAATAATACCTTGCCATTTAACGCGTTTCCCTATAACGATACGGTTTATTTTGAAAGCCCAAATCCGGTTGGAAACATTTGCGACATAGTGCCTTATGACGGCAACGCCTATTACACATCGGTTAATTCTCTCGGAAATGATCTCTATTCTTTCACATGGAATCAGCCAGGATATGCCGGTGGAAATGTCATAGCGTTCGATGTTAATGACGGCTGCTCAAACGGAGGGATGCCCTATGGCGACAATATGGGTAGTTTCATAACCTTGTCTGATACGTCGCCGACACCAGTTACCCCTACGATCGCTTTTACCTATCCGGCTCCAAGCAGCACAAATCTCGGTCTTTTTTCAAACTGGCTTTTGGAAGCTAACAATCTTAACGCAAGCGGATCATATGAAGCGGAAGTGAAATGGTATGTCGAAAATACCGTTACCGGCCAGCCAATCTCCGGAACGAATCTGCAAAACATTGTCGGTGATTTTAACAATCCGGTAACAAGCCCCTGGTACGCGACGGTAACAACTACGCCTTGGTCGGTGGATTTTGCCTATGACGTAACGCTTGTAGCGGAAGCGGATCTCTTGAACAGCCAGGATCCGAATAATCCTGGAGCCGATCTTGCCACGCCAATCGTGGTCGCCTCAACCACGGACACATGGACGCTCTTAACGATACCGGAGAGCAGCCCGAGCAGTACCTTGGGCAGCGGGGGAGTGGTTACAATTGATAACCAGAACGCCAGTGGCACGGTATCTACATCAACCACAAGCGGCGATACCTATTATCAAGCTACGGATAATGTAAGTACTGGTTGCGTAGCTCCGCAGGGAAATATACTAGAAGATTTTAACGGCAATCTTTATTTTGTCTTATGCAATACAAAAAGTTTCTTTCTTAACGCCGATCCTTGGGCGACTGATCTTTCTAATTCCGCATACCAAAACTTTATAGGGCAGCCGCCGTTCAATTGGTTCTTTAATCTGGCAAGCACGGTGAGCAGCAGCATAGCAAGCGCCAACGCAAGCAGCAGTCAATATAGGGAATTGGATTACAACGCTTCAACCACCGCGTTTGGCAACAGCTCTTTTGTGGTGTTGTCGAGCAGTACGCTTTCCAATCTGATCGGAACCGCGGCGGTCGCTTACTGGTTTCAGATTTACGATTACATTCTTGCGATACTTTTTGGACTGCTTTTTATCGGAACGATATTCTTAATCTTCAAAAGGACGAAACAATGATACCCGATATTTTTCTTGTCTTTATTTCGGTAGTGCTGCAATTCTTTGCGTCTATTTTCGGCGCTTTGACTTCGCTGTTTTCATTGCCGACAACGCAGATCCAAAACGCATTGGTCTTTTTCTTCGGGCAACTCTACTACTTCCAGGGCGTTATTGACGTACCGGCTACTTTGACGTTCTTTGGCTGGATCATGGCCTTGGCCTCGTTCGCTCTAGTCATATTCGTTATTGAATGGGTTTGGATGAAGCTGCCTTTTACCGGAAACTAAAAATAAAATTTCACCATGTCATTATTCAGAAAAGAAGTTTTGCGTTATTGGTTCATCCTAATTTTTGCCAAGCCTGGCAATTGCAAGAGTTTGGAACAGGCACGGCTTTCCGAGAAGCTGCTGAAAGAATATCGGAAAACGGAAAAGAAATATCCTGAGCTGCCGCATAGGATACTCTTTACCAACCAACGCTTATGCCAAGAGCTTGAAGATAAAGAATTGTTTGATCTTGAAAAGAATACTCAAGGTCATTTGCGGTACTGGGAAAATCCAAAGGACTTCCGCTACTGTCCCCGGGTAGATTGCTGGCTGAAATCTGGAAAACATAAACTGCACGATTGCGACATCATGATAGACGAAGGCGGTACGCTGTTCCCTGCTGATAAGTTTGCCGATACTCCCATGTGGCTGCGGAAGATGTGGGCGCAGCACCGGCATAATGGCATCCGCATTGTGATGCTGACGCAAAGTTTCAAGAATATTGATATCAACTGCCGCCGGATGTTGTGGAAGGCGTACTACATGCAGAAGCGCATTGGATCTCGGGATATAACGCCTACGTTGCCGCCGTTGAAGCCGTGGACGATACTAAATTTTCTTACTCCCGGCGCAAGCACCGTGTGGGGGATTTATACCAAGCAGGAAATAGATCCCGAGATCATGGAAAACGATCCCATGACCATGCTTGCCATGCACATGTCCGAGGAGAAAGAAAAAAATATGCAGGAGATGAAGCTGGTCGGCCACAAGGAGATGCACTTGATCACCTGGCACAAGATTAGTTTGTATAACACGATGCAGGATGTAAAAGAGTTTGAATCAAAACCGTTCTATCACCATATCGCTGCTAAATGCGAGAGCGAGAGCTGCAAGTTCGAGCATGTAACGCATAAACTGGACACTGATTTTTAAATGCTATGGGCTGCTCTATTCAAGTATCTCGCGTGTGTCTCAATCAGCTATGGGTTGTTGGCGCTCTTATTTTTTGCTACGCCCTGATGCTCTTTCTCGCGTGGCGGCTAAAGAACCGGAATAAGTTTTGGAAAGGCTTATACTGGTTTTTTTTCGGGTAAAGGGTTTATTAAAAATTCCTTAAAATAAGCTTGTATTAGCAATGTGGGATGAGGATAATTACAGGATGAAAAATATTAGAAAAGCGAGTATGATTAGTTTAAATTCCCTCTGCCATGAAACAATCAACCACAACAAGAAAATTGACGCTTCCTCTTGAGAAGCGATCCTTAAAGGTTCCAAAATTTCAAAAACAATTTGTGAATAAAATTCTTTGTGGAGACGCGGTTGAGCTTATGAGGCAAATACCCGATGGTTCGGTTGATCTCGTTGTTACTTCACCACCATATAACCTTAAAAATTCTACCGGCAATGGAATGAAGGATGGACGGGGTGGAAAATGGGCCAATGCCGCTCTGCAAAACGGATATAGCAACCATGATGATTGTATGCCGCACAATGAGTATGTGAAGTGGCAGAGAGATTGCTTAACGGAAATGTTGCGGATCATTCCTGATGATGGGGCAATTTTCTATAACCATAAATGGCGTGTGCAAGGAGGTTTATTGCAAGATCGTCAGGATATCGTGGGTGGATTTCCTGTTAGGCAGGTTATTATCTGGAAACGAAAAGGCGGTTTTAATTTTAATGCCGGTTATTTTTTACCGACATACGAAGTGATTTATCTTATCGCTAAACCAGAGTTTAAATTGGCAACAAAAGCAAACGCACATGGGGATGTTTGGGAATTTACGCAGGAGATGAATAACGAACATCCCGCTGCCTTTCCCGTGTCTTTGATTGATAGGATAGTTTCTTCAACGACCGCAAAAGTTGTTCTTGATCCTTTTATGGGTTCCGGTACAACGGCTATTTCCGCGATAAATTTTAAGCGTGATTATATCGGAATGGATATTTCTCCGGAGTATTGTGAGATGGCCGAAAAAAGAATCAAAAAACATAAGGCCCAGGCTAAACTTTTATAACTATGGAAAAGAAACCTGTTATCTATACGAAACCGGCGTTAATTGCGAAGCTTAAAAAAATTGCATTGATGGATTGGATACCAAATGCACGACACGGTAATGCCGGAGGCGCGGGAAATACACTCGAAGATTTACTTGGTATTAAAGAAAATAATCTGCCTATTCCTAATGCCGCAGAGTGGGAATTGAAAACACAAAGGGTAAATACCACATCGCTTACGACTTTATTCCATACCGAACCATCACCCCGTGCTGTTAAGTTTGTGCCCCAGATTTTGTTGCCGTTATACGGATGGCCTCACGAAGGGGCTGGTAAAAAGTATGGGAGAAACGAGATGAGCTTTCGTCAAACAATTCATGGACAATCACGGAGCGATCGAGGTTTTAAGGTTGTGATAGATCGCACAGAGGAGAAGATTTTAATTTCGTTTGATGCAAAGAGTGTTGGTCCAAGACATAAAGAATGGCTTGCGTCTGTCAAAAAGCGTGTTGGTCTCGGCGAGCTTGATCCTCAACCATATTGGGGATTTGACGATTTAGAACACAAAGCCGGCACTAAGCTTCTCAATGCTTTTTATGTCCAAGTTGAAGTTAAAAAAGTTGGCAAAAAAGAATATTACAAATATACAAAAGTTATGATGCTTCAAAAATTTAGTTTCGATGGATTTTTGAAAGCATTAGAAGAAGCTAAGGTGCTTGTTGATTTCGATGCTCGCACCGGCCACAATCACGGAACAAAATTTAGGATGAGGCAAGATTGTCTCCCGATGCTTTATGAAAAAGTAACGATCATCCTTTAGTTTCTAACTAGTCTTTCGGAGTTGTCGGTATCAGTGCGAATTAGTATAATGAAAATAACATGAGCGAACACCCTGTATGCAATTGGATAGGCGAGAGTGGAACATCTTATAAATTCTATATCTGGGATTTGCCAGTGAGTTTTAATGAGAATCAGAACGGTAATTATATCTATTCAAAAAAGAATACTGAAGGAAAATGGGTACCGATTTATATCGGCCAAGGAGATTTCAAGGATCGAAGCGAGCATCATCATAAGGCAACTTGTATTAGCTCCAATGGAGCCACCCATATACATGTTCATTTAAATTTCAAAGAAGCAGACCGCCTTGCCGAAGAGAGAGATTTGCTTGGAAGATATACAAATGCCTATGCTCCAATTGGGTGCAATGAAAAAGAGGGAGGATAGCCCGTCTCAATAAATATGGACTGTGAAAACGTTGTAGAAAAAATTAAGCCGAGTATTGCGCTCGTCTTGTCTTATAAGGGAAAAGAGATGCAAGGGAAGGGAAGCGGCTTTGTCTTTTCTAAAAAAGGTTTGTTAGTTACTTGCAATCATGTCGTTCCAGAAAAGGATTCGAGCGTTGTTTTAAAATTCCCCGATATTGCGGAATTGTTTCCCGCAAAGGTAGTGATCAGAGATGAGGAACATGACATAGCTCTGTTGAAATTTGAAAATGATACTATCGAGCCATTGAAGGAATGTGATGAGAAAAAAATTAAAGAAGGCATGGCAGTTATTTTTTCTGGTTATCCTCTTTCTCTTTTTTCTCTCACGACTCATCAGGGTATATTGTCCGCTATCACAGAAGATGCCACCGGGGTAAAAACATACCTGATCGATGGGACTGTAAATTCTGGTAATAGTGGTTGTCCACTTATGAATAAAGACGGAGAGGTTGTCGGTATCGTAAATGCCAAAAGAAGAGAGAGGAATGATTTATTAGACAAGGTTGAGAAAATGACGATAGGTGCGGTTTCCCTACATGGCGTTGATCTGGTTGAAATTTATCAGGCAGTAATAAAAAATGTTCAGCTAGGGATAGGGTATGCGATTCCATGTTCATATGTTCCAGGGCATGTAGATGGCCAAAAGCCAGATCGTGATGATGAAACGGTTCAGGGTAATAAAAAAGCAAAAAAATGAACGAATATATTTTTAAATCATCAGGTCAATATTTTGGTTTCGTAACTAACGGAGATATTTTTTCATGGAATGGCCAATATCTTGGCTGGATAGAAGGCGGCTATGTTTGGGATGTATCAGGACAATTTAGGGGAGAAGTAAAAAAAATTAGCGACCATTCTTATATATTAAAAAATATGTATGCTTTGCCGCCGCTGCCCAAAATGCCCAAGCTAAATCCTCTGCCAGTGATTTCTATACCAGCTCCTCAAGCGAACATCCCTCCGGTTACTTTTGAGATCGGATGGGTAGATGGATTTTAAGGTATCACTTTACTACTTGACAAATAAGAATTCGTAGAGTATCATATATTCAAATTAAATAAGCACCCATCGCCCCTTCGGGGGTTACTACCGATGGATTTATGCTGTAAACTGTAGTGGCGGTGGTGAAAACTACTGCGCCTACGCCCTTTTCCTGCGAAAGCTGGAAAAGGAAACGCCATAAACCCGCCGTAGTAAGCGGGTTTTATGGTTCTATGAATATTGATCTCGAACTAATTGAAGAATTTAAAAAATGGCTGGATGCTCTCGGCCTGTCTAAGGATTCAGTAATAAGTTACGCCAGTACGGTGAGATCTTTTTGTTTTCTGAAACCGGTTGCCGAAGTGAATGATAAGAAATTCTTTGCAGCGCTCCGGGAAATATTGAAAGAGCGCAACTCAAAACTTGCGACCATATCCCGGCATATCTTTGCTCTGAAAAAATTTCTTGTTTTCTTGAGCGAGGAGAAGCAGCTGCCCATCATCAATATTTTTTCTATCAAGTGCCGGAAGCCGCCGAAGCCAAGTCCGATCTATCTTGAGAAGGAAGAAATTAAACTGGTGCGGAAATTACCGATACGATCCCGATTCGATTTAAGAAACCGTGTGTTATTTGAATTCTTATTGTTGACCGGTTGCCGCATCTCGGAATGTCTGAATATAAATTGGCAAGAGATTAATTTTACCACCAATGAAGTTACAATTACCGGAAAGGGGAATAAGTCTCGCGTGGTATTTTTAGGTAGTTCTAATGAATGGATAAAGCGCTATCTTGCAAAAAGGAATAACACCGCATCGGCATTATTTTTGAACCAGTATGGCGGTAGATTGCAGCGGCAAGCTGCGACAGTCTTGATTCGGAATTTAGGAGAAAAGGCGAATCTCACGAAAGGGATATATCCCCATATGTTGCGTACCACATTTGGAACATGGATGATCCGGGCTGGCGTGGATCCGAGAACGCTCCAGGAAATGATGGGGCATGAAGATATCGAAACTACGCTGCGGCATTACGTTAGTGTTTCTTATGATCATATGCGCCTGGTACATTCTCAATTCGCTAAAATCCTGTAAATATCGCTATTGACACCATGCCACCATCCTCTATAATTTTAAGGAACATTGAAAATCTAACTGGGGGTGATAGCCCAGAGGTCGAACGAGCAGAGTAAAGTCCTGCTTTACCACATGTAGGCTGAAAGGTGATTACTATCACTTGATGCCTGCTATTCGTAGGCGTTAAACAAAACGAAAGTCTTGTTTGACCCACCGAGTAAGCCTCCATGTGGTAGTACGGGACTTTTTTGTTAAAGATTAGGTTACCGGCTACGAGTTCCCATCGAGGGGGCTCCAAATTAACTGACAATCAAATGTCAACATTTTTGGAGTTTCCATTTCTAGGGAGGTGTTAATTGCTGGAAAGCATCATCCATATCGGGATGGTGAACAAAGCAATTAACAGCACGCCTCTTATGGGGACTAAAACAACTGAAGATGTGCCAACGGGCGGAGGGGCTAAGCAGTAGGAGATGTTAATCCTACTTCGGAAACAATAACGCAGGTACGTTATTGCGGAAGGATGCAGTCCCATCTCTAGAAGACACTGATTTGGGGGATAAGAACCGAGTAACGATCGGTTCTTATTTTATTTATTTTTTCGTTCTTTTTATGAACTGGCATACCTGTGGATAAAAGACCCCTTGCAATCGGTACCGTATTTGGTACCATTTGAGTATTAGACAACTCTGATTTTCAGAGAAGGGCATCCAGAATCCGGCTTATGGATTGCCAAAATCAAAAATGCCCCGCAAGGGGCATTTTTGCTGAGTCGTCCCATATTGGATTATTTAGTCACGGAGCGATAAACTTTTAATCCATTTTAATCATAGTCTT
>Ga0255355_1001495_pt1 | contig 10797 bp, 8 predicted proteins | sample HBST75metaG_FD_189943 | JGI IMG/M metagenome (GOLD analysis project Ga0255355, IMG submission 189943) | Peat soil microbial communities from Stordalen Mire, Sweden - H.B.S.T75 | ecosystem: Environmental > Terrestrial > Soil > Wetlands > Peat | place: Sweden: Norrbotten County, Stordalen Mire...
CGAACTCCCAGTCAGCTTCCATGTGTTTTTGAGCGGTTCTCCGGTTCGAGCGGCGTTACGGAAATCCCGACGGGCAATGATGTTGCCGGGCAGGAAGTACGGAAGTCGACGGATTCAAGCCTCATCGATTCGATGGCCGTTTTGACCGGTCACCTGCAGAAGATACCGGATGACGGTAGCCTCTGCCCAATGAATCTCGTTGCCGCTATCGCGGGAAAGAAAGGCGCAGTGGCCCCCGTGGCGGGTCTCGACGTAGTGAACGTGGGGATTGGCGAGCAGCTTGGCGCGGGTTTCCGGCAGGAGGCGGATGAACGGATCATCCAGCGCGTGCAGGATGAGGGTGGGAACGGCGATCTTGTCTACCACACGGGCGCTGGCGGCGCGGTCGTAGTAGTCGCTGGCGTCGCGGAAGTTCCAGTAGCGGGCCACGATTTTGTTGTCGAACTCGCGGATGGAGCGGATCGGCCCGACCTCGCCAATTTGATAGATGTCGGGAAAGAGCTTGGCCTTGCGGTGAAAGCGCGCGACCAGGTCGAGCAGAAACTTCCACTCGTAGAGGCGATTGACCGGCTCGTGCAGGGCGTCGGAACCTGGGGCCAGGTCGATGGCCGGGCAAACTGCGGCCACAGCACACAAGGGGGCGCGGCATCCCCACTCGCCGGCCAGTTTCAGCACCAGGTTGCCGCCCATGGAGTAGCCCACCAGCGCCACCTGCTGCAGGCCGTACTGCTGGGTGAAGTGGGTGATCACAGCTCCCAGGTCGCCGGAGAGGCCGGAGTGGTAGAGCGTGGGCGTGAGGGCCTCGGTATTGCCGCAGTTGCGCATGTTCATGCGCACGATGTTCATGCCGGCCTCCCAGGCGCGGGCGGCGATGCCCTGTACGTAGCGGGAATCCGAAGAGCCTTCCAGGCCGTGGACCAGCAATACGGTCAAACGGGAGGAGCGCACCGCTTCAGGTTGCCAATGGCAGTGGCAGAGCACGCGGCTGCCGTCGGCCGGGTCCACTTCGACGGTTTCGGCGGTAGCCTTGAGCTGGAATGGAGGGCGGGGAAGGAAATTTCCCACGATGGTCTGTGCATGGCCGTTGGTGAGGCCACGCAGCGGCTCAAAGGGAGGCAAATCGAGCGGCAGTCCTTCGGACACGTCGTCAAAGCCTGGAGTTTTCATGGGTTTTCGGGATCACGAAGTTCGCCTGTTCGGCAAACGGGCTGGTGAAGCTCCTTGCGGTCCATCGAAAAAATTGGGCGGCGGGTGGGGACCGAACGTTTTCCACACCTTCGCCGACCGTAACTTACAGAAAAGAGCTTACCACAGATGCCGCAAATGCCACTGCTTCCGTAGACCATTGCACGCTATTGCACGCTGGGATGAAATATATTCGCGGCCTTACGGGGCTTCAAACTCTCGCCGGCCCGGGGCCTGAGCCGCTTCGCATCGGCGGCCCGGGGGGGCGTGCTATACCCCAATGCCGATGTGGTGCAATTGCGCGCTTTTGCGCCAGAGAATCCGGCGGTCTCCTTGAATTGAGCGATGGCGGCGGATGGCATTGTCGTTCTCGAGAACGCCCCCGCGATTGGCTGTGACTCGCCGTGCGAGCTTTGCGACGGCGATTAGACGCCTGGAGCGACTCGCTGCAGTTCGGCGCCGGGTCCAGCCGCTCGGCCCTCGCCCTTCCGGCGAGGTTGACTGCCTGTTTGCCATTCAGCGAACTGGTGGAGCCTGTGGCGCGAGGTGACCCGGAGTCGTTCCTGCGCTGGACCGCGAAGAGCACGCGCAAACTGGCCGGGGAACTCAAGCGTTATCGACTCGAATTTGAGGCTTGTCTAACAGGCCAATACCCGTTCAATCATTTGCCAATCTTCGCACCCCGCCGCTTCACACGCTCGCTGACGGCGACCTTCTGCTGATTGCGGCGTCCAGCTTCTGAAGTCACGGACTCGTCGACCGATAGGCATCAACGAGGTTTTCTTTCTCGTTTGCAGGGCTAGGTCGATTCTCCTTCCTCACAGCTTGCAGACGCTTCACAATCTGATCCGCCTTGTCCTTTTCGCCCAGTTTGCTGTAAGCCCTGGCGAGCAGGAAATAAGCTTCCTCGGCGTGTGGATTGTATTGAATCGCCAAAAGCAGATGGCTCACCGCATCAGCCCAGCGATGATCATCGTCGAGAAGTATTCTTCCCAATTCGTAATGTGCAGGCGCGTAGTGGTCGTCGGCTGCCAGCGCCTGCTCGAGTGCTCTCTGTTCGCCGGCATCGTCCTGTTGTGATCGAAGAACAAGCGCAAGTTGATAGTAGGTGCGAGGCTGTTGGGGAGCAAGATTGATTGCCAGACGATACTCGGCTATCGCGCCGTCCGCGTCATTCAACTTCGAAAGTACATTACCCAGCAGGTAGTGCGCCTGATACAAACTGTGATTCAGAGAAATAGCGCGTTGCAAGTCTTCGCGTGCCGCGGGGTAAATTGCCGCATCAAATTCGCTCTCAGCCAGAGTTACTAAAAACTCCGGTGAGCTAGCGTAAGTTTCGCGTTTCGTTCCAAGAAGGTGGATGACGTCCGGGTATCGTCCCTGCAATTGCAAAGTGTTTGCTACCAGCAATAGCGAATGAATCGATGGATGGTGCTTGTAATCCTCTTCGGCGATCGCCTGCGCCGCCTGAAGCTGATTGTCTGCCAGGTACACAACCACGGCCATTTCCAATTCCTGCCCGGGGGTCTCAGCCGTCCCATGAAAATGAGCCAGAGCTTTCACTGCCTCTTTCTTCTCACCGCTGGCGAGAAATACGCGGGCCAGCGAAGTGGAAACGCTGTTATTCGACGGCCACACGGAATGGGCATGCTGCAACACCTCAGTTGCTTTGTGCTCATCCCCTTGTCCTTCGAAGGCAGCAGCCAGCAGGAGACTGGCCCTGGCATCACAATTCCTGGCGGAGAGCGGTTGGAGCAATGGGGCGGCATCTTGAAAGCGCGATTGTTGCATCAGGGAGCTGGCTTGGCCGAGTGCGGCGTCAAGATCGTCACGCCGCGGACAATTCGTCTTGGGTCGGAGATGAGCCTGCGGTGCCGCTGCGTCGATCCGCTCCCCTGCCGCCCTCGCCGCTGGAATGCCTGGAAGGCAGCCAGCGGCGAGGGCGGCAATGAGAGTGAGTTTTCGGGTTAACCGCACTTGCAATTTCAACATGGGATCAGAAACTGAGCCGCAGGCTGAGTTGAATTTCGCGCGCCGGATAAGCACTGGAAACATCGCCGAAGTTGTTGGCAAGGTCGTAGGTGCTAACCGATCCGAAGTTGACGCGATTGAAGGCGTTGAACAAGTCGGCCCGGAAGGTCAGGTTGGCCTTATCGCCGAACCTCCATCCCTTGTAACCGGACAGGTCATAGACCTGGGATCCGGGATTCTCAACGGTGTGGGTTCCAGAGTCGCCCTGAACTCCCACCGCGCTCAGGTTAACAACGTTTTTTGTGTTGATATACGGCCCGAGCCTCCCGTTCCTGCCCAGACCTCCGTGCAGCGAGTGATTGTTGACTGGACCAGTGACGTCGGGCAATGCGCCATCAAAGAACCCAATATTCTGTTGGCTTCCCAAGGTCGTCCAGGGGCCGGTGCGCAGCGTGGAGATGCCGGAAAGTTTCCAGCCTCCTACGAGTATGTCCGCGAGAGTGCCGCTGTTCAGGAACATTTTTCCATGCCCAAACGGAAGCTCATAGATACCATTTGCGGTGAAGATAGAGTTGATATCTTCAGTGCAGTGGCTGTAGTCAAGATGCATGTCAACGTGCCAGGTAAACTCATCCTGAAAGGGAGTGCCCAGGCATTTGGACCATGTGTAGTTGACGGTCGCTGAAAATCCAGAACTGAACCGTTTCTGCATACGTCCAATCAAGGCATGGTAGTTCGAAGTTCCCGACTCTTGATTTTCCTGTACGCCGCTGTAACAGCCCACCGGGCTCGCTGGATTTCCGCAGGTGGCCCAGAGAGACGCAACGCCATTGGTATTGAGCGGGTCGATCTCGTTGCGCTCCTCGTAGTGGCGCTCCGAGGTTCCAACATATGCAACTTCGAAGAGCCAGTCTCGGATTGTTTTGTCGACAGTCAAATTCCACTCGTAAGCATACGGGGTTTTTCCGTTCGGTTGGATGAAAGAAACGGTCGGACCGCCCCCCGAGAAGTTTCCGTTAGTCATTGCCGACGAGTACATTCCCGGTACGCCCTGCGTGCCGTCCAGATTGAAAGCCAAAGCATCGCCGACAGCGGGATTGTTGAAATCGTCAACCTCGTAAAGCTTCGTGGTGTCGACTTCAACCTGATATTGGTTGACATTCGGTTGCAGGTAGTACATCCCGAATCCGCCCTTGATATCGATGTTGCTTCTTTCAGACGCCATATAGTTGAAGCCGAACCGGGGTGCCCAGTTGGTATAGACCGGCTTGACCATGCTCCTGCCCAACCCCATGACGCTGGTGTCGGGATAAGTAAGGTCCTGACCGGTGGCGACATCAAAGCTGCCAACTCGATTGTTCACCTCGATGGGGGGCGTGCGATGCTCCCAGCGTAATCCGTAGTTGAGTGTCAGCTTGCGATTGACTTTGAAGTTGTCCTGGACGAAATAGGACTGATACCACATTCTCAGGTTTTCGGTGGGGCCGGTGCCGAGGGAAGTCCTGGTGCTATTTGGGACGCCCATCAGCAGGTCAGCGACTGGATCTCCGGTGTAGGCTCCATTGAAACCGATCGAGGTAGCCGACCAGTCTTCATACGAGTAAATTGGCTCGTACCGGATGTCGACACCGCCCGTCAGTTGATGTCTTCCCTTTTGGAACATCAGGGACTCGGTCCACATGTTCAAGCCTTCGGTGAGGAAGTCGGTACCGTTGGTGGACCCTGGATTGCCATATCCATTGACGCCGATCGAGGGTGGGCCGTCCGATCCCGGAAAATCTATCTCGGCGACCAGACCCAAGGGGTTGGCCAGGGATGTATCGTACCCATCGGTACGCTCCAGGCCAACTGCAGTGTGAGACCAGCCATAACGAACATTGTTGACCAGGCGCGGTGAAAAGATATGCGTCCATCCGATGGCTACATTCTTTGGGGCCGAAGGAAAGGTTTGGCTGTTGAACGTGGTCATCCCGGGCGCAATCGCGGTTTGATTGGTGCTGGTGTAGCGGCCAAAAACGGTGTCCTTCGATGAGATAGAGTAGTCAACCCGGCCGCTAAACTGATTCCAGTTATTGGTTGTCGTTGCGACGTTGAAGTAGTTGGCAGTGCCATTGAGGTAGGAGCCGTTCGGTTTCGGGTAAAGCGCAAAGATCTTTTGCGCGATCGCACTGAAATAGGCGCTTGGCACCTGGTTATTTGCCAGCGTGGCATAGCCGGTCGGCGTCGTTGCGTCGAGCACATAGGGGTTGTAGAGTTGGCCTTTCGCAGCCGAGCAGAGGCCGTTAGCACCGAACGTCCCCCCTGCATTGGTGCACACGTAACTGAAGTCGCCAGCTTCCTGGCTGGAATTGGGAATCAGGTTGTAATCGTCGCCCGGCACCAACTGGCGGAACCCTTCGTAATTGCCGAAGAAGAAAATCTTGTTCCTTTTGATGGGTCCACCCACGCTGGCTCCAAACTGGTTCTGATGGAAAGCCGGAGGACCCGCGCTGACATCGAAATAATTTCTTGCGTCGAAATCGTTATTCCGGAGGTACTCGTACGCGTTTCCGTGAAACCGATTCGTGCCAGACCTGGTGATGACGTTAATAAACGCGCCCCCCGATCCGTACTGCGCAGGGGCGTTGGAATTCATCATGACAAACTCCTGAACCATATCCGGATCCGGCTGCAAACCTGCGGCGCCGTACCAGGCATTGCGCGTCTCGATGCCGTCATAGAGAAAACTGTTATCGTCTTCTCTCAAACCACTGATATCGATCGCAACGACGCCGGAGTCCGAGGCCCAGGATGAAGCGGGAGAGTTGATACCCTGGATCCCGGAGATGGGCACGACCCCGGCGTCGAGCTGTGCGAGTTGCAGATAATCGCGACCATTCAGGGGCATATCGTCAATCTGCTGCCCCTCAATGAGTTGCTCGTCGTGCGAGGCTTCAGTATTGAGCAGCAGAGCGGCCGCGCTGACTGAAACGGTTTGCTCGGCGTGGCCGACCGCCAAGGCAATGTTCTGCTGGAACAATTGACCGACAACCAGCGTGAAAGGCTGGATGTGCTGTGTCGCAAATCCGGTTTTGGTGACCTCCATCGTATACGTGCCCGGGGGCAAATCGGTGACGTGGTACGAGCCCAGGCTGTCAGTCACCATGCGATACTCGATGCCGGTCGCGGAGTTGGTGATGACGATACTTGCACCGGGCACCACAGCGCTGGTCTTATCGGTCACAGTTCCATTGATCTGACTCGTGGTTGTGCTTTGCGCGAAGACGCAGATTGCGCTTGAAAGGACGATGGCGAGCGCCGCCCCAAGAATCTCCAATTTCACGTGCCGTGCAGCAAAATCCTGCCCAGCCTTCAGTTGCCAGAATTGTCGCTTCATCGGTCTCCCTCCTGAAATTGAATTTGCCTGTTGAGCATTCGTTTTCGATCTGCCGCTCCCAGTTGGCCCGTGTCGTTCCCTTTGACCTGGAGTTTCATCAAGGCCATCATGACGTTGGGGGATCGATGCTCCGCGCAGATCTTGGCCCACAGGGGGAATGGATCTTTATGCACTCCCTCACAGAAAGTTCGGTTGATGGTTCCCCAGTTAAACGCTTACATTTTGCATACACACTTTCCCCGGCTTTTTCCTGGGAGAGAAAACTATTGGTACCTTGATTGACTAGTCATGAGCAGGTTTACCTATTGACGGAAATCTAGTTTTGTAGTACGCAGGAAACTTTCAACGCTGCAGGCTTGCTGGAGCGAGCTCCATGCCACTTTAAGTTGAACAATTAAAAATATTTATAGATCTTCTACTGTTAATTCTCCACGCGCCAGGTACAGCGTCATACCTCGGAGCACATCGCGGCGTGAGATTCGGGACTTCAAACTGTTCTTTTGAATACTGCGTGGGACGGTCACGTGATTCTCCTTGTTACAGGCAGGAAAAGCAAAGATTTGCGGGTAACAGTCGAATTTTGACAGTTGACGGCTATAAGACAGGAACCAACCCCAAGTAGCAAACTGGCGCGACGCTCGCCGGATGAACGACGGAGAATGCGACACGGCGTCGCTGCAACTCGCAATTCCTCCAGAACCCCATAGAGGAAGCGCCATCGGCATTACACAATGGCGCCGCAGAGAACCGTCGAGTACCTTCGGACCAGCGTAGACGGTCCGCTAGACTGCTTCGAAGACAAGATGAGCATTCGTCAGATCGGTGTGCTCAACCGTCATTCCGTTTGTCAGCTTTCCATTGAGAGTTACCCGGTTGAGGAACCTCCCGCTTGTGCCTTCATGGGCATCGATGCGCAGCGTATTGCCATTGTCGAATCGAACCGTCGCCGAATCGAAAAAAGGCACGCCCAGGGCCCATTTGGAATCGCCGGGACAAGCAGCGAAGATGCCGAGAGAACTCAGGATGTACCAGGCGCTCATGGAGCCGGTGTCTTCGTCCCCAGGAAAACCGTCGGGAGTGTAAAGCTCCTCGAGGACCCTGTGCGCGTAGTGCTGGGTGCGATCTCTGCGGCCGGCGAGCGTAAACAGATAAAGCACGTTGTGAACCGGCTGGTTGCCATGATCGTATTGTCCGAAATCGACTGCGGCCATCTCCGACATTTCGTGAATCTCGGCGCCGTATGCGCCAACGTTGAAGCGCGGAGGCTGAGTGAACATCTTTTCCAGTCGTTCGACGAAAGCAGCTTCTCCGCCGAACGCCTTGATGAGGCCTTGCGGGTCATGTGGAACGTTGAAGCGATACTGCCAGGGACCGCCTTCCGTATAAGGGCCACCCCAAGCGAATTGATCGAATGGTTCAATCCACTCGCCACCGGGGAGCTTGCCGCGGAAGAACTTTGTGCCAGGATCAAAGATCTTCTTCCAGTTTGCGGAGCGGGCGAGAAATTGCGCAGCGTCGTCTTGTTTATCGAGCGCTCGGGCGACCTGCGAGATACAGAAATCGCCGAAGCAGTAGTCGAGGGTTTCAGCAACACCGGAACGCCCATTGTCACTTGGGACGTAGCCCAGCTTGAGATAGGGCTCGAGCTGGCTGCGGCCGAAGCCAAATCCGCGAACCACCTCGGTGGCGTTCTTCTTGATACCATCGAAGGCTGAGGCAAGATCGAAACCGGTCAACCCCTTTGCGGCTGCATCGCCGAAGATGATGTCGCTCGGGCTTCCGCCCATCGCTCCGCGATAGCCGGGACAGGGGAATTGCGGAATCCATCCACCCTCCTTGTAAGCGTTCACCCACCCCTGCAAGATTTCGCTCAGCCTCTCAGGATAGAGCAGAAGCATCATTGGATACCAGGCGTGATAGTCATCCCAGAAACCATGATCGGCGTAGAGCACGCCCGGCTCGACGCGTCCAGTGTAAGGGCTCATGTGAATTGGATGGCCAGATGCATCCAACTCGTGCCACATGCGCGGAAAGAGCAGCGTGCGATAGAGGCAGGAGTAGAAGGTGCGATGATGGCGATCTGTCTTTCCCTCAATGCGGACGCGCCCCAGCGCTCGCTCCCATGCTTCCTGGGCAGTATGCATTGTAGCCTCAAAGGATTTGGTCCCGATTTCACGATCGAGATTTGCCTTGGCCTGGCTGTAAGAGATGAAAGAAGAGGCGACACGGACCACCACGGGCTTGCCCGCCTGCGCGTCAAAGCGGATCTCTGCGACCCGTTTGCCCTTGAGCTGCTTCACCTCAAAGCTCGAGATGGGAGTGTCGAAGCGGGCTACCAGATAAGCTGCGAAGTTGGATTGAACTCCACCCCGGTTGTCATGAGTCAACGCGGTCACAAGGCCCACAGATTGGTCGCACGTGGCTTCGGCATTTTCGCCCGGAAGATCGATGATGAGGCCGGAACTGCCGGAGTCCTCGAAGGTGAAGCGCATCGCGCAACATCTCTCGGTGGGGGTCAATTCAAGCAAGCAGCGATAGCGCATCAAGCGCATCCTGAGGTGTGCGGGGCTGATGGAGAGTTCGCGCGGACGATATGACGATCCGCGGCCCTCGGCATCGGGCGAGGGGGCACCGTTAAAGGGTAGAAACGTTGCGTAGCCGTAGTCGCCAAGCCAGGGGCTCAACTGATGTGTGAGGCGAATGCCCTGCAGGCGGCAGGCCCCGGGTTCGAAGAACCAGCCGGAGCGTTCACTCGATTGCAGCGTCCAGTGAGCCGTACCGAACGGCAGAGCCACGATGGGCAACGTACCGCCGCGCGAGAATTCGGAGGTTGAGTCTGTGCCCTGCAAGGGGTTCACAAGGTCGAGCAGCTTTTTTCCGGTCCCGGCGGCAGTCGAAGAATGCGTATCGCCCGGCATGGCTGCGTGTGATGTAACCGAGGCGGCGCCCGTACTCTCGAAAGAGGCAATTGCCGCTGCGGCCGATGTGAGTTTGAGAAAGTTACGGCGCGAAGTGGGATGGTGCAATGTCATGCGTTTCTCCTTGCCGTTCTTATCGATTGTAGGTGCGCTCTTCGAAGGGGGTGGGATTCCCGTCCGCTTTTGGTCCCCTCCCCGGCACGAAAACGGACGAAAATTGCAGAAAAGACACGAAGTATTACGAAAAAGCTACACCTGTGCAAAGGTGTACATAGCGAGCCTACTATGCTGCTCTTATTGAATTTAGGGAGGATAATTTGGAGACGCGGGCCGGGATCGAACCGGCGAATAAAGGTTTGCAGACCTTTACCGACGAGGGCCAAATCCCAGTGTTTATGCGGGTTGCACTCATCTGGCTCTAAGTTTTGATCTGACTTTGGCCCGACCCCCTATTCCGTTCGCACCATCCGAGAAGACGGGCGCAACGTGGCGCGACAGCGGAGCAAAGCGGACTGCCAGCTTTCCGTGGGCGAAGGCGTGATGCCTCCTCCGTGAGCCGGATGCGGGAAATCCGCACGTCCAGGTTCGACGAGCCGGATGTGGAAACGGAGCACGGAGCGGCTAATGAGGCACCGGCAGACGAAAGAGCCGGAAACAGATAGGCCGTTCCCTAAACTACCGCGCCACATCTCGACTCTACACTTCTAGAAGCTGTTTCATAACTCATGAGGTTTGAAGTCAACGGCGGTCCCTCGGCGGCTAAAGCCGCGCCCCTTCGAAAACTGGTTATGAAACAGCTTCTAATCAACTTGAGTAAACTGGCCAGCATGAGGTAAGCGAAAGCCACGTAGTGGAAGCCAGCCAGAGTCAGGGAGAGTCGTTCGTAGTCCCGCGCCAGCCGCCGAAAACGCGCGCAAATCCTAAGCGGATTTGCCATCATCGGCTTTAGTCGGAGTCTAATTAATCGGCCTGGCCCGCTTTAAAAGCTTTAGCAGTTCGAAATTCCGCAGCCTGCGGCGCCTTACTGGCAAGCTCCCACGTATAGCTGTATTTATCCTGGGTAGTCAGAAAAGCAAAAAATGACACCATGCTGGGAATTGCGAAGGCGATAAAACATACAGTTAAGCTTGCGTGCCGCTGCAGCAGAATCCCGCCCATAGTTGGGCCGACGACCGCACCCAAACGACCTAACCCAAAACACAGGCCCAGACCAGTGGAGCGTACCGATGGAGGGTAGTACTGGGAAACGTAGCTGTGCACGAGATTGTGTGCACCCATGGTAAAAGTGCCCGCTAAAGCCACCAACGCGTAAAGAACATACGTGCTCATCTTAATGCTGAGTAATGC
>Ga0255355_1001503_pt1 | contig 10753 bp, 7 predicted proteins | sample HBST75metaG_FD_189943 | JGI IMG/M metagenome (GOLD analysis project Ga0255355, IMG submission 189943) | Peat soil microbial communities from Stordalen Mire, Sweden - H.B.S.T75 | ecosystem: Environmental > Terrestrial > Soil > Wetlands > Peat | place: Sweden: Norrbotten County, Stordalen Mire...
CATCGGAGACGGTCCATGACTTGATCTGTGGCATCTTGAAATCTATCTTCGCTTAGTTTGCCCTTCTCAATACGTGCCCCTGGCCTTCGAGAACCAAGATCGTCACTAATTACGGATAAGTTCTAAGTACGCCGCAGGTTTTCTCGTCCTTGTATTTATTGAAGATGTATTCCGAGGCAAAATGGTTCTTGATCACTTTGTCCTCGACCACGCCCATGCCTGTCTCTTCGACGGCCAACTGCGCCAGCGGGATACGCTCGCCTGCGGCGGCAAGCGCCGCCTGGCTAAAGATCCGGTCCACCTGTTCCTGGGTGTAGGTGGCAAATTGACGCTGTGCCCGGTCAACGCGAGTAACCAAATCATTCAACTCGGTGAGTGTAGCAACAGTCATAAAAACCTCCATGCTTTGAATCGCCGGATAAATTGCTCCTGGATGGCCAAGCCTGTTGAACTTGGTCCATTGGCACACATGAGATGCCGCTACAGCAGCACGGCTCTGAGACCAAGGCTCGGCGGAATAAGGACTGGCGGCAGCTGCGCGGGTAGACCTTCGATGATGTCGAGCTGCCTATAGTCCCCCGAAGCATGTGTGGCTCTGGTATGCACCTCCAAGGGCATTGGCTCCACGCGAAAGGAATTGTTTTCCGAAACCATCATTGTCAAAAGAGCCGGAGGCCGATTTGGTTTCCCGTAGGGATATTTGAATTCCAGCCAGTCGCACAGTCTGGAATCGTGAATGTCCGGCCAGTCTTGCCAAAACTCTGGTTCCAGCCCGCACCGAATCCGCAGATGGCCCAGTTGCAACTCGATCGTTAAAATACCTTTGGGGAAATAGCGCTGAACATTGTTTGCGCCAACATTCAGTCCGGTTACATGACTGCCCTTATTTTGTGTTCTGACAACCATATGTGCCTTTGGCTTCTTCCATAGCGAATCGCGCCCTGACAAAGATTCTTTCAGGATGCAGTTCACCTAAGATGGTTACTCTTGCTCAGATAAGAGAAGAAGGAGGCGTTTCACACTGTGCCTTGTAACTGTATCGTCCCCGCGTAATCGCTCCTTGGAGGAGCGAGAGGAACATCCCGCGGCCCAAACAACTGGGGCCTTCGAATTCGTCGATACGAGCAAGAGAGACTGTAGCGGTCTCGCTGCATGCATCGTGTTGCCGAAGCGGCGACGCACGCGCTCTAGACGTCCCCTGCGCGGCCATCCGGATTACGTAGACACGTGCGAAGGGGCCGTGGGCCGTCGGCGCGAGAACGAGCAGCATCGCTTCAGCTACCGCGTGGCCACCGGAGCAGCGACTTCATTGACGAGCCGGGCACCCAGTTCAAAAGCCCGCCGGCAATCATCGGGAAAATGTTCCCTTCGGCTGGCAGCCTTCTTTTCCTCATCAAAACGATCCTGGTCGATCTTCGAGTAGTCGTCGAACTGATAGGTATCGAAGCAAAGCAACGACTCCGAACTCCCGAAGATTCTCTTCAGAAACATTTCATTACGAGCGATGCCTTTATCGAACCCGCTCTCCTTCAGCTGCTTGTCTGTCGTATTCATCGTGTAGATGAAACCCGTCTGGATCTTCCTGGGGAAAAGGGTTGGCGCCGGTTCGTCGGCTTTCGCATAGCGGTAATAGGGAAACATCAAACGTTCCATAAAGGATTTCATCTCTCCCGAAACCGCCCAGAAGTAGATGGGCGAGCCCAATATCAGGACATCAGCCTCCTCAACTTCTTCCAGAATCGGAGTCAGATCATCCTTGATGGCGCACTCTCCGTAGCTCGGACCGCCTTTGATCTTGCAGCCAAAGCAGCTCTTGCATCCCTTGAAATCCAGATCATACAGGTGGATGAGTTTTGTCTCCGCTCCCCGTGACGCGGCGCCTTCCAGAGACTTTTCGAGCAATGTCGCCGTATTCCATTTCTTCCGCGGACTTCCGTTAAACGCAATGACTTTCATCGACTTCTCCAATTCTGCTCATTGTGGGCGCGGGAACAAGGTTCACGCTAAGGCCTTCGGCATCTACGCCGCTCAAGTAGGTGAACGATCTCCGCTACGCGTTCAGCTCAGGATAGTCCGTATAACCGTGCGGACCTGGCGCAAAGAAGGTGGTGGGATCGGGCGTATTGAGCGGCGTATTTCCCGCGAAGCGGGCTGGCAGATCGGGGTTGGCGATGAAGAGTTGGCCAAAGGCCACTGCGTCGGCTTCGCCCGATTGGATGACCTGTTCTGCCTGCTTAAGGGTGTATTTTTCATTCACGATGTAGACCCCGCCGAACTCCTTCTTGAGCTGCGGACCAAGACGGTCAGGCCCAAAGTATTCGCGCGCACACAGAAAGGCCAGTCCGCGCTTGCCGAGTTCACGCGCAACGTAGCTGAAGGTGGCTGTCGGGTTTGAATCGTGCATATCTTGCGCATCGCCGCGTGGCGCCAAATGCATTCCCACCCGCTTGGAGCCCCACACGGAAACCACCGCATCCGCTACCTCCAGCATCAGTCGAGCACGGTTTTCGACCGGACCGCCGTATTCGTCTGTGCGATGGTTGGAGCCATCCTGGAGAAACTGATCGAGCAAATAGCCATTGGCTCCGTGTATTTCTACGCCGTCAAAACCGGCCAGCTTCGCGTTCTCCGCACCGTTTCGATAGGCCTCGACAATACCGGGAATCTCAGACTTATTGAGTGCGCGTGGCGTTACATATTCGGTGAGGGGCCGAACCAGGCTCACATGACCGGCAGGCCGAATTGCACTGGGTGCGACCGGAAGCTTTCCATCCAGAAAGCGCGGGTCTGAGATGCGGCCCACGTGCCATATCTGCATGAAGATGCGGCCTCCCGCTTTATGAACGGATTCCGTCACAGGCTTCCAGGCCCCAACCTGCTGGGGCGACCAGATGCCGGGTACATTCGCATAGCCAACGCCCTGCGGTACAACGGGGACACCCTCGGAGATGATCAGCCCGGCACTCGCACGCTGGGTGTAGTACTCAATCATGAGCGGTGTGGGAACGTGATCGGGCGTGCCGCGCAGGCGGGTAAGCGGCGACATGATAACCCTGTTCGGCAACTCAATCTCGCCGATACGGATTGGATCCAATAAGGAAGGCATAAGGCAAATAGTCCTCGATGAAATTTGATGACAGCTTTTCTGGATCTATTATGGCGCCAAAAGCAAATGCGAATCTTGAAAGGTCCGAGCAGAAGGAAAGATGTACCTATTCCAGGACAGGCCTGACCTCTCTTCGGACCTGGAACCGAAGTCGAGCGAGATTTCCCCTCATCCAAACGCAACAAGTCAGGGACAATGCTTGTTGCGAGCGGAACCATTTCCATTCGGCTCGTCATGCGAGCATACAGATTCTCGGCCGTGAGGAACCTGTATCAGATAGTTTCTAGCGTCCCTTGCCGCCGATGTGGCCGCGCCCATCGCGCACTTCATTTCCTTTCAAGTGGGATACCTTTCTTAAGTAAAGTAGGTCGTTGCGGGACCCTCGTCTGATCAATTCAAACCACATACTTGTGGGAAGCGCTAGCTCGTTGACCTCGGCCTCCGCCTTTCAGGCGTAAAAGCGCCCGTAGAGCAGAACACGCACGGCGCCTCAAAGAAATAATTTATGAATGCGGGGCTTTCGACCACCATGCCGGGACGGTGAGCTTTTCTGCTCAGATCTCGAGTGAGCGAGCAGCCGAAAATTGGCAACGGAATATACGGCGCGGGAGAGCGTCATCGACGTTGTGCAGCACAAATTAATCACCGTGGTCGACTTGAAGCCGAGTGCGGAAACACAATGACATTCTTGTTTCAGAACCGCACGATCTGGACCGCATGACAGCGTCTGGAAGAAATAGAAGCCATGCCCTACGAAAGTATTAACCCATATGACGGCAATGTCCTGCAGACATTCGAGGAGTTCACCGACGAGCAGCTTGAGAGAGCGATTCAAACAGCTGCAACGAGCTTCGAGACTTGGCGCCACACGACGTTCACCGAGCGTGCAGCCGTGGCCACGAGAGCAGCCTCACTTCTGCGCACCCGGATCGACGAGTTCGCTCGCCCGGTGACGCTCGAAATGGGCAAGCTTATCGCGGAGGCCCGCGGAGAAGTCGAGCTTAGCGCTGACATCATCGACTACTATGCCAAGAACGCCGAGCGCTTTCTGGCGCCAGAACATCTTAAGCTGAGTTCGGGCCAGGCACAGGTCGAGAGCTCCCCTCTCGGCGTGCTCTTCGGGGTCCAGCCCTGGAACTTCCCCTACTACCAGCTCGCGCGTTTTGCTGCGCCCAACCTGATGGCAGGCAATGTGGTCATGGTGAAACATGCGGGGTGTGTTCCGCAATGCGCCAATGCCTTCGAGAAGTTGTGGCTAGAGGCCGGCGCGCCAGTGGGCGCATACACCAATTTGCTGATCTCGCACGCTCAGGTGAATCGCGTGATCGACGATCCACGAATCAAGGGTGTGGCATTGACAGGTAGCGTAGATGCCGGGAAGAGCGTCGCTGGGAGAGCCGGTCTAAACCTCAAGAAGTCTACGATGGAGCTTGGCGGAAGTGATGCCTTCATTGTGCTTGAAGATGCCGACCTTGATAAGACGGTTAAATGGGCGGTCTGGGGCAAGATGAACAACACGGGCCAGTGTTGCGTCGCGGCCAAACGCTTCATCGTCGTCGAAGAATTAGCCGACCGATTTCTCGACAAGTTCCAGAAGGCGCTGACCGCACTCAAGCCGGGAGATCCGATGGACGAGGCGACGACCCTCGGCCCGTTGTCCACAGAAGCGGCCTTGGTACAGTTGCTTGGCCAGGTCGAAGGAGCTGTTGCAAAAGGCGCCACCGTGGTCATGGGTGGAAAGCGCATCGATCGCCCAGGCGCCTTCATGCAGACGACGATCTTGACGGATATCAAGCCCGACAATCCAGCGTTCAGAGAGGAATTCTTCGGACCGGTTGCGCTGTTCTTCCGTGTCAAGAATGAAGACGAAGCAATCGCGCTTGCCAATGACTCGGACTTCGGCTTGGGTGGCTCGGTTTTCACCAGGGATATTGAGCGTGGCAAACGCGTCGCAAGCCGCATCGACACGGGCATGGTGTTTGTCAATCACCCAACCTGGACGAAACCGGATTTGCCTTTCGGAGGAATCAAGGATTCAGGCTACGGGCGCGAACTCAGCAGTATGGGTATTCAGGAGTTCGTGAATAAGAAGCTGATCTGCGTGGCTCCAATCGACGCACCGGCATAGACAGTTCGACCATTCCGACACGCGTTTTGGAATGGTGGCAGTCGCGTCAACGGAGATGGTGATGAATGAGTGCAAATAGCGTCGTAGCCCCCGTCTTGTCGAATGAGCCAGAAAAGCCGGCTCAGGCCACCCCCACTGATGGACTCACGAGCACTGAGGCACGTAGCCGTCTTGAACAGGACGGCCCGAATGCGATGCCGGACACATCTGTTCATCCGCTTCGCAATGCACTGGCAAAGTTCTGGGCTCCTGTTCCGTGGCTGCTTGAAGCCGCCATCGTGCTTGAGCTCGTGCTGGACAAGTATTTGGAAGCCGCGGTTATTGCAAGCCTGCTGATCTTTAACGCGGCGCTTGCCTACTTCCAAGAGGGCCGCGCTCAAGCCACACTGAATGCTTTGAGATCTCGCCTCGCGTTGAACGCCTCCGTCCAGCGCGATGGAGTCTGGAAGACCATATTAGCCGAGGAGTTGGTGCGTGGCGATCTGGTAAAGCTGTCGCTGGGTGGTGTGGTTGCGGCGGATGTGCACATTATCGATGGATCCGTCCAGCTCGATCAATCGATGCTCACCGGAGAATCCTTGCCCATGGAGGCTGGCGCCGGGACGGATACCTACGCCGGGGCCTTGGTGCGGCGCGGCGAAGCCACTGCAGAGGTAACCGCTGCCGGCGTTCACACAAAATTCGGCCGCACGGCCGAACTGGTTCGAACTGCGCATGTTGTAAGTTCGCAGCAGAAGGCTGTATTACGCATCGTGCGTAATCTTGCGATTTTCAACGCGGTTGTCATCCTCACGCTCGGGACATATGCCTACATCCATGCGATGCCGTGGAGCGAGATCATTCCACTATTGCTCACGGCGATTCTCGCAGCGATCCCTGTGGCGCTGCCGGCAACCTTCACTCTTGCCGCGGCACTTGGTGCGCGTGCTCTCGCCAAACTTGGCGTCCTTCCCACGCGACTCTCCGCAGTCGATGAAGCTGCAACCATCGATGTGCTCTGCTCAGACAAAACAGGGACGCTCACAAACAATGAGCTCTCCGTGGCAAGCGTTCGGCCGATGCCGGGCTTTGACGAAGCGCATATCCTCGGATTGGCGGCCTTGGCAAGTTCCGAGGGCGGCCAGGACTCCGTTGACGCAGCGATTCGCTCCGCGGCTACACACAAACCTGCATCCGGCATGCCGAAACTGGTAAAGTTTGTACCGTTCGACCCAGCAAACAAGATATCCGAAGCCACGGCAACTGATACCAGCGGCGTCCTACAGCGCATTGTTAAGGGGGCTTTCACAGTAGTCGTCGGCCTCACAACTCCGGCCCCTTCCGCCACTACGATCGCCGATGAACTCGAGAAGCAAGGCTACAGAGTCTTGGCCGTAGCCGCGGGACCACCGGCTTCCATGCAGCTTGCGGGTCTTATCGCGCTCAGTGACCCGCCTCGCACAGACTCGGCTTCTCTCATTTCGGAACTGACGACACTGGGCGTAAGCACCGTCATGGTCACCGGCGATGCGCCTGCTACAGCGGCGATTGTTGCCCACGCCGTGGGCTTGAACGGCGCCGTCTGTCCCGCAGGACCACTGCCGGACCGCGTCACTCCAAAAGACTTCTCTGTATTCGCAAGCATCCTTCCGGAAGGAAAATACGAACTCGTCAAGGCTTTCCAGAAGAGCGGACACGCGGTCGGAATGTGTGGCGATGGCGCCAACGATGCACCCGCGCTCCGTCAGGCGCAGATTGGCATTGCTGTTTCGACGGCGACCGATGTCGCCAAGTCTGCTGCAGGCGTGGTCTTGACCGAGGCTGGTCTTGGCGGCATTGTCGCCGCTGTAAAAGAGGGCAGGGTCACATTTCAGCGCATCCTGAGTTATGCGCTGCGGTCCACCATCGCGAAGATTACGCAGGTGCTCCTATTAGCCATCGGCCTTGTGATGACGGGACATGCCGTGTTGACGCCGATGCTCATGGTCATCGTGATGATCACCGGCGACTTCCTCGCGATGTCGTTGACCACCGACCGGGTGCGGCCGTCGACGATGCCTAACGCATGGAGAATCGGCAGGATTACGATAGCAAGCGCCATTCTCGCCCTGTTCTTTTTGGCGTTTTGTACGACGATCATCGCCATAGGGCAATTCAAACTGAGGCTCAGCGTAAGTGAAGTGCAAACTCTTGCTGTCGTCGCGATCATCTATGGCAGTCAAGCGATGATGTACGCCATACGGGAGCGTCGCCATCTATGGGGACTCCGACCGACACTATGGGTCATATTGTCTTCTGTTGCCGACATCGCTATCATCTCCACGTTGGCCGTCCGCGGAATCGCCATGGCTCCGTTACCCTTCACCATCGTCGCCTGTGAATTCGCAGGAGCGCTCGTATTTGCGGCGATCTTAAATGGAGTGAAAATCCCCGTGTTTGCCCGTCTCAGCCTTTCATAACATGCTTACGCAACGCTCGTACAAAAAGGTTGTGACGCGTGTAGTTCGTTCCATCCGTCCCGGAGGAGATGTTCGCATTCACTTGCGAAGAAAAATAGAATGAAGGAGACCGAGGATCGGTTCGTCGTTATCTGCTGATTGTCGAGTGCGCTCTATGTTTTCTAACTCCCACCAAGTTGAGGGGGAACACTGTGAGTAATCCAAATGAAGTCACTGCTCCGCCCAATGATGAAGGGACCAATGAACTGACAGAGTTGGCGCTAAACCTGCACTGGTCCTGGAACCATGCTGCCGACGAACTGTGGAAACGCCTTGATCCAGAACTCTGGGAGGCCACGCAGAATCCGTGGGTCATTCTGCAGACTGTTTCGAGAGAGAAGATCGAGGCAGCACTCGCAGAACCCGACTTCCGCCAGCGCCTCGACACTCTACTGCACCAGAATCGGGAATCATACAGTTCGGACGCATGGTTCCAGAAGAACCATACCGGCAGCGCGCTCACATCCGTTGCCTACTTCAGCATGGAGTTCATGTTGAGTGAAGCGCTGCCCATCTACTCGGGCGGGCTCGGCAATGTGGCGGGCGACCAGATGAAAGCTGCAAGCGACCTGGGGGTTCCCGTTGTTGGAATCGGCTTGCTCTATGGTCAGGGCTATTTTCGCCAGGACTTCGATTCCGAAGGGCGCCAGCAGGCACTCTATCCCGTCAACGATCCAGGACAATTGCCCATTCGGCCTCTGCGGCACCCAAGCGGCGAGTGGCTGCGACTACAAATTCAACTACCCGAAGCGAAAATCTGGCTTCGCTGCTGGGAGGTGTCTGTTGGAAGATCGAAGCTATACCTGCTCGACACCAACGATTTCGCCAACACTGCTGCTCACCGCGGCATAACCAGCGAACTCTATGGCGGCGATGCGGAGATGCGGCTGAAACAGGAGATCGTTCTTGGCATTGGCGGATGGCGCCTGTTACGAGCGGTCGGCCTCAATCCGGAAGTGTGCCATCTCAATGAAGGTCACGCCGCGTTGGCCGTGCTCGAAAGGGCACGCAGCTACATGCAGGATCATGCAACATCGTTCGATCTAGCCATGAATGTCACGCGGGCTGGGAATCTTTTTACTACACATACTGCAGTTACAGCGGGCTTTGACCGCTTCGATCCAGAGCTCATTCGCAGATACCTCGGTCATTATGCAAAAGATGAACTTGCCATTTCAATTGATCAGTTGCTCGCGATGGGAAGGCAAAACTCGACCGATGGTTCGGAGCCATTCAACATGGCTTATCTCTCAGTCCGTGGTAGCGGCCAGATCAACGGTGTGAGCAAGCTCCATGGATTGGTGAGCCGACATATCTTCCAATCTCTATTTCCGCGGTGGCCAAAGGAAGAAATACCGATCGGCTCCGTGACCAACGGCATTCATGTCCCCACATGGGACTCTGCTGCGGCAGATGCACTTTGGACTACTGTCGCCGGCAAGAAGCGGTGGCGTGGAGATCGCGCAAAGGAAGATGATGTCCGTCAACTCACCGACTCGCAGTTGTGGGAAATGCGCATGGAAGGGCGGAGAGCGCTGGTCAATCACCTCCGCAAACGATGCGCGCGACAGCTTGCTTCGGAAGGCGGGAGACCGTCAAATGCCGAGAGCATCTTCGATGAAAACGCACTCACGCTGGGATTTGCGCGGCGCTTTGCCACGTACAAGCGGCCCAATCTCCTCCTGCATGATCCTGAGCGGCTCGTGCGTTTACTGTCGAATCCGCAACGCCCAGTTCAGTTGATTCTCGCAGGAAAAGCTCATCCTCAGGATCTTCCTGGGCAAGTCCTGATCAAGCAGTGGAAAGATTTTATTCGTCGCCCTGACGTCCGTGGTCGTGTTGCCTTCCTAACCGATTACGACATGCTGCTGGCGCAGGAGTTGGTCCAAGGTATCGATCTCTGGATCAATACACCGCAGCGTCCGTGGGAAGCTTGTGGAACGAGTGGGATGAAAGTCCTCGTCAACGGCGGCCTGAATCTTTCTGAACTGGACGGCTGGTGGGCTGAAGCTTATACCCCTGAAGTCGGCTGGGCAATCGGCGACGGAAAAGAGCACGGTGACGATCCTGCATGGGACGCCACAGAAGCTGAAGCTCTCTATGCCCTGCTGGAACAGGAAGTGATTCCCCAATTTTACGAACGTGACGACAACGCTCTGCCCTCAACGTGGTTGGGGCGTATTCGCGAAAGTATGGCACGCCTCACTTCGGAGTTTTCTGCAACTCGCGCCATCCGCGAATACACCGAAAGCCACTATCTGCCTGCCGCTTCTGGCTACTCCGAGCGTGCAGCCACCGATAGTGCGCTCGGCGTCAGTCTGCTCCAGTGGCAACAGAAACTCGCACAGTCTTGGAGCACGGTGCACTTTGGCAGCGTCGACGTCGAAACGCGGGACGGGCAGTATCTTTTCCGTGTCCAGGTCTTTTCAGGAGATTTCAATTCCGAAGAACTGAGAGTTGAAATTTACGCGGACCAGATTGCGGAAGGCGTGCCGATCATTCAAGCCATGACAGCCTCCGGAACCTCTGCGGAGGCGGGCGTGCTGAACTTTACGGCTCAGGTCCCTGCAAATCGTCCGCTAAATGAGCACACCGCGCGCATTATCCCCCGTCATGCGAATGCTTCAGTACCACTCGAAGCCGGGCAGATTATTTGGCAACACTAATGGGGTGGGACAAGATGTAGCCCGTCAGCCCTCTGACGATAGGGAATAGCAGCACACTGACTGATGGACGGTAATGGCAGATATAGCACAGCAGAGCGTACCGCGGTTAAAGCTCCGCATCCTAGGCTTTGTCCGGCTTCGCAACCTCTGCAGCCACCTCTTCATCGTGCCGGCGCTTTGTCGCGGAATGCTCGTCAGCCTCTTTGGAGAGTTCGTGAGATGTCAGGTGATCTGCTTTGTCGTGAGAAGCAACGTGAGCTTTCGGCAAGCCTGCGTGACGCTATTTATCTGACGTTGATAAGTTCAATCAGCCGCCGAGGTTGGCTGGTCTTGAACAAGAAAATCGCATCCCCTATCCCCGAGCCAATCGTCCGGT
>Ga0255355_1001504_pt1 | contig 10750 bp, 10 predicted proteins | sample HBST75metaG_FD_189943 | JGI IMG/M metagenome (GOLD analysis project Ga0255355, IMG submission 189943) | Peat soil microbial communities from Stordalen Mire, Sweden - H.B.S.T75 | ecosystem: Environmental > Terrestrial > Soil > Wetlands > Peat | place: Sweden: Norrbotten County, Stordalen Mire...
GTTGGCCTTGGCTCCAGTCGCCCTACGGGCTCCTTCCGCCAAGGCCAACACGGAATGACAAATCACATGCCTTCAGGTGGGGCCAGATCAGACCATCAAAAGGGGCCAAGTCAAGTTGACGAAACCAGTAACAGGGCACGACTTGAGTCGTGCCGCAAATGCAGCAATATCAACGTGGGCTTTAGCCCCTGCCGGAATATGGGTGAGGACGAGCGGCATCTCAGGTCAAAAATAGTAGTAGATGTTATTTCCGGCGGCCTACACTAGCTTGCCAGGAACGACTCCAATGCCCCTCCGCTGTCACTCCAAGAACCAACGGCATGATGAATTGCTCGATGTCGCCCATAACGGTCTTGAGCGGAACGGCCTCGATGTAAAGCTTGTTCTTCCCGTTGAATCGAAGCAACGCCAGTGGACTGCCTTCGTCGCGCAGCTTCAGAAGCTCGCGTCCCCCGGCAATCAATACCTCTGCGGCAGGAGTTGTATGGACCCCTTTGTGGTCTCGCACCAATAGCGGAACCTGTAGCACCTCTTCGAGGTCCTTGATCTGAGTACTGAGGGATGGTTGCGACAGATAAATGCGCCTCGCGGCACGGCTGATGTTTCCTTCTTCTGCGACCGCAATGAGGTTTCTCAGATGCCGGAATTCCAATGAGTCACACATATATGCCGTCACGCTCCACAAGGCGAATTGTGTTATTTGGCAAGCCCTTCAGCGCACCAAGGAAGTCAAAGTCTTGGACTCGAAAATATTGGCTTGGGTATCAACATAGTTAACGTCAATGCACCCTCTCCAGTGCTTTCTCGTGAAACAAGCGAGGTTTCTTCTGCCATAGGGAAAACCTATGGCAACCCAGAGTTCGCCATAGGGAACAAGTATTGGACGGACTTCACGAACAACCCCATCCTTGAAACATCCCTCACCGGGTATCGGACGGCTCGATACCACAAGCATCCTACGGAGTCCATCAATGGCAAACGAAAATGTCACAGAGAAAAAGCCGCCTCAGTCTGTCGGCTTTGTCCCCGAACGTCTGCTCCATACCGAAGAAGCCGCTGCGATTATCCAGATTCACCCCAAGACACTTCAGCGTTTCGCTCGTGCAGGCGCGATTCGTGGAATTCACATAGGCAAACTCTGGCGTTTCCGGGCTTCAGAGATCGAAGAGTGGATTCAGCGACAGACTGCCAGCTAGGCGATAAACACCTCGACCTCTGCCCTTCAAAGGACTACCTTGGTAGCAAGCCATCCGTTGCCGCCTGGAATGGAGAATTCATGAACAGGCGTACGCGGTATCAACAAGGAAGCGTGCAGCGCGAGAAGCGGCAGAGCGGACCAGATGTTTGGATTTTCCGGTGGCGGGAACCTGGGCCAGATGGAACGAGTAGGCAGCGAAAAGCCATCGTGGGCGCGGTTACCACTCTCACCACCGAAGCATCGGCCCTCAAAGCTGCGCACGCATTGCGCATTGACGCAAACCAACAAACCCCGCAGGCGGAAGGCGGGCCGGGCACAATCGCCGAACTGATCGCTCATTACCGGCTCAAAGAGCTGGTGGGTGAGAACCAAGGACGGAAGGCGTTCTCGACCGATCTGCTTATGAGTGCTATCTGAAAGGGTGGATTCTGCCTCGTTGGGGAAATCACCGCTTAGATCAGATCAAACCGGTCGCTGTTGAAGAGTGGCTGGACAGCATAAAGCGGGCCAGGGGCACACGTGCGAAGATTCGGAACCTGATGAGCGCAATCTTTCATCACGCGATGCGCTACGAGTGGGTTGACAACAACCCTATGAAGCTCGTGCGCCAGAGCGCGAAACGAGAGAAGGTGCCTGACGTTCTCGATCTCGCGGAACTCCAGCTTCTACTCACGAAGTTGTCCGTCAGAGAGCGCACCTTGGCCTTGCTCGATGCGGCTACAGGTCTTCGGGTCAGTGAATTGCTTGCACTTCGCTGGGACGATGTCGATTTTGAGAACCTGGAGCTAAGCGTCACCCGCTCCATCTGGCATCAGGTAGTAGGCAACTGCAAGACAGAGGCATCCGCCAAACCCGTTCCGATGGACGACTATATGGCGGAGGATCTTCTGAGCTGGCGTCGTCAAAGTCCCTACCCGATGGGTTTGGATTGGGTCTTCGCCAGTTCGTCCATGGGAGGCAAGCAGCCCTATTGGCCAGACAATCTCATGAAGCGGTACATCAAGCCGGTCGCGAAGAAGGCCGGTATCACCAAGAACATTGGTTGGCATACCTTTCGCCACTCCTTCGGCACGTTGCTGAAGGCAAACGGAGAGGACATCAAAACCGTGCAGGAGCTTTTGCGGCACGCAAACAGTCGGATCACGCTTGACGTATACACGCAGGCAGTGACCTCGAACAAGCGAGCGGCACAAAGCAAAGTTGTAAGGATGATGGTTTCAAACGTGGGCACAGTTCTGTCAGATGTGGGCACAACTGATTTTGGGAAGGTAGCTGTAAATGCTCGGTAGTGGGCTTACTGTGCCCATATCGTGCCTAGATTTATCTGTCACTTTGATTGCCAAACACTCCTAAGTACTTTGGAACGAATGGCGGGGACGACGGGGCTCGAACCCGCGACCTCTGCCGTGACAGGGCAGCGCTCTAACCAACTGAGCTACGTCCCCATATAAAACTCTTACAACTCAACATCGCCTGGGGAAAAGACTCTATCCCATTACTCGGGCTTCATCCGTTCCACGGGCCAGCCACTCTCAACCGTATTCGAGCCCTGGGCGGGCGCGAAGCGATTTTGCTGTGACGACATGAATGAGTGTATCAGAAAGATGGGGCTTTGCGCGGCCACACTCGCAGCACAGGACACTCTGCTCTGTTTTGTCGGGAAAAAACCGCCTGCGAGTGAGAGCCGTAATCCCTCCTGCCGCGCAAATGCCCTAGGCAGAACAAGCTGCCCGATTCCCGCGCCCGGTGGTGACGTACCCCATATCCACTGAAATGCCCCTCACACACTGGAGCAAGTGGTTGGCGATCGAAGGCAGTTTCTGCGCGGTCACGCGGAACGACGGGCCCGAAATGCTCACAGCAGCCACGGGCTGACGTTGCGCGTCAAGAAGCGGCACAGCGATGCAGCGCAGACCCTCCTCAAGCTCCTCGTCATCCACGGCGTAACCGCGGCGGCGGGTCTTCTCGATTTCCACGCGCAAAGCCTCTGGAGTGGCGATGGTGCGATGCGTGAAACGCTCGAAGCGAGTACGGCGCAGAACATCGGCGACCCGCTCCTCGGGCAGAAACGCCAAAATCGCCTTCCCCACCGAGGTGCAATGCACCGGGTTGCTGGCGCCGATGCGGGTGATCATGCGCACCGAGCGGGTCGGTTCGATCTTGTCGATATAAATGACGCGCGCGGCCTCCAGAATGCACAGGTGTGCGGTCTCTTCGGTCTCGGCAACCAAGCGGCGCAAGTGCGGCTGGGCGCGATCGCGCAGATCATATTGCTCGATGGCGCGATTGCCGAAGTCGAACAGCCGCAGCCCCAGGCGAAACTTGCCGTTGCCGGTGCGCTCCACCATGCGATGGTGCTCCAACACCATCAGGAAGCGGTGCGCTGTGCTTTTATGAAGCTGTAGAGACGAGGCGACCTGCGCCAAACCCAGCGGTGTATCGCTCTCTGAGAGCAAATCCAGAACGGCAAAAGCCCGATCCAGGGCTTGAACTTTGTAGGTGCCCTGCGGGGCAGTGTCTCGCATAATGGTCCTCTGTTCCGTCTAATGAATTCTCTTCCAGTTTGCAAGGAATGGGACGAAGTGTCAAGTATTGATATGCCGTTTCTTCTGCTGAGACCATCGGTGCTTGATTTTGACGGAAGATGGGTATCGCGCGAACAATGGTGCGTGTATTTTTACGCCTGCGCGAAATGAAACGGAGAAGAGAATGCAGAGGGTGAAGTGGGCTTTTGTGTTGTTCGCGTTGACTACAACCGGCGTTTGGGCACAACAGGCAGCGGCCCCGGCGCAACCCGGCCCAACTATCGAAAAGGCTCCTCTTAATTGTGCCGTTCAATCCGGTGAATACATCGGATAAGACCCCCGCTTCAGGCTTGCCCTGCGAAGTTTGATTATCGCCCTGATGAAGCTATCTATCGTGTCGGCGGCGGCATCACGCCACCAAGGGTAACGCAATATGCGATTCCCGAGCTCACCAAGGAAGCGCGAAAGGCGTACAAGAACAATCTCTTCAAAGACCCCAACGAGGTCGAGAGCCGGATTGCTATTGTTGTGGACGCACAAGGGAAACCGCAAGACCTTTGTCTGCAAAAGCCCGCAGGCTTCGCTTCGGATTGGATGAACAGGCCGCTAATGCGGTTCGACAATACCGATTTCAGCCCGCCACAAAGAACGGGGGAGTTCCTGTCGCCGTACGCATCACTATAGAAGTGAGATTCCAGACGCACTGACGCTGTCCAATGTACGGCTCACTCCGCCTCCACCACATCTCCCTCGCCCGGAGCGAGGAACAGGTTCTGCTCCAGCCCGTGCTGGCGGGTATAGAGATCGTAATAGCGGCCGCCGAGAGCAAACAGTTGCGCGTGATTGCCCCGCTCGACGATGCGGCCCTGCTCGACCACCAGAATCTGGTCGGCGCGGCGAATGGTCGAAAGCCGGTGAGCGATGACGAAGGTGGTGCGCCCCTGCATCAGTTGGCTCAGGCCGGCCTGGATCATGGCTTCGGACTCAGAATCCAGAGAGCTTGTCGCTTCGTCGAGGATGAGAATGCGCGGCTCGGCCAGCAGGGCGCGGGCAATAGAGAGCCGCTGGCGCTGGCCGCCGGAGAGCTTGACGCCGCGCTCACCCACGATGGTGTTGTAGGCATCGGGAAACTTGTCGGCAAACTCGTCCACGCGGGCTGTGCGGCAGGCGAAGAGAAACTGCTCCTCGGTTGCATCGGGGCGGGAAAACAGGATGTTCTCGCGGATCGTGCCATCGAAGAGAAACGAGTCCTGAAGCACCACGCCCAACTGTGAGCGGAAGGTATTCAGGTCAACGTGCGCAAGATCCACATCGTCCACCAGCACGCGGCCCTTTGACGGCGTGTGGAAGGCGCAAAGGAGGCTGATAATGGTGGATTTTCCCGAGCCCGAGGAGCCGACCAGCGCCGTCACCGTACCCGGCTCGGCCTGGAAGCCGATGCCGTGCAGCACCGGCTTGTCAGGGTCGTAGGCAAACTCCACATCCTCAAACCGCACCGTGCCCTGGATGGGCGGCATCTTGACCGTGCGGCCAGGGCTCTGGTTTTCTTCCAACTCACTCATGATTTCGCTGGTGCGGTCAAGGCCGGCGAAGGCCTCAGTCAACTGCGTGCCGATGTTCACGATCTGGAAGACAGGCGCAATCATAAAGGCGAGAAACATGTTGTAGCTGAAGTAGTCGCCGACGGTCCAGGTGTTGGCCAGCACGCGATGACCGCCCAGCCACATGACCAAGGCAGACACCAGGCCAAGGACTGTGGTGGAAGCTGCGCCGAGCGTGCTGGTCATGGTCAGCGACTTCATCACATTGGCCAGGAGGCGATCAACGCCGGCGGCGAAGACCCCAGCCTCGCGCTCCTCGGCATGATAGCCCTTGATGACGCGAACGCCACCCAAGGACTCGGTAAGCCGGCCAGTAACTTCCGCGTTGATCTTGGCCCGGTCGCGGAAGATAGGTCGAATGACTTTGAAGCCGTATTGAAGGACGAAGACAAATGCGCCCATCACGGTGAAGACGGTAAGCGTAACCGTGACGCTGCGATGAAGCAGGTAAATAAACGCCAGCACGGCGGTGAGCAGGCCGCCGACAAACTCCACCAGGCCGGTTCCCACCAGGTTGCGCACGCCTTCAACATCTGACATGATGCGCGCCACCAGTGTGCCGGTGCGGTTCTCGTCGTAGTAGGAGACCGAAAGCAGCCCCACATGCCGCTGCACCTGGCGGCGCAACTCGGCGATGAGCCGCTGGCCGGCCTTGGAGAGTAGCTGCGTCAACGAGAACGAGGTGATGGCCTGCACCAGCATGGCGGAGAAGACCAGGGCAATGATGCGAGGCAGCAGGTCAGGCCGCGGATGGGCCTGATTGAGCACCTTGTCAAGCAGAGGCTTGCTGGTAAAGGGCAACACCAGGCCGGCGACGCGGTTGATGACCATCAATCCAAGACCGGAAAGCAGCAACCACTTTCGCGGCTCAACCAGCGACCAAATCTGCGGCCAAAGTTTTTTCAGGTTGGGCTTGCGCTTGGGCAGATCGGCTTGCCCGGCGCGCGCTCCGCCGCCTCGCGGCGAACGCTCGGCGCGCTGCCCCAGGCCCATTGCGCCACCGCGCAAACCGCCCATGCGTTAAACCTTGCCCGAGCGGCGCGCGACGATGAATGAGCGCACGCACAGGGCTACGTAAATGAACAGCAGCCAGAGCAGCGCAGTCTTATCGACCAGTGCGATCGGGTCCAACGCCTTGGAAGAGACAAAGTTGCGGATGATCTCGGCTGCTGTGCCCAGAAAGCCCAGCAGACCGATCGATACGTTGACGTGCATGAACAGCTTGCGCCGTCCTTCGTTGGGGCTCATGGCCAGAAAGCCAAAAATCCCCAACGTCAGGCCGATCCAGGCGGGAATCAGAGAGGTGGGATGCAAACTGCCGGTGCCCAGGTAGCCAACGAGCCCCAGAGCAACCAGCAGGACCGCAAAAACCAGTGTCACTTTTGCCATGCGAAACCTCCGTCCTTGTGCTGGCAAGCATACCAGCCGCACACTACCGCTGGATGCGCGCCGACCCGCCCTGGGCGAAAGCTCGCACCTGTTCCACGGTCGCCATGGTTGTGTCGCCGGGGAAGGTGGTCAGCAACGCACCGTGCGCCCACCCGAGCTTGACGGCCTCACTAGGCGTCTCGCCAGTCAGCAGGCCATAGATGAAGCCGGCCGCAAAGCCGTCTCCGCCGCCGACGCGATCGATAACTTCCAGTTCCGCCGTGGGCGCCGTATAAGTCTTGCCATCCACCCAGGCAACCGCGCTCCAGCTATGGCGATTGGTGGAGTGTACCTCGCGCAGCGTGGTGGCCACCACTTTTACCTTGGGGTGCTTTCTGGTGACTTGATCGATCATGCCAAAGAAGACGCTGGGATCGAGTTTCGATTTGGCGGCGACCTCTGGCCCCGGAATGCCAAGGCCCTTCTGCAAGTCCTCTTCATTGCCCACCAGCACGTCGACGTTCTCGACGATCTTGCCGATGGTCTCAACGGCCTTATCGTTGCCGCCGGAGATCTTCCACAGCTTCTCGCGGAAGTTGAGATCGAACGAAGTGATTGCGCCCGCGGCTTTGGCTTCCTTCATCATCTCCGCTGCCAACGGAGCTGTGGTCGGAGACAGGGCCGCGAAAATTCCACCGCAATGAACCCAGCGGACACCCTTGGCAAAGATCGCCTTCCAGTCGAAATCGCCCGGCTTCAGTTGCGCCGCCGCCTCATTCGCCCGGTTGTAGAAGACCACCGGAGCGCGCAAGCCGTATCCGCGGTCGCTATACACGGCAGCCATGTTTGGGCCAGTGACGCCGTCGTGCTTGAAGTGCTTGTAGAACGGCTTTACGCCCATGGCGCGGACCCGCTCGGCGATCAGGTCGCCGATGGGATAGTCGGACATGGCCGACGCGATTGCAGTCTTCAATCCAAAGCAATCCGAAAGGTTGGCGGCCACATTGAACTCGCCGCCGCTGACGTGAATCTTGCACTCCGTCGCTTTGCGGAACGGGATGATTCCAGGGTCGAGCCGGTGGACCAGCGCGCCCAGCGATAGAAAATCCAGTTCCGCGTCCTTGCGAATATTCAATCCATAACTCATCGTCCGTTTACTCCTCGTGCTTAGAGTCTGTAAAAACTGTTTATGTTGAAAGGGGCGGCATTCAGGCCACCCTTCAATACTACAGTTTTAGATCGTTTTCCCGGAGGGAGCAGGGGGCTTCAGCCTCCTGAAAAAAGGCCCAACTATAGCGGCCTTTAGGCCCGGACCGGGGCGATCCGGAACAAATACAACTGTAGTATTAAAAACCTGCTCATATCTCCGGCATCAGCCTGCTGTTTCGGCCAACTGCTTCACATCGGCAAGCACCCGCTCCGCAGTCCACTCGTTTCCCGGATAAAAGCGCGCCACCTTGCCATCCGGGCCGATGAGCGTGGTCGAAAGCGTATGCGTAATCGTCGCATCCGCATTGTTGGTCATTCCAAGGTCAAAAAACTTCGCCATCTCGGCCAGCACCGGCTTCTGGGGCACGGCAAAATCCCAATGCGCAAAGGCATTCTTCGCATCGCTGCCGATATAGGTTGCCCCATAGGCCCGCAGCCGTTCCGGCGTATCGTGTTCCGGGTCGAAACTCACACATAGAAGATGCGTCTTGGCCAAGAGCGCCGGGTTGGCGGCCAACTGCTTCTCCACTGTGGCAAAGTTGCGCGTCACGCGAGGGCAAAAGTCGGGCAGCGGGCAGCGTGTGTAGATGAACGTAACCAGCAGCGCCTTGCCCCGGAACTGGCCGAGATGAATCGCTCGCCCGTCCTGATTGCGGAGCTTGAAGTCCGGCACCGCATCGCCCGGCGCCGGCACGTGATAGGAGACCGCTGGCTTGTAATCCGGTTTGGACTGCGCGACAACGACAATATGATCCAGCAGCACGTCCGCATTGGGATCCTGCGAAACCAGCACATCGGCCGTAATCACATCGCCCGGATGCAGTTCGCCCAGGATGCCTGCGTCTTTCAGCTTGTAGGGCATGGTCATGGCCTCCATGAAGCCGGGGATGGCCTCATTGTCCAGCGTCACCTCGCCCTTGGCCGCATCGGTTGAGACCACCTTGCCGCGCAGTTTGTACACCTTGAAGTTCTGGCTGGCGGACGGCTGAGTGGATGTCTTCTGACCGGAGTGGCACCCGGCCAGCACGACCACAGTGAGCAATGAGGAAGCAAGGAATCGGCGAATCACAGACCCAGTGTACAACCAGTGGACTGACCACATTTTGTATGCACCGCACCGGCGCCTTTCATCTTTGCCCGATAGCGTTCCCCCCGCCCCGCGGCGTATAACGCAGGAATGGGGGCACGACCAGGAGCTGAGATCGACGAGTGGCTGCGCAACGGCGGCCTGGTGGTTACGGCCAGCGACCGTGCGGCGCGCGCCCTTGAGTTAGCCTTCCATCGCAGCCGCCGTGAGGAGGAACTCACCGCCTGGCCCGCACCCGGCATTCTGGCCTGGCGGAGCTTCGTTTGCGCGGCATGGGAAGAGCGCACACGCGACAAAGCAGATGGCCGCCTGCTGCTGAACCTTACGCAGGAGCGATCGCTCTGGGCAGAGATTGCCGGTAGCCACAAGCACCTGGCCACTCTGCTCGAAGGCCCTAGGCACCGCCTGGCCGGCCTGGCCATGGAAGCCCACGAACTGCTTTGCGCCTATGCTCCGCAGTTTCTGAGGGAAAATGCGCGTGGCGGCTGGCAGCAGGACGCGGCAGCCTTCAGCAGATGGCTCACAGCCTTTGATCAGACCTGCCACACTGGAAACCTGCTGAGCCCCGCGCGTCTTCCGCTCGAACTGATTCCGCTGCTTGAAAGCGACCGGCGGGAACGACCGCCCCTTTTGCTGGCTGGATTCGACCGCATACTGCCCGTCCAGCGCACACTCTTCGACGCCTGGGGCGCGTGGCGGGAGGCCGCTCCCGGCGAACCGGCGGCACGGATTTTCTTTCACCAAGCCCCCGACGCGCAAGCCGAACTCGCCGCCTGTGCTCTCTGGTCGAGCCACCAGCTAACCGCCAACCCGCTCGCGCGCCTCCTCGTCGTTACTCAGGATGCAAGCTCACGGCGCGGCGAAATCGAACGAGCCTTCCTCAAGCGCAACGGCCCCGCCCCGCTGCCGCTCTTCGAGTTTTCCCTGGGAATCCCGCTCAGCCAAGTTGCTTTGCCAAAGGCCGCGCATTTGTTGCTCCATTGGCTCTCTGGCCCGCTGGCTGAGCATGAACTCGACTGGCTGCTCTCCACCGGCAATGCCGCAGCCGGTCCGCAAGAGTCCACGTCCCTGCAAGCGTATATGCGCGCGCTCCGCCGCCGCGGCAAAGAGCAACCCCGCTGGACCCTCGCGGCTTTTATTGGCAAGCTGCCAGACAAGCTGTTGCCCGCCGCCTGGGTGAGCCGCATGACTGAGGCTCAACGCCGTCTGGCGGAGTTCGCGCGCCGGCCGCAAAGCCCGCTCGACTGGGCCGAGCTTGTTCCGCATTTGCTTGAGACCGAAGGCTGGCCCGGCGACCGCCCGCTTTCAAGCGCGGAGTATCAGGCAGCCCACCGCTGGCAGCAGGCCGTGGAAACCTGCGGCTCGCTGGGCTTCGATGGCCACCGCATCCAATGGCAGGATTTTCTGTCGGTTCTGGCCCGCACGCTAGACGAAACACTCTTTGCCTCCGAATCCCGCGACGCGCCCATCCAGATTGCCGGTCCCGCGGAGTCCGCCGGCCTCACGGCCGATGCCGTCTGGTTTCTAGGCGCAAACGAGGATGCATGGCCGGCCAGCGGCCCGATCCATCCGCTGCTTCCGCCCGAGGTGCAGCGCCAGGCAGGCATGCCCCACGCCACGGCGCAACTCGACTGGGATCTTGCCCACTCCGTCACCAGCCGCATCCTTGCCGCCGCGCAGCTTTCGTCGCAATCTGAAGTTCATTTCAGCTTTGCCCGGCAAAATGGGACCGCCGAAGCCCGCCCGTCGCGCCTGATTGCGC
>Ga0255355_1001505_pt1 | contig 10738 bp, 10 predicted proteins | sample HBST75metaG_FD_189943 | JGI IMG/M metagenome (GOLD analysis project Ga0255355, IMG submission 189943) | Peat soil microbial communities from Stordalen Mire, Sweden - H.B.S.T75 | ecosystem: Environmental > Terrestrial > Soil > Wetlands > Peat | place: Sweden: Norrbotten County, Stordalen Mire...
TATTGGGGCTTTACACTCCCATTGGGCCATGAAGATTCTGGCTTGTCCGGCTGGGGCTTGGCCGGCGCCGCGCCGGGCGAGCCGGCTTCGTCGGCATCTTCCTCGCAACTGTGGCCATTGACGGCGTAGGCCGTCTTGACGCCGCGCTCGGCGGCCAGCCGGGTATCCTGCTGCCCATCGCGCGTCTTCAATGCTTCTTTGTACTCAGTCAGGGCCTCGTCGCGCTTGCAGTCCAGGTCGAGCATGCGGCCCAGGTAAATGTGCGACCACGCAAGCAGGCGCGGGTTCTTGCTGGCAGCCAGTGTCCGCTGGAATCCTGCCATGGCCTGATCGGGATGGCCAGTGAAGATGGCCACCCTGGCCAGGATGAAGTCGGCGCGGGCATTGGCGGCGATCACATCCAGAGAACTGGAAGCATCGGGGGAATCAGAACGCGTGGCAAGCGTCTGGCGGGCTATGGCGCTGGCTGTGGTCACGTCGCCGGCTGCGAGGTGCGCTTCGGCTAGGTCAAGGCCGGTTAATTTCCGCGGCTTGCTGCGCGAGAGCACATCGCCGTCAGCTTCCTTGTCGAAATCGATCTGGCGGGCGCGATGCACCTGCTGGTCCACGTCCATGCTGTAGACCATTTCGCCGATGGTGTCCTTCAGGCTGGCAGGGTCTTTCTCAAATTGGATCATCTGCTCATAGAAATACTGCGTGAGCACAAATCCCTGTTTCATGTCGTGGCGCATGGTGGCAACGCGAATGGCGTCCACCTTCTGCTGGTAGGCCTGACGTTCGTGCTCATAACGCGGCATCTCCGAGCGATCCGCGTCGACCGGGATCTTGTAGACGGGAATGCCGGTGTCCATGGTGCGCGCCTCGATGGCTTTGATGAGACACTCGACGGTCAGGGGCACCGTATCAGAACGGAGACGAAATTCAAGGGGCGCCTCGCGCACTTCTTTGAGGATCGGCTGCATACGGTCCACGGCGTTGGCCCTGACGTAGAGCAGCGGCTCGATCACGTAGTGGAGGTAAGTGTGGCGTACGTCACTCATCGGGATGGTTCCGTTTGTCGGCGAAACCACCACCACATAGTCAGTGCCGTAAACGCGGGCGTTCACCGCGCGCGGCGAGAGCATGGGCTCAATGACCACAATAAAGCGCCGCCCGTTGTAGGTCTCGGCGGGCATCTTGAGGTAGAAGTTGGTGGAGACGATCATCTTCGAGAGCGGATCGTGAACCCGGTCGGCTTCGGCATCATAGATGCGATGCACTGCCAGCCAGGTGCCGTGCAGGTCCACGGCGGCAACAAAGTCGCGCAGCAGGGGGACGATCTCCACTACCTGTGTCGAGTCGGGGGGCATTTCGGTCAGCTCGACCGAAGTTTCCATCTCTGGTGGCGGAGTCAGATAGAGAGCCAGCGAGATGTACTGCGCAATGTCGCGCTCTCCGCCGGTCATGCGGTGCTGGGCGATGTAGAGGCAGAGATGGTCGCGCTTGTTGCGGGCGTCCTCGCTCTTGCCGAGCGCCAGGTTCATCTCTTCGCGAACCCGCTTGCGGACCGGGGCGCTCTCGTCCAAGCCTTCATCGTAGCCGCAGGCGTTCAGCGCCGCGGCCATGAGGAAGACTGGCTCGGAGCTGACCAGCGAGATGGTGGGCCCGGCAGGATCGACCAGCGAAGGCGCTTTTTCCCGCGTAAAATCTGGCGAGGAAGACGAAGTCTGCCCTCCGCCGGCCGACTTGGCCGAGCTACTGCTGGAGGATTGGGCGTGGGAAGCGACAGGCGCAAGGCCCGCCAGCAGGCAAAAAGCAGCGGCAGCTAGAACGGCGGAAGATGAAAATGTTCTAAACGTCATGAAGAACCCTGTTTAATTCTAGACGCATCGGCAGGGATCGCAACGGCAGAGCGTCTGCCGATGGCCGATATGTCTTACAGGGCGGCCGCGAGTGCGGGATACCGGCACACGTGGCTGGTTTCATACAGGGCGAGGAGCCGCTGACGCATCAGGTAGTAGGCTGAAGACGCCTCCTGCGCGTGAAGGGGAAGTGTGAAGCGGAAACGCGGGAACAGTTGGGCAGGAACCATGCCCAGTTCCACACAGCGGATGGCGCGGCGCAACAATGCCGCATCGTGCCTCATGCGCTCAGTGACGATCACGGCCTCTTCGAAATTCCATTGCTGCGCATAGGCGGCCAGCGCGAGCATGATCTCCGCGTTCTCGCGCATTCGGTTCAAACCTTCGTAACCACCGAGGGACTGCCAAATCTCGTTTGGCTCCATATCAATCTGACCGCGGTGCGGGGTGAGGTAATCGATCGCGACCGCGGACAACTCAACCATATCCAGCCGTTGCAGTCCAGCAACGAGATCGTGCCAATCCATTTGCGCCAATTTATGGGACGAGCGCCGGTCAGAGATCACCGCGGCGGCAAAACCGCACAGTAACACACCAAAGACGAAGAATGGAAGCGCATTGGTCATCGGGAGAATGTTACCCTTGAACACCGAGCGTGTCAAGATCATTTTTTATACGCTGGTGCAGAGCCTGAATATAAGCACGCAACTGGGGCGAAATCGGCTGCCGAGCCGGCTCCTCCAGCCAGAATTGAACCATCCAGTAGCCGAGAACAGCCAGGTAGGTGAACATCCGCGCGTGCTCCAGTTCCCTGAAGTAGAGCTCAGCACCGAAGTAACTATGCAACCCATCCACCAAAATGGCGACCACGGCCCAGACCGTCCAGCCGTTGCCCAGCGCCATCACATGATTGCGCCAGCCCAGGCCCAGGCTCTTCGAGGTCCGCGTCACCATGGCGATCAACTCGCAGATCACCAGACTGGTGAAGAGGTTTCCCCGCACCTCCATGCGATGAAGCAGGCTCGCGGCAGGAGGCGTGATCAGAAACGGAAGCGCGGCAGCAAACAGGATGCCCGCCGCGCCCCAGAGGATGAACTGCTTTTTAGCGTCCCGGACCCAGGTTCCGGTAGGACGCATGACAATCCGCGCAATCTCCCAGATCACCCCCAGTTGCAGGGTGAAGTCGAAAAGAGCGTAAGTCCAATAGGCCCGCGGATACCATAAGTGGTAGCCGCTCGAATAGATCAGATACAGTGCTGCTGGACCAGCCGCTTCGAAACCATTGAGCGCCGTGAAGACAGGGAACTCCCTCGACCTGCGCCGATAGATGAGGATGGCGAAAAGGGCGGCATTACCGAAAAAACTCGCCGCCCATATAACAAAATCAAGCGCCGATAGGTTCATCCCACCTCACGGGTTCGATTCTCTCCGCTTGTTAGAGGCCAAGGACAGAGAGAATTGCGGCAACAGCCATGCTCAATGAAGACAAATGCGAAACCTGAGGCTGCGGAGCGCCACCGCCAGGGGCAGCCATCGCGAAGGAAGCAACGGATACGAACAGAGCAACGACAATGGCATTACGCAGGGACTTTTTCATGGGAGTTCTCCTCTATCTGGCGCAAAGGTGCGCAAGATGAGCGTAGTCCAATTTCATATTCTCACGAAAGGGAGAAAATTAGGAGAATGTTACCAAAGTATACAAAATGACAATGGCAAGATGAAGCCATCGCTCTTTCCGACCTAGCCAGGGCGGTGGAAAACGCCCGGTATTACCCGCGCACGGAGACGCCCGAGAAGGAGAGCACCGCCAGGCCGGGGACCGGTTGGCCGAAGCGGCGGGCCGGCTCAAAGCGGCTCCACAAAAGAAGATTCTCCACTTGAGCGCGCGTGGTCTTGTCGGTGGGTCCGACGACGATTCGGTAGTCGTACACCTGTCCTGAGCGGTTGACATAGGCCTCGATCACGACCGGGCCAGAGACATCGCCCATCTGGTTGTCGCCCACGACGCTGGAGAGGTACAGGAAGCGTGGAGCGGTGGCATTTCCCAGCGGCTCATCCGACGTAGCTTGCGCACTCTCCGGCTGGGTAAACACACCGACCAGCACGATGACAGTGCCGAACAGCAAAACAGCAGAGGCAAAACCGGCTGCGGCGTGCAGCAGGAAGGGCCCCACAGTATTTCTCCAGGCCAGATTCAAATCGTGGGCGAGGGTACGGCGGCTGCGGGCCAGCTCCTGGCTGACAACCACGCGAATGCGCAGCAGCATATCTGGAGGCTCAGGCGCCGGGCCCAGCGCGGTCAGCAAGGACTGCGTCTCTTTCAGGGCCATCCATTCGCCGGCACACTCTCTGCAATGCTCCAGGTGGGCGGCGATACTCTGCATTTCGCGTCCGGTCAGACGGCCGTCCAGGTACTCGGTAAACTTTGCCTGCATTTCATTGCAGTCGCTCATCGCGCCTCCTCTCCCAGGGCCATATCGAATTCCGCACGCTTCGGGGAACAGGCGTTTTGCGCCGAAGCCATCAGAATCGCCTTCAAGGCTGCGCGTCCACGCACCAGCCGCGACTTGACAGTCCCCAGATTCACGTTCTGTATCTCCGCAACTTCCTCGTAGACAAAACCCTCAATGTCGCGCAGGATGAGGGTGGTCCGGAACGGTTCCGGCACCTGGCTCAAGGCCGCCTCAACGCGCTTCCGGTTCTCCTCGTGCAACGCCAACTCATAGGGCGACTCAGCCCGGTCCACCAACATATCCTTCAGCCGCACCGGCTGCCCGTCATTGGTCTCGCCCATCTCCTGCTCGATGGGAATCTCGGGTTGCCTATGCCGCATCCACCAACGCCGCTGGTTCGAGGCCTCATGGAGGGCAATGCGGTAAATCCACGTTCGCAGCGACGACTCGCCTTGAAATCCACCCACTCCCCGGAAGACCTTTACGAAGACTTCCTGGGTCAGATCAGCAGCGTCGGCGCGGTCCTGCACGGCGCGGGCCAGCAGCGAGTAAATGGGTTGATGGTAGCGCGTGATCAGCCACGCAAAAGCATCCTCGGAGCCAGCCTTAAGTTCCGCGATCAGAGCCGCTTCTTCGGATTCAAAGGTCAGCGCACTGGCAAGATTGCCCATGGTGAGGTCCGCCTGCAATTCAGAGTCCTCCCACCTAACCGCAACTGAAGCAAGTCTGGCGCCCGCCAATGATGCGCGGACACGGCCGGATTTCCGATTACGGCCATTCGCTCCAACGGCTGAAAAAGCGCCGCCAGAAATTTGATGCTGCCTCGGAGTGCGCGGGAGACGGACACTGGCTTCTTACGCTAGTGTCCCACGGCCCCTATTGTCTTAGACACCGGAAGCCCCCTGAAGTGTTCCCGGTCACGCAAGTTTTTGGCTCCAGAGGGGTAGCGCAGCGGGAATCGCCGGGTTCACGGGAGCCGGTCGGGATCCAGCGGTGTTCCTGGAGGGAGTTCATCCCCATCCGGAATCAAGCGGAGTTTGAGACCGGCTACAGGCGAGTGACATTGGCGTTTGAGGCTCCAATCGTTTACCCTCAGAAGTTCCCCCAATGACCACCGCCGCCGCCCAAGCCCGCTATCCCTTGACCCAGGGCGTGAACCCGTGGCTGGTGACGGTATCGGTGATGCTGCCCGCGTTTATGGAGTTGCTGGACACGGCCATCGCCTCGGTGGCCCTACCCTACATTGCAGGCTCGCTCTCCTCCTCGAACTCCGAGGCCACATGGGTGCTGACCAGCTACCTGGTGGCCAACGCGGTGATTCTGCCCACCTCGAACTGGTTCGCCCGCCGCTTTGGGCGCAAGCGCTTCCTACTGACATGCGTCATCCTCTTCACCATCGCTTCATTCTTTTGCGGCGCGGCGCCCTCACTGGGCGTGATTCTGCTGGCCAGGGTGCTGCAAGGCGCGGGCGGTGGCGCGTTGCAGCCGCTCTCGCAATCCATTCTGCTGGAAAGCTTTCCGGTGTCGAAGCGGTCAATGTCCATGGCCGCCTTCGGCCTTGGGGTGGTGGTGGCGCCGGTGCTGGGACCCACGCTGGGTGGCTGGCTGACCGATACCTTCAGTTGGCGCTACGCCTTCTACATCAATATTCCCATCGGCATTCTGGCGGTGATCCTGATCAGCCGCTTCGTCCACGACCCGCCGTACATCAAGAACGCCAAGGTCGGGCCTTTCGACAACATTGGCTTTGGACTTCTGGTTGTGTGGAGCGGCTGCCTGCAAATCGTGCTCGACAAAGGCCAGGAGGACGACTGGTTCGGCGCCACCTGGGTCCGCTGGACGGTCGCGACGCTGGTGGTTTCGCTTGTGCTTTGGCTCTGGCACTCATGGACCCACCGCAACGGACTGGTCGATCTGCACATCCTCAAGGATCCGAACTTCCGCACCGGCTGCTTCCTGTTTGCCTTGCTGGGAATGTGCATCTACATCACCATCGCCATCCTGCCTCTCTATTACCAGGAGATTCTGGGCTATACGGCCTTTACTGCTGGCATGGTGGTTGCTCCGCGAGGGTTGGGGTCCATTGTCGGCTCGCCGATCATTGGCATCCTCGGCTCCCACATCGACAATCGCAAGCTGCTCTGCTTCGGCTTTCTGGGTTTTGGCATTTGCGCGCTGACGTTCGGCATGGTGAACCTGGACATTGGGCCATTCACGCTGTTGATTCCCATCACGCTGACCGGCATTGCCTTGAGCTTTTGTTTTGTCCCTCTGGCCACGTTGAGTATGTCCACCATCAGCAACAGGGAGATCGGCAATGCCGCGGGCCTTTACGCAATGTTGCGCAACATCGGCGGGTCCATCGGCATCGCCATGGCGTCCACGGCGCTGGTGCGACGGGCGGCGTTTCACCAGACCAACATCGGCGCCAATGTCACCTCGTCCACCTGGGTGCTGCAACAGAAGTCGGCGGCCATTGCCGGCTACCTGGGGCATCGGCTCGGCCCCGCCCAAGGCCGCCCTGGCGCCTTTGGCCTGATGTACGGGCTGATGGAGCAGCAAGCCGCACTCAAGGCCTACGTGGATGTATTCCGCTGGACGGCGCTGCTGGCTTTCTTCTGCGCCGGCGCGGCGTGGCTCTTCAAAAAGCCCGCCAAGGTGGGCGCCCCGCCGCCGGGGGTGCATTGATCACCAAATCCGCTTGAAGTAAGTAAGATGTTCAGATCAATTTTTCGGGGAAGAGGGCGTAATCGTTCTCCTTCTACATTCGATCTCCTTGCTTCTGCGGCCTATGACGCATCGCCAAAGACGCGCACGCCGGCGGTTCTTGCGGCGGCGGCCAGCTTGCGGTCGAAGGTGGCCAAGATCGTGGCTCGGCGCATGGCTAGTTCGAGGTAGGTTGCGTCGTAGGCGCTGAGGTTGTGCATACGCCCAAGGTCGAGGACGCGCGGCTGTCGCGAAGCAGGAGAAAGGTCATCTTGCGTAATCGTCAGCAATGCCAAATCCGCGAGATAACTTAGCGAGGCTTGCTCCTTGAGGCGCTTTGCACGCTCAAAGACGAGCAGCGTATTCGCCACTTCCGCGTACCACAAGGCAGGCACTTGCGCTCCGGATGCGCTCACTTTGTTGAAAGCCTTGCGGGCGAGAGTTGCTTCTGCCGGATCAGCCCGTTCAATGAGCCATGCAAGCGCCATCGACGCATCCAGGACAATGCTCACGGCCTGCCTTCCTCAATCGCCGCCCGAATTTCCTCGTGAGAGATACCCTTGATGCGTGGGTTTCTCAGCCGGTGAAAGGCTGCTTCGATCTCTTCCGGAGACCGGACAGGAGAGGGTGCCTGGACCGGAACTACCTGGGCCTTGGCCTCTCCACGAACGGTAATCGTAAATCGCTCGCCCGCTTCGGCCAAACGAACAATTTCGGAGAGCCGGGTCTTGGCCTCGAAGATTCCAACCGTGGACATTGTCTTCTCCATCCAACCGTCGTACAAATCAACTAGATTACAAACTAGTTTACTCCAATTTCCTCTCAATTCCACGGATTTTTGTTCGCAATTTCCCCGGCCTTAACCCTCACCGGCGCCAACATGCCGCAAAGGTGTCTGGCCTGATACCTTAGTCGGTGTTGGTTTTTTGAGCGCGCGACGGCGCGAAGGAGATTTGCTTCGATGAAAGATCTGAAGAGAGTTCTGGTATGCACGGGCTTGATGGCGCTGGCTTTGGCCGCGCAAGCGCAGACGATCAATGCGCTGGACCCAGCCCTGCGCAGCCGCGTTGACCGCATCGCCACGCAGGTGCTGGAGCAGACCGGCGTGCCCTCGGCCTCGGTGGCCGTGGTCAAGGGCGGCAAGGTGGTCTACACCCACGCCTACGGCAAGGCACGGCTGGCCGGCGAAAACTCCCCCGCGTTGCCCGCCACGCCGGAGATGCGCTACTCCATCGGGTCGATCTCGAAGCAATTCACCGCAGCGGCTATCCTGATGCTCCAGGAAGAGGGCAAGCTCTCGCTCGACGATCCGGTGGGCAAGTATCTTCCCGGCTTGACGCGCGGCAATGAGGTAACCATCAGGCAGATTCTCTCGCACACCTCCGGCTACCAGGACTACTGGCCAGAGGACTACGTGATGACCACCATGCTGCATCCCGAGACGGCCCAGCAGGTCATCGACACGTGGGGCAAGAAGCCGCTGGATTTTGAGCCGGGAACGCAGTGGCAGTACTCGAACACCAACTTTGTGATCGCCGGGCGCATCGCGGAAGTCGCCGGCGGAGAGCCGCTCTGGAACCTGCTCACCCGGCGCATCTTCCGCCCGCTGGGGATGCAGTCAGTGTGGAACTCCGACGAGGTCAAGCTGGGGCAGGACGACGCGACGCCCTACTATCGTCACGCCCTTGGACCTCTGCGCCCTGCGCCCAAGGAGGGCCGCGGATGGATGTTCGCCGCTGGCGAGTTGGCCATGACCGCGCATGATCTGGCCTTGTGGGACGAGAGCCTGATTGCGAAAACCATCCTCAAGCCGGAGAGCTACAAGCAGATGTTCACTGAGGTGAAGCTCAAAGACGGCAAAGGGACGAAGTACGGCCTGGGCGTCGATGTGCTGGACTTTGATGGCCATCGGGAGATTGAACACTCCGGCGAGGTTTCCGGCTTTGTTTCCGACAATGAGGTGCTGGTAGATGACGGCGTGGCCGTGGTCGTGCTGACCAACCAGGACGCGGTGGACGCGGCCATCACCATCGCGCGGCTGGCCGCCCCGGTAGTGGCTGAGTATCCGCTCTCCGACGCCGAAAAACAGGCCGTCGCAATCTTCCACGATCTGCAACAGGGGCGCATTGACCGGAGTCTTCTGGCGCCCAACCTCAGCGACTACTTTACTGCCGAGGCTCTGGCCGACATCCGCGCGAGCATGGCGCCGCTGGGCGAGCCGCTGACCTTCCACCAGACGAGCACCGAGCAGCGCGGCGGCATGACCTTCCGCGCCTTCCGGATCGTCTACCCCGGCAAGCAACTGAAGGTCACCACCTACACCTATCCCGACGGCAAGCTGGAACAATACCTCATTGGGCCAGCGGAATAGACCTCCAGCGTCGGCATTACCACGGCCGCCATCTTCCCTCGCCGGAATTGACAGGCAATCGCCGTGGTAGCAGAATCAAACCATGGCAAACATCCGGTTTGCCTTCGTAAGCGTTTCCGTCAGTCAACGCACTTTGTTTTGATCGTCGGCCAGGTTATTTTGGCCGAGAGAAAGGTGCGTATTGCTGTGGAATCCAAATCTCTAGCTCCATCCATTTCCGCAACTTCGCACTGCGCCTCGACCGCTTTCGATGCGCAGTGTGCAACAACTCTCAACCAACCGAAAATTCAGGAGATCCTCTCTCGCCTCTACACGGAAGAGAGGGAGACCGACGCCCGGACACGGGCCAAAGAGGAAACACTGGTTGCGGCTGGAGTCCTCGACAATAGCACGCGGGCGGCGCTCCATGGCAGCCGCTTTCTGGCCGTCGCTCCAGAGGTCGGACAGTTGCTTTATCTGCTGGTGCGCAGCCGGCGTCCGGCGCTCGCCGTCGAATTCGGCGCCTCGATGGGGATCTCCGCGATTCACATCGCCGCAGCTCTTCGCGACAACGGCCATGGTCGCCTGATCACCACCGAGATGAATGCGGAAAAGGCTCCTCGTGCCACGCGGCATCTCGAACAAGCCGGGCTCTCGGATTGGGTCGAGTTGCGGCAGGGAGATGCTTTCGAGACGCTTCGCGGTGTGGAGCGGATCGAACTTTTGCTGCTCGACGGCTGGAAACCGCTCTATCTCCCCTTAATCAAGCAACTGGAGCAGGCGCTCGCTCCAGGCTGTCTTGTGATCGCCGACGATACTACCAGCCTAGCAACGGAACTTGCCGACTACCTGGCCTACGTGCGCGATCCCCGGAACGGTTATCTTTCCTGCGCCATCCCGCTCGACGACGGTCTAGAATTGTCGATTCGCTGATGTGCTGGAGTGGATTTTCCCTCAAGAAAAACCCACTCCGCGCCCTGCTCGTTTTCGTTTTACCGTGAACTATTTCTGAATCTGCTTGAGGTCGCGCACGGCGCCCCGCGCGGCGCTGGTGGTTAGGGCTGCGTAAGCCTGCAGAGCCTTTGAAATCTTCCGCTTGCGTGAAACAGGCTTCCAGGCGGCGGAGCCTTTGGCTTCCATCGCCTTCCGCCGTTTTGCAATTTCCTCGTCCGCTAGGTTGACCCGCAAGACGCGCTTCGGAATGTCGATCTCGATGCGGTCGCCTTCTTCCACCAGCGCCAGCGCTCCGCCCTCTGCCGCCTCGGGAGAAATGTGGCCGATGGAAAGTCCGGAAGACCCGCCGGAAAAGCGTCCGTCGGTAATCAGCGCGCAGGCCTTGCCCAGTCCCTTGGATTTGAGGTAGCTGGTGGGATAGAGCATCTCCTGCA
>Ga0255355_1001507_pt1 | contig 10730 bp, 10 predicted proteins | sample HBST75metaG_FD_189943 | JGI IMG/M metagenome (GOLD analysis project Ga0255355, IMG submission 189943) | Peat soil microbial communities from Stordalen Mire, Sweden - H.B.S.T75 | ecosystem: Environmental > Terrestrial > Soil > Wetlands > Peat | place: Sweden: Norrbotten County, Stordalen Mire...
TGAAGGCTTCTGCTAGTCCATAACGCGTCGTTGTTCTAACAGCCGCGATGGCGAAGTCGGAACCGAATCGCTTGCCAAAGCCTTCAGCCCCTTGATTCCACTCTGGTGGCGAATTGGTCCACTGGTTGATGCCAGCCACTAGCGCGGCGCCGACAATTGGGTATGGACCATATGCTTCGAAAACGTAATTATTAGCCATTGTCCTCTGCGTCGGGCGAACGTACGTCAAGTCCAATTGCCCGGCAGTTTCGACTACCGCAGTGCCAGAGGATTCTTCCGACAGAATCAGCGATTGAGATCGTGCGAACTCTGGCAGAGCTGCTAAGACCGCAGCGAAAATTAGCACATATATTGCCCGGAAAATCTTCATATCGAAAGTCTCCTGGATCGATTGGCTCCTCTGCCTGCCCACAGAATCTCCGCGACAGGCGTGCAAAGGCCTCTGAGTCTGCCTTTGCATTGCTGTCGCCATGGGCTCTATTCTGATCGGCATTACTTCTCCCAAATACACATGGCTCCGTCACCAACTTATGTTGGCGCTTGTCACCGTTCTCGTAGATATTGTCAGAATTGGGAACCAAGAAGATGGTCAGATTTGCTCGCAATTGCAATTCTCTTTCTTGTCCACCGATTACCCCATGCGTTTGAAGCGAAAGCGGTTCTGCGGGTGCACATAGGCCGCGGGCAAAGTGTCCAAAAGAGCACAGCCTTTGATCGTTTGCTAAGAGAAAAATGGACTCTAGCCGCTTTCACGGTTACGCAAGGAGACCGTCATGCCTGAAGTTCATGCTTTTCTTTCCATCCCCAAGAAGATCCTGTTGCCCATCGACTTTAGCTCATCATCTCAAGCTGCTTTAGAGATGGCAGCTGATCTTGCTCAGCACTTTCATGCCAAACTCTACCTGGTAAATGTCATTCCATTTTTCCCAACTACCACCGCTCTTGACCTGATGCCCGAAACCGAATTTACTCAGGAGGCAAGGGCATTTGCAGAGCAGCATCTGGCCAAAGTTCATGCTGTTCTTGTGGCTCGGGGAATCAAGGCTAGCTCCATGATCGAAGTTGGAAACGACATAGCTGGCAGCCTCATGGAGGTTGTGGATCGAGAGCATATCGACCTGGTCGTAATCTCGACACACGGCATCTCCGGGTGGCGCCCGCTGGTCTTCGGTTCGATCGCCGAAAAGGTGATCAAACTCATGCAATGTCCGCTCTTGCTTCTTCGCTCAGCCAAGCCTGAGGCCGGCGTGAAGAATCCTTCAGGGCGCTCAGGGAAATGGTGGTAGGAAGGGCAGCGGCCGAGGTTGCCAATGATGAGCGCGCAAAGCGTTGTCGCCCCCGCATCATCCAGCCAAGCAGTAAAGCCGGCTCAGGATAGCGCGTCGATAGGTCTCACAAGCAATGAGGCGCGCACCCGTCTTGAAAAAGACGGCGCCAATGCAATGCCGGACACGTCGGCGCATCCACTACGCAATGCAATGGCCAAGTTCTGTGCGCCTGTTCCATGGTTGCTTGAAGCTTCGATTGTGCTTGAGATCGCGCTGCATAAGTATTACGAGGCTGCTGTCATCGCAGCCCTGCTGGCTTTCAATGCAGCGCTTGCCTACTTGCAGGAGAGCCGTGCCCAAGCTACCCTCGCGGCCCTGAAGTCGCGCCTCGCCCTCAACGCCGCTGTCCAGCGCGATGGCGCATGGAAGACTGTGCCGGCGGCGGAATTGGTACGTGGCGACCTGGTGAAACTGTCGCTTGGCGGTGTGGTCGCTGCCGATGTGCATCTGGCCAGTGGATCGGTCGAGCTCGATCAGTCGATGCTCACAGGTGAATCCCTGCCTATTGAAGCCGGTCCCGGCGCGGACACCTATGCCGGCGCTCTCGTTCGGCGTGGTGAGGCAACAGCCATGGTAACGGCCACGGGCGCTCACACAAAATTTGGCCGCACAGCGGAACTCGTTCGGACAGCATATGCGGTGAGCACTCAACAGAAAGCCGTGCTCAAGATTGTGCGCAACCTGGCAATCTTCAACAGCTTCGTAATCCTTGCGATGGGGACTTATGCATACACCCATGCGATGCCATGGAGTGAAATCGTTCCACTGCTGTTGACGTCGGTCCTTGCCATCATCCCCGTGGCATTGCCGGCAACATTCACTCTTGCTGCGGCAGTCGGGGCTCGTGCTCTGGCAAAGCTGGGCGTGTTGCCAACACGGCTTTCTGCTGTGGACGAGGCCGCATCGATCGATGTCTTGTGCTCGGATAAGACTGGAACTCTTACCCGCAACGAGCTTTCAGTAACCAGCGTTCACGCCATGCCAGGATTCGACGAAGCCCACGTTCTCGGAATGGCGGCTTTGGCAAGTTCTGAAGGAGGTCAGGACCCTGTCGATCAAGCGATTCGCGCTGCCGCTTCGCACAAATTGGTGCCGGATTTGCCAAAGCTGGCCACGTTTGTGCCCTTCGACCCCGTCAAGAAAACCTCAGAAGCAACGGCGACAGATCAGAAAGGAGTCTTAGAGCGGATCATCAAGGGCGCGTTTTCCGCGGTCGTCGCCCTCACGGCTCCGTCGCCCGCCGCGGCGGCGATCGCTGAGGAACTCGAGAAACAAGGCTTCAGAGTTCTGGCAGTAGCCGCGGGGGCCGCGACGTCAGCAAAGATAATCGGCATGATCGCCCTAAGCGACCCGCCGCGGACTGATTCGAGCGCTCTCATCTCGGAATTGCACACCCTTGGCGTACGCACTGTCATGGTGACGGGAGATGCTCCAGTCACAGCTGCAATCGTCGCTCATGCGGTTGGGATGAACGGCGCCATATGTCCGCCCGGGAAGCTTCCCGAGAGTCTTAAACTAGATGATTTCGCGGTCTTTGCAGGCATCCTTCCGGAAGGCAAGTATGACCTCGTCAAGGCCTTCCAAATGAGCGGACACACGGTCGGAATGTGCGGGGATGGCGCCAATGACGCCCCTGCGCTTCGGCAGGCGCAGATCGGCATTGCGGTCTCGACAGCGACCGATGTAGCCAAATCGGCTGCTGGCGTTGTTCTGACCGAAGCTGGCCTGGGCGGCATTGTGGCGGCTGTAAAAGAGGGCAGAATCACATTTCAACGCATTCTCACTTATACGCTCAACTCAGTTCAAAAGAAGATATTTCAGGTTCTCTTGCTAGCGGTTGGTCTGGTCATGACGGGGCACGCGGTCCTGACACCCATGCTCATGGTCATTGTCATGATCACAGGTGATTTCCTCGCTATGTCGCTAACCACCGACAGGGTGCAGCCGTCAAAGATGCCGAACTCCTGGCAAATCGGTCGAATAACGATCGCAGGAGTATTGCTCGGGATCGGCTTCCTTGCTTTCTCCACCGCAATACTGGCAGTAGGCAAATTCCAACTGCATCTCGGCATCGAAGCACTTCAGACTCTCTCTGTAGTCGGCATTGTCTTTGGCAGCCAGGTTACAACGTACGTCATCCGCGGGCGCCAACATCTCTGGGGATTGCGCCCCAGCACTTTGCTCGTGCTCTCTTCAGTTGCCGATGTTCTTATCATTTCAACGCTCGCGGTTCTTGGAATCGCCATGGCGCCGTTACCCGTTGCGGTCATCGCTTGTGAGTTTGCCGCGGCAATCGCCTTCGGTGTGGTTCTGGACGTAGTGAAGATCCCCGTCTTTGCCCAACTCCAAATCTCCTGAATATCGACGAGGAATTGCGGAAAGTTATCCGCTATCGCGCAGAGCAACCGCCCGCGCAATCTCATGCTGAATCTTGGTCTCTGACTTCGAGGACTTCCGCGTGACTGGGTTGCGTAGGCAACTGCAACTGTCACTTCTCACATCTCTGCCGGCATACGGGGAATAACTGATGTGAGCAATATTGAACAGATGTGATCCCAAGCCAAACGCAATAATGGAAAGTGTTTGAGTGTCGCCGCCCTCAAACGCGGGGCAGTCTGCCCCTGATGTGACGCCGAATCTCCCTAAAGCCGCTCGGAACTGCGTTGCAGATGCCAGGATGCGAGTTGCCTTTAGATCGTTTATCTGAAGTCTACTTCTGTATTTTTGATGGATTCGCCACAATTCACGGCGATTTTCAACTTAAATGGCGTTTCCCTTGGCATTCATCCACCGTACCGGTAAACCGTTTAGAACGGGGCGATATTTGAAGATCATAAATACCCAAAGTACTTTCGATAGTGCCGCATTTCTTGCGAACGCAGGGCTTGGCCGTAAGATCGTTGAGCTGAAGCCAAAAGAAACTTTTTTCTCTCAGGGAGACCCGGCCAACACCATCTTCTATCTCCAAACTGGCCGCGCAAAACTCACCGTCGTCTCGCAGAACGGCAAGGAAGCTACTCTCACGCTCCTTTCTGCCGGCGACTTCGTTGGAGAGGAGTCGCTGGCGGCCATCCCTGGACTGCGTCTGGCGACAGCCTCTGCTGTAAACTCGTGCGTGGCGCTCAAGATCACCAGGGATGAGATGGCCCGCGTGATGCATGACGAACCGGCGTTCGCTGATTTCTTTCTAAAGTTCATGCTAACCCGCAGTATGCGAACACAGGCCGATCTTGTCGATCAGCTTTTCAATTCCAGCGAAAAGCGTTTGGCAAGGATTCTTCTGATCATGGCGGAATTTGGCAAGCCTGGGGAACAAGAGACTTTCATTCCCCCCATATCACAGGAAACCCTGGCTGGAATGATCGGCACCACGCGGTCACGTGTCAGCTTTTTCATGAATCGCTTTCGTACGCTCGGCTATATCAGTTACGACGGGCGCATTCAGGTGAATAGGTCGCTGCTCAATGTGGTGCTTCTTGACCAACTGCCAGAGCACAACGCCCAAAAGCCAACCCTTCCTGTGATTGGAGCTCTTCTACAACCCGTTATTCCAATTGTTGAAACCATCCTGAAGCCAGTCATCCCGATAGTCAGGACGATTCTCAAGCCCGTCATTCCCATGGTTGGAGCAGTTAAGCGCAAACTTTCAGAGGTGACAGGGGACTGAGAAGAGGCAGACCGGTTCGATAAACAAATTGCCGCATCCTCTCCGGCTGTGAGCTTGTGAACAATCGATGGCATGATAGACCGAGTAATCAGTTGCTATTGCCTGTGCGCATGAATAATATATCGTTTCGGAGATGCGCCGATATAATAAAATGGATAACAGGTCACGAGGGTTAGAGTAGATTCGGTCGTTGGCGCCAGAACGCTACCGTCACTCGGGACGGTGATCTGAATCCAATCTACAACGTACGTATCGACCCCGGACGGGGTTCGAATCTGAATCTCGTCATTCGTGCGAATATCTTTTAAACCACGAAAGTAGCTATCTCGGTGACCTGCAATTCCAATGTTTCCAGCCTCGCCTGGAAGTGCCGTCCCTTCGATATGCCCTACGCCCAGTCTTAGGGTGTGCGAAGTCGTCCCTTGCAGGACGGCAACCGATATTCCAATCCTTGGAATCTCAAGGCGGCCCAGCACATCTCCTTCTTTAAGTGCCAGCCTTGGATACTCTGCCTCGTGCTGTTCTTTGGCATGAATCTGTTTATCGAGGGTCAGTGTGGCTTCCTTCTGATAGAGCCTTGCACCGATCAGAGTGAGCGAAACATAAGAGAGCGCGAGAACACCCGTGATCAGCAATATGCGGCTCATCCAGCGCATGACCCACTGGCCGTGTCTGGCAAATATTTTCGGCTCAGTTATGATGCGCATGAACGTCTGCTCCTTGTACTGATGTCGGGAGCGCCTCCGGTACGGAGTAACCAGCCCGTGTACGGACCGATAAGCGCCCATGCCCCGGCGATCTAGCTTTTACAGCAATGGTTCGATACCCTCCATCCGGTTTTTCAATCGAAGGAACATAGGCCAACGAATACTGATTGCGTATATCGCGGCCAATCCCTTCACAAATTGAAGGAATCTCTTTTGACGATTCCGGGAAGAAGGCCTCGCCCCCAGTTTCTTTCGCAAATCGTTTAAGTACGCCAGGGTTTTGATCGCCGTCCTGCTCATCTAAGATGCCGATTACATAGATGATTGCGACGGAATGTTTGGCCATTTCGAGAACTTGGGCCAGACTGTGCTTGCTCACGTTGTCGCCTCCATCGCTGATCAAGATGAGAACCTTCTTGTCGCACTTGCCCTGCTTGAGATGGTCAAGAGCTACGGCAACACCATCGTAGAGTGCGGTCTCCCCGATTGTCTTGATTGCAGATAGCGCGCGTTGTAACTGATCCTGCCGATCTGTGAACGGTATATCCGCCGGAAGGCCATAAGACACGTGTTCATTAAAATTGACGACAAACATCTGGTCCTGCGGATTGCTGGAACGGGCGAATGCCATTGCTGCGGTAATTACGTCTGCACGCTTCGGACCCATGCTTACGCTGTTATCGACGACCAGACCCACTGTGACCGGAACATCTTCATGACTGAAGTGCTTGATCTGTTGAAGAACCCCATCCTCATAAATCTGGAAATTGTCTTTGCCGAGCCCGGCTACAAGCGCATTGTGACGGTCCAGAACGGTTGCGCTCAGGATGACCATGTTGGCATTCAGTCTGATGGTATATTCGTCACCAGAATCGTTCTGCGATGGCGTGGATGTCTGTGCCCCAGCAAGTGGTTGCAGAAGAATGATCACAATTAGAATTATCAGGCACCGAAGCGTGCAGACGTTATTCTTTATAAAGCCTGTTCGGGTTATACAGGGCCCTAAATAGTAATCGCTTATTTGCACTCTATTCGCAGATCCGGTCATTTCAGCCATCTGTCCTGTCACTCGATACGATCGTAGGCGGCCGCCCTGATGACCGCACATTCAACAAACGGAAAGAAGGAGGCGATACTTGCGTACCGCCTCCTTCTTCACATCATTTCTGAATTACGAGAGGGACCAGTCAATCCGCCTCTTAATGGATTACGCTTTCCGCTTCGAGAGACTTGTGAGGACTAAACCACCGGCCAGCGCAAGCAGCCCAACCAGCCCAATCAGAGGAAGAGAACTGGCAGTTTTAGGCAGAGAGGCAACAAGCACAGGTGCTGGCGTTGCAGCAACCACTGGGGCAGGAGGAGTTCCGACAACAGTGGCTGTATCAACCGTATCTCCGCTCGGGGTAACTGCTTCAACCGGCGCGGTTTTCAGAGCTTCGACTGGCGCGCCATCCAGCGCGACGGGGGTCGACAGTACCGTTTCGTTTGTTTCCTTGGCAAGTTGGATAGCTCTGGACTTTTCATAGACAAAATGATCGCCCCAGTCACGGCCCGGATAGAACCATGCCTTTAATGTCTGAGGTTCTCCAGCAGGCCGTTCACCAAAAGTCATAACCGTTTTGTCGGTAGCCTGCAACCGATAATTTGGGATTGCAAGAATCGTGGTCAATACCTGAGTCTCGTCCTCGTTGTAAATTCGGACGATGTGACGATCCGAGTCTGAATCCACGAGCTTGAAAATATAGGTGCCCGCCGGCAGGATATGCTGACCCACCCCGGGAACTTCAACGGGCGCGCTGAAGGTGATACGAGTTTTCTGATTCCATTCGTCGGCCTTTGCTTTCGGCGCGACAAGCAAACAGAGTACGGTAACGCACAATCCTGTTCCTAAGCCTTTGAGCAGTGTCATTGTTTCTCCATTACTTTCTCCGACTCACTCGCACGGCGTTGTTATGCGACCTCTGTATGTTGTCGGTTTCACAAGAGTTCGCACGCCGGAGACTCCGGCGGTCTTCGATCCCGTAGCGTGTACTGAATGTCAGTATTCCGCATTGATTCTTCATTTACTGCTCACTTTTGACCTGATGCGGAAAAGTCCTGGGCGGTATCCTCGGTCGCGCTCCACGATAATATGAATTGAGCTAATGGAGATTACTGCGATGCAGTGCGATAAGATCATGAATAGTTTGTTATTGTAACGAGGCAACTCGTGTCTTATGAACCTGCAAGAACCCACCGCTGCATCGAGATAAGCCTATGACTTTCTTTTTCATTCACTGCAAATTGTGCGCAATTTTTTTGTCTTGCTGCTTCGGTTCGCTCCCAGAACCAGTTAAAATTCAAGGAGAGGAATCACGAAGGGGGCGGGCGCCTCAATGGGCATCGTTGACAGCGCTCTCCGTCGCTTTCCTGCCGCTGCCCGACAAGCCATCAGGATGTCTCCGTGGCTTTGTCCGCAACAATCCAGTTGGGACAGATTGGTTAAGAATCACGCCTCTGAAACAAGGAAGCTGGCAGACGCGACAATGCCTTGACCTTGGCAATTGTAAAATTAAGTTGTCCTTTTGCCCGGATGGCGAAACTGGCAGACGCAGCGGACTTAAAATCCGCAGGCCGCAAGGCTGTGGGGGTTCAAGTCCCCCTCCGGGCACCAATAAAAATCAACAGTTTATAAAATTCAATTCTTATAAAAATCTTTCGATTGTGCCTAAACTGTGTCCAAACTGAATAGAAAGTGCCTGCCGAGAATTTTGATCCCTAATTGTCTTCTTCGCCTTTTGTTTGCTATAGTGCTTCCAGATATCAACATTTGGGAACAACCCGATGAACTATTCTGAAGCCATTGCAAAACGTGTTCTTGAAGCGATCCTGCCCGGCGCGAACCTCGAATACCAGCCTGTGCAGTCCAACGGGGAATATGATTTCAATCTCCGGTACGACGACGGAAGCTTTGCCGCCGTAGAGGTAACCGCAGCAGTAGACAAGACGTTAACAGAGACCATTGCTGCGGTTCGTAGCAAGAAAAAGGGCGGTTCGGCCATCAAGGCAACTGCTTGCAAAAAGAGTTGGTTGATCTTCCCAGGCAAAGGTGCTTCGATCAACACGATTAGAGCAGATGCCGACTGCTGCCTTGCCAAATTAGAGCAGGATGGAATCGACAGATTCTTTTGCGTAAGCAATTCCCCATCTGTTCAAGAAATTTGTTGCCGTCTCCAGATAACGGGCGGCGGGGTTATTTCTTCGGAAACGGAGCCGACAATACAGATCGCATTTCCAATTGGCGGCGGTGCAGTTGGTCCAAGCCTTGCAATTGAAGCCGGCGAAAGGGAGGCTTGGAAAGAGGACAACCGTAAAAAATTGGGTGCTGCAAAGACAACCGAACGTCATCTTGTTGTCTATTTTGATGCGGGGAACGGCCTGCCGTGGACTGCTCTTACAAGTTTTGAACCGCCGAAGACCTTGCCGAAGATTCCTACGGAAATAACGAATCTATGGCTGATTGGGCACAGTGAGAACAAGGATGAATTTGTTGCGTGGTATGCAAGCACTAATGAGGCTTGGCACAGCACGAAGGTAGTTTGTACCCCGGAATCACCGCGCGATCAGAGTTTCAACAAAATGCGTTGACATGGCGATATGGTCAAACTCGGCGGAACTAGTAGGGCAGACAGGCTTTCAGCCCGTGGACGGCTCAAGCGGGGCAAGCAGCGCTACAATCCCTCCAGTAGTTCCGAGAGGGTTGTTTCGAGAGCAGAGGCGATCTTGCTGAGGGTGCGCAGCCCCGGCTCGCGGGCTCCACGCTCCAGGTCCGAAATATGCACTTCGTGGACGCCGGACTGCTCAGCAAGGTCGATCTGCCGCCAATTCCGGGCGCGGCGCAGCTTCCTGATCCGCTCCCCCGTCGCCGCACAGATGTCCCTTGCCATGCGTTCATCATCGGGTTAGCCTTTGCGCTATATTTAGTGCATACACTCTCTAGCGTCAGAAAGGTGACAATATGCAATTTCCAGGAGTGATGAGAGTAAGAATTCTTTGCTCATGCGTGATTCTGGCGCTGATGGTGGGCGCTGCCATAGGTTCGGCGCAGGACATAGCCGCGCTCAAGAAACAAGCCGCCAGCGGCGATGCCAAGGCGCAATTCGAGCTTGGCATGGATTACGACAATGGCCAAGGTGTACCGAAGGATCACGCCGAGGCAACTCGCTGGTTTCGCAAAGCTGCGGAACAAGGAAATGCTACTGCACAATATAACCTTGGGGTGGCATATGAGGCTGGCGGCGACGTGCCGCGAGACTACGCTGAAGCTGTTAGGTGGTTTCACAAGGCTGCTGAGCAAGGAGATGCATTCAGTGAGCTGTACCTCGGCCTTGTGTATCACAATGGCGTGGACGTTCCAAAGGATGAAGTTGCAGCCGTCAAATGGTGGCGCAAAGCCGCCGAACAGGGGAATCCTCCTGCACAATTCCACATTGGAGCGGCTTATTACTACGGTGATGGCGTCCCACAAGATTATGCCGAATCCGCCCGCTGGTATCGCAAAGCCGCCGAGCAGGGTCATGCGACGGCGCAAAATGATCTGGGAGACTTGTACTACATAGGCTGGGGCGTACCACAAGATTACGCACAGGCCGCGATCTGGTATCGCAAGGCCGCTGAGCAAGGAAATTACGAGGCGCAGTTCAACCTTGGCCTCTTGTACAACAATGGCGTAGGTGTGCCACTGGACTATTCTCAGGCTGCCGCATGGAATCGCAGGGCTGCTGAGCAAGAGGATGCTGAGCAAGGAAATGGTGCTGCTCAGTTCACTCTCGGTAACTTGTACGACATGGGCCACGGCGTGCCGCAGGATTATGCGCAAGCTACGATTTGGTATCGCAAGGCTGCTGAGAAAGGAAATGCTTCGTATCCGTCCGGGTAAGTCCATTCTGTTCGTAGGTTTTGAAAGATGATTGACTGAAGGCATGAGTGAATATCCAGTCTCTTCCGTTCGTCGTCGCCATCGTCGCAGCCGTGTGGAGGTGGCGCAGA
>Ga0255355_1001533_pt1 | contig 10613 bp, 10 predicted proteins | sample HBST75metaG_FD_189943 | JGI IMG/M metagenome (GOLD analysis project Ga0255355, IMG submission 189943) | Peat soil microbial communities from Stordalen Mire, Sweden - H.B.S.T75 | ecosystem: Environmental > Terrestrial > Soil > Wetlands > Peat | place: Sweden: Norrbotten County, Stordalen Mire...
GCCGCACTACGTCGCCGAGGGAAGCTGGCATCTGCTTGGGATTGAAAGCGATAGCTCTGACGGAGCCTTTACGCAAATTCGGATGGTTGCGGGGGCTGGATTTGAACCACTCCGCCACCTTGACTAATCGTAAGTTACAGATTCTAAATGTTACTGCTATGCCACAAATACCACCTCTCCCAGGTCGTCGGTACAAAAACGGTACAAAATTCGTTTCCGAAAGAACGCCAGTCGTGACGCATGCTGCCGGATCTGAGTCAGCGTTTAGGCCGCTGTCCGACCGGTACGTTAGTCGGTTTAGGGGGCATTTTGCGTCTATAGGTAGTTCGGCAATACGATGGTCCATATCCTTTGCCGAATTGTACGGCGAAACGGGACCGGATGGCCCAGCGATGACAGCTTTCAAAAATTTATCTCTGACTGATCGAGGAAGCGATTGGGTTTCACAATTTGACGGGGAAGACCAAAAGGACGCGGCTGCCCTAATCGATGCGATCCGGCCCGTATCGCATGAGGAGTTCGTCAAAGGTCTGCGTGCACTAATACAGACGCGAGCCGATGCTGCAGGCCCTTCATCACGGGTCGGATTATTCATCGAACGTGAACTTCGGCAGAGCAAAGGGATTCCACAACGGTTATTTAAGGAGAGCCGTAGAGCCGTTAAGCGCGCCTATGGCGCTTCCCTGTGGCCTGTTCAACCCCTACGAGCATATGATCCACGCATTGGAAGTGAAGGCATCGTCGCTCAAATCGCCTCTGAGTTGACTAAAGCAGACCCTTTGAGATTCAAAATCCATCCATCAGCCAAGGCTTTTCGTGATCGTCATATCTCACGGTTCTTTATTCTCACTGACCTGATCGGAAGTGGCGATCGGATATGGAAATACCTTGAATCAGCTTGGCGCGTAAGATCGATCTGCAGTTGGCATTCGTATCACCGTCTTGAATTCGAGGTGTTGACGTATGCAGCTACCCCCCTTGGGACGCAACAAGTGAAGCTGCACCGATCAGAGCCCACAGTTCACTCCGTTCTGTCGTGCCCCACAATCGACAGTGCATTTGGCGAAGAACAAGCTGACAGGATCAAACGCCTCTGTGTGAAATATGACCCAATCGACAACGATCCGACGGATTCCTTAGGACGCGGCGGGGCTGGAGCTCTAGTCGCTTTCGTCCATGGAATACCGAACAACGCTCCAAGGCTTCTCTACCGAAAAGGCAAACGAATAGGACCTTGGAGGTGGAGGCCTCTCTTCCCATCCCAGATCACAATCGATGTAAATGGACAGTTCGGCGATCAAGATGGCCTGACTCAAACGATATCGCGTCTGCGGCGCCTCCGCCAGTTCCGCTTGGCCATTTCTCCTTGGCTCAAAAGACTCGACGCGGAGCAACGATCACTCTTGCTATTCCTCGTGTCCCTCAGCAGAGGTAAGAGATTTGATGAAGCTCTTTCCATACGGACTGGTCTGACAATCCCTGAAGTGATTCAGTGCGCCGAAACAGCTTTCCGACTGGGATTTATCGATTCACAGCGGAGACTCACCCAAGAAGGTCAACGCCAAGTAACACATGCACGCAAGTGGCAGCAACGGACCGAGGCCGAATTGCCCGAGGTAGCCGAGCCGTATTATCCTCAATCCCTGAGGGCGCCATCAAAGATCATCTAGTCTCACCGGCGATGAGCGCCGGTGCCGACTGGTCTTTATGGCCATTTGGGGGCGCAGAGTTCTGCTGCCCTTCGTCGTAGCTAACGCTAAAAGCGAGGTATGTCACGCCTCACTTCGCTGCGCTACGCTCGATGTCTCGCTGTTCGCCGTGACATAACTCACCCTGCGGGTGTCAAAGTAGATGATCGGATGGCGTCCTCGTAAATATCAGAGCGAAGGGGAACAAAGACACGTTGATCCGGCAATCTTGGATCGAGCGCGGCTGACCGCGGAATCGATTACGCATGTAAATCCAGCGTTACCACCTATCTTCACGCTCCGCCATTTGGCACACATCACTGATATCGACTTTGGTCTTCTTCGTGCCATCGCCTCCAGAGAGTTGATCGATCCTTATAGGTTATTCAAAATCAGAAAGCGTTCGGCGGGCGCAGTATCGTTCAGGGAGATTTGCGTGCCTAATCCTGAGTTGATGCGTGTACAGAGGTGGATCAATCAACGAATACTCTCTCTTGGAACCCCGCACGCCGCGAGCAAAGCCTATACTCGTCATACATCAATCATGGACGCTGCAGATCCACACTGTTCGGCGAGATGGTTGATAAAGCTTGATATAGAGAATTTCTTCAACTCGATTTCGGAGATCTCCGTCTACTACGTCTTCAGGCGATTCGGCTATCAGCCGCTGATCAGTCTTGAACTGGCCCGCCTCTGCACTCGGATAGGAGAATCCAGCAAAGTCAGGGACAGTAGCAGTCCGGAACGCTATACAAAAATCCCTCGGTATAACTGCGCTAGGATCGGGTATCTACCTCAGGGTGCGCCCACAAGCCCCATGTTGGCAAATTTGGCCGTAATAAAGCTTGATGAACAACTTGATACACTCTCTTCTACACTGGGGCTCACATACACGCGGTATGCAGACGACCTGACATTTTCGACGGATGAAAAGAGCTTTTTGAGAGGAGATGCAGAGGGGGCGGTCAAATATCTGCATAAATGCATTAGGAACTTCGGGCTTTCTCCAAAATTGGCCAAAACGCGCATTGTTGCGCCCGGCTCCCGTAAGGTGGTTCTGGGTCTCCTGGTAAATACGGATAGGCCACGGCTGTCGCGTGCATTCAAAAATAAGATGCGGCAGCATTTCTATTACTTGGAAAAACATGACGCAGTAGAACACGCAAAGAGGCGGGGCTTTGTCTCAGTAGCTGGCTTGAGAAATCATTTAGTGGGGCTCATTGCTTTTGCATCCCAAATCGAGCCCGATTATGGAAACGAACTTCTAGAACGACTCATGCGGATCACTTGGCCCTTGTAGTACGCGGGCAGAACGGCTTCTTTCACGTCTAGATCCTATAGACATTACCCCGAAATTGATCGGGCATTCGGCATATCCAAATGTCCTCGGCTATTCCAAACGGATCGGGACAGGATGCTTTTCCTTCCTCTTGCGAATCTGGACCGTTTGTAGAGTGCAGCAAGACATGGATTGAGCTATAGCCACCGGACCCCGTGTTCGATGGCTGTCCTCAAGGTAATTAGCCGCGTCGGATTTTTCCCCATGGCGTTACATTGCAATGTGTCAACTTCTCGATACGACCATCTATCTCAATAGCAAACGTCCGCCCGGCATCATCGGTGACATCGTAGTGAAAACCGGGAGGTATTTCACTGCAAAATCGATAAGACTTCAACCCCACACGGTCTGCGTCCGACCGGCCATGCCTGGAGGGATCAATTCGATACCGTCTGTTGCGACTATCCAACCATGACCTGCTTCCTTGCAGATCTGGCCGCAGATGATGTCTTCTTACCCCTTCCAGCACTTGCTTGTAAGCGTCATCTGAAGACCGTATGGCCTCGATATGACATCTCTGATAAGGAGATCTCAAGTGTCCACGTATTTTTACGTGGACACTTGAGATGATCCGAGATCTGTCCGAGGTGCGGTGAAGTTCCAGGGCAGCAGTTCGTGGATGCGCGTGATGGGCAAGTCTGCGATCTTCTCCAGCACGTGCTGCAGGTAGTGTTCCGGATCGATGCCGTTGAGCTTGGCAGTACCGATCAGCGAATAGATCGCGGCCGCAGCCTGTCCGCCGGCATCCGATCCGCAAAACAAATAATTCTTTCGACCAAGCGCGACACCGCGTAGCGCCCTTTCGGCGCTGGAGTTGTCGATCTCGATCATGCCATCGTCCAAGTAGCGCGTGAATGCACGCCATCGCGCCAGCGCATAGCGAATCGCCAGGGCCGTATCGGATTTGCGCGATAGACGCGCGAGCATTTTGTTGAGCCAGTTCTGCAAATCATCGATCAGTGGCCGAGCACGAACCTGGCGCACTTCGCAGCGAACAGGTGCGGGCTTGCCGCGCACCTCACGCTCGATCTCATAAAGCGCGCCGATGCGCTCGACGGCTTCGGTAGCAATTGCTGAGTTGGTGGCCACTTGAATGTCGTAGAACTTGCGTCTGACGTGAGCCCAGCACGCAGCCTCGTGGATCCTGCCACCTTCGTAAAGATGATGAAATCCTGCGTATCCATCGGCCTGCAAGATGCCGCTGAAATCGCGCAGATGCTGGTGTGGATGTTCTCCCTTGCGGTCAGGCGAATAAGAAAACCACACTGCCGGAGGCGTATCAAGACCGGCAGGGCGATCATCGCGTACATAGGTCCACAGCCGCGCGGTCTTGGTCTTGCCCATGCCGGGTGCGAGCACCGGAATCGGTGTATCGTCCGCATGAATCTTGGTTGCGGCCAATACATGCTTGCGCGTTGCTTCTACCAGCGGAGCCAGCAGATGACTGGCAATCCCGACCCAATCGGCAAGTGTGGAACGATCAAGATCGATGCCTTCGCGAGCAAAGATCTCTGACTGGCGGTACAAGGGCAGATGATCGGCAAATTTAGAAACCAGCACGTGCGCCAACAACGCAGGTCCTGCAATACCGCGCTCAATCGGTCTGGATGGTGCCGGAGCTTGCACGATGACATCGCACTTGGTGCAGGCCATCTTGATCCGTACATGGCGAATCACCTTGTAAGTTGCAGGCACGCGCTCCAGGATCTCGGAGACATCTTCTCCGAGCTTGTGCAATGCTCCGCCGCACGCGGGACACTCATCTTCAGTAGGTAAATATGTATGCACCTCGCGCGGCAGATGCTCTGGCAGCGGTCGCCGCGTTGACTTGGCTCTTGGTGTAGTGGGCGATGCAGGGCGTACTGCTATGCACTCAGACTCATGCGACTCAAGTTCTTCGAGCTTCAGTTCCAGTTGCTCAATCTCGTGTGTGACCTTCTCGCTCTTCTTGCCGAAGATCATCCGCTGCAGCTTGGCGATGACCAGCTTGAGATGTTCGATCTCGCTGTCACGGCTGATGCGTACCTGTTGCTCAGTGGCAAGCTGCAGTTGTTGCTGCGCAATGATGGCTTCGAGCGCCTCTCGGTTGAGAGACTTCAAATCGGCAACAGTTATGAGCGCGTCTGCCATCGCAAAAAGTATGCCATAGACTTGCAATGCAGATCGACATAAAAGATGTGCGCTATCCTGCCATCGGTGGTTCCCACGTGCGCCGCGGCTGGCGCCAATCAATGCCTTCAAGCAACATCGACAACTGAGCGCGTGTTAACGACACGGTTCCTTCTGTTGCTTGTGGCCAGATAAATCGGCCGCGTTCAAGTCGCTTCTGAAACAGACACAAACCATCGCCGTCGAACCAGAGCAGCTTGATCAGGTCACCTCGCTTGCCGCGAAAAACAAAGACATGGCCCGAATACGGCGCTTGTTCCAGCACCGTCTCAACCATCGTGCTGAGGCCACGAAAGCCTCGCCGCATATCAGTAATACCTGCGGCGATCCAGATGCGCGTACTGCGAGGCAGATCAATCACGCGCGTAGCATCTCCACGACTGCGCGGAGCAGATGCAGATCAGTATCGCGCCCAATGTGCACGGAAACTCCACCAGAAAACTGGATGCGGATCGCACCGCAATCGTTCGACTGAGGAGTCACTGCAGAAATAGAACTGGCGACTTCAGGTTCAGCTACAACAACAGGCAACAGCTTCGTCGCAGGCTTCGAACGGCCACCAAGGATCCCTTTGCGATACTCGTAGCGCCACTGAAACACCTGGTTCGAATTTACGCCGTGCTCTCGTGCTACGCGGGCAATCGATGTGCTCGGCGCAAAGGTTGCTTCAACAATGCGTCGCTTCTCCTCCGCACTGCGATGGATACGCTTCGGCGCTTCTGGCTTGGCGGCACTCTCGATAACGTCGTTCACTCTGCCATCGTCAGGCCTGAAATGACTTATGTCCAGACGGTCGTCAGATGACGCTTACACTTGCTCTGCACTCCCGAAGCGATCTCTAGAATAGACATCGCAATGCTGCCAATAATCTTCAGTTTCACGATTTGTTGCAAATACGCTGGGGGGCAGTATTAGAGGATGCCTCAAATCTCCAGGAGATAGTTTGCGGAGCCATTCCTCATCGAGAGACACAACTGCGTGTAAAGTTGCTTGAAGAGCGGGCCAGGGAAGATCCCTGATGGGCTCCTTTAGTCGGGCAATATGAATCCGACCATCATAGAGAAGGCGCGCATAAATCTTTTGCCACTCTCGAACGCCGGCAAGAACAATATGATTGAAGCCCTCACCGACGGCTCGGGCAAGTTCCTCGACTTCAGAATTATTAATTCGGCCAAGCTCATTGGAAAGAATCGGAGTTGAGCGAAACTCGTGCGGAACTGGCACGGCGTTGCGCCATAGGTCAGATTCCTCCTTAAGCCTAATGTGAGCGCTCTTGGGAAGCCCAAAGAGATGCACCTTCATTGTCGTGTTCGGGTGACCTTCAACACCCATTCCAGAGGGACACGTAGCTGAAGCAGTTCTTCAATGGGAAGATCATCAAAGAAGTTGTACAGTTCTGCACGTTGGCTTATGTTTGGAGTGCTTGAGACTAGTTCTGAGGTCTGTCCACCTACGCGCGTCCGTCCACTGCCTGCATTCCATCGTTCAGATGGAATATTTTGAGCGACCGCCCAGGCTGCTACGTGATCCGTAATGAGTTTTTGAAGATAACGATTCCAAGCCTGCATCACAGGCGGATTTTCACGCAAACATCGCGCAAAGTCGTTAAAAAGGGCGCTACCAGTTCCGTTCAAGACAGAAAGCAAGGCAGTCTTAACGTCTTCCGGTTGTTCTTCAGCGAACTGTTTACGCCATTCAATTTGGGTCTCACGAGAAATTGGCTCAATCACGACGCCTTTGCGTTCAGTATTAGCCTCAGCATAGACAATCTTGTCTTCCACGGGGTCATACAAACGCACGGTGTTGGGCACGGGGAACTCTATGAAGGCCCGCCAGAAATCACGCCTCAGTCGAGGTAGTGGATGGGCGTAAGCCGACAGTGTTTCTGGCGCGCTGGAAGGTGCCAGAAGCATGTCGCTTCCAATACGAATTTGGACACCTATTCCGGGCACCGATCGAACAAAGTCGATGAAATTCTTGAATCCGAGATCGCGCTCGCTGAAAATCGCCCCTTGTTGGCTCGCTTCGCGGATCATCTGTGCCTTGACCAAAGCACCCGGCACGGGACTATGCCGTTCGCCATATAACGCCTGCACAACCTGCAACAACAGCGCGCGAGATCGTTCCAAGTCAAGTGTAGGCATGCCCTTAATATAAAATAAAAGGGCCACCTTGTAGGTGACCCTTTTGCGGGTGTTGATTAGATACTCAATCAATCATCCCAAGAACTTTATATGCTCGCCAATGACCTTCGCAGGAGCACCGTATCTCCATCGCGGAAATACATAGCTAATGTGAGATCACCACAATTCACGAGCGAGCCGCGAATTGGAACCCCACTCCCACCCGATCCCTTCCGCGTGAAGGCAATCTACGCATCACCGGAATCTTCTATAGATTCAAGCATGGAGCAGCGTTTGTCAATAGATTCGTCGATATAGAAGCGAGCCATGCGAAACCAGGAGCGACATCTCTGGGAGTTTTCGGGTTTTCAGCCGAAATCGTCTGTTTTCTTCGTCGACCTCAAAATGGCGTGTTCCGATCAATCGTCTCGCACACTCTATGCTCCGCTAATCGAGCCTTCGGCGTCCGGTCTCTGTCCGGGCGTGTCTACCCTGATTCCGTCTCTACTCCCGCCTTGACTTGAGCGAATAAAAGGCGAACCATGATGGATCATGGGCATCGAGACAACGGAACTGCGGCACCTCAAAAGGGTCTCCCGGATCAAGCATCAAATCCTGACGCGCTACCTGCCCAGTTGGGCTGTCATCCTCGGCAGCACCTTCGATCTGCTTTATTACGTTGATTGCTTTGCCGGTCCAGGCCGGTACGAATCAGATGGTGATCTCGTGGATGGATCACCCATTATTGCCGTCAATGCAGGCAAAGAATTCGCAGCAAAGAACCTCGGCAAAAAACTGGGTCTGGTCCTAGTAGATGACGATGCCACGCAACTCAGACAACTCCAGGACTGTCTGAATTCAACATTGCCATATCCTGCAAACTTCAAGGTAGTTACTCGTCTGGCAGACTCGCACGCTCTGATCCCTGAAATCGTCAAACAAATCAAGAGGCGGCGAACGGCGCCAAGCTTTTTCCTCGTTGACCCTTACGGTCATCCGCTTTCTATCTCGGTCATGAATGACATCCTGGCATTGCCGCGCAGCGAGTTGTTGATCAATTTCATGTGGTATCGAATCAATATGGACATGACGAACGGCGCCGTACAGCATCATGTCTCGGAACTCTTTGGCGATGATGCCTGGAAACAGCAGCCCTTCATATCCCAGCACGGAATGGTCAAGGAGAAGAGTGCTTTGAGATATTTCTCTAATCGACTTTCAGCGCAGTACGTTCTGCCATTTCGAATTCGTTACGACGCACAGGAAGATCGGGTTGCAGGAAGCAGAACGAAATATTACTTGATTCACGCGAGCAACAGCTTGAAAGCAGTCCTGCTCATGAAAGAGGTCATGTGGCCTCTTGGCGATGAAGAAGGGACATTCGATTTTTCCGGCGATTCACAAGGTGTATTGATCTCCCAAACGCCCCAGCCGCACGAATTGCGAAACATCTTGCTCCGTGAATTTGCAGGTCAACAAGTTGCATTCGATGACATACGCGGCAAAACGTGGTCTCTGCCATTCATTGAAAAGCAATACAGGTCGGTTCTTCAGGAACTGCGAGCGTCTGAGATCGTTGAAGTCACACCAGTCACCTCAAAGGGAAAAGGACTGAGCAGCCGGGATCTTGTACGATTTCCCAAGGAGTACTCATGAGTTTACAAAGCGCAATCGAATGGACTGACGCGACCTGGAATCCGGTGCGCGGCTGCACCAAGATCAGCCCAGGTTGCAAGTTTTGTTATGCAGAGAGATTTGCTGAGCGGTTTCGCGGCGTGCCAGGGCATCCATTCGAGCAAGGGTTTGATCTACGACTTGTTCCTGAGAAGCTGGCAGACCCGCTACGTTGGCAAACGCCAAAGATGATTTTTGTGAATTCGATGAGCGACCTGTTTCACGAGGGTGTCCCTGACGAATACATTGAGGCTATTGCGCGAGTCATGGTTCAGGCAAATTGGCATACATTTCAGATTCTGACAAAACGATCAGTGCGCATGCGCGATTTACTGAAGTCCAAATTAGAGTTCGCCGCGAAGCAACGAAATATCTGGTGGGGCGTCAGCGTAGAAGACAAACAATACGGCGTTCCGCGCATTTCGCACTTACGTCAATCCGGCGCTATCGTAAAGTTCCTGTCCGTTGAACCGCTTCTTGAGGACCTTGGAACTATCAACCTGAATCAGATCAGTTGGATGATCGTTGGCGGCGAGAGCGGCCCAGGTGCTCGCCCGATCGACGCACGATGGGTGCGATCATTGCGCAAGCAATGCCGAAATTCCGGAGTGAAGTTCTTCTTTAAGCAGTGGGGCGGCGTCAGAAAACATCTGACAGGACGGATGCTCGATGGCCGGACTTATGATGAATTTCCGGAACGCGCTTTTGAACCAGTTCCAGACGGTACTCGCAGAGTGCGTCTTGTTTCCGCTGTTCAGCAGCTGTCCAACCAGTTTGTGCCCGTGGCGGTTCTTACTGGCGACTGAATTCTCATCACGAATGATTGCGACATCGAGCGATTCAGTAAAAATGTACATTTCCCATGGCGCAACCCAGTTCCTTTATGTTGTCGAAACTGCGCGTCATTAGGGAGTACATCCCCCTGCTAACATCTGCTCTTGAGCACCTTGGTTAAGCAGCGTAAGCTACACGTACAGTTATCCAGCCATTGGAGATCTAGCCGTGACCGGTCAGTCTGAAGACCAAAGCGAAGCTACGCCTGAACAGGAACAATATCGCCTTTTCCTGAAGGAGCGCAAGGAGCTGACAGATGCCGCCCGTGAAAGTTCCCGAACTTTTGACAAGGCTATATTGGCCTTTGGCTCTGCAGTATTTGGCGCCTCGGTTGCTTTCCTGAAGGATGTTGCGCCGAAGCCTCTGTCGTACACGCTGATATGGCTCGGAATTGCCTGGGCATGTTTTATTCTTGGGCTGCTGGCTGTTCTTTTGTCTTTTCTTTTCAGTCACAGAGCCTGTCTTGCCCGGATTGATGAGTGCGCGAACAAGCTTCAAAATCCGAATGCACCGCCACCGCCAGATTTTTGGGGAATCCTCACCACCGTCTCTAATTGGGCCTGTGTCGCCTTCTTGTTTTTGGGGGTGGCGGCGTGGGTTATTTTTGCCCTCCAAAACTTAGCATCCGCAGGAGCAAAGAATGCCGAACAAACCGCAGGGGCCGCCACCGCCAAACTCGATGAAAAAGGGATACGTGCCACCGAAGGCACCTCCGCAACCCAGACCAACTCAACCAACGTCAACTACCCCCCCGCCGCCACAACCGCCAAAGAAGTGAGATGAATG
>Ga0255355_1001545_pt1 | contig 10547 bp, 8 predicted proteins | sample HBST75metaG_FD_189943 | JGI IMG/M metagenome (GOLD analysis project Ga0255355, IMG submission 189943) | Peat soil microbial communities from Stordalen Mire, Sweden - H.B.S.T75 | ecosystem: Environmental > Terrestrial > Soil > Wetlands > Peat | place: Sweden: Norrbotten County, Stordalen Mire...
GGCATCAGACGGCCAAGACCTACGACGGCAAGTTTGGCCGGGAAGTAACCAGCGTTGAGCACCGGGCCGGATGGGATGCGACGTTTTCCGCGCCGAAGTCGGTTTCATTGACCGCCCTGGTCGGCGGCGATGACCGGGTAAGAGTGGCGCACCGGGAGAGCGTCCGCGCGGCCCTGTCCGAGCTGGAGAGGTATACCCAGGCGCGAATCGGCAACATCCGCGCACCGGAGACGACGGGGAAGTTTGCCGCCGCGACCTTCGAGCATGACACCGCCCGCCCGGTTGAAGGCTACGCCGCGCCCCAGCTCCACACCCATGCAGTGATTTTCAACGTCACCGAACGGGAGAACGGCCAGACCCGCGCTCTCCAGCCCCAGGAGCTTTTCGCCTCACAGAGCTATGCCACGAATGTTTACCGATCGGAGCTGGCCGTCCGGCTCAAGGATCTGGGATACACGATCGAGCGCGGAGAGTTTGGCCAGCCTGAAATCAAGGGATACACGAAGGAGTACATGGAGGCGAATAGCCTGCGTCGGGAACAGGTAAAAGACCACATGCGCGCCAGCGGCCTTGATAGTCCAGCAGCCGCGCAGATCGCCGCGCACCGGACGCGGGATTCCAAGCAACTGCTATCGCCGGAAGAAGTGTTGCGGCAGCATCGGGAGCTTGCGGCGCAGCACGGCAACCAAGCGGATAGAGTGGTTGCCGAGGCGCGGCAGCACGTCCAGCAACACGCATACGTTCCCGACAAAGCCGCCCAGGTGTCCGTGACCTATGCCCGCGACCACCTTTTCGAGCGTTCGGCGGTCGAGAACGAACGAGCGATTCTGGCGGCGGCGCTCGGCAGGAGCATGGGCGAGGCGAACTTCTCCCAGGTCCGGCAGGAGTTCGACCGCAGGGTCCAGACGGGCGAGTTCCGCGCCGTTGAAGCGGAGGCCAGGTTCGGGAGCGCGGGCCAGCAGTACACCACAGCGGCGATGCTGCGCATGGAGCGCGAGACCATCGGCCAGATGCAGGAGGGCAACCGGCGCGGCTTTAGCGATCCAATGCTGGTACCGGCAGAGATTCGTATTGCCACCGAAGACCGGCACCCGAAGCTGAATGCCGGCCAGCGCCAGGCGGTCGATGAGATTTTCCTGTCGCGGGAGAAGATCGTCGGCTTGGATGGAGTAGCGGGCGCGGGCAAGACGACGACCCTAGCCGTGGTGCGCGAGGGCGCGGAGCAGGCCGGGTACAAGGTCGAGGGCTTTGCGCCCACGTCCCGCGCGGCGCAGAAGTTGGGCGAGGCCGGTATCGAGACCAAGACTTTGCAGGCCCATCTTGCGCGAGGCCAGCGACCGGACACCGGCGAGAACCGGCTCTATGTCATGGACGAGAGTTCGCTTGCGTCCACCAAACAGATGCACGAATTTGTGCGCCGTCTGCATCCGAACGACCGCGTTTTGCTGGTAGGCGATACCCGCCAGCATGAATCCGTCGAGGCGGGCCGCATCTTTGCCCAGCTCCAGGACGCGGGCATGAAGACGGTGAAGCTGGAGGAGATTGTCCGGCAGCGCGATCCGGAGCTGAAGCAGACCGTCGAGCAGCTTGCGCGTGGCCAGGTGGGAGAAGCTATCGCCGGTATGGAGCGTCAGGGCCGCATCCATGAGGTGCCAGGTCATGAAGACCGCATCGCAGCTATTGCCAAGGAGTATGCGACTTCGCCCGATAATACGCTGGTCGTCTCACCTGACAACCGATCCCGCGCGGAGATCAACCAGGCCATCCATGCCGAGCTACAGGCGAAGGGCGTTGTCGGCAGGGAAGAGTATCGCGCCCAGGTGCTTGTGCCGCGCCAGGATCTCACCGGAGCGGACCGCATGTGGGCGGCTCGGTACAACCCCGGCGACGTGCTGCGCTATAGCCGCGGCTCGAAGGAGACCGGCATCGGCAAAGGCGAGTATGCGCGGGTTAAAAGCGTCGATGCTCCAAACAACCGGCTCACCGTCGAGCGCAAGAGCGGCGAGGAAGTGAGCTACGATCCACGGCGCCAGCAGGGAGTTTCCGTCTACCGCGAGCAGGAGCGGGCTTTCTCAGTGGGGGATAGGGTGCAGCTCACCGCGCCCTTGCGCGACTTGAAGCTGGCCAACCGCGAGCAAGGGACCGTTGATGGCATCGGCCAGGATGGGCGGATGAGCTTGAAGATGGATGGAGGCCGCCAGGTCGAGATCGATTCGCTGAAGTATCCTCACCTTGACCACGGTTACGCCGTGACGAGTCATTCCAGCCAGGGGCAGACCGCCGACCGCGTGCTGATCCACGTTGATACCGAGCTGGGAGCCAAAGACCTGCTCAACAACCGCATGGCCTATGTTGCCGTCTCACGCGGCGCATACGACGCGCAAATCTTCACCAACAACCGTGAAGAACTGGGCGCGGCGCTGGGGCACGATGTATCGCACAGCAGCGCCCATGCGCTGGAGATGAAGCTGGAACAGAAGCAGGAGCAGGTGGTCACGCCACAGCGGGAGATCGCGCAGAAGCAGGAGCAGAGCTTCGATTTTGGCTTGGGTCTCTAGTCAAAAGGCTGGGGCACCCAGCCGCACGGATTACAATTAGTGGAACCAAAACCGGGAAATGGAACCCCAGCGAGGAAAGCTAATGGTATGTCGTAGCTGCGGTGCGCAAATCAACTCCTCCTACCGATTTTGCGGAGCATGTCGTGCTAGGTACAGGAAAATCGGGCTCTTAGTTATTGCAGCCATCGTAGTCCTTTTCATTGCCTATGCCGCCCTCACTCCAGGCAGCAAGACTGTTCAGCCAAACAATAACAGCCAAACGCCCGCTAACAGCCAGTCGCCTGCTCCTGTCGGCGATTTCTACTCTATCTCTATCCCTCCCGACACCATCACACTCACTGCAGAACAGCTAGAGACAGCATACAAAATCAAGGGCGTTATCTTAACTAAGAAAGATAGGGCTGCCTTCGCTGCTGCCGATTCCTTGTATAAGGGGAAAACTCTCCTCGTCTCAGGAGAGGCGAATTCTAGCGTTTACGAAGACGAAGACAAGAATATCCACGCAAGCTTTAAATCGGCATCGGATGAACTCGCAGGCGTACAAGTTGTTTTCCGTTTCGAGGAGAAATCTAAACTTGCTAACCTCTTGGAGGGGGACAGTGTAACTGCCCTTTGCAGAGGCGATGGAGTGGCAGGCTCCGTTCCACAGTTGGCCGATTGCCTACTCAAATCACGCGGACCCGGCGAGAGTTCCATACTCAGCGATCAGATAAAAGCAACTCTCGCGAGTGATGGCGTGAAGCTAGACGAGTACAGCTATCATCAGGGAACTTTGGATTGCAGTATAGACGCGGGAGATTGGCTTACTGTAGATCCTTCGGGCCTCCGCAATCATCTTTCCCGGCCTCTTCGATCACTCTATGCACTTGCAAACAAGTTTCCGCAAATTCAAGTGATTGACGTAATGCTGGAATCTCCAGCAGCGCCCAAAAAAGATGAGCACGGCCATGACCTTCCGGCGGGAATTGCAAACACGGCACACATGCGCATTGACGCTGGAGATTTCAGGAAATATGCCAAGGATTTTGATTGGAACCTCTACCCCGTCTATGTGGCAAACAGATATATGACGTGGGTTAATTGGTCGATTCAGAGCGTTTGGAAATCTGAGCTACGCGACGAGATCAGGCTGGGTGGGTTCCGGGAACATTAACGCAGATGAACAGCGCGCCGTTGAAGATGAACGGAACCAACAGCGGCTCCCCGGAAAGATGTTGGAGAGGATTATGACACGGGAGAAGCCAAATCATCATGAGATTCCAAGGCATTACTTGCGCGGATTCTGCGAGTCTGACACGTCGTTCGTATGGGTCTTCGAGCGTGGCCGTCCCTTTCGTCCCGGCTGTAAATCCGGAAAATTCAATCCCGCTAAACTTGGTTTGAAGTGCGTAGCGATCAGACCGGACGGATATGCAGCACGAACTACTGATGGCAAGACTCACTACGATTATGAGGATGCTCTTCAGAAAATAGAAATCAAAGCAACCCGTGCCATCAACAAGATTCGAGCATTCAAAGAAATTGAAACTGCCGAAAAAGAGTCGATAGCTCAGTACATTTTGATGATGGAGAAAAGACGAACGTCTCGCGATGCGACGATGCTTTCGCAGGTTGAGAAAGCGACGTCGGAAGTCGTGGAGGCGGCGCAGCGTGAAATGCGAAAGGCCGCTCTCGAAGGCCTGTTTGCGAAGGCGCTTGAAATGCGGAATCAGGCTGCATATTTGGAATCAGATGGGAATACGTGGTTCCTACGAGAAAGCATGGTTAAAGACATAGGGCTCGTACAACAGGAAATGTGCAGGCACCTATGGGAATTTGTCAAAGCCCCGCCTGGCGATTACTTCGTGACAAGCGACAATCCGGTCGGAAACGAGGGGTTGCGCGCATGTCTGATATTTCCAGTGAGCCAAAATGTAGTCTTGAAGTATGCTGACAAGGGGAAAGACCTTGCATATCGCCCGGCGGACCCGGAAGAGGTGTTCAAACTCAATGCGTACACTATTTCGCAGGCGGAGGAAAAAATATATTCTGCCCACCCGGACGAATGGATACATAGACGCTGGGCCGAAGGGTATTGCATAGGTTCATCTCACGACACGGATATTGCCGTACTTTAGACCGATGCCCCCGACCGGGTTTCGAGCGCGGAATTGAAGGTTGGTTTATGCCTTGGCTATATCTGATAATGTCCACCTGAAGGTGAATAGTCTTATGTGGTTTGTTGAGCATTCAGCCATGTCGGAAGGTTGGGGAAGTCCCATACGCAATTCTTCATAATCCGTTCATAAATAAACTGGTCGCCAGCATCGTGCGTGTTGCAGCAGAGGTAGTAATTATTCCCTTCATGTTGCAGATAGATAATCCATTCTCCGGTTAGCTTCTTATTGGTTTCTCTCGCCTCGAAGGTGTCATGAGAAATGCGGTGCGAGAACTCGTCGATCATCTCCAGTGTTAATACGGTTGATTTAGCGGGGTTCACAACCTCTTTGATGATTTTTTCAGCCCCGGTCTTGCCGAGTTCCAGAACGATGTTTTTTAGCACAAAGTGCGCAGAAAAATAATGCTTATGCCATAGTCCCTTCAGAGGCATATTTCTGAACTGGGTTGCAGCTTTGACCCCGGACGGATGTTCGCCGAGCTCGACCTCGCTAATGGCTCCAAGAATAGCGTCCGGACTGACACCGAACACGGTATCGAGAATATACATGTCAAGCAAAATCAGTTCCGACATCCGGACGGCAAGACCGGATGTCACGGCACATCTATCCCGAAACATTGCCAAGTCCCGGCTGGTCATCTTGACGTCCCTGTCCTTCAGCGTCACGGTGTAGGCTCGTTCTGGCACCATAACAATTCTCCATGTTGAATATGAGTAGAGCAGCGCTGATAGAGAAAGCGCCGATACAAGGATCATACGGGGTGACTATAGCGTACAAATCTAAACCAACGTTTAGAATTTGTACAAAGGGCAATTGTCTCACCACTGGCGAGACAATTGAGGCGCTGCCGTGGCTGATTTCGTTGCCTATTACCGTGTTTCAACCGACCGCCAGGGCGCGAGCGGGCTGGGCCTTGACGCGCAGCGTCAGGCCGTCGCCTGCCAGGTCAACGGTGGCCAGCTCGTGGCCGAGTTCACCGAGATCGAGAGCGGACGGCGGCACACGAACCGGCCTCAACTGCTTGCCGCCCTTGAAGAGTGCCGCAAGCGCCGCGCTACCCTGCTGATTGCCCGCCTTGACCGGCTGGCCCGTAACGTTGCCTTCATTGCCAACCTGATGGAGAGCGGCGCGGACTTCATCGCTTGCGATATGCCCCAGGCCAACCGGCTGACCATCCACATTCTGGCCGCTGTCGCCGAGCATGAGCGCGAGATGATTTCCCAGCGCACGAAAGCGGCGCTGGCCGAGGCCAAGCGCCGAGGGACCAGGCTAGGCAATCCGCGCATCGAGGCGGCGCGGGCGTTGGCGCTGGCCGCGCATCACGCCCACCGGCCAGAGCCGGAGGTATTGACGCTCATGGTCGAGTGGCGGAGCCAGGGGAAGACATTGCGGGCTATCGCCCGCGACCTCAACCGGCTCAATATCCGGCCAGCCAGGGGCCGTGAGTGGTATGCCAGCAGCGTCAGGGGCCAGCTATTGGCCCACGATCCCGATTGAGCGGGCGAAGAACAAGCCCCACAATGCAGAAGGCCCGCCATATGGCGGGCCTTCTGCTACTCCTTTGACGATGAGGGGGGGCTTGCGCCCGCATTCTCAAAGCCGATAACAATAATATATGATTTTCCTAGTCAATAGTCAACTTTTATATGCTTCAAACCCGCCAGTTGAAAGAGGTTTCAGACTTGCCATTCACGCCAGACGAACTTCGTGACCTTCCCTATGTCATTTCCGCGCCCCGGTTTGCCACCTACTTGCAGGCCGTGGGTAATGACCGGGACCGGGCGCTTGCTCTCTATGAGTGGAACCTGACCCTTTCAGCGGCTTTTATAGTGCCGCTACAGGTTTGCGAGGTAGCGGTGCGGAACGGCGTTGCGGAAGCCATCGAGCAGGTTCATGGTGCAACATGGCCGTGGTCAAATGGCTTTCTTCGCAGCCTTCCGCGACCAAAACGGGTTACCGATTACAACCCTGAATTGGATTTACGCGGCGTTGCCGCTCGACAACCGACGACGGGAAAGGTTGTAGCTGAACTGAAATTTGCCTTTTGGGAAAGTCTATTTACGGTTGGGCAGGACAGCAGGATATGGAATGCTCATTTCAGAACCTTCTTTCCAGGTACTCCGGCCACTATGACTGTCGCGCAAGCGCGGACTATCGCCCATAACGACCTGAGAGCGATTCGCCTTTTGCGGAACCGGATCGCGCATCATGAGCCAATTTTCGCCCGCAATATAGCTGATGAATACCAACGGGTTTATGAAATGATCGGTTGGCGGAGCCGAGTAGCGGCGGCGTGGATGGACCGCAAGCAAGGCGTAACCGCCTTAATTCCTCTCAAGCCGTAGAGACTAGCTGAGAAAATTGCACCCCTGCCCTGGTACGCCAGCAGCGGAAGCCGTTGCACCGATCCACCGTGAACCTGGCCCTGCGAAAATACAGCTCCGCCCCTTCCCTGCCCTACCAGTTGCTAGCTTGCTAGCGTGATAGCCACATATCATAGCTATTGACTAGTTTGGCTATCATGCTATTTTGCTATCCTGATTGCCAGCGATTATTTGCTAGTATTGGTGAATGGTTGTCAGGCTAGCGTGCAATGTGGCTAGCCACATATCCAGCTTGCGGAGGATGCCAAAATGAAGAAACCAAAAGACGTTACAGACCTCGCCATCCGGTTAGCCAGCGCAGCAGCTACGCCCCTTGTTGCCCCGGCTCCCGCGCCCATAGCACCCGCAGCCGTCGAAGCGGCCCCCGCAGTATTGCCGGAAAAGCGCCGCAAAGCTCCCAATCGGGCCACCGTTCCCGTATTCCTCCGAATTTCTCAAATGCTGTATGAGCAGTGCGACGAGGAAGCCGTGCGCAGGACCAAGCAGACGGGCAGGGGCGTGACCGTGCAACAGGTGATCTTAGACCGGCTGGCTGGGGCAAGAGCATGAGCCACAGCGTTTATTTTGGAGGCCAGAAGGGCGGCGCTACCAAGACGACCACTTCACACCTGATTTGCTTGGGCGCGATCCTGCATAAGCAACCCGCCGCTTATGTCCTCACGGACCCAAACCGCCACCTGAAAGAGGAAGGCCGACCCTACAGCGTCCTTGATGGACGCCAGCCGAACGAGCTAGCGAAAATATTGGGCGCGATTGATGCACACCGTAACGGTTGGTGGATATTCGACGGCGGCGGCAATCGTCCGGCGTTTGACGCTGAAATGGCGCGACAGGTGGACCTTGTTATTCTTCCGTTCCGCGACAGCGAAGAAGACCTAGAGGCAGTCACGCGCGATCTACACGACTACCCGAACGCGCTAGCGTGGCCGTGTGCATGGCCGACCAATGACAAGGCAAGGCAGGCCGCGCAACATCTCATCGACGCGCTATCAATCGCTTTTCCGCTTCGTGTCATCACGTCGCCGCTGTACTTTGTGAACTCAGTGAAGGAGCTTTTAGGCGCATCGCTCGATAATCCATCGACGCCGACGCGCAGCGCCGCGCGACGTGCATTTGAAATCGTGGCCGACACCTTCGACGCCCAGGTAAAGAAGGCCGAGGAAGTACCAGCCAGAGCCACAGCGTAGGGAAGGGAAGCGAATGAAGAAGCGCGAGGACCAGGCTCTATTGCCCATCAGCGACATTCTTACGCCGAAGCTGATGAAGCAGATCAAGCGCCAGGCGTTAGGACCAACGCCGATCCAGCAGCGTTTGCTTGACGCCGCCGTGTTCAGCATTGAGCAACCAGACGCGCAGAGCGTGATTTATCAGCACAGCGTTTTCTGTCAGACCTATTTGCCATATCGCAATCCCGGCGACGACGTGCGGGAATGGGAGCGGCAAAACGGAGATGTTCACCTAGAAGTGAGAGCAGGGAAGGCCATGCACCCGCTAGAGCGCCGTCTGGTAAAGGTGGGCTTACCATTCGGCCCTAAATGCCGTTTGGTTCTGATGTCAATCAACCAACTCGCCATAGTGGGGCAGTCGGCTCATATCGAGGTTGAGGACAGCCTTACGGCATTTGTTCGACGTGTTCTAAAGCTCGACCCGAAAGGCCGCAACATCCGCGAAGTTAAAGATCAGCTCAGCAGGTTAGCGTCCGCAGATATGACGCTGGGCCGGGTTGCCGATCTTCCAGGAGGGACGGAGAGCCGCACCGACCATATTCGTATCGTCGAAGGTTTCAACGTCTGGTTTCCGAAGAATGAGAACCAGCGTGTTTTGTGGCCGTCAGTCATCGACCTATCGCCCACGTACTTTCAGAGCCTCATGGAGTATGCCGTGCCGCTTGATGAGGCTCACATAGCAGCCTTGTCACATTCCGCCATGGCCCTCGATATTTACGCATGGCTGGCGCAGCGGCTTCACCGAATTCCAGCAGGGAAACCTTCCCGCGTTTCGTGGGCTTCGCTATACGACCAATTCGGGCAAGGCTACGACCCCAGTCGCGTTGACAACTTTCGCCGGGTTTTTCGGGTTGCATTGAAGGCGGTTCTGACGCTCTACAGAACGGCCCGCATTGATGATGAAGACCCCAAGCCGCCGCGCCTGTACTCGCAAGGTGGGCAGCACGTATGGCGCGAAAAGCCAGCAAAGGGTTTGACCCTCTACAACAGCCCCCCGCCCGTGCAAAAACGACTGAAATAGACCACGGCCACTTTGTAGGGAAGGGTGGGAAACCTTGTGGATTATGAAAGTTATCCACGGCCACTTTGTAGGGCGTTTCACGGCCACTTTGTAGGGAAACGCCACGGCCACTTTGTAGGGGTAGCCTCTAGTTAAATATCCTCTAGTTTTTCCGGTAGTGCTCACCCCGAAGCTGTGGAGAACTCCGAAGCGGTCCCGCTGCTCCGCTTCGCTACGCAGAAAAAGGAGCGCCCTAACGGGCGGTCAGCGAGCTTCGCTCGCATTCAGCGGGAGGGCGCTAGCGCCCCTCCCGCACCCACCCCGCGCAAGTGCAAAAACAAAAAACCTTGCTGTGGATGGTGGGGTTGGTCCAGCCTTTGCGCCTGAGTGTAGAGCCGTGCGAGATCGAACAGAAAAGCCCCAGGACGAACCCGGAACAATGCCGCTTGCCCCCGTCTATCCAAAATGCGTCTACGGTCATTCTGCCACCGGCCCACGAGTTTTGAATCCGGCATTCCGTTTCGCTTCTGGCCGCGTTGATTCCGCGCCGCGCACGTCTCCTGCACGTGCATTTTTTAGCGCGTCAATCGATGTACGTGTGCCGCGCACGTTTGCGCGACAATTCCCCGCGCGCGGTTGCCGCTTCTCTGCACGTATCGGCTGCACGTGTGCCCGCACGTGGGGTACGTGCGCACGGTAAGGATTCGTGTTGGATTGTCACACTCGCGTCTGGCGGAGCGGTACACGGGGGAGAACAAGCAGTCGTGTCATCAGCCGCCATTTCGATTAAGAATTCTAAGCCCAAACCGGCAGAATTGAGCGGCAACGATTCGGTACAAAATGGGCCATTTGCTTAACCCGGTTTTCCGTTCCATTGCGCCGCAGAACAACAACCCGAAAACCTGCCTGTCCATGGTTTGAATGTCATCGCGTTTGCTCGAATTCAAACCAGTTCCAATGGTGGTTTCGCTACGAGGCGTAAAGGCCGCTGCGCGCCGCTATCGCGGTGGCCTGCGGGCCAGCCTTGACTCCTCTACGCTCAAAGACGCCGCACACTGAGTAAGCCCAAACCGCCGAAAATTCCGCGCACTTTGGCTATTTTTGCCCAACGCATCGAAAAGGTAAAATTGGCCGATTTCACTACTCTGTGCTGTCGTCGTCCCCTTCGGTCATGGAGCGACGCCAGAAATCTTCATTTTGGTAACGCGCCGCCAGGGCTT
>Ga0255355_1001547_pt1 | contig 10535 bp, 6 predicted proteins | sample HBST75metaG_FD_189943 | JGI IMG/M metagenome (GOLD analysis project Ga0255355, IMG submission 189943) | Peat soil microbial communities from Stordalen Mire, Sweden - H.B.S.T75 | ecosystem: Environmental > Terrestrial > Soil > Wetlands > Peat | place: Sweden: Norrbotten County, Stordalen Mire...
CCCGGCATCGCGCTCCAGAACCTGCTTCTGCCGTCCGTTGCGGTCGAACATCACGAGGCCATTGGCTGTGGCCACGGCAACCGTGCCATGCCGGGTGTCTTCCACAATACGGTTCACGCAGAAGACGTGCTCGTTCTCGACGTGCTCCACTTCGCCGCCCGCCACCGGCAGAATATCCAGCCCGCGATCGAAGAAGCCCACCCAAAGCCTCCCATCGGAGGCTACCAGCAGCGCGGAAATGTCCCGGTCGGTCAGTTGTGCGCCGCCGCCGCCCAGCGTCCGTCGCCACTGGCCATCAGCATCCTGGCGCAGCAGCCCGTTGGAGGCCAGAGCATATCGGCTTCCTGCCGCTGTGAAAAACTGTTCCACGATTACGGGCGCGGGCTGACCTTCCAGTGCTTTTGCTCCAGAGGGATGCTTCCCGTGCATTCCATCCGGATTCTTGCCTGAATTTTCACCGCCAATCAGAGGCACAATGGGCCTTCTTGCGTTGGTGTCGTTCTCTGTCCCGGAGAGCGGAACGCGCATCACTCCGGCGTCCATCTGCCCAACCAGCAGCGAGTCTCCATCGACGAGCAGCGCGTGGGCGTATCGTCCCTTGGCCAGCACTCGAGCAATCTTTCCTTCGCGCACCTCGGCCACGCCCATCGGCGTGCCCACGTAGGCACGATCTTTGCTCAGGGCAATCTGTTCCACCCGCCGGTCGGGTAGTCCCTGCTCTTCGCCGATGCGCTCGGTTTGCCCGCCGCGCCAGTGCAGCAGGCCGTCGTTCAGGGTGCCCACCCACAGTTCGGCTTCGTTGCCAGCCAGTGCCGTCACGTAGACGTTGTCCGTTGTGGGATGGAATCTCTTCAGGGTCTTGCCGTCATAAACCAGCAGACCCAGTTTGGCGGTGCCCATCAGCAACCGCCCAGAGGCCAGCGGCAATACGCAGGTGACGGCCCGCGCCTCATCCTGGCGGGCGCGAATCTGCCGGAAGCTCTGGCCATCGAAGGCCAGAACGCCCTCGCCGAGGGTGGCGATCAGCAACTCCGGCTGGCGCGCGCCATTCGGCATGCCCACGGCCATCTGTCCTAAAGGAGCCGCGGGCAGATCCATCCCCACGCGGTAGATGTGTTCAAGCGTTCCGTCGGCTGCGTAAGCGTAAAGCCCCGCCGGACCGGCCAGATAGATGCTCCCCCGAAACAAGGCCGCGCTTTTGAAAACTGCCGGCGCCCAGATTCCCTCAAAGCCCGGATTAGGCTGCGCGCTCAACGTTCGCTCTTCGACGTCGAACCGGTTCTTCTGCGAGGCATCGCGATTGGCGCCGCCCAGCGCACGCTCTACGTGCCAAACCACCAATCCGAAGACCGCCAGGCACAAAGACGCAACCGCTAATACGACAGTCGTCACAGTCCGCCGGCGAAGTTTCATGGTGGATTCTCTATCTCAGGCTGAATCGGACTGACAATATCGCAAAAACTCGTCAAACGCAAATCGTCCTCGCCGGTGAAACTAGACGATATTCGCGAAGACCCTGGACTTTACCTGATGATCGACCGCGCTGTTCCAAGGTTATGGCTGAGTGTGTGGCTAGATAGGCTATGGCGCAACTTTAAGAAGATTACCCCCGGCAGAGATGGGGGATCTCCCGTTGGATTAGAACCGTCTCCAAGTACGCCGGCTACTCGACGGCACAGATGTCAATGCGGTATTCTCATCTAGTGTCGAGAGTTAATCAGGCAGCGGTGGATGCCATGGACGCTTTCTACGCAAGTGGAGTCGGAACCGATGCTAAGACCAAAACTGACACCAGCACATAGGCTGGTTTTCCACAGCCGCGTAAGTAGTTGAAAACAAATCGGAGAGGTGGCAGAGCCCGGTTGAATGCACCTGACTCGAAATCAGACATAGTCGCAAGGCTATCGGGAGTTCGAATCTCCCCCTCTCCGCCATAAGATCTGTAGAATTAATGCATAGGGGCCTATCATGGCCCCTATTCTTTTCGGTATGAAGCTTGTCTTTTGTGGAAAACATGCACGTAGGGGCACAGAAAGGCACAGAAATACAAATCCAACTGACCAGGAAAGTGACACCGAAAAGGCCAAACCGGTTAAAGCCGGTTAGGAGAGTAAACTGTTGGGAATGTGATTCTCAGTGATGTATTTGCTGAAGCTGGTTCACGTTCTTCCAGCCACCGATTGATGGGAGTTCATGGGCCCGAGAGATGCCTACTGGTACGGCCGCCTGCATTCCGGCAACAAGGAACTAAAAGCCTACCGGGTCTTTTATGAGGTCTGTGAGGGGCCGATCCACTGACCAGCCGGCATGTTTCTACAGCATCACCTGCCGGCTGGTCAGTGGATCGGTCAACGAAGTCGATTCGAGGAACTGAATGACCGAAGTTGAAAAATGGATTGCAGCCTGGGCTAAGGTGACTCAAGGGGAACTCTACCCTGATGACAAACCCTACCTTGAAAAAGCCAGGGAAGACCTAGAGGGATCAAAACGAAGAGATAAACAGTTCAACGTGGACTCCTTAGATCCCAAAGAAAAACCAAACGGCAAGTTCCACTTTCGATTGGGCGCCGTGCCTTACGTCGGCGATCTGCGGAACGCGCGGATTTTTCTTCTCATGGTGAATCCGGGTGTCCGCAAGAGCGATTATGACGAACTTGAAGACGGGAGGGTTAAGGACCTGCTCAAGCAAAACAGACTCCAAACCTTCAACCACTGTTTTGCCCTCGGACAGCCGGAAGATGACCGTCAGGGATGGGTGGCCTACTTCCGCAAAAGCGTATTCGGCACTTTGATCCGGGAGTTTCCCAAGGAGAGGAGCGATAAGCTGAAAGAAACTCTGAAAGTGAACCTAGCGATTCTAGAGCTCGTTCCTTACTTCTCTCAGACAGTTGCGCTGATCGATTGTTGCAAAATCGCCGATGGCTTACCCTCTACCCAGCTCGCGCTGAATGCTGCGGCTGAGATAGCCTCCGATGAGCGGAACCTTGTTGTTACTCGATGGCCCAAAGGGAAAGAGCGTTGGCATCTTAAGACAGATGGAAAGCTGAGCAAAGATGTGATTCAGAGAGTTGTGGAGTCGCATCCCAGAACGGGCCTCAGTAAAGAGGCCAAAGCTGCGATCCTGCACAAACTCAAGTAGATAGCTTTGGGGCGCTTTTCATGAGTGCTCCAAAGTCGGGAGGCAGACATTCTTCTTTCAGCACCCCATATCGCCGATGTAGCTGCGGTCAATACCGAGCGCATCGGCCATTTCAACGTGTGTCCAGCCCGTGGCTTAGCGCAACGCCTTCAAGCGCCTTCCAAATCGGATCGTGACATTTTCTCTGGGACACCCTCATCAACCGTAGGTTTTAGGCGATAAATCGGCCAAACCCTACATTCGCAAGTTTATCTGAGTTGCCATTATGGACAGACCACTCAGAAAAAACTGCAAGGAGTTTGGGATGGAGAAGTTTCTCACATTGCTTCTGGCCGCATCCTTGTTGGCGGGCTGCCACGTGAAGCCTACAGCCGAACAGGAGCGGCAAAGTGCGGAAGTGGCCCGGCAGAATGATGAGGCGGCGCGGAATAAACAAGCAGAAGAGGCCGCAAGAAAACTCCGGGAGGAATTGGGAGATGAGATTGATACCCAAATGCACTATTGGTCGCCCCAAGAAAATCTTGCATTCTTGCAACGCGTGGGATACCAAGTCAGCAATGGCAGGATGTTTATTAACCGCAAGACCGGCACACTAACAATAATGTTCGACTGTCATTTCGTTAGGAGAGAGAGCATATATGTTCCATTGATAGTGCGGCTCTTCGATGCGAATGGACAATATATCACTCATATCGAAACCGGAGAGATCTATGGAAGGTCTGACCTGAACCGCAATAACGACAAGAGCGTGGGCGGGTCTCCACTCACGGAGTTGAAGGAGGGGAGTAATTCTGTTGAGTACGATGTTAATCTGCGCGATGCGAATTATATCAAGCAGGCGGAATTTGGTTTGTCGAGCGACACAAGGAGGTGGTATCCCTTCTGTTGTAGCTGATTGAGTTGCAACCAAGTGTATACGCCGCTCCAGACCGTAACTTTCAACATGACGGGTGCCCAGGTCCCGATTTTGACACCTGGGAAAGCATAGACATCGACGAGATTACCCCCTACTCATCGGGTGGCCCTTTACTCGTGTTCAAGCACTTTTGGCCAAGGAACGCATCACAAATTCAGGGTCGGCGGCAATGACGATAAGAAGCGCGCGCGCGGCGGCTTCCGGCTGGCGACGCCCAGACTCCCAATGACGAACTGCATCCACCGACAAACCAAAACTATCCGCGAAACGCCCCTGGCTCAGGCGCAGGCGCTTACGGAGGCCCCGCACGTCCACGGTCTCCGGCAGAGTGACCTTGTAACCCTTGCGCTCACCTTCCATGTAGGCGCGGGCTTCAGCCGTTCCTTGTGCCATCTCTTGAAACAATTTGCTCATCGCTTCCCTCTGTAATCGGCAAAGAAACTCTTCGCCATCTTGGCCAGGGCATTCTGCTCGGCCTTGCTCAAATTGCCCTTCTCCGATTTGGCATACACGGTGATGAGGAAGATAGGCAGATCCTCACCGCCGTACAGATAAACGACTCGTGCGCCGCCGCGTTTTCCCATGCCGGAACGTGCAAAGCGCAGCTTGCGATACCCTCCTGTGCCGGTCATCAAGTCTCCGGCCTCCGGGTAAGCGGCGATGGTGCGCACGATCTCTTCCCGATCCGCCTCACTATAAATGTTCTCGGCGGCGCGCAGGTACATCGGGGTTTCGACCACCGTCTGCATAGAAAAACTATATGCCAATGGCATATATTGGTCAACCCTTTTCTCAGCGTAGAAGGGGGTAGATTGCGGCCATTGCTGCAGCCATGAGCCATTACGACAAGAAGACGATTCCAACTAGCTCAAAAAGTGACCACCCATCCTCTAAATGATTGATAAAAATAGATAATACGCCCGTCTCGAAATCAGACATAGTCGCAAGGCTATCGGGAGTTCGAATCTCCCCCTCTCCGCCATATATTGATTCTATTGACCTTAACTGCTTTGCTATCCTCAAATCGATCCATCAAGCGCTCAATTAGCGTTTTTGTAGTCCTCGCCATGGCCAAAGTCGTTTTCAGCTTTGGTCCTATTAGGCGCGTCAACGTTCGCAAGAAGATCCAGGTGGATGGCGCATGGAATTTCAGGGCTCTTTCTGGGCTAGATAATTCCGGAGGATGCTCTCTTAATTTCTATCTTGCCTTCCTGGTTATGCAGATTTCAAGCGACCCAAATCAACTGAACGCCAGTTTCAATCACAAATGCTGCCAAGCCCAATCCGATGGCTGAGGATTGGCAGCAGAGCGGGTTTCCGTTCGAGAGACGAAAAGGCCGGAGCGGGTGCTCCGGCCTTTCGATGGATGGGGTTATTGGGAGGTTAGAAGACGTACTTCGCGGAAAGTTGCATACGACGAGGTGAGTTGTTGAGCACGCCGTCGACGGCTTCGTTCAGTCTCATAAAGGACGAAGACTGGCTGTTCTGCGAGCCGAAGGTGTCGAAGGTGACATTGTTCATGAGGTTCTGCGCCTCGACACGAACCTGTAGATACTGCTCGTGATAGGTGGTAAAGGACTTGGAGAGAGTTGCATCGGTGTTCCAGACAGAGTTTTGGCGGAACCAGTTGCGACCCGTGTTGGAGAACTGGCCGGCTCCTGGAATAGAGAACATGGCGCGCTGCGCGGCGCTCAGGTACCATAGTTGGTTGCTGTATTTCTGTACCTTGCCCATGTGCGCGCTGCAGCCGAGGCAATTTGCGGGCGTCTGGACAGATCCAGAGTAAGTGTTAGAGCCGGAGTAGAGAGTGATGGGACGGCCGGTTTGATAGACGCCGTCGCCAGCGAGCCGCCAACCGCCAATGACTTCGTCGGCGATGCGGGTCCACTTAGAGCTTAACTTCAGGTAACGCTCAAAGGGCAGGTCATAGACGAAGTAGCCGTTAACGACCTGGGCGCTGTCAAGGTCCGAAGCCGCATAGTTCAGGCGCGGATGGTTGAAGTCGAAAGGCGTGCCAGCTGCGGACTGCGAGCTGCCGGTTGCGACAAGGGTAAAGGTTGGGTCGAAGGAGCGAACGTCAAGCGCCTTCGAGTAGGTGTAATTGGCGGTAACGGAAAAGCCCTGCGAGAAGCGATGCTCAACCTGAACTTGCAGGCCGTTGTAGTTGGAGAAGTCGTGGGTTTGGAGAACGTTAAGGCCACCGAGGTACTGCTGATACGGCTTGAAGAAGGTTGGCGACAAGCCCGAGCTTACTACCAGAGGAACGCCATACGGGTTTGCCGTGGTGGCGTTCTGGAGGCGGGTGGCGAAGCTGTTTGCAAGACCCGCGACATTGTTGGTAGTGAGGTTTCCGGAATACAGGCGCTGAACAAACTGAGTGCCCGTCTCGCCCAATTTGCGGCGCACGTCGCTGGAGATGATTTGCGTCATAAGCGGGCTATCCACTCCGGCCTGCACCTGCTGGAAAGCAGCGAGGAAGCCGTTGGAGTTGTACTGAGATTGGTTGGAGTCGTAACCGCCATACAGGTGAGTGCCGTGGTTACCGACATAGCTGACGGTCAGCCCAGTGTTATGCAGCAGTTGCTGCTGAATGCTGAAGCCCCACTGCGTGACCGTCGGGGTCTGCATATCGGGATCGGAGACAGTGAGAGCATTGGCACTGTAGGCGGGGGGCGTGGTGAGCTGAAGCGGGGTTGCCAGGGGAGTAGGAGCCGTCCAGTTGGCGGCGCGCACACCCTGCGTGTTGGTAGTGAAGTTGTCCTGGCCGCCGGTCGAGTTCGTTATCTGGTAGGTCAGTCCCGGCATTCCCTGAAAGACCGACGACGAGAAGGAGAAGGAGTTGATGCGGTCGAAGGCGATGCGGAAGTTTCCACGGACGGAGGTCTTGCCGTTCTTGAAGGGATCATACGAAAAGCCGATGGAGGGTCCGAAGTTGTCCCAACGGTCCTTCATATATCTTCCGGGAACAAACTGGAGGGTTGAGGTGAGCGGCGTACCTCTGCGGAGATCCTGATTGGGAACGAGCGCAGGAAAGCCCTTGAACTGCGGGGCCATGCGGGTATCGTCACGAACGCCGACATCGATGACCAGGTTGGACAGGGCGTGCCACGTGTCCTGCAAGTAGAAGTCGTACTCAGGCCAGCGGGTGTCCATGATGTTAATTGTATCGGCCGGCTTGAAAGCGGTGAGCGTGGAGTTCGAGACATAGCCGGCGGCGACGCTGCCGACGCGGCCAAGAAGATCGTTCGTCGCGCTCGCCAAGTCGGGCTGGTCGTATGTGGTGTTAATCCCGGTGCCCGCATTGGTCGGAACGTTGTAATGGGCATAGTCAAGCGGGTTGTCTCCGGTGTCGAAGGTGACCTGTGGGACGGCATTGAGCGACCCGATAGAACCGCGGTGATCGATCTCCCGTCCAAAGCGGAGGTTGACGCCAGCCTTGAAGATGTGCGGCCCTTTGACCCAGGTGAAGTTGTCGACAGCCTGCAAGGTGGTGAGATAGCGGTTGTTGCTAAGGTAGCTGCTAGTCGGCGAAGTAATGACTACACCATTGATCGTGTTGAAGTTGTATGGCGTCTGGATGGCTTGTGAGAAGGCCGGATTTATAAAAGCGTACCCGAAACGATTGAAGCCGACAACCAGCTCGTTGGTCGTGTTCGTGGTCGGACTGTAACGGTAGTTGATGGCCATGTTGCGGGGCTGACGAAAGGTATTGACTTCGGCTGGATCTCCAGGAAAGGCCTGCAAGCCACTGTTGGTAACGTCAGCATAAGTATTCTGGTGACCGGTGCTCAAGCGACCGAAGAGTGCGTTCTTCTCATTGAAGACGTAGTCGATCTTGTAAGTTTGGTCGACCTGTTTGTCTGTGGAGGGCCCGGCAAAGGTGTAGCCGCCGACGTTCAATCCGTCTCCGACCGTGTAGGTGTTAGGCGCTGGAGCGAGAGCCAGGTACGCCTTTACAGACGGGTCGAGACCAACGCCGAAGGGATCGTTGGCAGTCATATCGTAGGTGCTGAACGGGACGGTGGCGTTGCCGCTCGCGTCGACCGAAGCGGGGTCCTTCTGAGCGTCGGTGCCCCCATAGGGTAAGTTGCGGCCGCTGGTGACATAGCGGAACTGACCAAGTTTTGCGGTTGGGGTATAGACGTAGCGTGTTACGACAGTGCCGGTGAGTGCGTGGAGCAACTCAAGATTATAGAAGAAGAATGCCTTGTCTTTCCAGATGGGGCCGCCAATCGAGCCGCCCGGAATGTTCTGGACGAACTGTGTGGGCGGGAGGCCTGCCGCCTTGGCCGCTGCGCTGTCCGCACGAAGGAAGGGGGACTGGTAGAACTCGAAGAGGTTGCCGTGGAACTTGTTGGTGCCCGACTTGGTGACCATGACCACCTGGCCACCGGTGTTGCGGCCATACTCAGCGGTAAAGTTCGAGGTGATCACGCGAAACTCGGAGAGCATGTCGGGGTTCTGGTGCGAGGGCGAAGTGCCTGAACCACCCGAGGAGGATTCGTTGTCGTCGATGCCGTCGAGAGTGTAGTTCCAGGCGCGATCGCGAGAACCATTGACGACAATGTCGCCGCCGGGAGCATTTCCACCGTTTTGCACAACACCCGGGACGAACTGGGTAAAGGAAAGAACATTTCTGCCGCGTGTGCCGACGACAGGCAATTGCACAAGACTAACATTATCGATGATTGCGCCGAAGTTACCGGATGATTCTGTTTCAATGAGATCGTACCCGCCCTGCACCTGGACGGTCTCAGTCGTGCCACCAACCTGGAACTTGGGGTTGATGCTGGTGGGGACGCCAATGGCAAGAACATTTCCAGTTGAGACAAATTTTTTGAAGCCTGGGGCCTCTGCACTGAGCGTATAACGCCCGATCTGCAGAGAGTCAAAAGCGAAAGTTCCGGAAGTAGAGGTTTTGATGACGTAGCTTACGCCAGTGTCATCGTTCGTGATTGTGATTTTGGCATTGGCAACGCCGGCGCCTGTTGGGTCAGTCGCGACACCGGAGATACGACTTGTGGTGCCCTGCGCCAAGGCTAGCGCAAGAGATAAGGAAAGAAAACAACTCAGGACAAACAGCCTACGCATGTTCATAATTCCTCCAAAACAATGATGTAGTAGCCCAAGAAGACGTAATAGCCAGAGCCGTTGGAAACAGTGTGATTGACACTGCCGGTGGCTGTATCAGAGAGGGCAAGGAATGCGCCTAAAACAAGTGCGCAGGGTGGCTTTACGACACCCGGAGCGAAATGGTTACAGTCTGGTCGAATGCAATAGCAGTTGTGGAGAGGACTCAGCAGAGCACAGAGCCACAACAGTTGTTCCATCCGGCATTTATCTTTCCTCTCGGTTGTTGAGAAATATACCCCCCATTTACCCTAGAAGGCAATATTTTTTTAGATATATTCCAAGGTCAAAGACCCAATCATGCCCTGGCAGAGCCCTTGCCTGGGCCCAAAATGTATCGTTTACTCCATTTTTGAGCATTTTCTGGACATTTTCCCGGTCAAATCCCCTTCGTCGCCCAGATTGCCTTAACCTGGCTGCCACGCTTTCCGGCTGGCAGTCGAATCCGGGCGACCTCTGACTAGCTCGGTGCGCAAGGGAAAGGCAAGGACAAACGAATCTTGGCGGCAACACTCCCGACTACCGCAGGACGAGGCTTCGTATCGCCGAGTCGGAGCCATGGCTTTTCAGGCCAGGCTTAATACGCGTTGCACAGAATGGGAGGAGTACATTTCGTCGCATAGGCCAGCGGCTGCTTGTCAAGGGACTCCTGAGAATCACATTGACGCAAAGGGCATTTCGCTCGTATAAAGCTTTTAACTTGAATTATCGGCGTCGGATCCCCAGGAAAAAGGGTACGGGTGAGTTGTCGCGTGACTTCGGCATTATCACCGCTGATTGTGATACTGGCGCGCGACAGGGCCACGAGACGGGCAAGCTCCTCGGGGCTGATCGGACTCAGGCGACGATTCTCTTTCAAGCGCGCATTCGCCTCGTGCTCAAATATTGTCGCCATGAGCGGACCTTGCAGGATGTATTCGGTATTCAGATCAGCCTTCCCCTGAGTGGTCATTTCCAGGCGAATGGCTGCATCGAAGGCTGGATAATGCGTGCAGAAATAGCCGACCGTATCGAGCCTCGCGCCTTGCGGCAGCAATGCGAATAAGAGCGCCAGATCGCGCTGCACTGCGTCATTCTTCAGCTTGAGATCAGCGCCATGTTCGATGAGATCGACCCAATTGGCCGGCGCCATCTGATAGATATGGATCGTCTTGCCGCCCGGAAGATGAATCACGCTTTCCTGCGTAATACTCTGAACGGTATCCCCCTTGGATTTCAGCCACCGAGGCTGCGTAATGATATGCGGATTCTGCTCGCTTAAAGGCACGCCGTAGAACTGCGCCAGCCGGCGCGGGTAGACCATACTTTTAACCGTTGCGGGTGTAGCCAGGATCGCAAAGTGCACATCCG
>Ga0255355_1001548_pt1 | contig 10532 bp, 11 predicted proteins | sample HBST75metaG_FD_189943 | JGI IMG/M metagenome (GOLD analysis project Ga0255355, IMG submission 189943) | Peat soil microbial communities from Stordalen Mire, Sweden - H.B.S.T75 | ecosystem: Environmental > Terrestrial > Soil > Wetlands > Peat | place: Sweden: Norrbotten County, Stordalen Mire...
AAGATTTCCGCCCTTCCTTATTTCTCGAAATGACGATAAACTATTTTCGATCCGGCGGGTATGGTTCAGTGGCAGAACACGACCTTCCCAAGGTTGAGATACGGGTTCGATTCCCGTTACCCGCTCATAACAGGAAATTTTCGGCGTAAAAACGCTAAATCCATATATTTTACGCTGATAGTAAGAGGTTCTAACCTCTGTAATTCCTTTTCAGCCTCAGATGCGCCGTCAAAGATGAATTGGAACGGTTTTCTCAATGTTAGCGTGAGTTTTTGATCTTTAAGTATGAGGTTCGAACCAAGACATGCAAAGATGGCCCGTTTCGTTTCAAGATCGCCTTTTGCGAACCACATTCTCGCATAGCGGGCGAAATTGAATGTCCGCTCAGAAAGCTCTACCCAATCGTTGATCTCTTCGCCGCGAGCGTTGAAATCGGCTTCAAGAGCCGCCTTCTCTTTGAGCAAGCGCGAACGCAAACTCGTATATTCCGATTCGGTCATAATCTGCTCCTTCTCATTTTCGGGAGACGTGTATTTCAAAAGTAGACCATCAATCTGGTTCGTGATGCGCTCGTATTCTTTTTGTTTCTGCCCTATCGTTGCTTCCCGTGCCACCAATTCCTCTTTTCTCACTTCGTGGAGATATTTCAACGCCCATTTTTGGAAACGATCCGAAACCGTGAGTTTTGAAAGAATAGCATCGACTTGAACATTGAAATCCTTAAGTGCGATGGCTTTCTCTACGCAATCGGGATTTACCTTTCGCGTGCAATGATAATAAATATAATGGTGGGAATTGCCGTTCTTTTGCTTCTTGAACTTCTCCTCGGCCGTAATGGTGGCGTTGCACGATCCGCACCGCATAAGCCCCGTAAAGGCGAATTTATGGCTCTTGGAGCGTGGCCTGCCCTTCCTGCCTAATAGGAACTGGATGCGATCAAACTCTTCTTCGGTGATCATCGGCTCTTGGTTGCCGTGTATCCAATTTTCACTCCCGATGGGCCATTCATACCAGCCGTAATAAAAAGGATTGGTGAAGGCGCGATAGAGCGTGCTCATGTTCAGCTTTCGCGTCGGTAGTTTCTTTGTGGCGGGCATCCGCAATCCCAGCTCCTCATTCGCAATCTTGAGAATCTGCGGCACGGTATGGTTTCCCGTGAGCATGTATTGAAATAATTGCCTTACGAGCGGAAATCGCTCAGGGTCGCTTAAAATATCCTGCTCACCTTTGAGCTTTATCTTGCTGTTTAAGTAGCCCATCGGCACAAGGCCCGAACGCCAACCCATCGCCGCTTTCTTATCAATGCCACGCTTTACATCCTTGCTTAACTTATCGGATGAATACTTTGACTGCGAGAGCGTAATCTGAAGCATCATTTTCCCTTCCGGCGAATTATCAAAATAATACGAGCAGAACTTCAAATCTTTAAGCTTGCCCGTATCGAGAAGATAGATGATCTGAGCCGCATCAATCGGGTTTCTTGAAAGACGATCTGGATGCCACGCGATAATACCTTGAATCTCGCCCTTCTTGATGCGCTCAATCATGTCGGCGAACACGGGCCGCTTGTACGGCTCAAATGCGCTTATTGATTCATGTGGAAGTTTCACGCTATCGAGAGCGCTGAACATTCGCTCCGTTTCAGCCTCCTGCGAGGACAAGCTCAAAACCTGCCGATCGCCCTCATCGGTGGACTTGCGACAATAGATGGCGTATTTAATTTTCTGATTGTCTTGTTTCATAAACTTAAAGGGACGGTCTGGTTGATCCAATCCGTTTGCTCCGAAGAGTAGCCGTATCGGCAGACCGCCCCTTTAAGGGCAATACGGCAATAAAAAACTCCTCGGACAAATTTAACGAATGGATCAACATGATTATTATAGCTCATTGGTTCTTTTGAGGCAAAGCATACATATCCTACATCATTGCCCACTTTGCCTTGTAGATACTTGATTGTGGGCGATGTATGACTGGAGTGCATAGATTGTCGGTGAATGATTGCCATGCATAGCTACAACCCAACACCAACTTCTACATCGCTTACTTCGGTAGTGTTTTCAAGGCTCACGGCGTCTGGTGTAGTGAGTGTAGGGAAATATGCCGCACGGACACGCTCGACCTTTTCTCTTTCAAAGAGGTATGATATTCCCTCTTTTGTGCGCCTTTTTTCCGATGACAGATTCATTCTCTTAATGGCAAAACCCACAAGCCCAGCGTTTTGCTTTTGAGTTTTCTGAAGATCGAAATACTCACCTCCCAAATCTTCGGCAATCTGCCTCGGCGAAAGCGTAATCTTTTCTTCATCACCGAGTTTCTGCAACACAACCTCTATGATGGTCGCATCAAGCTCGCCAAGCTCCGATTCTGTGAATCTGTACTGCGAAATAAATCTATCCTTTCCGGCTGTAATCTCATCTTCGCCAACGCGGCAACAACGTAACATCGTCTCGAATGGGAGCCATAGCTCAAGGTGCCTACCGACAATTTCATTGTTCTGCTTATACATTGCCCTCCTCACAACATATTCAGTGGCAATGTCTGAATAATTGCCGATCAGAAAACGATACAATTTACTCCGCAATACAAACCATAAGGGGTTATCGTCATTCGGATCGGAAAAATTCTTACTACTGCGGATAAGCGGCACAATAAGGCATCTATCCCGTAAATCCTCCGGTAATTCTTTTATGGAAGCAAAAACCTTCGGGCAATACGTCTCGAACTCCAAGATATTCCGCTTCCCTTTATCTATGCTCATAACCCTACGCTTGCTCCCATTTTTCTTATAAGAACCAGTGAGCGTTTCAAGTAACTCCTCGTTGTTTTGGCTGCCGAGCGAATCGGCCTGATCAATCAGGAATGTTCCGCGCAAGCTGTCCACAGTATCGCCTAATGCCGCAAGCGTGGGGCGCGTCTTCGTCGCGTTGAAGCAAAGCTGGCTCAGAATATCCAAAAACTGGCTCTTCCCCGATCGCTTTGGAGCTTTAGCGTTTAGGAAGGGATAGGCGGAGAATGCCGGAAAGAAATATGTTCCAATGATCCAGGCCGTTATGAGCGAGTAATCAATTTCCTGCTCAAGCTCAACATATCGCTTGAGAGTATCCTTAATCTCTTGATAGAGAGCGGCTCCCTTTGGCACGCCGTTAGCAGTAAGGTTTTGGTGCTCTTCACGAAAGCGATTCAGGTCATCCAAACTCCAGCGCGCACCAAGTTCCATGAGAAGACGATGCGCTTTTTCGATGAAATAGTTTTTACCGTTTTCCGAAAGCGGGAATCCGCTATCGTTAAATGGTTCAATATCATCGTTACGAGCGACAAGGATTAAATCTTCGTTCTTGCCTGACTTGCCACGATACCGAAATCCCAACACCAATATATTATCTTTTATGTCTAACGCGGGATGGAGTATTTCACTGTCGAAACCTTCGATTGTTTTAATGTTTTGAATTATTTTCATTTTCATTGTTATTTCTCATTTCTATTACAACCAGCTTTTCCGCTTCATCCGGCGGCCCCTTCAACCACTCTTTTCTCACGGGTCGATAGATGTGATTGAAAGCCGTGAGAAGATTTATGGCGAGTTCCGTTGCTTGCTCATCGGAAATGTCTTTGCCAAACTCATCGCGCCACAACGCCCTAAATTCTTGTAGAGCAACGTCCGAAATCATTGATTTTCGTAGAGCCGCCCCTTTATAACCCGCAGGGCATCGTAGTAAGCCTGCGGCTCGGCCTTTAGCTCCCTGCGCCAGTAGTTTGCGATCAATTCATCCAACCCAACATTTCGTTTGAAAACGAATTGCGCCTTGCGATTTCCCCGATCTATGGTTTCGAGCGGATAGGAAAGCGAAATAGCCGTCGCCAAGGCGAGGTCTGCGGTTTTGAAAAAAGTATTTTCGTCTAATTGAAGAGTCATCTATTACGATGGCTCCGGCGAAATTAAAAAACCGAAGCTCATCTTGCTTCGATCTTATCTGAAAGATTATTGAGTCAATTACGGGTCGGATTCGGGTCTAAAAATTCCTAGCCATACTTTTGCCTTCCCATGAAAAAAGAGAATCGTCAGTATTTGCTTCTTTTTTAACCCTATTATTTAAGGCATACATCGCATCCTGAACCGCTCGCATTTTCTTTTTATCAGCTATCTCCTCAATATCGCCGGTCATTTCTTTGTAAACTAATGACCAATCAACTGGCTCATGAATCTTACGCTTGAAAATCACCCGACAAAGACAATGTTCATTTTGAAAAGGAGGTAACTGGAGGGGAATTTCACCAATTAAGATTCTCGCGCTTTCATCATTGAACGTTATAGTCTTTTCAGCCAGCTCATTTTTTGGATTACGATCGCTATTATTATATACCGCATCAAGTTTTCCCCCATCAACGACGAAGGTAAGGATGCGATCCATAGAGAAAATCTCTTCTTGTATTCTCCCAAGCTCAGCGTATGAAAGTACGGGCATCTCTTCCATCTTGCGATTCAGCTGTTGGTATCTCACTTGATCTATAATGCCTTTGTCGCTAGGCAAGAATGTAAATGGACTCTCTTTCAAGATTCCTTCCCGTCCTAATCTGCCGCAAATCATCGAGACGAACTCGCCGTGGAAATCCGTGTTAAAACCATTCTCCTTCAAAACTGAACTTGCGATGCGTAGACGCTCATTTTTTCCATCATAATAGCCGTGAAGCATCTGGATGGCATTATCATATTTTTCATCAATAGTCATAGTCATTTAATCGTCATTTTCCCTATGAATTTAGCAGATTTTCGGCATTTTTTCAACCGGTCGGACTTTCATTTTTTAGAGATAAGTGGCAAAATAAAGGCACAATTTAATCAGTCGCCTAAACCCTGAGTAATTGGGGCATGGCGCAGAATCGTTACGCACAGAAAACCCGTCATAGGGCGCGTGCGTAACGTCATAAGGGGAAACTCTTATGGGCCGAAAGGCCTCCTGTGGCGGGTTTTGTGTTTCACAAGGCCGATCTGTCACCGGAACAAAATAATTTGGGAGGTCATAAAAATGATACAAGACTTAGTCAATAATCCCTTGACCGGCGTGATCGTGACCATCATGTTGATTTTTATTTATAAGGAAAGAAAACTGAGACGTAAGGCTGAAGAAGAAAATAAAAAAAATAAACCATAAAAACTGCCGACATGAAAATAAAATATCTTTCGGCGTTGCCGATAATCGCAGTCCTTATTTTTTCGGGTACCTCGTCTGTACGTGCACAGTCGTACCAATTTAGCCAAAATCTAACTATCGGTTCAACTGGCCCCGATGTGATTGCCCTACAACAGATTCTAATCAATAAAGGTTATTTGACCTCGGTTTCTACTCCGACGGGTTATTTCGGAAGTGGCACTCGAACTGCCTTAGAGCAACTTCAGGCCGCGAACAACATCTCTCCGGCATCAGGCTACTGCGGTTCGATAACAAGGACCTTCTTAAATTCCTTGAGCACATCGTCGAGTCAACCAACCTCGGCCGAGGAGGGTCAAAATTCTGTTCAAACCAATTCGACACCACCGCCTACTCCGTCCAATGCCAACGTATGCAGTGGTACTCCATGTAATGGTGCTTGCTATAATGCGTGTCCGTCAGGTGATGATTTCGTTTGTCCAGTAAGCGGCGAAGCATATTGTCAGCCTAACCAACAGCAACAGACGAATGAAATTAACGCATTAACTACTCAGTGTAATAACAAGATGGATGCGTTGAATCAGCAGATTTCGGCCATAGAGTCAAAGTATAATGGACTTATTGACGCATATGCGGGTAGTCCGGTACCAAATAAAGAAATACAGATTCAGCAATATGAAAATGCCGAAAACGGACAGGTTCAGCAGCTACAAGGACAAGAGCAAGAACTATCTGACACCTGCCAATTACAACTCAACGCACTTCAGCAGTAAGTCCTCATTATATAAAAAGGCCGATCTCCACGTTGTGAACTAAAAATTTTAATAAGAAAATTAATGGCAAATTTATCTTCAATCGTTGTTCTTCTCCATCTCGTGTTGACCCTTCTTTCGAACCCAAGTACGGCAAATAGTACCCAAGCCCAAGCACTTGCTACGCAAGCGATAGGGATGGCTACTCAAGTATTGTCGACAGATACTACCTCAACGTCTGTTGCGGCAACGACTCCGGCGGTTACGCCCTTATCCATTAACTACATTAATCCGAACATCGTCGTTAGGGGGCGCGTTAATGTTCTTACGATTCAAGGCACTGGATTTCAGAATGACGCCAGCGTGATGATCGGAGGCATTGCACTAAGCACGACAACTAGCAACTTTTCGGCAAATACTATTTCTGTTAATTTTCCCAATCAACTTCCAGGCCCACTTCCAGCAGGATTATACGCGATTACTATTACTAATCCCGATGGAGCAACGGCAACTTTGCCAAATGCGTTCACCATTACTGAATCACAAGAGTCACCCTCTCAACCGACAATTATCAACAACGACATGACAAGTAATGCAACGCAAGATATTGAGGAGCTTCAAGATCAATATGCTCAAGATCTCGGAATTATACAAAACACCCCCGGCGGGTTGTCTGAGGAACAAGGCGAAGAAAACGCTCTGAATCAACTTTATAACCTTGAATTGCAAGCTGCCCGGCTTGGTGCACCATGCTTTTCTCCTAATCTTACTCTCGCGGGAGGGGAACAGGGCGCTGAAGCACTACAGGGCGCAATGGATTGTGCTGCCTCCACCCCAAATGAGTAATGGCTCTTTGAAATAGGAAGATTTATGATTAAGGCAAGGATAAAATAAAGAGGCGAAAGAGAAACTCACCTCATCCATGAAAGAACGGCTGATCAGTAAAAATAAAAACATATTTTGCCCTAATTGCGGCAGAGAAGACGACAATAACAGTAGTTTCTGTCGACATTGTGGTGTTAAGTTAGAAATCGAAGGATATCCAGATAAGAAAGAGAGTTTGGGCGGTAAGGATGAAGACGCAACGAAGGTTTCGCCGCAAGGGAAGAAAGTGTCGGTCGATAAGACTTGGTTCATCATACTTATAATGGTGGGTGTGTTGATCGTGACCATAGTAATTTTGGGATCTCAGTCCTCCGCGCCGCAATCCTCATCAAACCAAGCTACATCAAACCAAATTACATCCAACGCGAGTGGCGCTGTCACTCAAAAGTCCGCGGCAAAACCCGTTACAAGTAATCAGACAAATCGAAACATTCAAAATCAGCCGCTACAAAATGTGCCAGCAAATAAAAGCGAGAATCTTTCAACCTCGTTCATCAGCCAGATAGAACCAGCTATAGTTCTAGTAGTTTGTTTTCCGCCCAATTATTCTGGAGGTGACTTTGATTATGGATCTGGCGTTTCAGTTGACTACAGTAAGACCACTTATATCGAAACTAATTATCATGTCTACAATGGAGAAAACGTGGGCGGAGGATCACCAACCTGTTTCGCCTATTACCCTGGGCCTGCTCCAGATTTTTCAATCAACTCTAACTCTGGAGGATATCAACTGGTCTTCTCTGGCTATAATTACAACCCCGATACTTCTGAGGATGTCGTGGATTTCACCCTCGGTCAGTCCACTTCTTCATCAACACCACTGGCTTCGATTCCGGTAATCAATGATACATCACTCACGGGGATTGGTTCAGGTTGCTCCGACGTGAATAACGGCGATAGCGTGACTATTTTTGGCTATCCAGCATCAGGTAACTACCTGGATGTTTCAGAGACGGTGACGCAGGGAACGATATCCGGTCAAACCCCAGGGCCAATTTATAAATTCGACGGAGCCATCGATCACGGTAACTCCGGCGGTCTCGCTGTCTTGGATAAGAGCAGTTGCGATCTAGGCATCCCAACACTCGGTGTCTCAGGCCTTACTGCTGGAACTGGTTATATTCAATCGGTTAGTCTCGCTCGTCAGCCCGTCACGTTGAGTAATGATCAAATTTGTCAAAATCAGTATGGCGCAAACAGCGATTACACGGGTAATAATAGTCAGGGCGGTCTCATTTGCGGTTGCGGGAGCGGATATACATGGAACGTTGGGGATACCGCATGCGTTGCTCTTCCAGCCGAAACTGGTTATCAAGCTTGTGGCAATGCTTACCCGAATCAAACGTGGGATGGGACGTATGGCAGCAATGGTCAATTTAACTGCGTTTGTGATGATGGCTATACATGGAACGGTAGCCAGTGTGTAAATGCTCAGTAACCCGTTGAAGCGATAAATGAACTTATGATCTGCTGCGCCGCTTCAGGATGTCTGCTGAGATAACGTGAAATTTTCCTTTCGGGCCGCGTCGGCTGACGATACGGCAGCTTACAACACCTCCGACAAATCGGGGCACAAAAATAGTTATCGCAGTAGAGATACTTCACCCTACGGAGACAATCCTTGCAAATAAAATACCAGATGATACCCCTATTCCTTCCGAGGTTCGAAGAGACATATTCAACGATTTGACCCTTCCAGCACAGCTCCCCAGATACATCACTCAGATTGTGCAAGCCGACGTTCGACGAGTCTTTCGGCCAGTGGATCACGAAGGAGTTACTGGATACCCTGACCATTGATTCTGCGGCTTTACGGCTGACCATCCCGTGCTGGAGTCGCCACATATAGTCTTGTGCACTTATCCGATCAAGGATTTCCTCTTTTCGTTTCTCGTATTTGGTCTTAGGTATCATTTTCAGTTGATTTTATCATCAGTTCCTCTGTACAGAATCGCTAAGGTTTACTAATGAACCATCCCCACGCAGACGTTCAGCCTTCTGGATAGCAAGCATGATTTTCGATTTGTTCTTGGCTATATAGCTCGGTGGCAGTCGGCTGATGATTTCTGACAACCTCTGACTTGTCACCTCCTCAAAATAAGCTCTGCTTTCCAGCTTCGTCATAGTCTCTTTGTTCGGCGTCCCCTTAGCCCTGCCTGCGATTTTCGGATGTCCTTTAGTAAAAAGCATTACTAAAATAGTATAGGATAGTACGGCATCGTTCGGGATTGTGTGTATTATCCAGAGCCGAGGAGCATGATGACTCCCTATCGCCGTTGTATCCGATAATTCGCTTGAAGATACACCAAGTCGTCTCGCAGACGTTTTAAAAGTGCTTTATTTGCCCGTTTCCTGCCCGACCTCCCTATGTCCTCGAAGGGTATATTTATCCACACATGCCCGCTTGTTGCATTTTGCGAAACCCTGGTGTAATATACAAGTGGAAATCGCCCGCGCCTCCGCAAGGAGTGTGCGGGTTTTAGTTTTGGGGTATAATTTTCTGATGAATCGCGTTTCCATACACATCGACGGAGCCAATTTTTACCTCCTTGCGCTCAAACCCTTTGGTATTAAAGATGCTAATTTTGACTATGAAAAATTTGCCTTAATGCTTGCGAATGGAAGAGAAATTGTCCCACGCGGAAAACGCTTATATATCGGCACCGTTCCAGAAAGAGTAGGAGACCCTAAATCGAAAGCGGCAGTATCTCGGCAAACATCTCTTTTCACTAGGCTTCACTCTACGCATTGGGAAACCAGAACAAGCATACATAAGAAAAAATTTGAAACGATTATGGTGGATAATCGAGTTCAAGACTGGGAAAGTCTTTTACAAAAAGGAATAAATAGTTTTGCTTTTGAAAAGTATGTAGAAAAAGGCATTGATGTTAAGTTGGCTACCGATTTAGTTGTTGGAGCCGTAGATAATCAGTATGATACCGCGCTCGTTGTAAGTTCCGATACCGATTTAATTCCGGCGATAGATTGGATTCGGAGCCGCGGGAAAAAAGTTGAATATGTTGGTTTTTCTATTCCGCACCCAATGGATCATAAAAAGGATATAAAACCAACAGTGGCGATGATTGATAGAACCGACGCCCCATCGAGAATTCTTATCGAAAGTGATATAAGAAATTTAATAATGGGTCAGCAACCGTTGATCTAAAATTGGTTAAGTTACGAAACTCAATATAAAGATAATTGCCCTAACCATCAGTAGGAATCTCGAAATTTAATGCACTTTTACCCCTTCCAAAGATAAGCTTGGCATGAAAAACCGCTCTGCCGTAATTTGAAAAGAGCTTCTAACGTCATTGCATAGCCCGCTCCATAAAAGAAAGCTATCCCTACCGGACGGTTTTCTTTTATGAAGCTTGATAATAGAAATCGAACGCCGGAGCAAGAATTTTCAGTAGAAAATTCTTGTGAGGCGGTGCCCAGACCAAATGCGAGCGGCGGCGAGCATTTGGGTCGCGGGAGATTCCCGTTACCCGCTCCATAAAAATACAGGCTATAACGTCTACCCTGGAATGAAACATGAAACTTTTTTTGGTTTCTCCGCGTATGGTATGTGTATGGCGCATGGCATGACTGCCAGATGGAGTTCATGGTCGAATGAATCTCCAATCAAAATGCCATATCTCAGAGAAAATACAACATAAAAAACCATGAATAAACATAAATATCTTCCTTTGATAGTTGCAGCGGGATTCATTGCGAGTCTGGCGGCGGTCGTTCCTGTTTTTGC
>Ga0255355_1001549_pt1 | contig 10531 bp, 14 predicted proteins | sample HBST75metaG_FD_189943 | JGI IMG/M metagenome (GOLD analysis project Ga0255355, IMG submission 189943) | Peat soil microbial communities from Stordalen Mire, Sweden - H.B.S.T75 | ecosystem: Environmental > Terrestrial > Soil > Wetlands > Peat | place: Sweden: Norrbotten County, Stordalen Mire...
TCCTTCCAGCCTGCCTGGCTTCACGCAATGCCCGGATGCCACCGAGAACCACTTCACCGGCAAAGAACGGGACGCCGAATCCGGCAAGGACTACTTCGGGGCACGCTATTTCGGAAGTTCAATGGGGCGTTTTCTTTCGCCCGATCCTGACACGGGAACATTGCTGCATATCATGAACCCGCAGCGCTGGAACATGTACGCCTATGCGCTGAATAATCCGCTCACTATGACCGATCCGACGGGGAAGGATGCCGCCGCAGTGAACTTCAGCGGTATGGTTGGGGGACTCGGGCATGAGGCAATCGTCGTGATCAATCCGGACGGCAGCGCCGAACTTGCGAGCTTTGGCCCCGCAGTACAAGACGCCGTGGGATTAGGGGGGCTGGGAAGCGAACCTGGACAGGTACAGACATACCCGCTCCCAACCGTCCAGTTTGGCGCGAACGGGCTGCCCACAGACGCTTCAATGGCAGCATTGAAAAGTGCGACCGCAAGTGATATGTCAACAAAGGGAGAGACGGTCAATCCAAACACGGTTCGGATCAACTACTTCAAAACAACTCCGCAGGAGACGGCCAACCTGAATGCATGGATTGCTCAACAGAAATCTATGCCAAATTGGTATAGCGCTCTTTGCATCAGGGGCAGCAGAAACTGTGCGAGTTTCACCGCAGAAGGCCTCGTTGCTGGTGGAGCACTCACGCAGTCACAGGCGAACAAACTCTCTATCGATCCAAATCTGATGTTCTGGCAACTTCAGAACTGCCACACGGAGCAAACGTCGACCACGCTTTACGACGGCAATGGCAACGTAATCGGCACTTCGCAGGGGCAGCCTCACACAGTTTGCAACTGACCTGTGCCTAACTAATGATCGCGATGAGCGGAACATCGTGAATTCGACAGACAGAGATCGCGTCGGGAGATCAATGCGCCGTTATTTGTACATCGGAATCGCAGCAGCAGCCGTCGCATTGATGAACTCGATTCTGTCCCCTCGAAGCGGAGCGCAAAATGAAGCAGATTGCCAGAGAAACCGCGATTGTAATTCCGGCTGTTGCTGTTTTATGCCTTATCGTCTTGTTGATAGCGCAAGGTCGGCTCTTTCCCTATTTTCTCGCGCGTAGCCAGTGGGCGAAGCCAGTCGGCGACGGGTGCTTTTGCATGTCTATGCCGGGTGTCATTGTTGCGGCAGCTATTTGGGGCTATTCATCCGAAAGGACAATCTGGAGCGACCTTGTCGTTATTTCTGTGAACGCGATCCTATACTCGACGCCCGTCATCATGTTTTTGTGGGGGCTCCGCCGCTTGCGCTCGAATCATGAATCAGGATGATTGAACTTTGCTCTCCGGCGGGTGGCCCAGGTCTCGCTCCTGAGACCTGGGATACCACTACGATGGCAGTTACTATTCGTACGACGAGCATCGGCGTATATTGAAACGAACGTGCGTTGTGAGATGCATCATTTCACCGGCAAAGAAAGAGACACAGAATCAGGCAACGACTACTTCGGGGCAAGGTACTACGCGAGCAGCATGGGGCGTTGGGAATCGCCTGATCTTCTCAATGTCACTGAAGAACGAATGCTGAACCCTTCCAGCACGCTGAACAAATATGCATACGGCGCGAACAATCCTTTGAAGTTCATCGACCAGGACGGTCAGGACATTACAGTGTTTTATGACCATTCCGGTAACGCTGGCCACGCGGTGCTATTTGCCTATAACCAAGATACCCAGGAATCCGCAGTTCATAGCTTTGGACCCGATCATTCACAATCGAATGCTGCAGAGACAGCTTTAGATATACCGGTACCTGGGCAAGAAAATTACGATCTTCCCAAGACACCTGACCAACTGCGCAGTCAATATACCTCTATCACCATACAGACTTCACCCGAAGTCACACAGCAGGTTATTAACATCATCAACAGTACAAATGCCAAGGGCGATGGCAAGTACACAACCGAATGGAACAACTGCACCACAACTTGCACGACGATTCTGCGGCAGTTGCATTTGTACAGCGGTCGTCCCCTCATTCCGCGCGACTTTTTCTTTGATTTATATAGCAAGAATGGCAACAAACAAACTCCTACACATTCCGGGTGGAACAAGTTCAACAATGGTGTTGACTATGGACGCCCGCGTGTAGGCTACAACGCCTTTGATTTGTTAGGTCTAATGCAGTGCCACACTGAAACAGTCTCGGTCACCATCAATGGACAAACGACCTCATCATCGAAAACGAGGTGTCAGAATTGAGGACCTTATGGAAGTGGCTAGCTCTTGTCCTTGAGTTGGTGTGTCTTTTTGCCTTCACAAATGCGGCTTATCTTGCTCCGATTCCGAACAAGCGAACGTTGGTCATTCTTTTGCTCACAACGTTCGCAGGCGCATTGATTTTTGCGTGGTGCAGCGGAAGGGAGTTTCAGAGCTCCGGTAGACCTGCTGTCAAAACTAACCCTCCCATCATCATTTTTTTGGTTGTAGCAGCTCTTCATGCGATAGTTGGTTTGTTGAAGTTTGTAATTTTCCCCTAAGCCCAACGGCGCTATGATGACAGAGCAGCAGTGGTATGACGGCACTTCAATTTGACGGATTGGCGTGCCGCTTCACCAGTGGGGCGGTTGATAGCTGGTGGAATGTATACGCAGGGAACGATCTCGTACAGAAGCTAGGAGGCAGAGTGCCTCTCTTTGGTGGCCGAACAAATCCCAATGCAACCAATATTCAGGTGAATACCGGAAGGAATCCCATCGGCGCACATGGTGCTCTCCATAACGATTGGCTAACCCAAATGTAGTGGGAAATGTTCATCCGAAGCGCAGAACAGCAACAGCCACCGCCACCACCGCCGCCTAGTGATGATGGCCCTGGAGCTAGACCAACTGCTTCACGATTCGGGCTATAACAGAGAGAAATAGGAAAGTGCAGTGATGGCCCTGGAGCTATACTAACTGCTACACAATGGCACTTCTAGATATAGGAGACGCTGGGAGAAACTCGATATAACTAGGTCTATTCCGAATAGACGGCACACAAAAACTATTATTATAACTGTCGTTCAATATTGACTTAAGAGGGTAGGTTTACCTATGTTGAAGAAAGCTGCTTTTGTATTGCTGCTGCTATTGCTTGTTTTCGCTTCGGTCGGCTGGTTTTTGCGCGCCTTCGACTATAGCGATTCGGCACTCGCAGGTGTTTACGACTATCAAAAAGGCTCCATCCATTGCACGCTGTCGTTGACCCCAGACTTTCGATACAAGCAGATAATGCAATCCGGGGCCACTAGCAGTACTACTGAGGGAACATGGAGACGCCTAGGAGATAGCCTCGTTTTCCCCGCCGACTTCAATTTGTTGCCTGGTCAGACAAGGATGGGCGACGGTGAATTCTACGGATATTTTCATCGCAGATTTAATCTATTCATGGAGCTTACCCTCCAGGCAAGCCCCAACAACTATGTTTTTCATAAGGGAATGATTGCCCGCTTCTCAGAATAGACCTCGTCACGAGTTGTCCCTCGCCAAAATTCCATCCGGGGGGAAAACGGACCTGATGAATAAACCCAGAGTCAGACTTTGCAGCAATTTTCGACAGGAGAGGGCTTGAACGGTGACGGTGGAGGACCACAGAATCGTCAATGGGTATACCTACGATGGTGAAGGACGACTTTGCGCCGTAGCCGTTCCTCAGTATACCGGCGGCGTCATTCTCACACAGTACATCTACGACGCGGAGGGAACCCGTGTTGCCAAGGGTACAAACACGAATCTGAACGCTGGCTGCGACACAAGCGGCACTACATTTACGCTCACCAACACCTACATCATAGGTTCGTCTGGCGAGCAGCTCACCGAGACCGACGGCTCCGGCAACTGGCTGCACACCAACGTCTACGCTGTGGGCAAACTGCTGGCCACCTACAGCTACACAGACTCCACGCACACCGCAACGGACACCTACTTTGCGCTCAGCGACTGGCTGGGGACCAAGCGTGCCGTAGTGAGCGCAGGCGGCTGCGGGACCGGCTACGTCAGCCTGCCCTACGGCGATAGCCTGACTCCTTCCAGCCTGCCTGGCTTCACGCAATGCCCGGATGCCACCGAGAACCACTTCACCGGCAAAGAACGGGACGCCGAATCCGGCAAGGACTACTTCGGTAAGCGGTACTACGCAAGTTCGATGGGCCGTTGGATGAGCCCTGACCGTGTGACGTTGACTGATGAACGTATATTGAATCCGGCGAACACACTGAATTTATATACCTATGGAGCAAATAACCCTCTGAAATATGTTGATCCCGATGGTCAGGACATCACCTATTTTTATGATCAAGGCGGGATAGCAGGGCACGCCATTTTATTTGCCTACAACCAAGCAACGGGTGATTCTGCCGTAGAGAGCTTTGGGCCCGGCGTCCATGCGCCGGTTTGGAAAGGGGAATCGAATTTCGATATGGACAACTACAAGTCGGCTGACGATCTTCGATCCGGGCCTGACGGGCTTGCAGCCCTGACGATTCAAACTTCACCTGAGACGACGCAGGAAGTAATCAACTACATCAGGACGAATCCAGACCCTGCTTTATGGTGGGCGACAGGACCAAATTGCAGTACCCAGTGCGACAAGATATTGCAGAAGTTCAAGCTCGACTATCAAAAGTCCTTGGTGAGGAGGAACCTAACCCCGAAGTTCCTTTGGCATAATCTGATGTCGCGATACAATCCTGGACAGAAGAATGAAACGCCGCAAATCGGCAGAGACTATGGCCAGCCTGAATCCGGACTCAATATGTTCGACCTGTTATGGGACAGCATCAACCCAGACAATTTCCAAGTGTCCACGCGTCAGCACGACAATCTCCCTTGCGGGGGAGCGGGTGACCCTCCATGCCCAAAATGAAGCTGGTTGGTGCGGTTCTTGTGCTCGTGGTGGGTGCTTTCGTTGGTTGGTACTGCGTCGCCGCCGATTACAGCTACGGCGCTGTATCCGGCACGTATACCCTTAGCCTCACTGGAGAAACGTCAACTCTGATCCTGAATAAGGATCGCAGCTTCCAACAAGAGCTGAGCCGTGATGGAAAGGTAGAGCGAACCCAAGGCAGTTGGAGGCGGCTTGGTGAGGGCGGCGTGGTGTTCTCAAAGGAGTTCTTGAAGGTGTCCGGACAGGAAGTTAGGCCTGATGGTCAGGCCGATGGCGAGGTCAGAAAGAGACTTGGACTGTTCCTCTCGATAGCCTTCAATCCTGATCCGGGTGGGCCGGTGTTCCGAAAAAAGCTGTTTCGCTGACCCAGCAAGGCCGTCCCTTGTGGCTCGCCAAAATTCTATCCGGGACAAAACGGGTCTGATGAATGAACTCAGATTCAGGCTTTGCAGTGACTGTCGATAGGAAAGGGTTGAACGCCGACGGAAGAGAACCACAGGAGCGGTGCCAGGACCGATGCAACGGATCATCAGGCACACTTCGCCCGTTGTTTATCATCAATTTCATGGATCATTGATCGCAACGAAAGCTCAGGCTGCCAAATCGTAACGATGATGCAGCCCGCCAAGCCTTGGCATTGATATGACTCTGCAATCTGCGTCGGGATTCGTCTCCGCTCCACGCCCCGCAGGCGTTCCCTTTGCCAGTGCAAGATGCGTCCGGTCGTCGTGGTAGCCCTTGCCGCCTTTCAGCCGGGAGACGTACTTCTCAAAGGTGTAGCTGTCGCCGGTCTGGTCTGCGGCGGCGGGGTGAGGCTGTCCCAACACCTCGCACAGATCAATGAAGTGCGATTGCGCGGCGGCGCGCTCAGTGAGAGTGCTTGCTTTCCAGCGGGTGACGTATTCGGGCAGAGAGAGCGGCATTGGGGGACGCACCCATTGTCGCAGGGTGCGGCGGAGTTTGCGAGTATGCAGCCGGATTCTTGACCCGTTCTGTGTTGCTAGATCACCCCAAAACTCAACCTGATCGACTCTCCGCAATCGTGTGCATTTTTGGTATCCCTTTGTACAGGATTGTATAGACCACAGCAGGTGGATCGAACTTCCTTCGATTGCACCCGATTTCCAACTCCATCGCAGAGCACGCGTGGCGACGCGGATGGTCGGCTTTTGACACAAGCCGTGGCACACCAATGGAGGAGCAGGGACAGTGAAGTCGTCCGAAGTCGGTGACAGAGAAGGCCGCACAGGAACCTGCAACAAATTTCACAAAATCCGCTAATCAATTCGCCGTCTTTGCGGCCGTCAAACTCAACTCCAGCCGTATTGTCTCGCCACCGGCAACTACGTTTTTCTCAACCGTCACCCAGCCTTCCTTCTTGACTGTTATGGTGTGATCCGGGCCTCGACTGTTGTCTAGGAACTTGTTGAAAAAGGCGGGGGTTTTCGCAACTGGTTTATGGGTTGATTCGTCTAACATCCATGCGTGGAGATGAGCGTGTAGAGGATGGGATGTTCAGCTATGTGTCGTTGGAGCAGCGGGTTTCGGTGGACCATCCGTTGCGTGCGGTTCGCAAGCTGACGGACGCGGTGTTGGGTTCGCTGAGCGCGGAGTTCGATGCGCTGTATGCGGACTCTGGCCGTCCTTCGATTGCGCCGGAGTACATTCTGCGGGCCTTGTTATTGCAGGTGTTCTACTCGGTGCGCTCGGAGCGATTGCTGGTCGAGCAGATCGACTATAACCTGCTGTTTCGCTGGTTTGTCGGCCTGGGCATGGACGATTCGATGTGGAACCACGCGGTGTTTTCCAAGAACCGCGACCGCCTGCTGACGAGCGATGTCGCGCAGCGATTCTTCACGGAGGTGAACGTGCGGGCGAAGAAGTTTATGAGTGACGAGCACTTCACCGTGGATGGAACGCTGATTCAGGCCGGGGTCCCCACGGACAGGTCTTCGTCCGTGGGGTGGAGGCGTGGGCTTCGCAGAAGAGTTTTCGCGCCAAGGATGGCCCGGACGACGGTAATGGCACGGACTTCCGCGGTCAGAAGCGCTCGAACAAGACGCATGAATCGACCACTGATGCGGACGCACGGCTGTACAAGAAGAGCTACGGCAAGGAGTCGAAGTTGAGCTATCTGGGCCACGCGCTGGTGGAGAATCGCAACGGTCTGATCGCCGCCACGACTGGCCACCACGGCGGATGGATTCGCCGAGCGCGACGCCGCGCTGTTGATGCTCGACGAGCGACAGAAGGATCGTTCGCGACGCATCACGGTGGGCGCGGACAAGGCTTACGACACCAAGGATTTTGTGCGTACGGCATGAGAGTTGAATGTAACTCCGCATGTTACAAAGAACGACAAGGGCCGCAGCAGCAATCTGGATCGCCGCACCACGCGGCAGCCCGGCTATGCAATCAGCCTGAGTCGGCGATGGCTGGTCGAAAAGGGCTTCGGATGGCTGAAGCAGACCGGCCCGCTGCGTCAGGTCAAGCTACGCGGACTGGAGAAAGTCGACTGGCTGTTCGTCTTCAGTTGCGCCGCGCACAACCTGCTGCGTCTCCCCCGTCTGATCGCGCAAAGACAACCGGCAAGGCTCCGAGAGCAGTGTGCCTGAAGACAGCCGGAGGGCCTGAAACGGCCTTCCGCAAGGCCGCAAAAGCCGCGTAAACACTCGCAAAACACGAGTTCCGAAGCAATCCAGCCAACGTAACGATACAAATCACCAATAAACCCGCACAGATTAGCCAAATTTCAACAAGTTCCTAGATGTCCTTATCGCTGCATCTCTGATCCTGTAGCGATCTCTACTTCGCGATGTCGTGGAGAAACCAGCCCATACGACGTTGAATCACAACCAAGCATTTATGCCATGTCATCTCGGAATTGCATGGCACTTTGAAGAGGTGGCTGTCACGGCGGACTGAACCTAACGTATAGCTTCACATCATGTAGTGCGTATTCAAAGCTACTGCTTCAAGAGTTCGGGATAGTTGGCCGCCAACCAAGTCTCAACAGTCTGCTGCAAACTCTCAGCAGTTGAAAGAATCTGCTTGAGTTCCTCATTCGAGATGCTTCCAGCGGAATCGTAGCTCGCCACATTGCGCTTCTTTGAGAAGGCCATGATCTTGCGAATCGTCTTGTTGTCCGCTTGGACGGTATACTCCAGCGTCTCGATCGTTCGCATATGATGCCCTGGCTGCGTCGTCGTGCGGTAGCCGCTGGCGCGGAGTGCAATATTGGCGAGAGCCAATACCGCGTTGAAGGTTGTATAGAAGCGAAGGTCATCGGATATGCCTTCAACGTTCGCATCCTTCATACAGCGGGAGACGAGGCCCAGTTGATCCGCGATCTCCTGCCGACTCGTCGCCTCCTTCTTGAGCCCGCCGTTCTTAAAGTAGCTTTCTAAACTCATGCTCGTCTCCGATCAAGAAGGTGTTCTTGCCTTTCTGAATGGCTTTCAGAAAGTGATTGCCCGCCTTCAGCTTCGCTCGCATCTCTTCACTAGAGTAGACCGTAGGATTCACGGGGCGTCCTAAGGTGCGCTCCAACGGTGTGAGTCGCTCCAGCAGTTGGTCGAGCGTGACTTGGCCGACGACCATCAGATCGATATCGCTCTCCGATCTCTCCTCCCCACGCGCAAACGAACCGTAGACGAAAGCGAATTCAATTGCTTTCGACAAGGGAGAAAGTGCTTCCGCAAGCTGGTGGAAGATACCAGCGGTCTTGGCAAGAAGCGCATGTAATTCGGCGAACGCCGGTTGGTCACGGTTCGCACGATAGAAGACCTGGTTGCCAGTTTGCGACCGAGAGATGAGACCCGCATCTGCAAGCGTAATCAGTTCGCGTTGAACGGTCCCCACGCTGACCTCGACACTGCGGGCGATCTGACGAACAAAGAAAGCCTCGTCGGGATTGCCGTACAAGGTCGCAAGGATGCGACCTCGGGTCTGGCCGAAGAGCAGGTTCGCAAGTGGTGCATCAGATGTTCTAATTTCTGTTCTCATTACGAGAACGATTGTACTCAAAATAAGAACGAAACGCTAGTCTCGGAGATCGTGGCCCACCGGCATCCAGTTCATTGAAGAGCGCATCGAGCGTCCAACAAACCCAGAAATCCTTTTCGATGTTCTGCTCATTGGTGCGCAGGCGGTCGGCAGCGCCGACAAAGAGGTCGCGGCGCTCCTTGTCGCTCGCAGCCAGTACCGTTTGAAAACCCTCGGTCATCGGCTGCTCGAACCCCTCGCCCTCTTCATGATATGGGCCGGTGCCGGTGCGCGTCTGGAGGGCTTCGCTTTCTCTACCGGCGGCGGCGCTCCAGCGTTCGCCTGCTGGAGCAGGTCGCGCACGATCACCCGCATCCACTCCGGCAGCGCCGACAGGCCGCTGCGCAAGTCATCCTGGATGGACTGTCCATGATCGGGGTCTCTGAGGATGGAGACGAGGCGCTTGCGGAGGCTTCCGTCATCGGACGGAAGCATGTCGCGCAGCCAATGAAGCGCCTGCACGAAGCGCATAGCGGGACGGCCTGCCCAGTAGAGGCGGCTGGGCGCGGCGGCCTGGAAGTCGAGGGTCAGGTTGCCGAGGGTGATGGGCCGCAGGCGGCCATCGGTAAGCACGCCGATGTGCGCCGGAACGGCGTAGGTGAGCCCGAGGTCATTGGCGGCGGTGAGGCCATCGACCACCACCCGGACCTTGCCCTTGCGGGCCAGCGCGTCGATCACGTCGCGCGGGTTGGGATAGGTGGGCTTTCCGGTGAGCCGGTTGTCCTGGGGTGTGCCATAGAAGCCGCGCGCAATCCTCCGCAGGCTTTTGGAAGCAACCAGCCGGTGGAGGGCCTGATCGACTGCGGTGCGCGGCCCCAGGTCGGCAAAGTCCTCCGGGGTCCAGACGCGCGGCTGCGCCGGGGCAGAGATACGATCCCGGATGGCGGCTGGAATGCTGAATGCCGGAGTGGACATAGTTAACCTCGTGTCAGATAAATGAAACAAACTTCTGACTACGGTTCCACCATCGCATGAAGAGCGTTGTATGTATACGTTCGTATGCAGAAACGCCTCACAGCGCCGGACTAAGCGCGGGCCGAAGCGGCCCTAGTCCGGCACTGCGGAGAACATGCCAGGATGAGCACGCACGAAAACAGCCGCTAGCGGCGGCACGTGCAGAGAGATTTGCCGCTTAAAGCGCCCCAGCGGGGCAGCGCCAAATCAGAACAACTTCAGTGAGGAGAGTCCGGGCCGGACTTTGGAACAATTACCTCCCTGCGCCAGCCTCCGCCAGCGGCTCCGGCAAAAGACAGCTTCGGGAGGTTCACGGTCAACGCGGCTTGTTGCGCTGACCTCTTTTGGATTTATCGTGGGTCTCTGCTGCTTTCGACGCCTTAGCCTTGGCGTCGTCCGCTTGCGGGAGTTCCCATCCCGCCATGCCTTGTAACACGCGATCGGCGTGCTTGATCGTGTTCACGTGTCCATAGTGGCTTTCAATCATGTGGACAGAAGTTCCCATCTGCTCGGCGAGGAAATACACGTCCACGCCCTCCTGCAATCTGAGCGTGGCGTAGGTATGCCGGAAGGAATAAGTCGAACGCGGAACGCCCTGCGTGCC